>Ga0187847_10000357_pt1 | contig 53564 bp, 43 predicted proteins | sample June2016WEW_4_10_FD_132458 | JGI IMG/M metagenome (GOLD analysis project Ga0187847, IMG submission 132458) | Peatland microbial communities from SPRUCE experiment site at the Marcell Experimental Forest, Minnesota, USA - June2016WEW_4_10 | ecosystem: Environmental > Terrestrial > Soil >...
GAGCGAATCCGCGACATCATCGAGGGGCCGGACGGCAGAGTGGTGCTCTGGACCGATACGTCCAGCATCATCTCGCTCACTCCCGCCGAGGGTACCGACGGTGCCGTCCTTTTTGCGACGAGCTGCGGCGGCTGTCATAAGGCGATCGACGGCGCCACGCACACCTATGGACCCGATCTCGCCGGCGTCATCGGGCGCCCGATCGCCTCCGCCAGCGGATTTAAGGGTTATTCGCCGGCGTTGCAAGCGCTGCGCGGGAAGTGGACCAAGGAGCGGCTCGATGCCTTCCTGGCTGCGCCGCAAAGCGTCGCTCCGGGCACCGCGATGACGTACCGGGGAGTGAGCGACCCCGCGCAGCGTGCAGCCATCATCGAGTACCTGTCGAGCACTGCGCACTACTAGGGCCGAGTCTGTCGATGTGACAAGTTCTGGAACTATCCGTGAGCCGATTCACAATTTAGGAATCACGCAGCGGCGATAGCTCCTAATGCGTCACAATTTTGCTTAGCATCCAGGTCCGGCAGGCAAAAACTAGAAGTCGCACCTTATGTCAACGAGTACTTCGGTCAGTCGTATCAGAACGGACGCGCGCGCGCTGCTAGCGATCTTGTTGGTCGCCACACTCGTCGCCGCTTGCGGCGGTGGGGGCGGTGGCGGCGGCGGCAGTCTGGCCCCTTCGAGCTATACGATCGGTGGCTCGGTGAGCGGCCTCACCGGCACGAGCGGCTTGGTCCTGCAGAACAACGGGGGTGACAACCTGACCGTCCCGGCGAACGCCACGTCCTTCACGTTCACGACGGCGCTTGCCGCCGGGGCGGCCTATTCGGTGAAAGTGCTGACGCCACCGACCTCGCCCTCGCAGACCTGCACGGTATCCGCCGGCTCGGGCGCTGTCGCTGCCGCCAATGTCACGAGCGTCTCGATTGCCTGCACGACCGCGACCTTCTCCGTGGGTGGCAGCATCAGCGGCCTCACCAGCGGCGGCTTGGTGCTGCAGGATAACGGCGGCGCCAACTTGAGCGTGCCCGCCAACGCCTCCAGCTTCACCTTCGCGGCGGCGGTCGCAAGCGGTGCGCCGTATTCCGTGAAGGTATTCACGCAGCCTCCCAATCCTTCTCAAACCTGCACGGTTTCCGGCGGCTCGGGTACCGTCGGGGCGGCCAATGTCACCAGCGTCAGCATCGCGTGCGTCAAGAACACCTTCTCGGTGGGCGGCAGCATCAGCGGCCTCACCAGCGGCGGCATGGTGCTGCAGGACAACGCAGGCGATAACCTCACTGTGGCCGCGAATGCCACGAGTTTCACCTTTGCGACCGCGCTCGCTCCCGGTGCGCCCTACTCGGTAAGCGTGTTGACACAACCCACCCAGCCCGCCCAGAGGTGCAAGGTTTCCAATGGCGCCGGCAGCATCGCGAACGGCAACGTAACCACCGTTGCACTCACGTGTCGCGGCGTGGGCAAGTTCCTGTATGTGGTAAATCAGACGGACGGCCCCCCGGGCGATGTGTCGGGATTTGTCATCGGCTCGTCGAATGGAACGTCGAACGGTACGCTGACTGCGATGGCGGGCGCCCCCGTGGCAGCGGACCTGAAACCCGCCGCCATCGCGGTGGATGCGAGCGGCAACTTCGTCTACGTGAGCAACTCCAAATCCGGGGACGTGAGCGTGTACGCCTCGGATCCGGCGGCGGGTACGTTGACTCTGCAGGGCCAAACCTCGTCGGCGGGCACCTCCGGAACCTCGATTGCAATCTCGCCCTCGGATCAATATGTCTTCGTCGGCGGATATGGCAACCCGGCGACGAATACGACCTTGTTCGGCTTCGCCCTCGATTCATCCTCCGGTGTGCTGACGGCGGATCCCCATTCACCCTATCCGGCCAGCAACACCCCCTTCGGCATGGCGGTGGATCCGACCGGTCAATTCCTGTTCGTGAGCGCGATCGAGAAGCAGGCCCTGCATGTGTATACGATCGGCACGCCCGCGACGATGCTGCTGACGGAGGTGGCGAGCTCGCCTGCGACTACCGGGTCGAGTCCCTACGGCGTGGCCGTGAGCCCCCTGGGGACCACCGCCGGCGGAGTCGTGTTCGTGGCGGAGAGCGGCGCCAATCGGGTGGGAGCGTTTGCCTACGACAACCTGGGCAATCTCACCGAGCTGACGAAATATGGATCGCCCTGGCCGTCGGGTCTCGGACCCGACGGGCTCGCGGTCGATCCGGCGGGAAAGTACCTGTACGTGGCGAATTACCTCGACGGATCGGTCGCCTCCTTCGCGATCGGTCCCAAGGGGCAGCTCACTTCCATCGCCACGGGAAATTCGGCGGTATCCACCGGCAATCTCAGCAGCGTCGCGAATCCGGGTCCCATCGATGTGAAAGTGGACCCCACGGGTGCCTACGTGTACGTCGCGAACTATCTCGACGGCTCGGTATCGGTGTTCTCGGCATCCGCAGGCACGCTCACCTTGATGCAGACCTATCCCACGGGCAGCGGTCCCGTCCCCACGGGCAGCGGGCCCGTCGCGCTCGCCATTGACTAACAACTCGGCTTTCCGCAACTCGCCGTTGGCGAGGAAAAACCGGCGTTTGTCCACGGCCCGCTCGGGTGGCGCGCTTGATCAGTTGGCGCTGCGGATCTCCGCAGGCCGCGCGACATCGACACTGCCGAGCCCGGCATCGGCTGATTTCGAGGCGGTTTCGGAGATCAAATAGCGGGGCCGGCGCTTGGTTTCGACGTAGCCTTTGGCGAGGTACTCGCCGATGACGCCGAGACAAAGAAGTTGAATGCCGCCGAGGAAGTAGATGGGAATGACCGAGGACGCCCAACCGGGAACCGCGCGATCGGTGAACAGCCTGATCCAAAGCACCCAACCGGTCATTCCCAGCGAGATCAGAAAGACGAGCATCCCCATCACCGATACGAAGCGCAAAGGGACCGCTGAAAAGGACGTGATGCCATCGAGCGCCAAGCGGAACATTTTCGGCAGATCGTACTTCGATTGACCGGCCAGGCGCTCCTTACGATCGTAATACACACGGGTCGACCTGAACCCGATCAGCGGCACGATGCCCCGAAGAAATAGATTGACCTCGGTGTATTCTTGCAACGCCGCGATTGCCTTGCGGCCCATCAAGCGATAGTCCGCGTGGTTTGGGATGATTCCCACTCCCAGTTTGCGCAGCAACCCGTAATAGAGCAGCGCCGAGTTGCGCTTGAAAATCGTGTCCGTCGGGCGGCCGCGGCGCACTCCGAAGACGATCTCGTGACCGGAACAGTATTTCTCGATCATTTCCGGAATGACCGAAATATCGTCCTGCAAGTCCGCGTCCACCGTGATGACCGCATCGCCCGTCGCGGAGAACAGGCCCGCGAGAAGCGCAGACTGATGACCGTAGTTTCGCGACAACCGTATTCCAACCACGGAATCGTCAGCCTCGGAAAGAGCAGCGATCAACTCCCACGTGCCGTCTCGGCTGCCGTCATCGACGTAATAGATCTTGCTGTCGGCCGATATCTGGCCCGATCGGCGCAGGCCGGACATGAGTGTCGATAATTGACGATGGGTCTCCGGCAGCGCCTCCTCTTCGTGGTAGCAAGGAACGACGATATCGACCGCTACGCATGCATGTGCCTGTTGATTCACCAGAGGCCCCCTAGAAGGTCCATCGAAGGTTCGCAAGAAAATTCCACAAGAGCGCAACGATCGTAGCCGCGACTTGCGCAATGAGGTAATGCAGGCCGAGAATGGCCGTGCCCAAGTAGGTGATGGTGCCGTTCAATACGAGTCCGCATCCGGAAATTAGCAGAAACCGCGGGACCGATCGGCCATGGGCGGCGTCAGATCGGAAAGTGAAGGAGTAGTTGAGATAGTAATTCACGGCGCTGCTCACGATGTATCCGATCGTGGATGCCAGTGCCGCAAATATGCCCAATCCCTCCACCAAAGCGATGAGAATCACGTACTGTAATGCCGTACACAATCCGCCGACCATCAGGAATCTTAGGAATTTGTGGGCGATTGCGTGACGATGAGGTCGCAAGCGAACGAGCGGTTTGGAGTGTAGGGACATTGCGGGCATCGATGAGACGGCAAACCGCCTAGTGAGCTGCGGTCATTGCTGACACGAGCCCTTGTTCAACCGCAACAGCATGGCGCTCGAATTTTCGGCGATCGTCGAGGTTTCCACTCCCAGAAGGCGCCGATCCCACGGCTGTTCCGCCAGGATGAAGTCGTAATCGCAGCCGACCCGCTTCCAGTCGACCGCCGGCGACGGTTGGCCTGCCGCTCCCCGAACCTTCCACCATCTCTTCTGCGGTAGATACGGCCGGTGAAGGTAACGAAAATATAACATCGGGTTGCCGTTGTCGCCGCTGTAGAGCGACGGAATGACGGCGTTCCGATCGATGAGAATGGAGGAGGAGGGCATGGCGAATGGACCGAGCTGTGGCGTCACGTCCCACACCCGAGAGCCTGCGGGAACGCTCGCCACAATCCGACGGTAGTTGCTGATCCAAGGGTCCTGCGAATCGAGATGCTCCCGGATCACCGCCAGCGTGGCGATCGAAAGCACCGTGGTTGCAAGCATCGCGCCGACGGCCAGGCGCTGCTGGTTCACGTCGCCGGCCGCAGATCCGCAGAGAATCGCCACCGCCAGGAAAGTCACGGCGGGGGCAATCGCGCGGATATCCACGAAATCGGCGTCCGGAAATCGATGCGGAAGGATGAAGTACATGCAGAAGTAGGTCACGGCGAGCGCGAGACAATCCCGGACCGCGGGATCGAGCAGCCAGCCGCGAATCGATCCTCGGCGACGCACCGCGAGGAAACCCGCCAATCCCAGGCACATCAGCAAGCCCGCGTTCAGCAGCGTTTCCACCGGAAGCCCGAAACGATGAAACTCGTAGGTCGAGTAAAACAGCTTGTCGCGAAAAGTCCCCCATTCCCAATCGAAAAGCCCATTGCCTTGAACGGTGTTCTGTGTCAGGTGCCCCTCATTCACGAACCCGAATTTCCAGGCGATGAGAGCGAGGATCGGGAGCCACAGAAGGGCCTCGGTCTTGAGGTTCGTTTCGCGATGCCAGAGCCGCAGCAGACCCGTCATGCCGAGGGCCACGATGATGAACAGCAGAGCCGACACGTGCGTGAGATAGGCCGACACGACCGCCGCGGCATACAGGCACGCAAGCGCGGCTGAGCGGCGCCGGCGAAGCATGATCGCGAGGCCGACTGACACCAGCGTCAGCGCCACCCCGAGCCGGAAGGCCAACGCTCCGCCGAAGAAGAACCAATCCGGCGACAGAACGGTCGCGAACAGAACGCCGATGATCTGGCCCGTCGTCGGTGTACGGGTGACCCGCAGAAAGAAGAGAATGGCGCACGGGTACGAAAGAAACGTCACCGATTCCCACACAGACGCAGCCGGGACCGGACCCAGCAGCTCGATCAAGCCCGTGAGAGCGAGATCGGGGAGCACGTACGGCACGAACATGAACTGATACTGGAAGTCCGCGCCGAAGTGGGATCCGTGATGAAACATCAGATCCGCCATCACCGTCGCTCTTGCCAGGTGATTGGGAAAGTCAAGCATCCAGAAATATGACGACCGGCCGATGATGAAGACATAACCGGCGATCAGCAGCGCGACGGCAGCCACCCCAGCCCTATCAAGCAAGCCGGTCCACGACTTTGCGTTGACATCGATCGCAACAAAACTCTTCGGGCTAACTTCCATCTCGCTACTCGCTGCGATTCAAAATATCGCGAACTCATGATCGCAGCCGCCAAGGACCTGCCGGCCAGGCAAGGCTACGCCGAACGCACAGCGGGCGCCAACCTCGGGCAACGGAACCAACGGGCGCGTGCTCATTCGCTGGCGCCGGGACGCCCGAGCGCCGAGGTTATGTGCAATCATCATTTCGGTCAAATTCAGCTCGAAATTCACGTGAGCTCATCCTACCGCTGCCGATATTCCGGCCCACTGGGTCTATGCCATAAGTCTGAGCGCGCTCGCGTTCCTCAACGAGTTAAGTAAAGTGACCCGACCGCTTCACCAGTTACAATGGATACCGTGAATAGCTTCGTCGCAGCGTGCTCAATGTCGAAAAGCCTACCGTCCGCGTCGCCTGCCGTCCGCGTCGCGACGGTCGGAATCAGTTGATTGGCCAATCCCGCGCAAAGTAGCTATATACCGACTTTGGATGGCCTGCGGGCGCTGGCGATCGGCCTGGTCATCAGTTCCCACGCGCTCGATCCGTTGCGGCATCCGATCCTTGCGAACGGCTACGTGGGGGTGCTGGTTTTTTTTGCGCTCAGCGGGTATCTCATCACCACCCAATTGATTTCGGAATACGATGCCACCGGCGGCATCTCGATCCGTAAATTTTATGAGCGGCGCGCATTTCGCATCCTGCCGGCCGCGCTCGTCTATCTCGCCGTGCTCAGCGTCCTGGCAAGCACGGGTGTGATCGTGTGTGAGTGGCCGTCCATTCGCGCGGCGCTGTTCTTTTACGCGAACTATGCCGATCATCGATGGGCAGTGAGCCACTTCTGGTCGCTCTCGGTCGAGGAGCACTTCTATTTGCTGTGGCCGGCGTTGCTGGTTGCCTTTGGAGTTCGCCGAGGGTGGCGGACGGCGCTCATTGCATCTGTCGCGGTCGGCGTCTTGCGCCTGCTCGTAAACAGGTTTCATCTGTTCAATGGCTTGTTCCAAGACGGCGCTCACGGCAACTTTCACTCGGATTTGATTGCAGACTCGATTTTGTGGGGCTGCGTGCTGGCCTTCTATATGCGCCGGCCGCTCCTCGCGCTGAACGAATGGAGCTCCACCATCGTCGCTGTGGCGGCGGCGGCGGTTCTATTCGCGCCGTTCGTGTTGCACATGAACAGCGTGACCTTACTGTTGAATTTGATGCCGACGGTGCTCCTCGGGGCCATCGTCGCGGTTCCGCATGCCCCGATCGGACGGTTTCTCGAGCTGCCGCCGCTGCGCTACATCGGCCGTTTGTCGTACAGTCTATATCTCTGGCAAGAGCTGTTTCTCAGCGATCCGGCGCGGCATCTGCGCCTGCCGCTGGCCCTCGCCGCCATCTTTGCATGCGCATTCCTGAGCTATGAATTTATCGAGCGTCCCTCGATCCGGCTCGGCCGCCGCTTGCTGCTGCGTGGGAAAACCGCCTAAACGGCATCTTGCGCGGGAGTTTTTTCCCGAGAGCGCTCGGAGCGGCGCCGGTACAGGGCGACGGCGGCGCGGCCGATGAGGCTGCGGGCGATGACCTGCGTGCGCACGGGCTCGAGGGTGCAGCCGTATTCGCTCTTATAGCCGTAGGCGCCGAGCAGCAGGTCGTAGCGGCGCAACCCTTTGTCGCAGGCCCACATGACCAGCCGATCCATCAGCACGCGGCCGAAACTATACTTGGCGAGATCGGGATCAAACGATCCGAGGTAACTGTAGATGACGCCGTTGCGGACGAAGGCCAAATCGCACGCCGCGATGTGGTCGCCCTTCTCAACGACGCTCAGATGCAGCTCGCCGCGCCGGGCGGTCTCGGCCACCACAGCGTGCAGGAATTGCGCCCCCTCAGGCTCGCAAATCATGCTCGAGAGACCGCGGGCCGCCAGCCACGGCCGCTTCTGCGCCACCAAGACGTCGATGATGGGCGCGTACGGCTCGGGCGGCTCCCACACGCGGACTTCATAGCCGGCCTTCGCCATTCGCCGGGCGTTGTATTTCACCCGGTCGCGCATACTGGCGCTTTGCGCATGCAGCCACTCATCCCCGCTCGACCATCGAATCGGCACGCCGCCGGCATGCTCGAGCGTTTCCGTCCATGGATCGCGCTCGGCGAGCGTGTTGAAAATGTGCGCATCCTCGCGCAAATGATTGAAGCGCGCCAAATCGAACCCGCCGCGGCGTTCAACGGCTTCCCAGAGGGTCGATAACGCCGCTTTGGCATCCACGTCGGGATCGACCAGCGCGTCACAGTAGTCCGCCACGCGGGAGCCCATCCATTCGAGGATGCGCACGCCCCGATAGCGGCGCACGCCCAGCGGCAGCACGGCGATCAAGCGCTCGCCGCGCCATAGGGTCGCCACGCGCAATCGCCAATCGCCGGCCGCCCCCAACGTGTTCAACCAGGCCGACAGCCAACCAAACTGCTGAAAGGGATGTACCCCCGGAAGCTCATCGAGCGTGCGCCACGGAGTCTCGAGAGCGGCAAATGCAGCCGGATCCTCGATGATTCTGACGCTGAGGCGCTCCTCGGAATTCTCGGCCGCCCTCACGACCTACTCCTCGTGTGCGCGCCGAGACCCGCCGCCGCTCCGGCGTGCCGATAGCGATAGGCGAGGGCGCCGATCGCCACAAAGGCGGCAACCGATACCACGGCCTGCGGCCAGGCCGCGAAGCCGCGCATGGCGAGCGCGGCGGCAAGGCCGGCACCGACTGCCAAACCCGCGCCGAGCGATGCGAGCATGCGCCACAGCGCAGCGCCGGTGAGCGGCTCTCGCAGCGCAGCAACACACAGCACATCGATCGCGGCATAGGACAAGGCTCCCGCGAAGATCGCGCCATTGACGCCGTATCGCGGCACCAGCAGGACGTTGAGAATCACGCTGAGGATCGCCCCGCCCGCCACGTACCAGGCGTTCGCGGTCTGCCGATCCGCGCACAGCATCAGGCGCCCCAGGCCGACCTCCACCGCTTGCACGAGTGCGAAGGCCGCCATGGTCTGTATCACCGGTTCGGCGCCTGCGAAGCGTGCACCCAACACGGGAACCAACAGAGCGGGTGCCACGAAGTAAAGGCCCCACGCCACTGCGCCGCCGCCGAGTAACATGAGCCACAACAGATCCACCGCCGAGCGGCGAAACGCCGGTACGTCGTTGGTATAGAGTTGACTCAAGGCCGGGTAGGCGGCGACGCCGAGGAAGCTCAAGGGCATCAACGCCACTTCAATGAGGCGCAATCCCGTCGCGAACACACCGGCCGCGGCATCTCCGACACCCAGGGAAAGACTGATGACGCCGATCCGCGCAAACAACTGCGCAAATATCTCCAGAAGAGCGAAGGACCACAAAACCGCCATGATCCGCCGTGCGCCGGCCCACGAAATGGCGAGCCGCAGGTGCGGAGCGAACCGCGCCGTTGATCGCAGCGCGATGCCGAGCCAGATAACGGCGGCACAAGGGAATCCGAGCACGGCAAGGGCGAGGGAGGTGTGGGCGATTTCAATCGCGTAGGCCGCTCCGGCGAAGGCGATGGTGCGGGCGCAAAGCTCGGCAAGAGCCGGCCACAGCATGCGCTGCGCGGCCATCGCCGGGATGAACAGCGTGGCCACGGTGGCCGCGGTAATCTGATAAACCCCGAGCGCGCCGATCATGATGAGCGTCGCGGGGGACGGCCGCGTCAGCAGGAGATACACCGCCAAGGTGAGTACGGCGGCCAAGACCATGAGCGCCTGCGTGCCGAGCAACTCGCCGAGGAAGGCGGGTCGTTGCGCCTCGTGCATGCGGGCGTATTGCCGCAAGCCGTATTCCTCGATTCCCAAGCAGCCGATGACGAAGGCGAAGGTGGCGACCGCAAATCCATAGGAATAGACGCCGACGCCGGTGGGCCCGAAGCGGCGCGAGATCAACACGAACAGCAGCAGATTGAGCACATCGCCGGTGAGGCGGCAGCCGGTCAACCAGAGCGTGTTGCGGGTCCTGCTCACGGCGATTCGCCGTACGAGCGCAGCAGCTCGAGATACTGCGGGAGCGCCACGGCGTAGAATGCTTCGGCGTAGCGGCACGATTCGAGCAATGCGCTGGACCGGTAGGCGTTCAAGCCGAGCGCGGTATGCAGATAATCCGCTTCCGCGAGCTGGCTCTGATAATGCTCGAGCGCGCGCCGCTTGGCCCCGACGGTCGCATCGATCCGCACGAAACAATTGGGGAACAGCGGGGTCCACACCTCGTACCCGTGACAGCGGAAGCTGAGCTCGGTGCCGCTCACGGCCTCGGCGAGCAGCGCGCTCGCCGCGCGGTGGTCCGGATGTTCCTCGAGAAAGAACGGCAGGTAGACGATCTGCGGGCGAGCCGCGATGAGCGCGGCGCGCAGCGCGCTGCCGAGGCCCGGGGTCGCTCCGAGGCGTCCGTCTTCGCCATCGAGAAACACGATTTGCGTGATGCCGAGCTCCCCGAGCGCGAGCTCGGCCTCGCGCTTGCGGGTGGCGGAGACACTCGAGGGTCCGGCAGGGTCGCTCGCTTTGCCGCCGAGCCTTCCGTCGGTGAGGAACACCACCGTCACGTCGGCGCCGCTCGCGACATGCCGTGCGAGCGTGCCGCCGCATCCGATCACCTCATCGTCCATGTGCGGCGCGAGCACCACGACGCGCTCGTTCAAGGGCTGCCATTCGAGCGCCGACTTGTTGTATAGCTTGACGACCTGCAACAGGCCGTGCGAGCGCAGATACGGCCGAGCGGTGCGGCCCAAGGCCCGCAGCAGCATTCGGGTGATCGCGTTCACGGATGTTCGGCCGTCAATTCGGCAAATAACTCCCCGTAACGGTGCGCTTCCGCGCTGAGCGAGTAGCGCTCACGCACCGCGCCAACCGCATTCGCGCCCATCCGAGCACGCAACGGCTCATCGTCGAGCAGCCGCCGCAGGGCGTCTCGAAAAGCGGCCCGATCCTGCGGTGGCACGAGCAAGCCGAAGGTGCAGGTGCTCTCGAGTTCCGCGGCCACTCCGACGCGCGTGCTCACCATCGGCAGTCCGGCGGTCATCGCCTCGAGTATCGACAGACTGAAGCCCTCGTAATCGCTCGGAAAGACGAATACGTCGCTCGCCTGCAGGTATTCGTGCACATTCGGCACCCGGCCGGTCAATGTGACCTGGGCACCGAGGTCATGCGCTGCGATGAACTCTTTGAGCTGCGGCTCGCAGCCGTCGAACGATCCCTCGCCGGCGCCGACGAGGACCAAGTGCGCGCTCGAGTACGAGGAGGCAAGCTCGCGCCACACATCGATCAGCATCATCACGCCCTTGGTGACCGCGAGGCGCCCGGTGTAGATGAGCAGCAGGCGCTCCGGAGGCAGCCCGAGCTTGGCACGAAGCTGCGCCTTGCGGGCCTCGGGAACGCGCGCGAAGCGCTCGACCGCGATGCCGTTCGGAATGGCGACGATGCTCGAGGGATCGACACCGGCGCGCTCGAGACAGGCACGGATTTCCGAGGAAATCGCGACATAGCGGTTCACTCGACGCGCAGCGCTGCGACGCATCCTCAGCAGCAGCCGCAGCGGCAGTGAGTCTTGCGAGAGCCCCATCTTGACTCGGCTGTCGCCGCCGATGGGTTCCGCGATCTCGAGCGGCGATTCCGGCCGCACCACGCAGGGTTTGCGGGTGACGAGCCCGGCAAGGACCGGTGCAAAGGGCATGAAATTAAATCCCGACACCAAGACGGCATCGTATTGCCGCACATCGCGCAACAGCCGCCAGATCATTTTGCACAACAAGAAGCCGAGCCGTGGCACGGCGCGAAATCCCACGCCCTTGATCGGCCCGACGGGCGTCAGGCGCAGCACGGGAACGCCGCCGAGACTTTCCGCCGCCGGAACGCCAAGCGCCGCGCGCCGCGTGATCACGAGGACGCCGATGCCGGCTGCGATCAAGCTCTCGGACAGTTCCAATAGGTGATTTTCCTGGCCGCCAAGGGTGGGTGGAAAGCTCGGCGTGAGTACCCAGATCCTCAAACCGCTTTTCGGACGCTCTGTTTCCACCGGATGGGAGTGTAGCCAAGCGAACCCCTCTTTGTAAGAACATTCGGCCTAACGTGGACCTCCGGTTTGCGATGATCGGTGCGACGCGCATCGCAATCCAAAATCTCTTATGTCAGGTAATGACCCGCATCGCGCCACTATCGGCCTCCCGGGCTGCATCGCGCTCATCTATAATGAAAATCACGTGGAGATCATAGGGGTCAGTCAATGTCCAAAATCATGCCGTACGCCTCCATCGGTCATCGAGACGAGGCTCCCGAGCTTGTAGAGGAGGCTCCCAAGCTTGGAGAGGGCGCCCCCAAGCTTGCGGCGCGCCTGGAACCGTTCGATTCGTACTGGCAGGCACCGGCGGACGTGGAGAGCGGCTACAAGTCGTTCAGTGCGTATTATCGCGCGAATTACCTTGCCCATGTCCCGTCCAATCGAGACGCGAAGATCTTGGTCGTGAGCTGCGGTCCGGGCTACCTGGTCGATTTGCTGGTGCAATCCGGCTACCGCAACGTCCTCGGTACCGACTCCGATGCCGCCAAAATCGCGCATGCCCGTCGTCGGGGCCTGCCTTGCGAAGTGGCTGAGATCTTCCCCTTCCTCGCATCGCATCCGCCCGGCCACTATGACTGCATCATTCCGGAACAGGAACTGAACCATCTGACCCTCGAGGAAACCATCCAATTCCTCAAGCTGTGCCGGAACGCACTGCGTCCGGGCGGCAACATCATTGTCTATGCGATGAACGGCGCCAATCCGCTGGTCGGCTCGGAGAACCTTGCGCACAACATCGACCATTTCTACAACCTCACCGAGTACAGCATCGGCCAGGTGCTGCAGCTCGGAGGGTTCGAGAATGTGCGGCCCTTCGCGCTCAAGCTGTACGTCTTTTGGGGCAATCCGCTCAATTATGTCGGGCTCGCGGTCACCAGCCTGATGGAGGCGGCCATGAGGATCATCTTCAAGCTCTACGGCAAGAAGGTGCGCATCGTTTCGAAAAAGATTGCCGCCGTTGCGCAACGGCCGGCCGCGGCCGCGGGCTGACACCACTCCCACTGCCTGCTTGGATCCGACGGAGATATACGATTTGAATGTGTGGATGCCGCAGCTTTGCTTCCGCCGGCGGCTGCTCGTTGCCATCACCCTTGCTGTCTTGGCCGCGGTCGCGGTCCGGGACATCGACGGATCGGCTGTCACCAAGGATGCCGCGCAGAATCTGCAAATGGCCGTCAACCTCGCTCATCGCGGCCTCATATCGCTCAGCGAAAAGCCGCCTTACGAGCCGTCCATGTACCGCGAGCCGCTGCCGATCGGCGTGAACGCGATGGCGGTCGGAGTGCTCGATCTCTTTAAGGGGCAGGCCGCTGCGACCGACTACTTGGCGGGCGACCGCGTGCAGTGGGTCAAATATCAGAACGTCGGATGGCTCGTGCTGCTGTGGGCGGCGCTCTTTGCGACCACACTCTGGTTCACGAACTCGTTCTATTGGTCACTCCTTGGGGGATTGCTGGCCGCGAAGCCGTTTCTGTCCTCGACGACGGACGTGGCGGGCGTGAACAATCTCTACACGGAATTGCCGGGGACCGCTTTGCTCGCGATCGCCTGCTGGGTGCTCGTCGTCGCGACGCAGCGGCGCAAGACCGCGCTGTTCGTCGCAGCGGGAGTTTTTTTCGGCCTGTCGGCGCTGGCGAAAGGATCCATCCTCTACGTGTTCGCCTGTCTCGTCCCCATTGTGCTCCTCATGCGCGCGAGCGGCTCGCAGCGCCGCGAGCGTGTCGTACACACAGCGATCCTGGTGCTTGCTTTCGGCGTCGCCGTGCTGCCCTGGATGGGACGCAACGCGCACCTTTTCGGTCAGTTCCAGTTGTCCGAGCGCGGTGGATTGGCGCTCTACACTCGCGGGCTCATGAACGAATTGTCGCCCGTGGAATATCGAGGAACGTTTTACGTCTGGGCACGGCCCTCGATCCAGCCCCTCGTCGGGTCCTGGCTGGGCTTTACGCCGGCCGATGTCCAACTGGGCGGCAGATTACAGCGGTTCTCGTATGGGTGGGAAACGAATGTGAACGAACGCGACGCGGTGGCGGAGCGGGACGCGAAACCCGCCGATGCGATCACCGACTTTCGCCGCGGCCGGGCTGAACGCAAGCGCCTGACCCGCCTCTACGAGAGCGAGGGGGTGCGCTATCCGGACGTCGCCGCCGACAAGACGCTCGCGGAGCAGGGTATGCGGATGGTGCGGGCACACCCGCTGGATGATGCGAAGATGGCAATACCGCTCCTGTGGCGCAGCGCCGCGCTGCTCTTCCCGGCCCTCGCGATCGGCATCGGCTACGGCTTGCGGGCGAGGCGCCCTGAATTGGCGCTGTATCTGCTGCCGGCCTTTCTGTACCTGGCGTTCTACGCGCTCGCCACCCCGTTCGAGCCCCGACCCGCGCTGCTGGCCTATCCGTCCGCGGTCGTGGCTGTGCTGGTGATGCTCCATGCGCTGTGGTGCCGGCTACCGCTCGGCCATCACTCCCACTCCACCAGCATTGCTGCGGGCTCACAATGAATGTCGTGACATCGATAAGCCCTTCCCCCGCCGGTCTCGCTGAGCCCGCCCGCAAGCCTTCGGTGACCGTGGTCGTCCCGACCTACCGCGAGGTGGAGAACATTCCGCACCTCGTGGAGCGGCTGCGCAAGGTGCGAGAGGAGGCGAGCCTCGAGCTCGAGCTATTGATCATGGACGATGACAGCGGCGATGGAACCGATCGAGCGGTCGATTCATTGGCGATGCACTGGGTGACGCTGGTGACGCGCAAGACCAATCGCGGCTTGAGCTACGCGGTTCTCGACGGGTTGAGGCGGGCGACCAGCGAGGTGGTCGTGGTCATGGACGCTGACTTGAGTCATCCGCCCGAGACCATCCCAAAAATGCTCAACGAGCTCGCAAAAGGGGCCGAGGTCGTGGTCGGATCACGCTTCGCGGAGGGCGGCACGACCGCGGACGACTGGGGATTCTTTAGATGGCTCAATAGCCGCGTCGCCACCTTGATGGCGTTGCCTTTAACTCCGCTCAGCGATCCGATGAGCGGATTTTTCGCCATGCGCCGGGAGACCTTCGCGGCCGGGCGAGACTTCAATCCGATCGGCTACAAGGTGCTGCTCGAAATTGTCATCAAGTGCCGCTGCCGGCAGGTCTTGGACATCCCCATCCATTTCGACAACCGGCGCTATGGCGAGAGCAAGCTGTCCTTTCGCGAGCAGCTCAAATACATTCAACACTTGCGGCGGCTGTATATCCACAAATACGGCACCTGGTCTCACCTTGCGCAATTTCTCGTGGTGGGCTTCTCGGGGCTGCTGGTCAATCTGGTGGCGGTGGCGCTGCTGCTGCGCCTGCAGATGTCGGAAAGGCGCGCCGTTGCGATTGCGATCATGCTGTCGATGACTTGGAATTTCGCCCTGAATCGCCGCTTCAGCTTCTCCTACGCGCGGCATCAATCGATCGCGCGGCAGTTCATCGGCTTCGTCGCTGCGTGCGCGCTCGGCGCGATCGTGAACTATGCGACGACCCTGGCCCTGTGGGATGCGCTGCGCTACAAGCAGCTGGCGGTATGCGTCGGTGTCCTCGCCGGCTCACTCTTCAATTTCGTCGCAAGCCGATTCGTGATCTTTCGCTTCAAGCACGTCAAATCGTGATGTCCGACCTGAACCGGCCGCTTGAGAACTCTTACTGGGTGGTGCCAGGGCGTCTGCTCGCCGGCGAGTATCCCTACGGTGCGGACGACACCGACACCCGGCGGCTGCTGTTTCGGCTGCGCGATGCGGGCATCAATTATTACATCGACTTGACGCAAGACGGTGAACGGCCGGGCTATCGCCGCCTGCTGCCCCTGCATACCCGCTATCTTCGCTGCGCGATTGCGGATACCAAGGTGCCGCAGAGCGTCGACCAAATGCGGGAGATTCAGGCCCGGATCCGGGCGGGGCTCTTGTTCGGCCGAAGCATTTATGTTCATTGCCGGGCTGGAATCGGGCGCACCGCGCTCGTGGTGGGCTGCTATCTCGCCGAACAGGGACTCACCGGCAAGGAGGCGCTGAAGCAGCTGAACGTTCTCTGGCTGCAAAGCGAGCGCTCGAGCAGTTGGCCCAAGGTGCCGCAAACTCAAGAACAGGCCCAGTACATCGTGCGCTGGCCGTCGTCTCGAAAATCCGCAGCGAGGCCGGTGCGGCTTCGCACGCGCTGATAGGCCCGCCACGGTATGAGGATGTTCAGGGATGTCTTGATGACCGTCGTGGTGAGCGCCGTTTTCCTGGTGTTGATCGAGTCCGGCTTGCGACTGGCCGGAGTCAACTACGAGGGCTCGTTCTATCGGCTCGACCGCAAGATCGGTTATGTCCTGCGCCCGCGAGCCGAAGGCTGGACCGTGAAGGAGCGCGAGAACTACGTCCGGATCAACTCGCAAGGATTGCGCGACCGGGAACACACGTTTGAGCGTCCCGCCAATGTGATCCGGATTGCCGTCGTCGGCGATTCCTTCTCGGAAGCGAAGGAGGTCGATCAGGAGGCGACCTATTGGTCCGTGATGGAGCGCGAGTTGAACCGACTCCTGCCGGCCGGCGGCCCGCGCGTCGAAGTGATCAATTTCGGGGTCGATGGTTATGGGCTCGCGCAGGAATACCTCGTCCTCAAGGAAAGGGTGTGGCAATACGATCCGCAAATCGTGCTGCTGTCGGGAACCCTGCACTCGTTCGTCCTGCACAGCAGCCGTAAATACGGAACCGTGTCCGCCGAAGGCCCGGTGCCCTTTTTCGTGCGTTCGGACGAGGGCGGCGTGGTGCTCGACCACATCTCCCAGCAAGAGCAGCGCTCGTTCGTGCCCCAGAGCCGGATGAGCGAGCTGTTCGCCGACTCGACCAACTCCAGCCGCGTGCTCGCCCTGGTGAACACCGTTCGAAGGCAGCTTGCGCAGGATGCCGGTAATCTGCGCAAGCGCCTGCAGGGGTCGACGGTCGCCACCACGAAGGAAGTGAAGGATACCGAGAACGCGGTGCTGCGCGGGCCCGCGGACCCGGACCTCAAAAACGCCTGGCAAATCAGCGAGCAGCTCATTCGCCAGGCGCATGCCGAAGCGGCCGCGCACCATGTGGAGCTCTGGCTGGTCTTGCTCGACATGGCGCCCCAGGTCGACCCCGATGCGGCGACGCGTTCTGCGGTGATGCGTAGTCTCGGAATCGAGGATCCATTCATCGGCGACAAGCTGTTCGCCGAGCTTGCCGATCGCGAGGGAATGAAGCACGCGATGCTGGCCCCTGCGATGCTGGATTACGCGCAAGCGCATCACGCCGTGCTGCACGGGTTCATACACCGTCCACGAAATTCAGGCCACTGGAACGGGGTTGGTCATCAAGCGGCCGGCGAAATCGTCGCCGCGCGGCTGTTCAATTGTTCGGATGTGATTCGCGCCCACGTTACTTCGGGCGAGGGCCGCGAGACCGCATGCGCGGACGAGTGGGGGAGGTAGCTTACGTGAATCCCAACAAAACAGTGGATCTGGACTATCGACGACTGGTGCGCGAGAGTCGCCGCATCGATGAGTCGCGTCATTCGCATCGAGTGAGGATCGCGCTCGTCTCGGACGCGGCGACCCAGCAGTTCGTACCGGTCTTGAGGACGCTATTCTCGGAGAATGCGGTGACGGCTGAGATCTACGAGGCTCCGTTCGATGCCATGGAGCTCGAGGTCATCAATCCCGCCTCGGGCCTGTATGCATTCAAGCCGGAGGTGGTGGTGCTCATCCACTCGACTCAGGCGCTGCGGGCGCGATATTACGAGCAAGGAATGGCGCCTGAATTCGATCGACTGTGCCGGATCTGGGATGCGCTCGCCGCGCACGGCAGCGCTCGCATCGTGCAGTGTAATTTCCCGATGCCCTACGAGCGGCCGTTCGGTCAATTCGATCAGAAAATCCATCAATCCTTGTACGCGGAGATCCAGCTGCTCAATGCGCGCATTGCGCATGCGACGGGCGAGCGGGCGAACGTCCTGGTGTGCGACTTGGAGTCGATCGCATCCTATGTCGGCCGCAAGCACTGGTTCGACGATCGCTTGTGGGACATGAGCAAGACCTATTGCAGCCTGGAGCATCTACCCCACGCCGCGCAGGCGATGGTGGATGTGGTGCTCGCCGGCCTTGGCAGAATCGTCAAGTGCGTGATCCTGGATCTCGACAACACGCTGTGGGGCGGCGTGGTCGGGGATTTGGGGCCCATGGATGTCGCGATCGGACCGCACGGGGATGGGGAGGCGTTCTACCGCCTGCAGCAGTTCCTGTTGAGCCTGAAGAAGCGCGGCATATTGCTGGCGGTTTGCAGCAAGAATGACCTCGACAACGCGCTGGCGGTATTCGAACAAAATCCCGGCATGCTGCTCAAGCGCGACGACATCGCGGTATTCGCGGTCAATTGGGACAACAAGGCCGACAACATTCGAACCATCCGCGACACCTTGCAGATCGGCTTCGACAGCCTGTTGTTCCTCGACGACAACGCCTTCGAGCGCAACCTCGTGCGCAATTTTCTGCCGGAGGTGATCGTGCCGGAATTGCCCGAGGATCCCGCCGATTACGTGCGGGCCGTATCGGAGCTGAATCTGTTCGAGACCACGGTGTTTTCGGCCGAGGACGCCGCCCGGTCGGAATTGTACCGTCAGGAAGCGGGCCGTCGCCAAGCGCAAGGCGCCTTCACGGACGTGAACGCGTTCTTGAAATCCCTGGACATGCGGATCACGGCAGGGCGCTTCGAGCCGCCTCAGATCGGGCGAATCTCGCAATTATTCCTGCGCAGCAATCAGTTCAATCTCACCACGCACCGCCATACGGAAGCACAGTGCACAGCCATGATGGAGGATGTGCGTTGCATTCCCCTGTGCGCGAGCCTGAAAGATCGGTTCGGCGATCATGGCTTGATTTCGATCGCTGTCGCATGGCCGGAAGGCGATACCATGCGTATCTCCGACTGGCTCATGTCCTGCCGGGTCCTGGGACGCGGGGTGGAGGAGTACCTGATGAATCAACTGGTGTCGATGGCGCGCGAGCGGGGCGTGAGGCGCGTCCGCGGCGACTACCTGCCGACGGCGAAGAACGGCATGGTGAGGGATTTTTGGCGCCGCTTCGGCTTCGAGAACACCGCAGGCTCGCTCTGGGAGATCGAGGTTGCGGCCTACGTGCCGGGAACCACCTGGGTTCGACCCACGGACAGTGATAGCGAGGGCGAAAAATCATGATTGATCCCAAAACGGCGAGGTTGCGCCTGAACCGCGTCTTCCAGGATATCTTCGAGGACCAGTCGCTCGAGATCACGGACTCGATGACGGCCGCCGACGTCGAGGACTGGGACTCCTTGACGCACATCGATTTGATCGTGCAGGTGGAACGGGAATTCGCCATCAAGTTCTCCACGGCCGAAGTGCGCGGTCTGAAGAACGTAGGCGACTTCGTCGCCTTGATCGCCCAAAAAGCGCGGTAAATGCCTTTCACCACGGCCGGCTTTCTAGGCTTCCTTGCGCTCGTTGCGCTCATCTACGCGCTCGTGCCACGCAGCTGGCGGTGCGCCGTCGTGCTCTGCGCCTCCTACACCTATTACTGGTTCTCGAGCGGCTGGTTCATCCTGCTGTTGCTCGGTGCAACGCTTCTTGCGTTCTTCGCGGCGCGCGCGAAGTCCGCGCTCCTCACCTCGGTCGGCCTGCTGGTCGCGGTGCTGGTGTTCTTCAAGGCATTGCCGCTCGCGGGAGCCAATTGGGTGTTTCCGCTCGGCATCTCGTACTACACCTTCAAGCTAGCCGGGTACCTCATCGACACGTACTGGGGCGGAATCGAGCCCGAACGCCGGCTGCTGCCGTTCCTTGCCTACAGTGCGTTCTTCCCGCAGATCGTCGGCGGCCCCATCGAGCGCGCGCAGAGCTTTCTACCGCAGATCGAGCGGGCGCAGCGCGTGCCGCTCTCGACGGTCGTCGCGGCGAGCCTGCGCATCGTGCTCGGATTTTTCAAGAAATTCGTGATCGCGGACCACTTGGGCGAGGTGGTCAATTTCGTCTACGGTCACCTCACCGCGCAGCCGGGTGCGCCGGTGCTGCTGGGCTTCTACGGCTACCCGCTGCAGATGTACGCGGACTTCTCCGGGCTCACCGATATAGCGATCGGCGCGGGCGCATTGCTCGGGATCCGCGCACCGGAGAACTTCAATGCGCCGTTTGCCGCGGCAAGCCCGAGCGAGTACTGGCGTCGTTGGCACATGACGCTGACGCTCTGGCTGACCGACTACGTGTTCACCCCGCTACGCATGGCGACGCGCCATCTCGGCGACTTAGGCCTCGTCCTGAGCCTTCTGGCCAATATGGTGCTGATCGGTCTGTGGCATGGGCTCTATTGGACCTTCGCGCTGTTCGGCGTCGTTCATGCCATTTATTTGTCGGTGGACGCGTTGACGCAGAAGGCGCGCAAGCGCTGGTACAAGACCCATCCGGCGGCGGACCGGATCACCGACTGGCTGGGGCCGGTCGTGACCTTTCATTTGGTCGCGGTGGCCTTTGTCTTCTTCCGCGCGGGCAGCGTCGCGACGGTGGGGGCATTCGCCAGACATTTGTTCGACGGCATCGGTACCCTCTCGCCCGAGTTTCTCGGGATCATCGGCGAGCCCGGCGAATTCTTCTCGCGCCTGGCGGGCGCCTATCTGCTCATGGAGGTGGCGGATGCGCTGCGGCGTCGCTATTGGTCGCACGCCGACGCGCCCGCGGTCCCACGCTGGGCCCGCTGGTCGCTCTGCAGCTGCGCGGTGCTCACGGTACTGCTCACCGTCTGTCTGCTGCTCACCAGCCACCAGGAAAGCAGCCCTTTCCTCTATGCGATTTTCTAAAGGGCGGTACGATAAGGGATGGGCCTACTAAGAACAATTTATGCGCTGACGGTCGTTCTGTATCACGCCTGGCCCGCATCGTCGCTATTCGTCGGCGGGGAAAACGCCGTCCGATGCTTCTACATCATCTCCGGCTTTCTCATTTCGTACATCTTGGTCGAGCGCAAGAGCTACCCCTCGCTCCGCACTTTCTACGTGAACCGGTACCTGCGGCTTTATCCGATCTATGTCTGTGTCGCCGTGCCGACGCTTATCTTGATACTCGCCAGCGGGCGTTTCGGTTTCATGGAAGTCTACAAGGCGGCGCCGCCCGCCGCAGATCTGCTGCTGGTGTTGTCGAACCTCGTCATGTTCGGGCAGGACTGGCTGATGTTCCTGGGTGTGCGCGACGATCATCTGGTGTTCGTCACGAATTTCCTAAAGAGCGATGTGCTCCTTTACCGCGGCCAGATCATTCATCCGGCGTGGACGCTCGGTGTGGAGCTCTCCTTTTATCTCATCGCTCCGTTCATCTTGCCGCGGCGCAAGTGGATCTATGGGCTGCTCGCGCTGTCGCTCGCTCTTCGACTGCTGTTCATCTACTTGGGCTTCGGTACGCGCGATCCATGGACCTATCGGTTCTTCCCCACCGAATTGGCGTTATTCTTGGTGGGCGCGCTCGCGCATCAAGTGCTGTTGCCGCAATACCGTAAGCTCGGCGATCGCATTCAGAAATCGGCGGCGAACGGTGCAACGTGGTTTCTCGTCGCCTTCTCGCTGGTCTATTTCCTGATTCCGGTCGAGGAAGCGGTGAAGCGGCTCATCCTCCTGTTTGTTTTCGCCTGCGGCGTGCCGCTGACGTTCCTCTTTCAGCGCAGGTACGCACTCGACGGCTGGATCGGCAATCTCTCGTATCCGATCTACATCAGCCACCTGCCCGTCATCTGGGCCTGCAACTTCTTGTCGAAGCGTGCGGGCCTCGCAGATGCGCGATTAGTCGCGGGGATTTGCGTTGTATCGACCGTCGTCTTCGCCATCCTGTTGAATCAGTGGGTGGCGGTTCCGTTCGAAAAATTGCGCAGTCGCGTCCGCGCACAATCCGCTCCTCGAACACGCTTGTCCGCAAATATCTAGGACTTCGCGCACAATTTGTGCATTCACTTGGATGTGCACATGGCACATTCTCTTTTCCTGTCGTTAGGCGACGACAGATTGCCGTGTATGCCCCGTCGCGGTTTACTAAACATCGAAAGGGCAAACCCGTCGCGAGGCGGGGTCGCAAAGCTTCCGGTCTGTATAGACAGATAGCGGAGTTACCGGAGGAAGTGGCTGCACTTTCGACGTTAACCCGGATCTCGATATGGACAGCCTCCGGTTGCAAAGCACGTGTTTTTACTCAACGGAACCGGTGGCTATGGTATCAATCGTTCGGATAAGTTTCGGAGTCGTGCTCATCGCATGCGCAGGTCTCGCCGGCTGCAGCGGCAACCCGAGCTCCTCCTCGGCGGCGACGGCCGAAAACTCTCCGACGGATACTGGGGCGAGCAGCGCTGCGCTGGCGATAACCGGTGAGCCCGCCACGGTCGCCGCGCCCGGTGCCGAGTACAGCTTTCGACCGGCAACGGCCGGAGCCACGGGAGACGCGCTCAGCTTCAGCGTGCAAAATGCGCCCGCGTGGGCGACCTTCGATCCGACGACCGGCACGCTCGCGGGCACGCCGAGCGCCGCGGACGTGGGCAGCACTTACTCGAACGTTTCGATCGGCGTGAGCGATGGCGCGGCGAGTGCCGAGCTCGCCGCGTTTTCCATCACGGTCACTGCGACGGAGCCGGTGACACTCACATGGAGCGAGCCGACGACCAACACGAACGGCAGCCCGAGCACCAATCTTTCCGGGTATCACGTCTATTACGGCACGGGCGAGAAATCGCTCACCAAGGTCATCGCCGTCGGCAACGCCGACGACACGAGTTATGTCTTCAAGAATCTCACCGCGGGCACGTGGTATTTCGCGGTGGCCGCCTTGAACAATGACAACATCGAGAGCGCGTTGTCGGCCGTTGTAAAGATCACCATTTGAGCCCGAATTCTGGTTTGATATCATTGCGTAGTGCTGGAGATGATACTGATGACTAAAACAAATTGGATGTACGCCGCTGTGCGAGCGACGGCCTTGATCACCGCGGCATTTGCAGGGTGCCATGCGGCCGCCGCGAGCACGCAGCCGGCGCCGCCGCCGCGAATTTGCGTTGATAACCAGTGCACCGCGACCGTGAGTCCGCCTCCGCCGTCGGGCGGCTCCGGAAGTCACACCATCAAGTGGAATCCGGGGCACTACATGGGCTCGAACACCGTGCTCCACGCCCCGGCCTCGATCGGCAGGGTGCAGTCCGAAATGGACGACATCAATAATCAGGATGCCATTCTGGGCTATCGCATATTCATTACGTGGGGTGCGTTGGAACCCACTCAGGGGAACTACGATTTCTCCACCGTTGATGCGATCTTGAACCGCCTCACGACCGCGTACAACAAGCCGAAGCGCCTCGCCATGATGCTGTGGATCTATGGTAACGGAGCGCTCAGCCAAAACGACTCCTCCGTCATTCCGATGTACATCCAGCAGGGCGCGAGCTACGGCGCGAGCCCGGTGCCGGGACGATACGGCTGGTGGGGTCAGAATTCCAATGGAGCATCGACGGGCATGTACGCGGTGGCGGCTTACAACCCGGCCGTGATGGACCGCCTCATCGCCCTCGTTCAAGCGCTCGGCCAGCATCTCGATGGCAACCCGTATTTCGAGGCAATCGACATGCAAGAGGATGCCACCATCGCACAGGCGGCGACGGGTATGGGTTCACAGGACCCCAGCTATTCGGACTCCGCGTGGCGCACGCAGCTGCAACGCTTCCTGACGGCCGCGACGGCGGCCTTTCCCCACACGAGTGTGATCATGGACAATTCGTGGTTCGACCGGCCGGCCTCGGGCGTAGCGCTGGAGCAGTGGATGATCGCCAATCGAGTGGCGCCGGGCTCCTCGGACACCTGGGGTCAGTCGGCCCTCAATGCCTACGGCACCTCGCATCTGTCCGACGGCATGCAAACGCTGATGGGCGTGGACCAGAACGGCGGCGGCGTCGATCTGCGGCCGCAGGCACGCGCGATGCTGCAAGTGGAAGGGCCGGACATCCTTGGCCCGTATTTCGCAGCCTACGGAGGTCCATGGCAGGCCCCCGATATCGTCAATGCGCTCAACCAGAGCTACTGGGCGTCGCATGCGTTCTGGACCCACCTCAACGGAACCGAAGTATTTCGCGGTGCTAGCGTGCTCCCTTGGGCCAAGTGGAAGAATCTGGCCCCGACCTTGGCCCAGCATCCGTTGATTCACACCGACTATCCGCCCAATTACCCCCCTTGAGGCGCCGCGCCGGGCGCTTGCGAGCCGGCCGATCCGGGGCCGCCGCAGGCTCACCTCAGGTGCGGACGGCGCTCAGCATGTAGTGGAAATTGGAATACTTGCGCAGGTATTCGGATCGGTTGCTGAGCAACTGATAGATCCAATAGTTCGATCCACCGATGGCCGGGTAGGCGGTATGTGGATAGAACTCGATGTCGCGAAAGCCGAGCGCTTGAAGAATGGACTTGACTCGCCAAACGCTCGTCGGGAACTCGTAATCCGCGGGCCGGTGCTCCGAGCGCTTGATGCGGTGATAGGCCGATCGGAGCGCCCGATAAATTGGCTTGGGAAGCAACACGGATTTCCACATCTGGAAAAGGCCCCACGCATTGGGATCCTCCAGGAACAGCGTTCCACCGGGCCTCAGTAGATCCCTGAACGATTGCAGCAGGCGCGGCAGATCGTTGCTCTCGTGATGAATCAGATCGATGGAGATGGCGTAATCGAACGAGCCCTTCTTGAACGGCAGGTGATTGATGTCGCCGCCGACGCAGGATCGTGCTCCAGCCTTGGTTTGCAGGCCGTGCAGCATGTCGTAGATCATGTCGAAGTTGACGAAGGTGTTGCCTTGCTGCTGGATTCGCTGAAATCGCTCGTCGTAACCGCAGCCCAGATTGATGAAGGATTGGCCGCCTCGCTCCGCGGTGCGATCAACGATCGACCAGAACTCGTCCTTGGACAATGCCCATTGCTCGGCGCTGAATCGCTCCTTGGCGTTCAGGCGCGGAGCGACCATCATCTTGGCGAGATTCTCTTCCTCGCGCATGTGCTCGAAATCGGTGTCTTTCGAATACAGGAGGGGAATGCCGGTTCTGATCTCGAATTCACGCGCGCAGGAGGCACACTGCAACGCCTCGCCCGATTCACGAAGCGCGCCTCCGCAATCGGGGCACGCGAGCAACCTCAGCAGCTCAGGATTGGTCAGCTTGCTCATCGACGGCCATCGTGACGCTGAAGTCCCGATTCGATTGCGCCGGCTCGTGAGAGGAGTGCGCGGGCACGGCGCCCGGATATTGAATCACCCGGTCCACTTGATAATCCTTGCTTCCGCCGGCATGGGTGAAGATGACCAGCTCCCCGAGCAATCCCAGGGCAAAAATCTGCACCCCGAGCACGATCAGGAGCGAGGCGAGAATGAGTGCCGGCCGATCCGCCAGGGGACTGTGAAACACGACTCGGTCGACGATGAGGTAGAGCAGCTCGATCATCCCGAGCGAGAGCGTCGCGACGCCGATCATGCCGAAGAAGCGCAGCGGCCGTTTCGTGAATCGCACCAGGAAAAATACGTTGAAAATGTCGAGAAATCCACGCAGATAATTGCGCGGCCGGTAGACCTCGTTGTGGCGATCTTGTTTGGATTGTCGAACCGCGACTTCAGCGACGCGGAAGCCCTGGCGCTCGGCGAGCACCGGCAGGAAACGCTCCTGATCTCCGTAGAGGCGGATTTCCTCCAGAACGCGTCGCTTGAGGGCGCGCACGTTGCACCCCAGGTCGCGCAGGCGCAACCGTGTCACATAGCGGAGCAACCCGTGGAAGGTCCGGCGCCGCGCAGTTTGGAACAAATTGCTGGCGCGCGGTTCCCGGTAACCGATGGCGATATCGGCCCCCTCCAGCGCCGCGATCAGCTTGCCGATCTCCTGTCCCTCCACCTGCAGGTAAGCAGGAAGCGTGAGGATGATGCTGCCCGTCGCATGCTCGAATCCGATCATCAGCGCGGTCGCTTCGCCGAAGTAGCGAGTCAGTGAGACCACCGAGACGGGCTCCCCACGCGCGACGAGCTGCAGCAACGCACTTTCGTATTGTGGATGCGGACCGTCCAGGACGAAGATCACCTCGTACCGCATGCCGAGCGACTCCAACCCGGACTTGTACTCGGCGTAGAGATCGACGAGCGGCGTTTTTCTGGCACCGACCGGCACGATCACCGAAACCGTCGGCGCTGCGCTGCTCAAGCTCATGAGAAGCCTCCGGCAGATGTTCGTTTCGTGAGGCGGGCGAAATCCTCGGGGCGCATGTCGCCCAATTTATAGACCAGTTCGCCCAACGTCCCGCTCGCCATCAGCGTCACGGCGCCCATCAGGAAAATGATCCCGGAACCGGCGAGCGTCAACGACATGCGGCCGTTCACCGGAAAGGGCGCAAGCAGGCCGCCGATCAGCGCCGCCATGCCGACGAGCATCAGGGGCAGGCAAATCAGGCTGAACCAGAGCAATGGGCGCGAGGTGAACGAGGTGATGGTCTTGATGACCATCAAATCGAGTAGCACCTTGTAGATCCGGGACAGCCCGTACTTCGATTGGCCGAACTGGCGGGCATGATGGCGCACCTTGATTTCGGCGATGCGCGGTCCCGCGATCCACGCCATCGCGGGGATGAAGCGATGCATTTCCGAGTACAGCGGAATGTTCTTGATGAGCGAGCCCCGAAACGCCTTGAGCGAGCAGCCGTTGTCCCTGATGGGCACGCCGGTGACTTTTCCGATCAGCCAATTGGCGATCTTGGAGGGAATTCTACGCGACACGAGCTTGTCCTGGCGGCGATGCCGCCAGCCAACCACGATGTCGTAGCCTTCGGCCATCTTGGCGAGGAACAGGCCGATGTCCGCCGGATCGTTCTGCAGATCGCCGTCCATGGTGACTAAAATCTCGCCGCCGGCGTATTCGATGCCCGCGGCCATTGCCGCGGTTTGCCCGTAGTTGCGGCGGAACTTGACGAATCGAACGCGCGGATCATGGCGCGCGATCTCCTCGCCGCGCACGGCGGTGGAGTCGCGGCTGCCGTCATCCACAAACACCATTTCAAAGGAGACCCCGAGCGGCTCGACCGCCCCGACGATGGCGCGATACATGGGCTCGATGCTGTCCTCCTCGTTGTAGAAAGGCACGATGACGGAGAGTTTCGGCAATAATCGGGACCCCTCCATGAACGGCTTTCCTGCGTGTTTATTGTGGTCGGACAAACATCAACCTTGCGACTTGCGGAGCCAGGAGCGGCAATTTAGCACAGGCGCCATCGATTACGATAAAGCCCATTTTGAGCTCATCGAATTGGGACCTGGATCGCGACACGAGCCAGCGATTGTCAAATAGTAGGACCAGTCGGGGGTGCCGAGATGAACGCGGGTTGTCGTATAATCGCGGCCACTCATGAAGGTACTCGTAACGGGCGTAGCCGGTTTCATTGGGTCTGCGACCGCACAGCGCCTCCTCGATCGCGCTGACCAGGTCGTTGGGCTCGATAATCTCAACGATTACTACGACGTGTCGCTGAAGAGGGCCCGGCTCGCCCGGCTGCAGTCGCGCGACTCGTTCCGCTTCGAGCACCTGGATCTCGCCGATCGCACCGCAATGGCGGCGCTGTTTGCCCGCGAGCGATTCGACCGCGTGGTGCATTTGGGTGCGCAGGCGGGGGTGCGCTATTCGCTCAAGAACCCGGACACCTACATCCAGAGCAACGTCGTCGGCACGTTGCATGTGCTGGAAGGCTGCCGGCACAACGCGGTTGCGCATCTCGTGTATGCGTCCTCGAGCTCCGTGTACGGAGCGAGCACGAAGCTGCCGTACTCGGTGCACGAACCCGCCTCCCATCCGGTGTCGCTCTACGCCGCGACCAAACGCTCGAATGAGCTCATGGCCCACAGCTATTCCAGCATGTTCGGATTGCCGACCACGGGCTTGCGCTTCTTTACCGTATACGGACCCTGGGGCCGCCCCGACATGGCGCTGTTCCTGTTCACCCGCGCCATTCTCGACGGGCGCCCCATCGAGGTGTTCAATCGCGGTCATCACAAGCGCGACTTCACCTACATCGACGACATCGTCGAGGGGGTTTTGCGGGTGCTGGATCGCGTGCCGGAACCTCGCCTGCAGTGGGACGGCGACCATCCAGATCCCGGCAGCAGCCGTGCCCCGTACCGGCTCTACAATATCGGCAGCAACCGTCCGATCGATCTGCTGCGTTACATCGAGGTATTGGAGGAGTGTCTCGGCCGCAAGGCAGAGCAGATCATGTTGCCGATGCAGCCCGGCGATGTGGCGGATACGTTCGCCGATGTGCGCGAGCTGATCGAGGATGTAGGATACAAGCCCTCGACGCCGGTCGAGGTCGGCGTGCGCAACTTCGTCGATTGGTTTCGCGACTACTACCGCTAGAGCCCCTCGTCCCGCCGATAGAGGCCGTCCCCCCGCCGATCACGGGTCGGTATTGCGCCGTCCGCGGGTGCTGCGCCGCTCCTTCCCCGCCCAATAGGGTCTCGCGTCGAAGAAGTCCTCGCCACGCCTCGCCGAGGCACGGCGATCCGGGTGGTGTCGGTAGTGGCAGTGGCAACCTTTCGCGCCGCAGTCGGCGAGCGGCAGCTCCGGCGCCTCCTTGGAAAGAAAGCGAATGCGAGCCAAGTTTCGTACCGCCTCGCACGCGCGCGGGCAGGGCACGACCGAAACGGCGTGCCACGGATTGGTGATGATGTGGTGGCGTATCTTCTCGGGCAGCCGTTCAGATGATGGCGTCGGGCCGCGGAACAGCGATTTGAGCAGCCTCGGAAACAACGACTCGCCCTCGGGTGAGGCCGCCCCTTCGCGGCCACGATCATTATAAACCGTGATGCAGTTCAAAGCCCGTCAGACATTAAGTCAAATTGAGCGGCGCGCCACGGCCTTTGGTCGGGAACACTGGCGCAGCCATGCCCTGGTTCACGGCGCGACCTTCACTGCGGGCGCGTCGGGCGCACGTTCCCCACGGGACCGGCCGGGCTCACGGCGCTCACGGACCGCACCGAAGGTGCCTGACAGGGCGGCACCTAGACCGTCCGGCACTCTGGCCACGCGCTCGACCTCCTTCATGGTCGATTCTGCAATGACATCCCAATCGTAACGGGTGCACAAGCTGGTGAGCCGTCCGCCAAGCAGACGGCGCTCCTCATCGCCCAGCGCGGCGAGTTCGCGCAGCCGCTGGCAGAGCGTATCGGTGTCGCCGACTCCGAAATAGCTGTGCTCATCGAGCCGCACTTCACGATTCGCCGGGATATCGCTCGCAAGAACCGGGGTGCCGAGCTTCATGGCTTCCAAGAGCGAGATCGGCAAACCCTCGTGCGAGGAGGGCAGCGCAAAGATGCCGGCGTGCCGCAACAATTCCTGGACCTCCGGGGAGGTGAGAAAACCCGTGTTGAGAATCGAGTCATCATCCGCGATCTGTTCGCGTACCAGATCGGCGTAGCGCTGCGACCCTTGAGCTCCGCCGACCAGCAGCAGCTTCCATCCCGGGAGTCTTGCCGCCTTGAACGCCGTGATCAAATCGAGTTGGCGCTTCTCCGGGACGAGCCGGCTCACTTGAATGACGTAACGCTGAGGTTCAAGCCGGTAGCGGTCCAACACGAGCCGCGATTCGTTCGGCGCCGGCTCGCTGACACCGTTCGGAATCAACGTGGCTTCGCGATGATATTTGACGCGCGCCAACTCCAAGAGCGCGTTTGAGATCACGATGCGGCCGTCCGCGAAGCGCATTCCCAAACGTTCGCCCAGGCGCAACACCGCGCGCGCTGGCCGATTCCATTTCTCGCGCAGATAATCCTCGCCGTGATGAGTCACGAGCACGCGCAGTCCGAGGAGTTTCGCCAGCGGCACCATGAGCCAGGGACCCACCGCGTGGATGTGCACGACGTCGGGTCGCCGCACCGCAGCATAGAGCACACCGAGAAAAGTATGTGCGAGCGCCTCGACCCCCTGAAGCCGCGGCGAGGAGATCCAGCGTACGGAAACCCCGCGCCACTGCACCGGCGAGTCGGCGGGGCGATAGGGGTTGCGGCCCATGACGGTCACGTCGGCACCGAGCGCCTGCAACCGCGGATACAATTCGGAGGCATGCACCTCGATGCCGCCCGGGACGTTCGGGATACCGCGAAACCCCAGTGCGATCACGCTGACCCTTCGTTGTTCTTTCATTCGATCCCTCTCCCCTGACCCTATTATTCAACGTGCGCTGACGGGTTGCACGCCGATTTGTGTATATAGCTCCATCATCCGGTCCCGGTAGGCCGAGTGGCTGAAGTCCGCGCGCATCCACTCCCGGCCCGCCATCCCCAACCGCCGCAGGGCTGCTGCAGGAAGGCCCTGCACGCGCGCAAGGAGCTCGGCGAGCGAGTCGACATTGCCGCTGGCAAACACGAACCCCGTCTCGTCCGGTCGAATCAACTCCGGAATGCCGCCGATATCTGCACCGAGGACCGCGAGACCGAGGGCACTCGCCTCCATGACGCTGATGGGCGCGTTCTCATACCATTCGGACGGTACGACCACGGCGCGGGCGCCTTCCAGCGCGGCCCGCAGCGCGGGGCCGGTCAAGTAGCCGGTGAATTCCACGTCGCCCCCGAGGTCTGCCGCCAGCTTGCGCAAAGCGGCTTCCTCAGACCCTGTGCCGATGATTCGCAAGCGGATGCGGGCCTTCGCCGCTGCCCGGATCAGCGTCGCCACGCCTTTTTCAGGCACCAGGCGCCCCAGATAGACGAACGTGTCGCCGGGCGACTGGTTGACCGCCTGGGCATCGACCGCGACCGAGTTTGGAATATGCACGAAGCGGCTGGTGTCGATACCCCACTCGGCAAATTTTGCGAGGAAGAACCGGCTGGGAACGACGAACCGCGTGACGCTGCGCAGGTACAAGCCGAGCATCTGATGCACGGTCGATTCCAGCCATACCAGCGCGCTCATGGCGGCCGAGTTCTTGATGCAGCGATTGAGCACGACGTTGCGCAGCGCACCGCCGCGGCAGCGCTCGCAAAGCGCCCCCTGCGTGTACATCTTGTAAGCGGGACAAGCCAGTTTCAAATCATGCAGCGTGAGCACCGCCGGGATGTCGTGGCGGCGCAGTTCGACCAATACGGAGGGCGACAAATGATGGTAGATGTTGTGCGCGTGGGCGATGTCGGGGCGGGCCAACGCGATCACTTCACGCAGCCGACGCGCCGCCTCGGTGGAGTAAATGGCGGTGGCAGCCCGCGCGAGCTTGGCCATCGGAGAACGGGTACCACTGCCGGTATCGCTGACGAAATGGCTGGACCAGGGCGTGGGCAGATTGGCAGCGTCATGCATGGAAAAAGGCACCACCTCCCAACCGGCGTGCTCGAACAATCGGTTGTGCTCGAAGAAGACGGCCTCGGAGCCGCCACGCCGGTAATAGTAATTATTAATCGCCAGCAGCCGCGGCATAGTTAACTTAAAAGTCGCCTGAATTTAACAGTCGTGTAGGAGTCACAAAGCGAGTTAAAGGAACACATCGCGTAGCTATTGGGGAGTGCACGCGTCACACTACCAACTTGCCATAACGGATTGTCAGTGTGATAGGCATCGAAGTTCTGCACAATTCCGGCCGGGCGGGCGCCTGTCGTCCGTGAACGGGATAATATCTGTACTATTCTTCGGCGCCGATTGAAGGGGTGTTCTCTTGGATTTGACCGTTATTCCCACGTTTCGCTGCAATTCGCGTTGCCAGATGTGCTACATCTGGAAAAACCCGACCGAACCCAAATTGGAAGTCACTGCGGAGACGCTCGCGAAGCTGCCAGGCGGCTTCGACAATCTGAACCTCTCGGGCGGCGAACCGACGTTGCGCCGCGACCTGGCGACGCTCGTCGATGTGCTGTATCCGAAGGCGCGCATCATGGAGATCAGCTCGAACGGTCTGCATCCGGAAAAGCTCGTCCCCATCATCAAGAAATATCCCGACATCAAGGTGCGCTTCAGCCTGGAGGGCAACGAGTCGACCAACAACCGCATTCGCGGGGAAGAGGACGGCCACGCGACCAAAGTCAGGGGCTTGCGGATGCTGCAGGAGGCGGGCGGCCGCGATCTCGGTTTCGCTTTCGTGATTCAGGACGAGAATGTGGATCAGCTGGTACGGACCTACGAATTCGCCCGTGCGCAGGGGTTCGAGCTGGCCACCTCGACCCTGCACAATGCCTGGCAGTTCTACAAGAACGACAATTACTTCTACGACCGGGTCAAGGTGGCGCGTCAGGTCGAGGGCCTGATCACGGTCATGCTCAAGAGCGGCAAGGTCAAGAACTGGTTTCGTGCCTACCTCAATCTCGGATTGGTCGAAAAAATTCTCGGCCATGCGCGCCTCATTCCCTGCGTGGCCGGCACCGGCTTCGCCTTCATCGATCCGTGGTCGGATGTCTGGGCCTGCAACGTGCGCAAGGATTTGCCGATCGGAAATCTCGCCCGGGAGAGCTGGGAAACGATCATGGCGAGCGAGACCGCCAAGAATTCGATCGCCAAGGTGCGTGCCTGCGAGCAGAACTGCTGGATGGTCACCACCGCGCGCACGGCGATGCGCTCGACCGTGATCCCCAGCGCCCCGAAGATGGGCCCGTTGCTGTGGGTGCTCAAGAACAAGCTGAAGGTGGCCCTGGGCCAGAAGATCGATTTCGATTCCTACATCGACTACCAGAATGTGAAGCCCTCGCCGCAGGTTCCTCGCGTCTCCTACCTCGAACAGCACGACAAGGTGAAGCTGGTCAAGGGCCGGGATACCATCGACAAACACTATCCCTTGAAGGCGTTCGAGAACACCTGAAAGACGCGCCGTTGGCACTGCCTGAACGATGATTCGCGATTTGAAGAGCTTGGCTGAGCGGCCGTTCGACCTCTTGGTCATCGGCGCGGGCGCGTTCGGTGCCGCGGCGGCCTGGGATGCAGCGCTGCGGGGCTTGAAGGTGGCGCTGATCGATCAGGCGGATTTCGGCGGCGGCGCCTCGGCCGAGTGTTTCAAGATGGTTCATGGGGGCATCCGCTACCTGCAGCACGCCGACGTGCGCCGGCTGCGCTCCTCGTGCGCCGAGCGGACGGCGCTGCTGCGCATTGCACCGCATCTGGTGAACCCGCTGCCCATCCTCATCCCCACCTACGGGCACGGCCGTCAGGGAAAGGCGTTCCTCGCGGCCGGCATGCTCGCCTACGATCTGTTGACCCTGGGCAAGAATGCCGGAATCGCCGACCGCACGCGGCGGATTGCGCGAGGCCGTCTCGTGTCGCGCAATCAAACCCTGGAATTGTTTCCGGAACTCGAGGCACCTGCGCTCACCGGCGGCGCGGTTTTCGAGGATGGCCAGATGTACAACACCGCCCGGCTGGTGCTCGCCTTCGTGGCGTCGGCGGTGAGCAAGGGCGCGGCCGCCGCCAATTATGTGCAGGCGCTGCGATTCCTCTGGAACGGGCGGCGCGTATGCGGCGTGCGCGCCTGCGATCGATTGGGCGGCGAGGAGTTCGACCTGCGCGCGAATTTGGTGCTGAACGCCGCCGGACCGTGGGCCGAGTACCTGCTCGAGGATCCCAAACACTTCGGCGAGCGTCAGCGCGGTCATTTTTCACGCGATGCCTGCTTCCTGGTGAACCGCCGGCCGAAATCACCCTATGCGCTGGCCGTGCCGGGCTTCGCCAAGGACAGCGATGCCGTGGTGAGCCGCGCCGCACGTCATTTGTTCGCCGTGCCTTGGCGGGACTGCACCCTGATCGGGGTGTGGCACCGATTGTTTGCCGAGCGTCCGGATACGGCTCGCGTCGAGGAGGCCGAACTCGCGGCCTGGATGGCGGAAATGAATGCGTCCTTCCCATCCTTGGCCCTCAGGCGCGAGGACGTGATCTACGCCAATTGCGGCCTGGTCCCTTTCGGTGACGGCAAGACCGCCGCCGGCGAGTTGAGCTTCGGCAAGGAGTCGCGCTATATCGATCATCGCGAGCGCGGGATCGAGGGGCTCGTGACCTTGATCGGCATCCGCTATACCACCGCCCGTGGCGATTCGGCCAGGGCGCTCGATATGCTGCTCGAGCAACTGCCGCAGGCGCCGCCCAGCGCACCGACCGCCCGCACGCCGCTGGTGGGCGGGGAGATCGAGAATTTCACGACGCTGCAGGCGCAGGCGGCGCGCGACCCCGCGACCCGCACCGTCTCGACGGCAACGCGCGAAGCATGGCTGCGCAATTACGGCACCCGCTACGGCGAGCTCGCCGCGCTTGCGCAAACCCCGGCGCAGGCCGAGCGGTTGGGCAAGACCGACAGCGTCGTGGCGGAGGTGACGCACGCCGTTGAGCGCGAGATGGCGGTGCACCTGCAGGATGTGGTTCTGCGGCGCACCGGCCTCGGCTCGGGCAGCCACCCCGGCATGCCGGCGGTCGAGCAGGCGGCGCGCACGATGCAAAGCCTCTGCGGTTGGTCCGAGGAGCGCCGTGCCGCGGAGATTGCCGACACGGACGGCATTCTGCGGCAACACCGGGCGGCTGTTCCGGCCGCGCCGGCGATGCCACCCGGAGGACATTGAATCGTGAAAATGCTGGTGACCGGGGGCACGGGATTCATCGGATCGCGGCTTGCGCTCGCGGCACGGGATCAAGGTCAGGACGTGGTCGTCGCGGGTCAATTGAATTCCGATCCCGAGCGTGCCCGCGCCCGCGAACTCGAGCGGCGCGGCATCACCATCGAGCAAGGTCCGCTGCAGGATCCGGCCTATGCGCGGCGGGTCACCGAGGGATGTCGAAGCGTGATTCACCTGGCCGCGGCCCAGCACGAATCGAACGTCCCAGATGAGTATTTCTTCGATGTGAACGTCAACGGCACCAGGACTTTGATCGAGGCCTGCAGGGCGGCCGGGGTGCAGCGCTTCGTCTATGGCAGCACCATCGGTATTTACGGCGAAGCGAGCGGCGACGCGTTGGACGAGAACAGCCCGCCGCGGCCGGTCAATGTGTACGGGCGCAGCAAGCTCAAAGCCGAGGAGTTGGTGATCTCCTACCGCGACGCGCTGCCGACCAGTATCGTGCGGATTTCCGAGACCTACGGGCCGGGGGACTTCCGCTTGCTGAAGCTGTTTCGAGCGCTCAACCGCGGACGCTTCGTCATGATCGGGTCGGGCTTGAACCGCCGTCAGCCGATTCATGTCACCGATTTGGTGCGGGGCTTGCTGCTCGCGTCGACGGCTCCGGCCGCGGTCGGCGAGACCTTTGTCATGGCGGGCGAGGAGATATTGACCACGCGCGATCTGGTCGAGCAGGTCTCGGGCGCGTTGGGCCGGCACCCGCCGAGCCTGCGCCTGCCGCTCTGGCCGCTGCTTGCAGCGGCGGTCATCATGGAGCGAACCCTGCCGCCCTTCGGCATCTCTCCGCCACTGCACCGCCGGCGCTTGGATTTCTTTCGCAAATCGTTTTTGTTCTCGACCGCGAAGGCGCGCAGCCTCCTCGGGTTCACCCCGAGCATTCCCTTCCGCACGGGCGCGGCGCAGACCGCGCAGTGGTATCGCGACGGCGGTTATCTGTAGGCCGCCGTGAAGATTTTATTTTGCAATTACGAGTATCCGCCCCTGGGCGGCGGCGGCGGCGTGGTCATGGCGGCCCTCGCGCGCGCCTTGGCGCGCCGCCACAGCGTCACCGTGCTCACGTCCGGCGCGCTCGGATTGCCGGCCGAGAGCGATGATGCGGGCGCCCGCATCGTGCGCGCGCCGGTGTTTTTCAGGCGCGAGCTCGCCACCGCGAATCTCCCCTCCATGCTCGCTTACCTGCCGATGGGCGCGCTGCGCGGCATGCGCCTCGGGCGCGGCGCCGGGTTCGACGTGATCAACACGCATTTCGTGGTGCCGAGCGGACCGCTGGGAGATTTCCTCGCGCGCCTGCATCGGGTACCGAACGTGCTCTCCGTGCACGGCGGGGACCTCTACGATCCCAGCAAGGCAAGCTCGCCCCACCGCCACGCCTGGTTGCGCCGGCCGATCCGCTATCTATTGATGCGCGCGGATGCCCTGGTCGGACAGTCGCGTAATACGCTGCAAAATGTCAGGGATATCTATCAGGTGCAGCGCGACGCACAGCTGATTCCGCTCGGCATCGACCGGCCTCCGGCCCTCGACCCCGCGCAACGCCGCGCGCTCGGTCTGCCCGAGGATGCATTCCTCATGGTGACGGTCGGCCGCGTGGTGCCCCGCAAGGCGACGACTCAGCTGGTTCAAGCGCTCACCGCCGGGCAGCGGGCGGCGGTGCATCTGGTCATCATCGGCGACGGCCCCGATGCCGCTGCGGTGCGACGTGCGGCCGCCGAGGCAGGGGTGGCCGAGCGGGTGCATTGGCTTGGACAGGTCTCGGATGAGAAGAAGTACCAGGTGTTGAGCGTCGCCGATATCTTCGTCTCGGCGAGCCAGCATGAGGGGTTCGGGCTGGTGTTTCTCGAGGCCATGGCGTTTGGTTTGCCGGTCGTTTGCTACGATCACGGAGGGCAGACGGATTTCCTGGTGAATGGTGAAACGGGCTACGTCCTGCCGCTGAATGATCTCGGCCTGTTTACGCAGGCGATCCGGAATCTATACGATCGACCCGAGGAGCGGCGCAGGATGGCGGAGCGCAACCGCCGCCTGGTGGAGGAGTTCTTCATCGACACCTGCGCGAAGCGCTATGAGACAGTGTTCGAGGAAGCCGTGCGCGGATTCGCGGCGCATCGAGGAGCAGCCTAATGTGCGGTATTGTTGGAATCGTCGGGAAGCTCGATCCAAATGGAGCCGATATCGCCGCCATGCTGCACTCGCTGGTGCACCGCGGTCCGGACGGCGAGGGCATCTACACCGACGGGACCGCGGCGCTCGGGCACCGTCGACTCTCGATCATAGACCTCGCCGGGGGCCGCCAACCGCTGCGCAACGCCGAGGGGACGATCTGGCTCGTCTGCAATGGCGAAATCTACAATTACGTCGAGTTGCGCGCGAAGCTCGAGGCGCGCGGTCATCGATTCGTCACGCACAGCGATTGCGAAGTCATCATCGGCTTGTACGAGGCATACGGCGATCGGTTGCTCGAGCATCTGCGCGGGATGTTCGCGTTTGCCCTGTGGGACGCGCGCAAGCAGCGCCTGCTCGCCGCCCGCGACCATCTGGGGCAAAAGCCCTTCTTCTATGTGGCCCAGTCGGATCGCTTTGCGTTCGGCTCCGAGATCAAGGCGCTGCTCGCGCTCGATCCGAGCTTGCGGCAGATGAATCTCGAAGCGCTCGCCCAATACCTCGCGCTGCGCATCATCGCACCGCCGCTCACCATGTTTCAGGACATCCACAAGCTCCCGCCGGGGCATTCCCTCGTGCTCGAGCGTGGCCGCGAGCCGGTGGTGCGTCCGTATTGGGACCTCACGTATCAACCGAAGACCGAGAAGAGCGAGGAACAACTGATCGACGAGCTCGACGAACACATCGTCGAGTCGCTGCGGCTGCACATGGTGAGCGACGTACGGGTGGGGGCATTTTTGAGCGGCGGCCTGGACTCGAGCTTGCTCGTCGCGATGCTGGTGAAGCGGCTCGGCGTGAAGGACCTGCCGACCTTCACCATCGGTTTGCCGTACAAGCAATTCGATGAGGCGCCGCATGCGCGCACCGTGGCGATGCGCTACGGCACCGAGCATCACGAACTGACCATACGGCCGAGCCTGAAGCAAATCCTGCCCGATCTCGTCTGGCACCTGGACGAACCGTCCGATCCGCTGTCGCTGTGCGCCTACCAAGTGGCCCAATTTGCGCGCAAAACGGTCAAGGTGGTGATCGGCGGGGACGGCGGGGACGAGCTGTTCGGCGGCTACGATCGCTACTACGGCAATCTGTACGCGAGCTACTACGGGAAACTCCCGGCAGTGCTTCGCAGCCAGGTGCTCGGCCCCGCGCTCACGCTGCTGCCGGCATCGGGTTGGTACAAGAGCGTGGGCCATCAGCTGCGCTGGCTGCATCGCCTCTCGTTCCTCGAGGGCGCCGAGCGCTACGCCGCCAGCCTGTCGTACTTCTATTTCGATGCCGTGCGCCGGGATCATCTGTTCACCGAGTCGAGCCGCGCGCAGCTTAAGAACTTCGATGCCGAGCTCGCGCTGAAAGCGCCGTTCGACGCCGTGGCGGGGGACGCGGTGGATCGCATGCTGTACGCGGACAGCAAGATCCGGCTGCCGGATCATCCCGTCATGATCAGCGATCGCATGACCATGGCGCACGGCCTCGAGGCGCGCAGTCCCTTCATGGATCACCGCCTCGCGGAGTTCGCCGCGCGGCTGCCCTCGAACATGAAGGTGCGAGGCCGAAGCCTGCGCTACATACAGCGCAAGCTCGCCGCGCGCTACCTGCCCGCGGAAATTCTGACGCGATCCAAGCAAGGCTTTTCCTCCGCGCTGCCATATATCTTGAGGGACGAATATCGGCAGTTGTACGGTCGATATCTGCACGATTCCGAGCTGGTCAAGGCGGGCGTGCTGGCGCGCGCGCCCATCGAAGCCCTGCTCGAGGAGCATATGAGCGGCCGGGTGGATCACGGCAATCGGTTGTGGCTGCTGATCAATTCCGAGGTCTGGTATCGCATGATGATTTTGGGTGAGCCGAAAGAAAGCTTCAGTGAAGCCGCGGAGGCTGATGAGATCGCCACCGCAGCCTAGCGCCGAGGCGCCGCGCGAGCTCGCCGCGCCCGCCGTGATCGAGATGCAGGAAGTCTCCAAAGCATACGGCCCATTCGCCGCTCTGCAGGGACTCAGCCTATCGGTGCCGGCGGGCAGCGTGTTCGCGCTCCTGGGTGCGAGCGGTGCCGGCAAGACCACCGCCATCAAGATTCTTCTCAACATCCTATCGGCCAGCTCCGGCACGGTGCGGATTCTGGGGGTCGAATCGAGCGCAATCGGTCCGGCCGAGCTCGCGCAGATCGGCTACGTGTCGGAGAATCAGTCGCTTCCCGCGCGCCTCGAAGTCAGGCAATTCTTCGAGTATGTGCGCGCCGCCTACGCGACGTGGGACCGAGATTTGGAGGAGTCTCTGCGCGAACAGCTGCGCTTGCCGCCGAAGCGCAAGATCGGCGAGCTCTCGCACGGGATGCGCCTGAAGATGGCGCTCGCTTGCGCGTTGCCGTTCCGGCCGAAGCTGCTCGTGCTCGATGAGCCGCTGAGCGGCCTCGATGCCCTGGCACGCGATGAGATCATCGGCGGATTCCTGCAGCAGGCAGGGCGCATGTCCATTCTCATTTCATCGCATGAATTGGACGAAGTCGAGCGCTTCGCGACCCATGTGGCGTTCCTGCACGAGGGCCGATTGCTGTTTCAAGGAACAGTCGCGGCGCTCGGCGAGCATGCGCTGCCGCTTTTGCGCAGCGCTGGCGACAAGGGCTTGGAACGAGTGTCCTTGCGCCGGATATTTGTCGCCATGGTCGGCGCCGCCGCAATGGCCCGGCGCCAAAGCCCCGCAGGGCGCGGCGGATGATTCTACGCATCCTCAAAAAAGATTGGATTTTGCTCTGGCCGATGGTGGTATTGGTCACCGCCATTCAAGCGGCGTTGGAGTGGGCGATTTTCAGTGTGGGGCTGTTCGGCGACAGTCCCGCCGCCGCCGAGCTCCTGCACCCGCTCACCCTCGCCTGGTTTCTCGGCATCGCCGCACTCACGGTGGCGCTCGTGCAGCAAGACGCAATTCCGGGGGTCGACCAGGATTGGCTGATTCGCCCGCTGAAACGGCGCGACCTGCTCGCGGCAAAGCTGTTGTTCGTACTGCTTTTTCTGTGCGCGCCCATGTTTGCACTCAATCTCGCGCATGCCTTGGTGCTCGGATTCCCCGTCGCCGTCGCCACGCAAGTCATGGCTTACAAGGAACTGTACGTGTTCGGTTGTCTCATGCTGCCGCTCCTCGCACTGGCTGCGACGACGCGCAACATGACCGAGCTCACCCTCTGGGGTGCCATCCTGTTCGTCGTGTACGCGCTCATTTCGGGCGTGAGTGCGCTGCTGTTGGGCGCGAGCCGCTGCCCGACTTGCGACAGCGGTCTCGTGTGGCTCGAACACCTGTTGCAGCACCTCGGAATTCTGCTGGGCGCCGCGCTCGTACTGTATTTGCAGTATTTCAGACGGCGTACCGGGCTGTCGCGCGCCCTTGCCGTAGCCGGCGTCATCGCGCTGGTGTTCGCGCAGCTGCCGTGGAATGCAGCCTTTTCCCTGCAGCGCGTGCTCGGCGGTTCGCTGCCGGATTCCGCTGTGACCCTCGAGTACGCGGGAGATCCCGCAGCGCCGGCCGGGGGAGAACTGGAATCCGCGCGCGCGCCGGCGGCGGCCCGCCGCGCGACCCAGGCGCTGCTGCACGGGGACTTGGATCAGGCCACCGCGTATCTGCAGCGCCGCGCGCAAGCAGCGCGGCCTTATGTGTTCGAGGTGCCGGTGCGCATCAGCGGCGTGGCGGACGATGAGCTGCTCCTGGTCGATCGCTCCGAAGTCGAGCTCACAGGGGACAAGGGACGGATTCTGTATCGTGGTGCAGACATCGATGAGTCGCCGAATTCCTTGAACGCTCCGCTCGATGGCGAGAAGCGCAGCCCGGGCTCGGTGCCCCTCACGGTGCGGGTGCCGGCCGCTGCCGTCGGTCCGGACGCGCGCAGCGTGCGCTTGCGCCTGGAATATTCATTGACCCTCATGAGGCTTCTATCCGAGCACGAAATCCCCGCCATCGATGGCGCATTCCGCTCCGCCGAGATCGGCTTGTGCGAATCGCGGCTCGAGGGGGACAGTATTTCGGTGCGCTGCCTGCAAATCGGACGCACACCGTTCTGCTACAGCGCGACGCTGTACGGGCCCGACGGAACTCACAATCCCGAGGTGCGCAAATGCGTACCCGACTACCGGCCGTACATTCCCGCCTTCACCAACGCACTGAATTTCGTGGGCGTGGATTTGCCGGTGCGCGATCGATACGGCCTCGCGCACTACGCGGTCGATGCGACCCAGCTCGATCGCAGCCGCGTGCGGTTGAAAATCTACCGCGAGCGCGATCACTTCAAGCGCACGCTGAGCACGGCGACGTTGAGCGTGAAAAGAAGCTGATTCTGTGACGTGTGCACGGTTGCGCGCCGCGCGCTGTCGGGCACTTGCGACAGTTGCGGCGCCAAGCAGCCCGCAGTTAACTCAATGCGTCGATTTGGCAAACCCGTCGAAAGGCGGGGACGCAAAGCCTCCGGTCTCCTGGGTTCTCGAACCCTAGATAGCGGGGTTGCCGGTGGTCGCGCACGTGCGCGCCGTCGTTAATCCCCCTTTCAGTCTCGGATGTTTTGCGACGCCAAGTCCGTCGCACCGGATTGACTGAGCGGGGTTAACATAAGATGGCGTACCGGATCCTGGTTGGGTTCCTCCTGGCAGCAACCCTGGCCGCATGCTCAGGCAACGGCATCGCCGGCTCGAGTTCCTCACAAGGTGCATCGACGAGTGCCGTCTCCTCGGGCAGCGGCATCACCGTCACTGCCTCACCGATCACGCTGCACGGTGTGCCCGCGAGCAGCGCCACGGTCGGCGTCAATTACAACTACCAGCCGACCGTGCCCGCGAACAGCGGCGTCGTCACCTTCGCGATCGCAGGACAACCGTCGTGGGCGAGCTTCGACGCCAGCACCGGTACATTGAGCGGTACGCCCAGCACCAACGATGTCGGACTGACGGGCGACATCACCATCATCGCCAGCAATGGCAGCAACACCGGGTCGGTGGGGCCCTTCACCATTCGCGTCAATCCCGCCGCGGCGGGTAGCCTCAATGCCGCGCCCGTCATCATTGGCGCTCCCGGTACCAGCGTGAGCGCAGGGCAGAGCTATACGTTTCAGCCTCAGGCGAGCGATGCGGCCGGTCAACCGCTCACCTATGGCATCTTCAACTGCCCGGTCTGGGCGACGTTCGACACGGCAACCGGAAAGTTGTCCGGCACGCCGAACAGCTCGCAAGTCGGCAGCTACACCGACATCGACATCTTCGTGACGGATGGCACCACGACAGCCGCCGCGCTGCCGGAGTTTACCATCCAGGTAATGGCCGTCGTGCCCGGGGCACCCGTCGTCGGCGGCACGCCGCCGGCCACGGTCGTCGCCGGTCAGCCGTACGCCTTCCAGCCGACCGCCAGCGATCCCGCATCCAAGACGCTGACGTTCTCGATCGCGAATGCGCCGAGTTGGGCGAGATTCAATGCGACGACCGGAGCGCTCAGCGGCACCCCAACCGCTGCGCAAGAAGGCGCATACCCGGGCATCGTCATCACCGCGAGCGACGGATCGTTGAGCACGTCGCTGCCGGCGTTCACGATCACGGTGACGGGATCTGGCGCGCCGGGAGCACCGCTCATCGGCGGCACACCGGCGACGTCGGTGGTCGAGGGACAGGCTTATAACTTCCAACCGACCTCGAGCGCTTCCCAAGGGGAGAGCCTGCAGTTCTCGATTGTCAATCGTCCCACCTGGGCGAGCTTCAACACGGCGACCGGTGACTTGTCCGGCACCCCTACGGCGGCAGAGACCGGCAGCTATCCGAGCATCGTCATCAGCGTCAGCAACGGGAGCTCGAGTGCGTCGCTGCCGGCGTTCGGCATCGTGGTTACGAAGGCGGCGCCCGCAGGCGCGCCGACCATTTCCGGCTCACCGCAGACCTCCGTCATCGCCGGCGATGCCTATAGCTTCACGCCGACGAGCACGGATCCCAGCGGCGGCACGCTCACGTTCAGCATCAAGAACGCGCCGAGCTGGGCGAGCTTCAACAGCGCGACGGGCGAGCTGTCGGGGACTCCCACAGCGGCCGATGTGGGCACGTCCGCGAACATCATCATCAGCGTGAGCGACGGTAAGACGAGCGCCTCGTTGCCAGCCTTTCCAATCGCGGTCACTGAAAATGCCACGGGCAGCGTGACCCTCAACTGGATGGCGCCGTCGGAAAATACCGACGGCACGCCGTTGACCGACCTCGCCGGCTATTACCTTTACTACGGCAGGAGCGCGAACGCGATGACGGAGACCGTGCGGATCTCCAATTCGGGCGTCCTGACCTACGTGCTCTCCAATCTTTCCCCGGGTACGTGGTATTTCGCAGTGACCGCCTATACGACGGCCGACGTGCAGAGCGGTCAGTCGGCGGTGGCGAGCGAGACCCTGCTGTAAGCGAGTGAGGCTATCGGACGGGATGGCTAGGCGGAGTAAGCGCGAATACGCGCGTCCGCGACGGACGTGGGTGTCGCGAGGAACACCGGGGAAGCCGCCGCCATGACGGCGGCGAGATCGTATTACGTCGCCGAATTCTTCCGACGGCTGCGAATGACGACGAGACCGCCAAGCACCAATGTCAGGGCCGATATCGCCGAGGAGGCGTCGATTTCAGGGGCTGTGACAGGCGAGCCATGATGCCCGACTGGCGTGCACGCTGGCTCGAAGAAGGAGAACCAACCGCTGGGTTGGCAAGAATCCTTTGCAGAGGCCGCGCCTGAAAGAGCGATCAGCAACGCGCAAAATCCAATTTTCTTCAGCACGGCGGGCTTCTCCATTTCGATGACTCATGATAGGCGGGGCGTCTCCGAATGGCAACAGTCACAGGGCGCCAATTGTGTGAACCAGTCGACAACTGAAGGTTTGACATAATCATGCCTGCCCATCAGCTCACCCGCCCTCGGGTACGGGAACCAAATCTGAGGCAGCGGACGGCATTATTTATCTCGGTCTGGGTCTGGGGGGAGGCCGCGGAGCGTCAGCCAACGGCGAATGTAGTCGGTCTGCTCGACGGTTTGGGGGACCGTGGGCCAGGTTTGCGCCCGCGCGCATTGCTGCCGCCACAGCCGGTTCAGTAGGGCGACTCCCTTCCTGCCGCTTGCTTCTTGCTCCGCCAAGAAACATCCGATGACGAGCCCGGTCCGTCCGATGCCGGCTCGGCAATGCACGTAGACGCGTCGTTCTTGGGCGAGTGCGCCACGAACGGCGGCGAGCAGGGCTTTGGTCTGAGAGACGTTGAAGGGCACGCCCATATCGGCGATGCCGAAGCGCAGGTGGTCCACGTTGTCCGGAAGCTGCCGGTGGTATCCCGGCAATTCGCCCTCTTCGGTCAAATCGATGAAGCAATCGATGCCCGCCTGGAGCATCCGCTGCAAGCGGGTTGGGTTGACCACTCTCGGACGTCCCCCGTCGACCGCGTCGGCTGCGCCCGAAGGGTACTCGCCGGCCAAGAGCTGCCCGGGTATGGCCCAGTAGGAGTTTGGAATCGGCCGATCCAGGGTGGGAATCGCCGCATTCGCTTTTTTCACGCGCCGATCCTACCAGCGAACCTAGGGGGTCACGAGGCGGGTCGACTGAAATGTGAGATCTAGATCGTCTTGGACGCCTGATTTGAGGCAGCGCTCTCAAATCCCCACGAGTTGTAAGCCATGACGACGAAATAGTAGGTGCCGCTGGTCAGATTGGAAATCTCGTACTCGGTCGTCGCGGCGGCCGCTACGTCGATCATGGAGGTGAGCGCGCCCGCGCTCGTTCCATAGTAGATGTGATAACCCACCAGATTGGTGACCGGGCTGCCGTCCGTGTTCAGCGTGGGAGCCGTCCAAGACAAAGACGCGGATCCCGTGGCGAGTGTGATCGAGGCGGCCGTCACCATGATCTGGAAGGCGGGCAGGGAAGCGGTCGCGTTACCGTCGGCGGCGCTGATGACGATGTTGCCTGTGGTGCCCACATCGCTGCTCGCGGGCGTCCCGGAGATCTCGCCGCTGCTCGTATTGATGGTCGCCCAGCCCGGCAGGCCGGTGGCCGAGAAGGCCGCCGTTCCGCCGGTGGTCACGACCGTCGGCTGGAATACGTAGGCATTGCCGGCGACCACACTGGCGGGTGGCGTGCCCGAGACCCTGACCGAGGGCACCGCGGCCTGTGTTGACGACCCGGGCGAAGATGAGCTCGTTGAGGAGGTGGTGCCAGTGGGCGAGTTTCCGTCTCCCATGCCGCCGCAGCCGCAGAGTAGCGCCGCCGTGCTCAGGCAAAATATCGCCAACGACAACCTGATTTCCAGTGTTTTTCTTATGGCGATCATCTGCAGATTACATTATAGGCGACCCACCTCTCGCAATTGTCGGCAATAAGGTACATTTGTGGGCGGGAATTTACATAAGTGCGACTCTTTACGTGGCTTCAAATCTGGTCGCAGGCTAGAATTCGAACCGAATTAGAGAGAGGCGGCCGCCATTGCCGCGAGGTAACATCGTCGCCGTGACCGCCGTCAACTCGTTGAAAGTTCGAACCTTCTGGATTACCGCCGCGGTCGTTGGGTTAGGCTTGCTGTCAACCTTCCATAGCGTGTCGGCCGCGGCCCAGGAGGCTACGACCCGCGCCGTGTCTGCCGATTACCGGATCGGTCCAGGCGACAGCCTGCATATCTTCGTGTTCGAAAACGATCAATTGTCGGTGACGGTCCCCGTGCGACCCGACGGCAAGATATCGACGCCGCTGGTCGAAGACATGGTGGCGGTCGGGAAAACGCCCTCGCAATTGGCGCGCGACATCGAGGTCGCATTGAGCAAGTACGTCAAGACGCCCAAGGTGAATGTCGAGGTGCTCACGGCGCTCAGCGTCTACAGCCAGGTGAAAGTGATCGGTCAAGTGAAAGATCCCCAGGCCATGCCCTATCACGAAGGGATGACGGTGCTCGAGGCGCTGCTCAGTGCCAAGGGCATGACGCAGTTTGCGGCAGGCAATCGAGCGCGAATCTCGCGCATAGTCAACGGCAAGCAGCAGGACATCAAGGTCAAACTCGACGCCTTGGTCAACAACGGCGATTTGACCCAAAATCTTCCTCTACAACCGGGCGACGTATTGGTCGTGCCGGAGACGCGCTTCTAGCTGGATCTCGTGACACCGGAAATTGAACATGTTCTCGACGAAGTGCGCGGCGCCTGGCGCTTTCGCTGGCTTGCGTTGGCGGCTGCGTTTGCGATCGCTGTGGCGGGCTGGGCGATCGTGTTTTCGCTGCCCGACCGCTATGGAGCCGAGGCACGCGTATTCGTGGATACTCGCACTGCGCTCAAGCCCGCGCTGCAAGGACTCACCATCGATCAGAACGTCGATGCCCAGATCAATTTCGTGCGCCAATCGCTGCTCGAGGGTCCGCAGCTCGAAACCATCGCCAAACAGACCGGCGTACTACCGCCGTCGATCACCGACGAGCGGGCACGGGCGCAAGTGCTCGATAATTTCAGCAATCGCGTCACACTCACCGTCGCCACCGCGGGCAATCAGGGCGACGAACGCAGCACGGCCGGAACCATCTATGAATTTCATTACGAGGATCTCAGCCGTGCGCGCGCGCTCAGTGTCGTCGATACCTTGCTCAATACGTTCGTCGAGCAGACGCTCGGTGGTAAACGCGAAGGGTCGGAGAATGCGCAGAAATTCCTCGAGACGCAGATCAAGGACTACGAGCAGCGATTGAGCGTCGCCGAGGACAAGCTCGCGACATTCAAAAAACAAAATCTGGGCCTTATGCCGAACGATCAGGGCGGCTATTTCGCGGACCTCGGGAAGGAAACCGATGCCGCCAAAAAGGCCGAGACTGACCTTTCTATCGCCGTGAGCCGGCGCGAGGAGCTGACCAAGCAATTGCATAGCGACCAGGCGGTGTCCGCGGCAGGTACCACAGGCCCTGGTGGCGGCGGCAACGCGGTCGGCGGGGATACCTTAAGCCGCATCCAGCAGGCCCAGGCGAAGCTCGACGAGCTGCTGTTGAAATATACCGATCAACATCCCGACGTGATCGCCGCTCGGTCGACTCTCGAGGAGCTCAAAACGCGGCGGGCGACTGAATTGGAGAGCTTGCGCCGCGGCGACGCATCGGCCGTGGCGGCGAGCGGTGCAGGAAGCAATCCCGTCTACCAGAGCATGCAGCTCGAACTGAACAAAGTGGATGTCGAAATAGCCGCGCTGAGGCAGGAATTGGCGCAGCACCAGAGTACGGTCGCGGAGCTCAAGCAGCGGGTCAACAGCGCGACGCAGGTCGAGGCGGAATATCAGAAGCTCAACCGCGATTACGATGTCAACAAGGCGCAGTACACCGCGCTCCTCGAGAGCTATCAGAAGGCACGACTCGGCGAGCGCGCCGACAACGCGGGATCGGTCCGCTTCGAGATCGTGCTGCCACCGACGGCGCCGGTGGTGCCGGTGTGGCCGAAGCGCACGACGCTGCTGGCGGAGATTTGGCTGGCAGCACTCGTCGCAGGCGCGGGTCTTGCCTACGGCCTACACGTGCTGAAGCCGATCGTGAGCTCGGTGCGCGCCGCGAACGAGGCGACGCGCTTCCCCGTCCTGGGCGTGGTCAGCGAGGCTTTTCCCACCCGCGATCGTGCCAGGGCGGTGCGCAATGTCTGGTCTTTCTCTGCGGCGTCCGTGGGTTTGTTGATTGTCTTCGCCTTGGTGCTCATGTTGAACTGGTCAGGAGCGCGGCTCACGATCCATGCCGTTCGTTCCCTGGTGAAGACATGAGCTTGGTCGAACAGACGATTGCGCGCCTCAAGAAGGGACAGTTGAAGGACGCACCCGGCGCCAGCCGGGCGCCGGCCACCCCGATCGACCGGTCGCCCCATCGAGCAGCGCGTGTGGTCGTCGAGGAGCGGTTCGAAGATACGACCAGCCTCATCAAGCCCATCGAAATCGACAACGCTGCGTTACGCGCCCGCGGCTACTTTCCTGAGCCAGATCAGGATCGCCAATTTGCAGATCAGTATCGGCGCATCAAGCGTCCGCTGATCGACAAGGCGCTATCCGCGGACTCCACCGCGCGCGAATCCCGCGTCATCATGGTGACCAGCGCTCTCCCGGGAGACGGCAAGACCTTTACCAGCATCAATCTCGCGTTCAGCATGGCGTTGGAGCGGGACGTGTCGGTTTTGCTGGTCGACTCCGACGTGGCGAAACGCCACGTGAGTGAAATATTCGGGCTCGAGGGGCGCGCGGGGCTCCTCGATGCCTTGGTGGACGAGAGCGTGGATCCTGAATCACTCATCGTACCGACGACGACTCGCGGTTTCTCGATATTACCCGCCGGCAACCGAGTGTCGGGGACGGCGGAATTGATGAGCAGCAACCGGATGAGGACGATCGTGGCGGCGCTCTGCGTCCGTAATCCGCGCCGCATCGTTCTTCTCGATTCACCGCCGCTGCTGGTGACCAACGAGGGTGCGGCGCTGATAAAAATTGCGAGCCAAGTGGTGCTGGTCGTGCGTGCCGGGCGAACGCCGCGACAAGCCGTGCAGGCTGCAGTCGCATTATTCGACGTGCAGCAAGCGGGCGGGGTGGTGCTGAACGAGGTGAGAGGAAGCACCCGCGAGGAATATTACGGATACGGGTCGTACGGGAGCGATGACGATCAGGCTTAAGTGGCGTGGTAGCCTGCTAGTTCCTACCGCTCTTGTTTCGGTGGCGCTGTCGGCGCAGATCGCCGAAGCGCAAGTTTCAGGGTGGGGCTTAAATCCATCGAACAGTTCCCTTGCCGATGATGCTGCGACGACCCCGGAGCGTGTCCAGGGCTATGCCTATGGCATCGATGCCGGGGTCGGCGAGACCGATAACGTGGCGCTCTCACCGACCAACAAGGTCAGCCAGACCATCGCAATCACTGACGCGGATTTCAATGTCGATCATCGGAGCCGTCTGTTTGACGTGAATGCGATCGGCAATTTTTCGTATCTCGAGTATTTGCAGCATGCTTATGGTAATCAGCTTCTGGGTCGCTTCGATGGCAACGCGGATGCGGCCATCGTTCCCGGGCGATTGATCTGGGTGTTGCGGGACGACTTCGGGCAGTCCGCGCTGGATCCCTATACCCCGACGACGCCAACCAACGTGGAGAATATCAATTACGTCACCACGGGCCCCGACCTGAAGGTGCGTTTCGGCGGCATTAATTTCATCGACGTGAGCGCCCGGTATGCACGCGCGCAATATCAAACGAGTCCCTTCAACAGCAATCGGCTTCTGGGAAGCGTCGCGCTGGGGCGCGAGGTTTCCGCCGGTGGGTCGGTATCGCTCAATGCGAATACCGAGCGGGTGATGTTCGATAACACGGAAGTGAATTCCGATTTCGAGCGAAGCAGTGGTTTTGGGCGTTACGAAGTTCATGGAACCCGAACGAACTTTATCGGAGAGTTGGGAGGGACCGTGGTCAGTCAAACCAGTGCGCTTGCCCTGGTGCCATCGAATTTCGTGCCTGGATCGAATGTCACCCTTGCGCCGCAGCCGATCACCGCCGCGAATCAGTCGGCCGGTTCAGGCTCGCTGAGCGGTCCCATGGCGAAGGTCGAGTTGAGCCGAATGACATCCGCATCAGCCAAGGTGATTTTCACCGCAGGCCGGGATCTTACGGACGCGAGCTCCAGCTTCAGCAATCAGTCGACTGGCCTGACAGGTATCAACTCGATCTCGTCTGCTGCTTTGACATCCGACAGCTACCGCGTGACCTATGCGTCCGCAAGCTGGCAGTTCCATCGGAACAGGACGACATTGGCAATCACCGGCCGATGGGAAAAGGACATTTATCCGGGGTTGCCAAATCTTGACGTGACGTTTCCGAGCGTCGATTTCAGAGTCGAGCGAAGAGTAACGCGTGCCCTGACAGCGCAGTTTTTTGGAAGCTACCGAAAAACGGATTATCCACGCGCTGCCTTGGCATCGCAGTTGGAGGGGAGCACCGAGTATGCGAACGGGATACTGGGCGCTGCGCTGACCTGGCGACATGGGCGCGGACTGGAGGTGCGCCTACGCTTTGACCACGATTCCTATTCCGTTTCCAACGGAAACACCGGATACCACGAGACCAGAGCATTCCTGACCGTGGGTTATCGTCCGGCGCAGGCTGCGGATAATCTCCTCGAGCCTTGAGATCGCTAGGCAGCCTGTCCGGGATTGGTTGCCATCGGCACCGTGGCCTGTCCGGACGCGGACGGGCCCAAGGCTTCTCGAATGACGGCAGGCCGGAACGTGGGCGGGCGGACCTTCAATTCAAATCGCCACAGCAAGAAAAAAAATCTAGGGCCCCGAAGCATGTATCGTTTCCACATCCGCCGAGGATTCTGCGACAGTCGATAAAACCATTCGAGCCCTGCTTCCTGCATCCACAAGGGCGCCCTTCTCTCGCTTCCCGTCAGGAAATCGATCGCGGCGCCGACGCACAGCGCGAGCCCCCGGACCTTGCCGCGTTCCTTCAACTTCTGCGCGATGATCTCCTGTTGAGGAGAGCCGACCGCGAGAAAGCAAAATCGGAATTGACCGATCGATTCGATTGCCTGAAGACACGCCTCTACCGCCGCCGGATTGTGGATAAAATTCATCGGCGGATTGACATGGTGGAGAGCCTTCAAGCCATATCTGTCGCGCAGAAGCTGTGCCTGGGCGGTGCTGCCGCCCACCAGAACCGCCACGTCCAGTGGTTTGATGACGGATTCCAAAACCGCGGTGGTCAGGTCGCTTCCCAAACAGACGCGCAGCACCTGGCGCTTGACCAGACCAACCGTATGAGCAAGGAAACGGCTATCGAGCAGGATGTATGAAGCCTGATCGTAGAGCGCCCGGAAATTGCTGTCGTCGTGGTGGCGGATCACGTGGTCGACGTTCGGCGTAACCAAATATCCGAAACGCTCGGTGCCAAAAACGGAGACCAGCGTTAAAGCCTCCTCGAGGTTGTAGTCGTCTATGTCCAATTTATTAGCCTAATTTAGCGGGCATAGCATTCATCCCCGCATCCGGAATAGTTGAAAATTTTATCCCGGCATGCATGGGCCAATCGCGCCGTGTGTCTCAGTTTGGCGACTAGCGCCACCTATTTTCCTCGATCTTGCAAAATTTACCAGGAAATTATTGCATGACGATGGAGGTTGGCCACGAAAAACAAATTGGGGATGCTTCTTGGGAAGGATTGCAGGTTTAACGCTCAAGTAATTGTTTATACTGTTTTTTGGTCTGTAGGCTCGCGCCAGCAGTTCACCCGCGCCTAAGGGGATTTGGCGATATTTGACAGTCTGGCGCGCGATTCGCGACACTGCTCGGCCGGCGGAGGAACCGCGCCTGCAGAGCGCAAACCGGGTTCACAATGTGCGTCTGCTGACCTGCAAACGATCGCTCCAGTCTGATAGGCTCCGCCGGTTATTAACCGGTATCTTTGATCGGCGCTCATGGAAAATATTTCGAGCTTACAGATGGATTTTTTTCTTCCGCTTGCCCGGATGAGGCAAGTGGCTGATTCGGCCCACGCAGCCTATCTGGAGGCGAAGCCGTTTCCGCACGTCGTATTCGACAACTTTTTCAATCCCGAGCTCATCGACTTGGTGCTTGCCGAGTTTCCGAAGCCAAACGCCATCCGCTGGCAGAGCTTCGACAATGCCGCGGAGATCAAACTGGCTTCGGCTGCCGAAACGTCTTTCGGTCCGGCCACGCGGCTGCTCATGTATCACCTGAACTCGATCACCTTTCTCGAGTTCCTAAGTCACGTCACCGGCATCAGCAACTTAATATCGGATCCGCGGTTCGAGGGCGGCGGACTGCATCAAATCGTGCGGGGCGGAAAGCTCGGCGTGCATGCCGACTTCAACAAGCATCGCGCCTTCAATCTCGACCGGCGGCTGAATCTGCTTCTGTACCTTAACAAAGACTGGAAGGAAGAATATGGCGGGCATCTGGAGCTCTGGGATCGCCAGATGGAGAAATGCGAGGCGAAGGTGCTGCCGCTTTTCAATCGGGTGATGGTCTTCGGGACCACGGATTTCACCTATCACGGCCATCCGGATCCGTTGCAGTGCCCTGAGGGCATGACCCGCAAATCGCTCGCGCTTTACTACTTCAGCAATGGCCGACCGGCGGAGGAAGTGACGGGGCAGCATTCGACGATTTTTCGGCCTAGGGATGCTCGGGACACCGAGCTGACCTTTCGGCAGCGCGTGCGCAAAGTCGTCAATGATCTCACCCCGCCCATCATCGCGCGGCGATTCCGCCGAGTGATCTAGGGTTCGCGCTGGCGGCTATCATACAGCCGATCGACAATTCGGGGCGCAACGCGCAAGGCATTTGCCGCGATCGTCAGGCTGGGGTTGATTGCACCGCTGCGTGGCATGAACGAGGAATCCACGACGTAGAGATTCTCGAGGTCATGCGCCCGACAGTCATGATCGAGCACGCTAGAGGTGCGGTCGTTTCCGAATCTGCAGGTGCCGCATGGGTGGCCGTAATTCATTTCGAGTTCAGGAGAGATCCTGAGCATGCGCCAGGGCCGTACAGCCCGGGAAAACACGAGACGTAATTCATCGGCACGCCGCCGCAGGTCATCCGTGATGGTGTAGGAAAAGCTAGCGCCATCCGGCTCATCCGCATCGAGAACGATGCGGTTGTCCGGATTGGGATCATCCTCGGTCATGGCGGCAAAAATGCCGGCACCGCCGAACATCAGCGCGCCGATATGGGACGGAGCCTTGGCCAGGAAGGAAAGCAGCAACTCGTTCCGCAAGCCGCGCCGGCGCAACTGGTCCTTGACGTAAACCGCAATCTCGCCGCGGCCCGCTTCCAGACCCATACTTTGTACGTAGCCCAAGCGCCGGCCGTTATGCACGTAGAAATCACGCACCGAAAGCGCCTTGCGTTGACGGCCCTGCCTGGACAATCGACGCGGCGCCCACAGCGCAAAGATATCGGACGTATGGAACATCAGATTCCGCCCGACTTGATCGGAGCGGTTGGCAAGCCCTTGCGGCCAGAAGTCGTTGCGGGAACGCAGCAGGATATGGGGCGAATGCAGGGCACCAGCCGCGAGCACGACGATGCGTGCGCGCAATTCCAACTCTTGTCCCCGATGAATCGCTTTTACAGCCCGCACGCGTGCATCGTCGGCCTCCAGTGTGCGTACGTCACACTGTTCGAGGATCTGGCATTGCGGCTGGCGGAGGGCTTCCTCAAGGCAGGCGACGCGCGCATCGGATTTGCAGTCTCGCGGACATACGCGTCCGATGCATTCCTGGCACTCATTGTCGTAGCGAATGGCGACATGCAGGGGATCCGGTTTCAGGCCGTTTTGGCGCATCTGAGCCATCAGCGCCCGGTCCCATTCGCTCATGCGTCGTTCGGCGGCCTCGCTCGACTCGCTGCCGATGCCGATGCCGTAGAGTTTCTCCGCCGCCTCGTAATAAGGCGCGAAATCCGCGAAGCTTACCGGCCAGGGGAGGGTAGTGGCGCTCGGTGTCTGCAGGCCCTCGAAATCGCTGGCGGCCATGCGTTCCAGCGCGGCCGCGTAATGAATCGAGGAGCCGCCGACGGCACAGCCGACCGCCGCATAAAAGCGCTTGCGATCGCCGTTGCCTTGCCGCTGGCTGACCGGATGAGGCCACCAGCCTTGAGCCAGTCGAGATTCGGGGGTGACGCCGCCGTCACTTTCGCTGCTGGGACCGATGCGACTGCCCTTTTCCAGGAACAGGACGCTGAGGCCGCTTAGAGCGAGAGAACGACCAACCGTAGCGCCGCCGACGCCGGTGCCGATGACGACGACATCCCAATGCTGCAACGTATCATTCGTACGCGATTTCATGGGCGGATCTCGGCCCGTTTAGTGTCGCCACGTTGTTTATGGCAGCACGGCTTTCTTAGGCTAGTCTTCATCGCCGTCTCGCTTGGAGCGAACCCAATCCATTTGGCGCGAAACCAAAAATTTCAGATAGAGAGA
>Ga0187847_10000360_pt1 | contig 53166 bp, 53 predicted proteins | sample June2016WEW_4_10_FD_132458 | JGI IMG/M metagenome (GOLD analysis project Ga0187847, IMG submission 132458) | Peatland microbial communities from SPRUCE experiment site at the Marcell Experimental Forest, Minnesota, USA - June2016WEW_4_10 | ecosystem: Environmental > Terrestrial > Soil >...
CTCCTTGGTCGCCTCGACGTAGGCCCGCGAGCCGTGCAGGCGCCGCAGCCGGGTCTGCTGGCTCAGCGCCAGCTCCAGCGGCCCCATCTTCACCACCGGCTTGGAACGCACGCCGACCTTGGCGGGCATCACCACGACCGAACTGATGCCCCGCGCCAGGCAGGTGAGGCGCAGTTGGGCCAGTTCGAGTAGGCCGATCGCCGCGGGGGGCAGGGCGCCGTAGCGGTCCTGCCACTCCGCGCGCAGGTCCTCGAGCTCCTCGGTCGTCGTGACCCCCGCCAGGCGGCGGTAGGCCTCGAGACGGGCGTCGTCGGCCTCGACGTAACCCTTGGGCAGGTGGGCCTCGCCCGGCACGTCGAGGTTCACCGTGAGGACCTCGGGCACCGTGAAGCCCTTGGCGTCGGCCACGGCCTCGGCGACCAGCTGGACGTAGAGGTCGTAGCCGACCGCGGCGACCGGGCCGGACTGGTCGTGGCCGAGCAGGTTGCCGGCCCCGCGGATCTCGAGGTCGCGCATCGCGATCTTGAAGCCGCTGCCCAGGGCGGTGTTGTCCCCGATGGTGCGCAGGCGCTCGTAGGCCGTCTCGGAGAGGACCTTGTCACGGGGGTGAAAGAGGTAGGCGTAGGCGCGCTGGCTGGAGCGGCCGACCCGTCCGCGCAATTGGTGCATCTGTCCGAGTCCGAGGCGTTCGGCCCGGTCGACGATGAGCGTGTTGACCGAGGGCAGGTCGATGCCCGACTCGACGATGGTCGTGCAGACGAGCACGTCGAAGCGCCGCTCCCAGAAGTCGACCATGACGCGCTCGAGCGTGCCCTCGTCCATCTGACCGTGCGCGACGGCGATGCGCGCGTCGGGCACCAGCTGGGCGAGTCGCCGCGCGACCTGGTCGATGTCGGCGACGCGATTGTGCACGAAGAAGACCTGGCCCTCACGCAGGAGTTCTCGCCGGACTGCTTCGACGACGGCCGGCTCGCTGTACTCGCCGACGTGGGTGAGGATCGGACGGCGGTCGGCCGGCGGCGTCGTGATCATCGAGAGGTCGCGGATCCCGGCGAAGGCCATCTCCAGGGTGCGCGGGATGGGACTGGCGCTGAGGGTCAGGACGTCCACCCCGATCGAGCGGGTCTTGATGGCCTCCTTGTGGGTCACCCCGAAGCGCTGCTCCTCGTCCACGACCAGCAGGCCGAGGTCCTTGAACATCACGTTGTACGACAGCAACCGGTGGGTCCCGATGACGACGTCGACCGAGCCGTCGGCCAGGCCGGCCAACGTCTCGCTGGCCTCCTGGTCGTCGACGAAGCGGCTGAGCATCGCGACCTTGACCGGGAAGCCGGCGAAACGGTCGGTGATGGTGGCGAAGTGCTGGCTGGCGAGCAGGGTGGTGGGCACCAGCACGGCCGCCTGCTTGTTGTCCTGGACGGCCTTGAAGATGGCCCGCACCGCGACCTCGGTCTTGCCGAAGCCGACGTCGGCGCACACGAGGCGGTCCATCGGCCGCGCCAGCTCCATGTCGGCCTTGACGTCCGCCACGGCCTGGGCCTGGTCGGCCGTGAGGGTGTAGGGGAAGAGCTCCTCCATCTCGCGCTGCCAGGCGGTGTCGGGGCTGAAGGCGTGGCCCACCGCGACCGTGCGCAGCCGGTAGAGGTCGACCAGCTCCTGGGCGACGAGGAAGGCCGCGGCGCGGGCCTTGGCCCTCGTCTTTTGCCACTCGGCGCCGCCCATGCGCGACAGGGCCGGCGAGTCGCCGCCCGAGTACGGGGTCAGGGCGTCGATCTGCTCGGTCGGCCAGTAGCTCTTGCCGTCCTTGAACTGCAGGATCAGGTAGTCGCGCGTCGTGCCGTTGATGGCCCGGGTCGTCGTGCCCGAGAACCTCGCCACGCCGTGTTGGCGGTGCACGACGTAGTTGCCCACCGCAAGGTCGTCGAAGAAGCCGTCGACGTTGCGCGTACGCGTCCTCGCGACGCGGTGCACGCTGCGCCGCCCCGTCAGGTCGCTCTCGCTCCAGACCACGACCTCGGGGTCGTCCAGCGTGAAGCCCGACGCCAACGTGCTCTCCAGCACGCTCAGGCGCACGTCGAGCACCTTGTCGGGGTCGGTCGTCACGTCCAGGCCCTCGGCGCGCAGTTGATCGGCCATGCGCGTCACGGCGGCGCCGTTCGAGGTCAGCACGACGCCGCGGCGCCCGCTCGACCACGTGCGCACATGCGCGGCGATGCGCGCGGCGTCGCCCTGCACGACGGGTGGCGAGGCGAGGCCCGTGGTGCTGGCCAGCGCGCCGAGGGTCGCGTCGAGCGAGACGTCGACCCGGCCCTCGAGCACCTGCGCCCACGTCGAGTGCAGCAGCGGCACCGCCGCCGTCGCCTGCCAGGTGGCGGCCACGGCGTCGGTCAGTTCGCGCTCCTCGTCGAGCAGCTCGTCAAGTCGCTGACGCACCCGCTCGGGCTCCACCACGACGACCGTCGCCCCCTCGAGCTCATCGAGCAGCGTGCGCGCTTCCTCGATGAAGAGGGCCATCCAGCCCTCCATGCCGTCGAAGAGCTGGCCGGTGGCGATGCGGTCGAACATCGCGCGGCCCCACGGGGCGCTGGTCGTGAGCCGCTCGGCCCGTCTCCGGGCCCCGTCGTCGGGTATCCACTCGCGGGCCGCGGCGATCGTCGCGTGCTCGAGGTCGTGCAGCGAACGCTGGTTGGCGATGTCGAAACTGGTGAGCCGTTCGACCTCGTCGCCGAAGAAGTCGAGGCGGATGGGGTCGTTGCCCTGCGCCGGCCACACGTCGACGATGCCGCCGCGCACCGCGAACTCGGCGCGGTGCTCGACCAGGCTCTCGCGTCGATACCCGAGGGCGCCGAGCTGGCCGATGAGGACGTCACGTTCGAGCGCTGCGCCGCGCGCCACCTCGAGCGGGGGGCTCGCCCCCTCGGGCGCGAGGCGCTGGGCGATCGAGCGGGCCGACGCGACGACGACCCGCGGGCGGGACCCGTGTCTGAGGCGCCAGCGCAGCAGCGCGCGAGTGGCCATCACCGCGGCGTCGGGGCTGACCCGTTCGAGGGGATGGGTGTCCCACCCCGGCCACAGGACGACGTCGCGGTCGTCGTCCAGCAACGCCGCCAAGGCGTCGCGCAGTTGCTCGGCCTCGCTGGTGGTGGCGGTGACGCAGAGCACGAACGGCACCTCGAGGGCGATCGAGGCCACGGCGAGCGGCGTGGCGAAACTGCTCGGCGCAAACGACCCGGCCGCGTTGGCCGCGCGCAGCGTGGGGGCGACGAGTTCGAGTACGCGCCTGAGTCCCGAGGGCTCAGTCACGGGTGCCGTTGACCCGCTGGCGGGCCTCGTCGAAACCGAGGTCGATCAGGAGCTCGATGGCGTCGGCGGCCGCGGCTACGTCGTCGGCCATAGCGCGCAGGCGCGCGCCGGTGGGGCGTGCCAGCACGTAGTCGGCCCCCTGCTCCTTGCGCATCGGTTTGCCGATGCCGATGCGCAGGCGCGCGAACTCGTTGGTGCCGAGGGTCTGGGCGATCGAGCGCAGGCCGTTGTGGCCGGCCAGTCCCCCGCCCAGCTTCAGCTGGAGCCGGCCCGGCTCGAGGTCGAGCTCGTCGTGCACGACGACGAGGCCTCTTAGGTCGCCGAGCGACGTTCGCCGCAGCAACGTCGGCATCGCCGCGCCGGACTCGTTCATGAACGTCGTCGGCACGGCGAGGGTGACGGGACCGAGCGCGCCGGTGATGGTGACGCTGGCCGCGCGCTGGCGCTTCTCCAGCGAGAGCTTCTCGCCGCGGCGCTGCACGACGAGACGCACGGCGTCGCCGCCGACGTTGTGGCGCGAACCCGCGTACTCGTCGCCGGGATTGGCCAGCCCCACGATGACGAGCACGCTCGGGCTGCCCCGGCGGGCCTCGTCCCTAGAGCGCCGAAGCGCCACGACGAACTATTCCGCGGCGGCGGCGGGAGCCTCGGCAGCTTCCGCCGGCTTGGCGGTGAGCGCCACGCGACCGGCTCGGGTCGTCACGACCGGCGTGGCCGGGTCGCCCACGGCCTCGACGCCCGGGGCGAGGACGACGTGCTCGATGTGGATCGAGTCGCCGACTTCGAGGTTCGAGATGTCGACGTCGACGTGGGTCGGGATCTGGTCGGGACGGGCGCGCACCTCGAGGCTGAACATCTGCTGGTCGACCTCCCAGTCGGCGTGGCGGATCGCCACGGCGTCGCCCACCAGGTGCAGCGGCACCTCGGTGACAACCGGGCGGTTGGGGTCCACGACCTGGAAGTCGACGTGCGAGACGGTCCCGCGCACCGGGTGGCGCTGGATCTCGCGGGCCATGACGAGGAAGGTCTGGCCGTCGGCGTCGAGGCTGATCAGCGAGTTGAGGCCCTGCTCGCCGGCGACGGCGGCGCGAAAGGACTTGGCGTCGACCGTGATGGCGAGGGTCTCGGTCCCCTCGCCGTAGACGACGGCCGGGATCGAGCCGGCGTGGCGCAGGCGACGCGCGTTACGCGACCCGCGCTCGGTGCTGAGTGACGCGTTCAGCGTGACCTGTGACATGAAAGCTCCTCAATACGAACGGCTGGTTCGTCCCGACAGCGGGCCGCACACAGGAAGTCAAGTCTAGCGGGCCGCGGACGCGGCGCCGTGGGGCCCTAGAGCAGGTTCTCGCCGCCGAAGATGTCCGACACCGAGGCGTCTTCGAAGATCGCGGCGATGGCGTTGGCGACGATGTTCGCAATGGAGAGGATCTCGAGCTTCTCGAAGCGCCGCTCCGGCGGCAGCGGCAGGGTGTCGGTGACGATGACGCGGCTGACCGGGGCGTTGAAGAGCCGGTCGACCGCCGGGGGCGAGAAGATCGCGTGCGTCGCCATCACCCAGATCTCGTCGGCGCCGTGGGCCTTCAGCAGGTCGCAGGCCGCGACGATCGTGCCGGCCGTGTCGATCATGTCGTCGATCAGCACGCAGTGACGCCCGTCGACGTCACCGACGATGTGGCGGGCTTCGGCGATGTTCTTCACGCCGCGCGGGCGGGTCTTGTGCACCAGCGCGAGGTCGCACCCCAGGTGCTGGGCGTAGCGCTCGGCGACCTTCACCCGGCCGGCGTCGGGGGCGACGACGACGAGCTCGTGAGGGTTGGCGTTGGCCTTGAGGTAGTCCTCGAGCACCGGCGCGGCGACCAGGTGGTCGACCGGGATGTCGAAGAAGCCCTGGATCTGGCCCGAGTGGAAGTCGACCGACAGCACACGCGTCGCGCCCGCCACCTGGAGCATGTCGGCCATGAGCTTGGCGGTGATCGGTTCGCGCCCGGCCGACTTGCGGTCCTGGCGGGCGTAGCCGTAGTTCGGGATGACCGCGGTGATGCTCTTCGCGCTCGCGCGCTTGGCGGCGTCGATCATGATCAACTGCTCGACGACGGCGTCGTTGACCGGCGAGGAGTGGGTCTGGATGATGAAGACGTGCGCGCCGCGGATCGACTCGTCGAAGCGGCAGTGGATCTCGCCGTTGGCGAACTCGCGCAGGTTGGCCTCGGTGAGCTTCACGCCCAGCTTGTCGGCGATGTCCTCGGCGAGGGTCGGGTGGCACCGTCCCGAGACGATGACCAGCCTCCGCTTCGCAAGTGTCTCCACCGCCTCAGCGTACCGGGTTTGGGCCGGCCGCTACCTGGTGCGGTGTTCGAAGGGCGCTACGACCTCGGAGTTCGTTACTTCGCCGCCCGGCGCGAGCGTCACGAACGAGTGCACGTGGGCCTCGGCCCCGATGATCGCGTTGGTCGCGTCGACCATCGCCACGCGAGCGTTCTCGCCCACGTGCACGTCCTTTAAGTTCGCGTGCGGGCCGATCCGCGCGCCGCGCTCGATGACGCAGCGCCCGCGCAGCACGCAGCCCGGCAACAGCGTCACCTCCGGGGCCAGTTCGACGTCGGCGTCGACGTAGGTGTGCTGCGGGTCCCACATCGTCACGCCGCGCTTCATCCAGCGCTCGTTGATGCGCGTGCGCAGCACCGCTTCGGCGCTGGCCAGCTGGCGGCGGTCGTTGACGCCCTGGGCCTCGGTGGGGTCCTCGAGCAGCATGGCCTGGGTGACGTGACCGGCGTCGTGCAGCACCCCCACCAGGTCGGTCAGGTAGTACTGGTTCTGCGCGTTCTGACGATCGACCCGGCGCAGCGCCGGCCCCAGCAGGGACTTGCGCACCACCATGATCGAGGTGTTGATCTCGCCGACCAGGCGCTCGGCGCCGTTGGCGTCGCGCTCTTCGACGATGCGCGCGACCGAGCCGTCCTTGGCCCGCAGGATCCTCCCGTAGCCCGAGGGGTCGGCCACCTCGGCCGTCAGCACCGTCAGGGCGGCCGAGCTGGCGCGGTGGAGCGCGAGCAGCGCGCCGACCGTGCTGGCGCGCAGCAGCGGCGTGTCCCCGGGCAGGATCAGGACGTCGCCGTCGCCGGCCCCGCCCTCGTCCTCGATCGTGGGCAGGGCCACCGAGACGGCGTGGCCGGTGCCGAGCTGCTCGAACTGCTCGACGAAGGTGAGGTGCACGTCGGCGCGGGCCCGCTCGGTGAGCGACTTCTCGACCCACGTGGCGCCGTGGCCCACGACGACGACGGTGGCGCGCACCTCCTCGTGCGAGGCCGCGTCCAAGACGTAGAGCACCATGGGCCGTCCGCAGAGGTGGTGCAGGGGCTTGGGACGGGACGAGCGCATCCGGGTTCCCTCGCCCGCGGCGAGGACCACCACGAACGTTGGCCTGCTCATACCCTCATCTCTAGCAGTCATCGCCGGCGAATCCAACTCCGGTCCCGACGCCATTGGTAGCTAGCCCGCGACGTGCAGCGCGTCGAGCAGGTGGCTGATCCGGGCCGTCGCCACCCCGACGCAGCGGTCGGCGGCGCCGTAGGTGAGGTAGAGCTCGTCGCCGTCGGCGTGGGCCCCCTGGACGAACACGACGTTGTTCACGTCGCCGCGCAGTTCCCAGTCGAGCTCGGGCACGAGCAGCGGCTGGGGCAGCCGGCTGCGCAGACGGCCGCTCAACCGGTCGAGCAGCGCCAGGTTGACGGTGTAGGCACCGTCGGCGCGGCGCTCGTGGAAGAAGAGCAGGAAGCCGGCCTCGGTCGCGATCGGCGGCGCGCCGGCGCCGATGCCCAGCGCGCCGCGCGAGGGACGGATCAGCGTGTGGGCGTTGAGGTCCTTCAAGTAGTCGTCCCAGTACTCGTTCCCGGCGTACCACAGGTGGTCGAGGTCGTCGAAGACGGCCAGCTGCATGTCGGGCTGGATGCGGTGGATGAGCGCCACGCGGCCGTCGGCCAGGGTGAAGACGATGGCGTCCTTGTTGGCAATGTCGGCCGGTCCGAGCAGCTGTCCGGTCGCCTCGGCCAGGGAGAACTGCTCGCCGTCCCAGTCGAGGCGGTGCGCGCCGATGCGCCACGGCCGCCCGCTCTCGTAGGGCGGCAGGTTGGTGTAGGTCATGACGATGTGCTCGTCCGTCCCGCTCTGCACGCGCTGCACGCGGGGGTCCTCGAAGCAGTGCACGCCGTCGCTGCCGGCGTGACAGAGGACGTACGCGAAGTCGTAGCGGCGCCCGTCGACGGAGGTGAAGACGAGCACGTCGGAGATGTAGTCGAGGAAGCGCGGCCCCGGGCCGGTGTTGCGGCGATAGCCGCTGCGCACGCCGCGCGCGAAGAGGTGGTAGCGACCTTCGTGGTGCAGCAAGCCCGCGTTGAACACGGCGCCGTAGCCCGACACCGATCCGGCCCCGACGATCGGATGGGGATGCATCCTACGAGCGTGGGCCTCGTTCTCTCTCGTTAGCACGTCGCTGTCCACCCGGCTCCTTGCACTCCTTGCCTCCAAAAGGGTGCAATTGCCCCATGTAGGATAGAAAGTGTAGAAGTTAACCAGTTCCGATTGGGGGATGCAAGTGCGCGACGCCAATCTTGGTGAAATCTTTCGACGCTACGACGAGAACCCCATCATCACCGCGGAGAACTTCCCGCGCACCGTCAACGCCGTCTTCAATCCCGGCGCCACGGAGTTCAATGGAGAGACCCTCTTGCTGGTGCGCGTCGAGGACCGCACCGGCCTGTCGTCGCTCGCCGTGGCCACGAGCGCCAACGGCGTCACCGGCTGGGAGATCGACCCGACGCGCACGCTCGAACCCCACGCCGACCTCGTCGAGGAGCACTGGGGCATCGAGGACCCGAGGATCACGCGCATCGAGGACGACTACTACGTGGTCTACGTCGGCTACTCGGCCTTCGGGCCGCTGGTGAGCCTCGCCAAGACGAGGGACTTCGTGCACTTCGAGCGACAGGGCGTCCTGCAGCCGCCCGAGGACAAGGACGCCGCCCTCTTCCCCACGACCTTCGACGGACGCTTCGCCCTCATCCACCGACCGGTGCCGGCGATGCCGGGCCTGGGTACGCACATCTGGCTCTCGTACAGTCCCGACCTGCAGTACTGGGGCGAGGCCCACGTCCTGCTCGCCGCCCAACGGGGCAGCCTCTGGGACGCCAACAAGGTGGGCCTCGGTCCCCCGCCGATGCTCACCAAGAACGGCTGGCTGCTCTGCTACCACGCCGTGCGCACCACGGCCTCGGGATCGATCTACCGCGTCGGCCTCGCGCTGCTCGACCGCGACGACCCCTCCAAGGTGCTCGCGCGATCCAACGAGTGGGTCATGGGCCCGCGCGAACCCTACGAGCTGGCCGGCGACGTGCCGGGCGTCGTCTTTCCCTGCGGGTGGATCCTGCGCGACGACGGCGACACCGTGCACCTCTACTACGGGGCGGCCGACTCAGTCGTCTGCGTGGCCGAGGCCAGCCTGGCGGCGATGCTCACCCACCTGGAGCAGCATTCGGGCGAGCTCAACACGCTCGGCAAGCCGCCGAGCGCCATCCCCGGCGTCGCCTGACGGGGCGAACCCGGCGCGGGGCCATCTTCTACGATGCCAGTCGTGGGTCAAACCCCCTACGACGAGTTCTCCTACTTCGATGAGAACCTGCGCGAGTGGGACCTCGACGTGCCGGTGCCCGACGTGGCGCGCTTCTTCGTCGTCGTCGACGGTCTTCGCCAGCTGAGCGGGCTGCGCTGGGGCGACGCTGCGGCACAACTGGCGCTGCTGCACGGCGGGGCCCAGAACGCGCACACCTTCGACACCGTCGCCCTCGCGCTGCAGCGTCCGCTCGTCGCGCTCGACCTGGCCGGTCACGGCCACTCCGACGCCGCGCCCTACGGATCGTCGGCGATCGCGAGCCACGCCCTCGACGTCGCGCGGGCCCTGGAGCAGTTGCTCGAGGGACCGCGACCGCTGGTCGGCATGTCGCTCGGCGGCCTGGTGTCAATCGCGGTCGCGCACGCCCGCCCCGACCTGGTGAGCGCCTTGGTGTTAGTCGACGTGACGCCGGGCGTCGACGCCGTGAAGGCGAAGCACATCACCGACTTCGTGAACGGTCCCGCCTCATTCGACAACTTCGACGCGCTGCTCGAGCGCACCATCGCGCACAACCCGACCCGCACGGTCTCGTCGCTTCGCCGGGGCATCCTGCATAACGCCGTCCAGCGCGACGACGGCACGTGGGTCTGGCGCCACCAGCGCCACCCCCGGTCCGAACTGGTCGCTCCCCCGGTCGGCGACCTGTGGGCCATGCTCGAGGAGTTGACCGTGCCCGTCACCCTGCTACGGGGTATGGCCGCCGGGTCGGTCGTCGACGACGATGACGAACGCGAGTTGCGCCGGCGCAGTCCCCAGGCCACCATCGTGCGCGTCGAGGGGGCCGGCCACTCGATCCAGGGCGACCGTCCGCTGGAACTGGCGGCCTTGCTGGAGGGTCTCGTTGCCTAGTCGCTGGCGAACTGGCTGGCGGGGGAGGGCTCGAACCTCCAACCTACGGATTCAAAGTCCGGCGTTCTGCCAATTGAACTACCCGCCACTGCGTAAAGGCAACAATCTTCAGAGATTCTTAGCGAATGACTGGTGTCGATTAATACCCACACGCCACACTAGAGCCTGACCATCCCGTGAGAAAGCCCCGCCGTGACGAGCCCCGCCGCTAGTTCCTACATCGCCATCGTCGACGACGACGCGGCGATCCGCGCCGCGCTCGGCAGAGCGTTGCGCATGGAGAACTACGACGTCGAGCTCTTCGACGACGGCTCGAGCGCGCTGCGCTCGATCCAGCTGCGCGCGGCCGACGCCATCGTCCTCGACCTGCAGCTGCCCGACATGGACGGGCTGGAGATCTGTCGACGGATCCGCCGCGCCGGCGACACGACGCCGATCCTGATGCTCACCGCGCGCGACGCCGTGAACGACCGCGTGGCCGGCCTCGACGTCGGGGCCGACGACTACCTCGTCAAGCCCTTCGACCTGGCCGAACTGCTGGCCCGCTTGCGGGCCCTGCTGCGCCGGCGCAACGTCGCCGACGGCGACGAGATGATGCTGCGCTTCGAGGACCTGAGCCTCAACCCCCAGACCCGCGAGGTGCGCCGGGCCGCGCGCGCCATCGAACTGACCAAGATCGAGTTCGACCTGCTCGAGCTGTTCCTCCAGCACCCCCGCCAGGTCCTGACGCGCGACCAGATCCTCGACCTGGTGTGGGGCTACAACTTCGACTCCGGCACCAACTCCCTGGCCGTCTACATCGGCTACCTGCGCCGCAAGCTCGAAGAGGACGGCGAGCCCCGCCTGATCCAGACGGTGCGTGGCGTGGGCTACGCGCTGCGCGCCTCGTGACCTTCCGGTCCCGGGTCATCTTCGCCACCGTCGGGGTGGCCTCCTTCGTCGTGATCGTCGCCTGCTTCGCGTCGTTCCTCACCACGCGCAACGCCCTCATGAACTCGGTCGACGCGTCGCTGCTGCAGGCGTCGCAGTCCCCCGGCCACCACCTCGGCGACGACGCGCCCTACACCGGGTCCTTCTTCGAGCTGGTCCTGCCCAACGGCGAGACGACGCCCTCGTCGAGCGTGCCGATCGACAACACGATCATGACCGTCGCCCACGACAAGCAGAAGCAGGTCCTGCGCACCGTCCAGATCGGCTCCGAGTACTACCGCGAGCTGATCATCGGACTGCCGGCCGACTCCCTGGTCGGCTGCTCGACGAGCCCGAGCGGCCTGTGCGAAGTGCCGACCACGTCGGCCGAACTCTTCGTCGTCGACATCACGGGCCAGGTCAACGAGCTGGGCCACCTCATCGGCACCCTGTTGTTCGTGGCCTCGGCCGGCGTCGGCCTCGCGCTGCTACTCGGCTTCTTCATCGCGCGCGCCGCGCTGCACCCGCTCGAGGAGGTGACCAACGAGATCGAGGCCGTCGCCGACACCAACGACATGCGCCACCGCATCGACGCCGGCGGCATCGACGAGCTGGGGCGGCTGCGCCGGGTCTTCAACCATCTGCTCAGCACCGTCGAGGACAGCCAGGTCCTGCAACGACAGTTGGTCGTCGACGCCAGCCACGAACTGCGCACGCCGCTCACGTCGCTGCGCACGAACGCCCAGGTCCTCTCGCGCGCCGACGAGCTGAGCCCCGAGGACCTGCACCAGCTGACCCACGACATGGTGACCCAGGTCGACGAGCTGGCGGCGCTGGTGACCGACCTCGGCGAACTGGCCCGCGGCGAACGCAGCGAAGGGGCCATCGAGTCGCTGCGCCTGGACGAGTGCGTGGACGAGTGCGTGGACACCGCGCGCACCTACGCCCACATCCGCGACATCTCCATCGACGCCGTCGTCGAGCCCTCGAGCGTGCTCGGCCGCCGCGACCGCCTGGTTCGCGCGCTCTCGAACCTGCTCACCAACGCCGTGAAGTTCACGCCGAGCGGCGGACGGATCCTGGTGCGCACGAGCGAGGGCTCGGTGAGCGTGAGCGACAGCGGCGCGGGTATCTCCGACGAGGACCGGCCGTTCGTCTTCGACCGCTTCTGGCGCTCGGCGTCGGCGCGGGCCCTGCCCGGTTCGGGTCTGGGACTGTCGATCGTGGCCCAGGTCGTGGCCGAACTGCAAGGCACCGTCACCGTCGACGCCGACCCGGTGCTGGGCGGGGCCCGCTTCACGATCACCCTGCCGAGCGTGCCGGTAGAATAGGAGTCTCCCGGGTCATTTCTGCCGATTTTCTTAAGGTGCGACTCCGTCGCGCTTAGGTAGTGGCACAAGACTTCGGGGTGAGGAACTATCGATGACTCCCCATCCGCGCACCCCGCAGCAACGTGACCGCCGCTTCGCCCGCGTGCGCAGGCTCACCAGTTCCGTCTTCCTCGGCTCGGGCGTCGCCTCGGGCGTCCTGGTCGGTTTCATGGCGAGCAGCGCCAAGCCGGTCGTGGAGACGCCGACCACCACCTCCACCTCGACCTCCACCTCGACGTCGACCACGACCACGACCGCCCGCCCGAACACCACGACGACCCAGGCCCGGCGCACGACGAGCACCACGCCGCCCAGCCCGACGACCACCAGCACGACGACCACGACGAGGTACGTGCCGCCGACCACGGTGCCGACCACGACCACCACGATCTGCTACACCAATCCCTCCGGCCACCTGATCTGCAGTTAGGTGAGCACCATGAACTTCGAGCTGTGGGGAATGAGCGGATCGATCCACACCGAGCGTGACGAGATGATGGACGTCGCCCAAGAACGGCTGTGGCACTGGACGGGCCTCGTCGACGACGCGTGCAATCGCTTCCGAAGCGATTCCGAGATCAGTCGCCTGAACGCTCGCCCCGGCGAGACCGTCGAGGTCGGCGAGGTACTGGCCCTCGCCCTCGACGCCGCTGCGCGCAGTGCCGACGAGACCGAGGGACTGTGCGACCCGACGGTGCTGGCCTCGCTGCTCGCCCTCGGCTACGACCGCGACTACGACCAACTGGCCGCCGCGGGAGACCGAGGTATGGGCGACACGACCCCGGCACCGGGAGTCGCCTCGATCGCCTTTGACCGCGAACGGCGCACGGTCACCCTCGCGGCGGGCTGCCGACTCGACCTCGGCGCCAGTGCCAAGGCCCTCGCCGTCGACCTGGTGGCCGACGACGTGGGCGTGCTCGGCGGCGTGGCCGTCGAGATCGGCGGCGACGTCGCGGTGCGCGGCCGGGGCGCTCAGGGACCCTGGGTGATCGGCGTGAGCGACCGTCTGATCACGACGGGGCGCGAACCGCGTATCGCCCTCGTCGACGGCGCCGTCGCGACCTCCTCGACGAGCGAGCGGACCTGGATCGCCGGCGCAAGGCGGATCAACCACATCATCGACCCCCGCACCGGCCACTGGGCCGACGGCCCCTACGCCACGGCCACGGTCAGCGCCTCGACCTGCGTCAGCGCCAACGCCTTCGCCACCGCCGCGCTGCTCTGGGGCGAGCAGGCCGGCTACCACATCGCCCAGGCCGGGTGGTCGGCCCGACTGGTGCGGCACGACGGGTCGATCGACCTCGTGGGCGGCTGGCCCGAGGAGGCGGCCGCGTGATCGCCTTCACCTCCCCCTACCTCTGGTACACCACGCGCGCGACCGGGGTCGTCGCGCTGGTGCTCTTCACCCTGGTCGTGTCGCTAGGCACCCTGGTCGCCAACCGGGTCGGCGGCACCTCGGTCGGGCGTTTCGAGCTCAACGAACTGCACCGCTCGATCACGGTCATCGCCATGGTGTTCCTGGTGATCCACATCCTCACGACCGTCCTGGACAGCTACGTCGCCACCGGCTGGCTCTCAGCGGTCCTGCCGATGACCTCGCACTACAAGCGCCTGGCCATCACCCTGGGCGCCGTCTCCTTCGACCTCATCCTGGCGGTGTGGGTTTCGAGCCTCGTCAAGGTGCGCATCAAGAACGAGTCGTGGCGCGCCCTTCACTGGCTCAGCTGGCTGGCCTTCGCCAGCGCCGCGACGCACGCCCTCATGACCGGCACCGACACGCGCCACGGCGCCGGGCTCGCGCTGGTGGTGGTATGCGCCGCGACCGTCGTCGCCTCGGCCCTCTGGCGCTTCTTCGCCCGGCCGACCCGGGCCTCGGGCCGTACGGCCCTCTCCCCGCTCGCCCCATCGCGCGAGCAAGCGAGGACCGCCGATCCCTTCCCCCGCGACCCGCGCGCACGGACGAACACGCGAGCCCGGCGATGATCGAGGCGGACGTGCTGCCGCGCGTGCTGCACGGCTCGAGCGGCCAGCCCCTGGACCTGGCGGCCCACGAGGCCGCGTTCGCGCCCAGTACCCGCGACGACGCCCGCGGAGCGTTGCTCGAGCAGCTCGAGGGTGCGGGCCTGACCGGGCGGGGCGGCGCGGCCTTCCCCACCGCGCGCAAGGCCCGCCTCCTGCGCGACCAGCGCGGCCACCACAAGACCGTGGTCGTCAACGCCATGGAGAGCGAGCCGGCGTCGCACAAGGAGTTCGCCCTGCTCGGCGCCAATCCCCACTTGGTGCTCGACGGGGCCGTCTCGCTGGCCGGCGCCATCGGCGCCAACGACGTCATCGTCTGCGTGGCCCGCGACAACGCGGCGGTGATCAACCACGTCACGCGGGCCATCCACGAACGTTCGCGACGGGGCCGACGCGAAGTGACGATCACCCTGCAGACGCCGCCCGGGCGCTACGTCGCCGGCGAGGAGTCGGCGTTGGTGCACTGGCTCGACGACAACGAGTCGCTCCCCCAGTACCGCGAGCACCGGCCCCACATCCTGCGCATCGGCCATTCGCCGGTACTGGTGGACAACGCCGAGACCTGCGCCAACGTGGGGCTCATCTCGAGATTCGGCGCGCAGTGGTTCCGGCGCCTCGGCACCGACTCGAGCCCCGGCTCGACCCTCGTCTCGGTCACCGGGGCCGTCGAACGGGCCACGGTGCTCGAGGTGGCCCTCGGCACGCCGCTTCGCACCATCCTCTCCTCGGCGCGAGCCGACCCCGAACCCCGGGCGCTGCTGCTCGGCGGATTCGGCGGGACCTGGCTCGACGGGTCGTTCCTCGACACCCCCTACGACCGGGTCTCGCTCTCGGCGCGGGGCGCCGACATCGGCGCCGGCGTCATCGTGGTGCTGGCGCGCCAGGGCTGCGGCGTCGCCGAGACCCAGCGAGTCGTGAAGTGGATGGCCAACGAGAGTGCGCGCCAGTGCGGGCCGTGCGCCTTCGGGTTGCCGGCGCTGGCCGAGGACCTAGCCCACGTGGCGCGCGCCACCAGTGACGCGAGCGAGTCGTGGGAGCGACTGCGCCGACGCTGCGACGCCATCGACGGCCGCGGCGCCTGCCACCATCCCGACGGCGTCGTGCGCCTCGTGCGCACGGCGCTGGAGGTCTTTCGCGACGACATCGACGCGCACCTGCGCGGGCGGGCCTGCGACGGGGCCCGCTCGACGCAGCGCTTCGTCCCGGTGCCGCACCTCGAGCGAGAGAGCGACCTCGTATGGCAGTGAGGCGGCGTACGGGCAGCTTCGTGCTGCGGGTCAACCCGGTGCTCTGCGACGGATTCGGCCACTGCCACGAGTTGGCGCCGGACCTGGTGGCGATGGACGAGTGGGGCTACCCCGTCATCACGACCACGCCCACGCCCTTCGCCGACGGGGCCGAACTCGAGTCGGCCCGCTACGCCGTGCGCGGCTGCCCCCGCCAGGCGCTGCACATCGAACGGGTCGCCGACGGGGCCTAGGACGAGGACCAGGTCGGCCCGGGACCCTCGGGCGCCGACCAGTTGGCGATCTCGCGGCGCTGCGTCCACTCGCTACCGTCCCACAGGGCCTCGACCCCGGCGTCGTCGAACGGGTGCCAGCCCACGTCGAGGGGCTTCTTGTGGCCGTAGCGCTGGCCGTCCCAGTACCAGAGCTGGCCCTCGCGCGCGTTGAGGTGCCAGCCGACCACGTTGGGGCGGTCCCCGATGTAGCGGGTCCCGTCCCAGTACCACTGCTCGCCCGCGCGTAGCGAGACCTGCCAGCCGGCCGGCGTCGTGAGCGGCACCACCAGCGCCAGCGGCGAACCCTGGGGGAACTGGTAGTCGGTCCAGGCGGCCGTGGCGTCGCCGCGCACCGCGCGCCCCATCAGGCGCACGATCCGCGCGACGCGCACGAACAGCAAGATCAGCGCCACGGCCAGCAGGAACAGGACCGTCAACTGCAGCCAGGCCGGGACCGTCGGTTCGAGGATGGCGTCCAACAGCCCGCCGAGCACGACCACCACGGCCAGGACTTCAAGCACGCGCAGCACGGGCCTCACGAACGAAGATTATTGAACGACGACGGCGCGGGGGCCGATGGGCCGTCCCCGCGGGGCCCCCGAGCCCCTTTTTGGGCCCCGAGGGATATCTAGTAAGGTTCTACGAGCCATGGGATCACTGATAAAGAAGCGCCGTAAGCGCATGCGCAAGAAGAAGCACAAGAAGATGCTGAAGCGTACGCGCTTCCAGCGTCGCGCCGCCGGAAAATAGCTCTCAGGCGCCCGCGGGCGTGGTGATCGAATGCACGACCTTGACGGGCCCGTCCGGCCCGAGCAGGTCCGTGCCGGCCGTCGCCACGTGACCCTCGACAAAGAGCGTCGACCCCGACCCCGCCAGGTGCACGTTCGGGCCGAACATGTCGCGCAGGAAGGCCAGCGTCCGCGCCAAGCGGGGCTCGACGAACGTGGCCGGCACCTCGAGGTGGTTCTGGCCGCTGGCCTGCCACCCGTTGGCCCGTAACTCGTCGAAGGCCCCGTAGCAGGCCGCGGTGTTGACCCCGAAATCGGGCATGAACAGGGTCACCTCGCGCCGCTGGTACTCGAGCGCCGTGACGTGCTCACCGACCCCCTCGACCAGGGCCCGTCCCCCGATCTGGCAGAAGGGCACGTCGCTGCCGAGAGTGAAGGCCTCCTCGACGCTCACCCCGCCGGCCCAGCGCAGCACCGTCGCGGCGTCGGTGCTGGCCCCGCCCAGACCACCACCGGTGGGGATCGCCTTGAGCATCGTCACCCCGGCGCGGCGATGCACGAGCGCTAGGGCCCGCGCCACGAGGTTCGTCCCGTCGAGCGGCACGCCCTCGACCAGGCCGCTCGCGCGAAGGTAGTCGCCCGACTCGTCGACGTCCAAGACGTCGCACAGGTCGAGCGTGACCATCTCGCTGCGCACCAGGTGAAAGCCGTCGTCGCGCCGGCCGGTGACCTCGAGGAACCAGGTCAGTTTGGCCGGCGCGCGCAGGGTCGTCATCGTGAACCGGCCAGTCGAGCGAACTCCTCGAGCGTCAACTCCTCGGGCCGGCGCGTCGAGGCCACGTCGGCCCGTTCGAAGACCCCCTCGGTGGCCCACGCCGCCAGCGAGCGGCGCAGCATCTTGCGCCGCTGGCCGAAGGAGGTGCGGATCACCTCAAAGAGCGCCGCCTCGCTCACCTGCGCCGGGTCGACGCGCACCCGTTCGCGGCGCACGATCGAGACCAGCGCCGAATCGACGTGGGGCTTGGGCAGGAAGACCGATGGCGCGACCCGGCCGAGCACCTTGGCGTCGGCGTAGTACTGCAGGCGAAGCGACGCGGCGCCGTAGGCGTCGTCGCCGGCCTGGGCCGCGAAGCGCTCACCCACCTCCTTTTGGACCATCACCAGCATCCGGCGTATCAGGGGCTGGGTCTCGAGCAACGTCAGCACCAGCGGCGTCGCCACGTTGTAGGGCAGATTGGCGACGACCACGGCTTCGCGGCCGGCCAGGATCTCGTGGTAGTTGGCGTGCAGGGCGTCGGCGTGGTGCACGACCACCCCGTGGGGACCAACGACCGAGCGCAGCGGCTCGAGCAGGAACCGGTCGACCTCGATGGCCTGGACCTCGGCTCCCGTCTCGACGAGGGCCAGGGTCAACGAACCGAGTCCGGCGCCGATCTCGAGCACCAGATCGCCGGCGCCGACGTTCGCCAGACGCGCGATGCGCCGCACGGTGTTGGCGTCGACGACGAAGTTCTGTCCCAGAGCGCGCGAGGGCTTGAGCCCGTGGCTCTCTAAGAGGGCGACGACCTCGGCGCGGGTGAGGGTCACCAGGAGACCCGCACGCGCACGACACCGTGCCACAGCGGGGTCAACTGGGCGAACTGGGTCTCGGAGAGGTCGACGACGCGGTTGCCGCGCGCGCCCTCGCGGTCCGTGGCGCGGCACTTGATGACCTTGCCGGTCTCGAGGTCGCGCACGTGCACCACCGTACCGAGCGGCAGGTACCAGGTGGCGCACCGTCCGGGGATGTACGAGTACCACGTGGCGACGCCCACGCGGAAGTCGTTGGCCCTCGAGCGTTTGACCGTCGTGGTGGTGGTCGGCGGGCGCTTGATCGTGGTCGTCGTGGTCGAGGTCGTCGAGGAGGTCGAGGTCGTCGTCTCGCCCAGGTAGGTCGTGGTGGTGGTCGACGTCGTCGACGTGGTGGTGGTGGTCGAGGTCGTGGTCGTCGGGTGGGGCTTGGGCTTGGGTTTGGGTTTGGGTTTGACGGCCACCTTGGGCCTGGTGAGACCGACCGTGACCAGGACATTCGAGTGCCAGGCGACCCGTGTGCCCGGGGCCGGCGACTGGCGCACGGCGACCACCCAGTTGGCGCCGGCGCCCGGTCCGCGGGTCGTGAAAAAGAGCTGGGCCCGGCGCATGACGGCGTAGACCCGGGCCTTGGAGAGCCCGATCAGGCGCGGCACGGCCCGCGGTCCGTGAAAGGGCGCGAGGGAGGTGACGACGGCGATCGTCCCGTGCCAGGGCACCAGCGTGCCCGGCGCCGGCGACTGGCGCGCGACCGTGCGCCAGGTGCCGGTGGCGCTGCCCGGTCCGCGGGTGGTGAAGTAGAGGGCGTCGTGGCGCATCAGGGCGTACAACTGTGCGCGGGTGATCCCCACGACGTCGGGCATGCGCACGCGGGCGTGGCCCGAGGCCGCCCCCGCCGGGGACGTCGTGAGCACCAGTGACGTCGCGAGTAGGCACATCACGATCAGCAGCGACAACGGGTCAGGCAACACCCGCTGGATTGATCCCCTCAGTTCTCCACCCTCCGACAGGACAGGTCCGCATCTTCTCTCCGGGGACAACGCTAGGCACGGGTGGCCCCGGGGGCAACTCCTCGCGCCCGCGCGACCAAAATGCCTGGTTGCCGGTGCGTTACAGGGCCGCCAGCCCAAAAAGACGGGCCGAATTGGCCGACGTCGCGGCCTGCACGATTGCCGGGTCCTCGCCGCGCAGCTGCGCGACGAACTGGCCCACCACGCTCACCAGGCCCGGCTCGTTGGTCTTGCCGCGAAAGGGGACGGGCGCGAGGAAGGGGCTGTCGGTCTCGACGTGCAAGCGCTCGAGCGGCACCAGGCGGGCCGCCTCGCGCAGCGACTCGGCGTTCTTGAACGTCACGATGCCCGAGATCGAGATGTCGAAGCCCAGTTGAAGGCAGTGCTCGGCCTCGTCGGGCGTGCCGGTGAAGCAGTGGATGACGGCCCGGCCGGGCACGCCCTCGCTGGCCATGACGTCGTAGAGGTCGTCGAAGGCGTCGCGCACGTGCACCACCAGCGCCAGGTCCAGTTCGTGGGCCAGGGCGATCTGGGCCGCGAAGGCCGCTCGCTGGGCGCCACGGGGCGAATGCTCGTAGAAGTAGTCGAAACCGCACTCCCCGATGCCGACCAGGCGCGGGTGGCCGGCGCGGGCCAGCGCCAGCACCGGCGCCAGGTCCTGGCTGGCGTCGTGGGGGTGCAGGCCCACCGTCGCGTAGACCTCGACCGGACTCTCGAGGGTCGTGAGGGCCAACGCCTGCGCCGAGGTGACGGCGTCGGTGCCCACGACGACGACGCGCCCGACCCCGCGCTCGTGGGCCCGTTCGAGGGTCGCCAGGGCCGTCGCGGTGGTCGCGTCGTCGGCCAGGAAGATGTCCTGGAGGTGGCAGTGGGCGTCGGTCCAACTCACGGTTCGACCGTGATGCGCGGGAAGAGCGGCTCGCCCCTGTCGACCCTGCGCCCACCGGGGTACCGACCCCAGGTCGTGCTCTGGTGGAAGCGCTCGTCGCTCGGGGCGCCCTCGAGACCGATGCGCCGCCATATCTCGGCGGCGACCCCGGGCATCGCGGGCGAGATCAGCACGCAGACGAGCCGGATTGCTTCGAGGGCGTCACCCATCACGATGTCGACCGCGGGGCCCGGCTCCATCTTCCAGGGGGCGTGGTCCTCGAGGTAGCCGTTGGTCGCGCCGATGAGACGCCAGGTCGCCTCGAGTGCGCTTTGGGGGGCGAAGCCGTTCCACGCGGCCTCGCTCTCGGCAATCGCCACCGCCGCGTCCCTGCTCAGCGAGGATTGCGCGTCCGCGACGGTCCCGACGCCGGCGCACTTGGTCCCCACGACGGCGGCGACGCGCGCGACGAGGTTGCCGAGGTTGTTGGCCAGGTCGGTGTTGTAGCGCTGGGTGATGCCCTCGAGGGAGAACTCCCCGTCGTTGCCCAACGCCGTCTCGCGCAACAGGTAGTAGCGCAGCGCGTCGACGCCGAACTCCTGGGCCAGTTCCGTGGGCGAGATGTCCGAGATCTTGACGCCGCCCTGGGCGGCCATGGTCTTGCCGAGCTTCTGGCCCCCGATCAGCAGCCAGCCGTGCACCTGGACGTGCGACACCGGCTCCAGTCCGGCCGCCATGCACATCGCCGGCCACCACACGCAGTGGAAGCGGATGATCTCCTTGCCGATGAGGTGGTGCGAGTGGGGCCACCACTTGTCGACCTCGTCGTCGTCGCGGCCGTACCCGATCGCCGTCAGGTAGTTGATCAGCGCGTCGTACCAGACGTAGAAGACGTGCTGCTCGTCCCAGGGCACCGGCACGCCCCAGTCGATCGAGGTGCGCGTGATCGAGATGTCCTTCAGGCCCCCGCGCACGAAACTGAGGGCCTCGTTGCGCTTCGTCTCGGGGGTGACGAAGCCGGGGTGGGCGTCGTAGTAGTCGCTCAGGCGCTGTTCGAAGGCGCTCAGCCGGAAGAACCAGTTCTCCTCGCGCATCTCGGTGAGCACGATCCCGTGGATCGGGCAGCGCCCGTCGTCGCTCGACTCGAGGGTGTAGTAGTCCTCGCAGCTCACGCAGTAGAGGCCCTGGTAGACGTCCTTGTAGATGTAGCCGTTGTCGTAGATGGCGCCGAGGAACTTCTGGACGCTCTCGTAGTGGCGAGGCTCGGTCGTGCGGATGAAGTCGTCGTAGCTGATCGAGAGGGTCGCCCAGGCCTCGCGGAAGCGCTCGGTCGTCCTATCGGTCCACTCCTGGGGCGACACGCCGTGCGAGGCCGCCGCGTCGGCCACCTTCTGGCCGTGCTCGTCGGTGCCGGTCAAGAACTTCGTCTCGTCCCCGAGGAGGCGGTGCCAGCGGGCCAGGGCGTCGGCGTTGACCGTGGTGTAGGCGCTGCCCACGTGCGGCGCGTCGTTGGCGTAATAAATAGGTGTCGTGATGTAGAAGCGGCCCATCGTTCAAGGGTACCGGGCTAGGACGCGCGATCGGCCCGTAGCTCCAGCGCGATGAGGTAGGTCGTGCGGTGCGCCGAGCCGAGGGCGCGCTCGACGTGCTCGACCGCGTCGCGCACGCTCACGCCGTGCTCGAACTGCTCGGACAGCGCCGAACGCACCACGTCATCGTCGACGGTGACGACCTCGCGGGAACCCTCGAGCACGACCACGATCTCGCCCAGCACCTCGCGCGCGGCCACCTGCGCCGCGACCTCGCTGAGCGTGCCGCGCAGCACCTCCTCGTGCAGCTTGGTGATCTCGCGCGCCACCGCGACCCGGCGGTCGCCGAAGCGCGCCGCCATCTCGGCCAACGTCGCGGCCAGACGCTGGGGCGACTCGTAGAAGACGATGGTGCGCGTCTCACGCGCCCACTGGGCGTAGACCAGCTCGCGTTCGCCCGCCTTGCGCGCGAGGAAGCCCTCCATCACGAAGCGCTCGGTCTCGAGGCCGCTGATGGTCAGTGCGGCGATCACCGCCGACGGCCCCGGCGCCGTCGTCACCGTGAGGCCGGCGGCCGCGACGGCCGCGACGACGCGGCTGCCGGGGTCGCTGATGCCCGGGGTCCCGGCGTCGCAGATCAGCACCACCAGCTCGCCCGCGGCGACGCGGCCGACGATCTGCTCGCAGAGCGAAGCCTCGTTGTGTTCGTGCAGCGCACGCAGGCGTTTGCGCACGGCGATGCCGTGGGCGCTGAAGAGGGTGCTCGAGCGGCGGGTGTCCTCGCAGTAGACGACGTTCGCCACTTCGAGCAGTTCAAGGGCCCGGCGAGAGATGTCGCCCAGGTTCCCGAGCGGTGTCGCGACGAGCACCAACTGCCCCGCCGGTGCCCGCTCGCCCTCTACGTCCATCGATCCCCCGTTTGGCCCGCCGCGCCCATTCCTACTAACATTGTCACCTATGTCAAAGCGGACCGTGAAGCGCAAACTGCGCGCCAAGAAGAAGGCCAACCACGGCAAGAAGCCCAACTGCGGGCGCGGTTAGGACCGTCATCTAGCCCTCTGGCTCCCAGAGGCACGCGCGTTGTCGCAACAGTCCCACCAGCACCGACGGCCGGTCGCTGATGATGGCGTCGACCCCCAGGTCGACCAGGTGGCCCATCTCGTCGGGCTCGTTGATCGTCCACACGTGCACCGCGACCCCGGCGCCGTGGGCCGCCTCGACGAAGCGTTCGGTCACGACCTCGATGTCGCCGACGCGCGAGGGCACCTGGAAGGCCGCCACGGGCGGCACCACGAGGGGACCATCGTCGAACATCGAGAAGTAGAAGGCCGTCACCTCGTTGGTCGCCGCCGACGTCGCTACCTCGGGGCAGCAGACCCGAAAGGCCGTGATCGCGTCGTCGTGGAACGAGGCGACCATGACCGACGAGGTCATCTCCAGACGGCGCAGCTCCTGGGCGAGCAGCATCTCGTAGGGCTCGACGTCGGGGGCCGTCTGCTTGATGTCGAAGTTGAAGATCACCCCGGGGAAGCTCGTGGCCACCTCCTCGAGCGTCGCGATGGCCAGGGAGCGATCGAGCGGGGCCCGCGAGCGCAGCAGGTACTCGCCGTCGTCGCGCCCGTGGGTGACGGTCGCGCCCTCGATCCACCAGTAGGCGTTGTCCATCGCGCGCAGTTCGTCGAGCGTGAACGACGCGATCGCTCCGCGGTGGTTCGTGGTGCGTTCGACGGTCTCGTCGTGACAGACCACGATCTGGCGGTCCTTCGTCGCGTGCACGTCGAGCTCGATGGCGCTGGCGCCGCAGTCAAGGGCGAGGCGAATCGCGTGCAGGGTCGACGACGGACCCTCGTAGGAGCCGCCCTGGTGGGCGTAGGCCATGACCCGGCGCGCCAGCCAGGGGTTCGTCACCGCGAGGCTGCGTCGCGCGCGGCGACGTAGCCGCTCGGGTAGAGCTTTCGCTCGACACGGTGCTCCATGTAGAAGGCCAGCCCCGGGACGAAGCCGGCCCCCATCATCAACGCGATGTAACCGGGGTGCAGCCGGGCCTTGAGGGCCAGCTGGAAGGACATCACCAGGTAGATCGGATAGAGCACCACCCCGTGGCCGATGCCCACGACCGCCACGAAGCCGTAGATCGTCTTCCAGAACTTGAGGTCGACGGTGTGCAGGATCAGGGTGACGCAGAGGATGAGCAGCGTGGTGCCGGTGACGAAGGACATGATGCGGTAGCGGCCGAAGGCCCGCTGCATCAGTGGCCCAGGAGTTTCTTCTTGGGCTTGGTCGCCAGTTCGGCCAAGTGGTCGTTGTAGGCCGCGAGCGCGGGGTCCTCGGCCTCGGCGCTTCTCTCGCGGGCCAGTCGCGCCTGCGCGCGCATCGTCGCCTCGTAGTCGCGCCGGACCTGCTCCTCGTGCTCGGTGACCTTGGCCTGGTTGATCAGCGCGTACCACCCGAGCACGCCGAGCACGCCGAAGACCGGCCACTCGATGGAGTACATGTAGCTGAGCGAATTACCACCGATGGCCCGCCCGACCTGCCACCACGCCGCCAGGCCGCACAGGGCGACCCAGGCGATCAGGGCCAGGTGCAGCACGAGCGCGCGCCCGGAGAGGTACTTCGATTTCACGGCCACAGGCTACCGTGCGAGGTCGACCGCTTTGGCGCCGGGCGTAGAATGCGCCAGTGCCCGCAATGAACATGCAGCCCTTTTCGTGGCGGCACCTGAACCTGTGGCATCTCAGTTGGCTGGCGACGATTTTGTTGCTCGGCGCGGCAGTGCTCTACCTCGTCGCGGCGCGACGCGCACGCGGCTGGCCCCGGCACTGCACCGCGCTGTTCCTGAGCGGCGTCGCCGTCACCTTCGTCGCCACCCAGTCGGTCATCGGGTACTACGACCTCGAGTACTTCAGCGACCACATGATCCAGCACCTCTTGTTGATCATGGTCGCCGCACCGCTCTTCGCGCTGGCCCGCCCGCTCGACCTGCTCTACGAGGTCGGCTCGAGCGCCACGCGCCGGTTCCTCGACGGCGACGTGATGAAGGCAGTCACCCATCCCCTCTTCGCCTTCGCGCTCTACTTCGTCTTCATCCCCGTCACCCACCTGACGGGGCTGATGAACGTGATCATGGAGCACGAATCGGCCCACCATCTCGAGCAGGTCGGCTTCCTGGTGGTCGGCTACCTCTTCTTTCGCGCCGCCTTCGGACTGGAGCGGGGCTTCACCTTGCACCCCGGGCTGCGCCTGGTGTACGTGATGGCCGCGGTGCCCGTCGACACCTTCACCGGACTGGCCCTGGACATGACCGGCCACGACCCCTTCTCGCGCCACGCCATGATGGGGCCGGTCGGATCGACGTCGTCGTCGCTGCTCGGTGACGTGCACCTGGGCGGGGCGATCATGTGGATCGGCGGCGACGCCCTGATGCTGCTCGCCTGCATCCCGATCTGCGTGGCGTGGGTGCGCTGGGAGACCGTGCGCACCAAGGAGCTCGACGCCGTGCTCGACGCCCAGGGACTCTAGCTACAACAGGCCGGCCGCGATGGCCAGCTCCTCGAGGTCGCCCTCGGGACGGGCCCCCAGGTGCGCGATGATCTCCCCGGCGCAGAGCGAACCCAGTTCGGCCGCCTCGACGGGATCGGCGCCGAGAGCCAGGCCGTAGAGGAAGCCCGAGGCGAACATGTCGCCGGCCCCGTTCTGGTCGATCACGTCCTCGACCGGGTGGGCCGGCACGTTGACGACGCCCGACACCGTGGCGACGTCGGCGCCGAGGGGCCCGCGCGTCACGACGGCCAGCACGCCCAGCTCCTCGAGATTGGCGAAGGCCCGCTCGAGCGAGTCGGTCTGGAAGAGCGAGAGGATCTCGTCGCGGTTGGCCAGCAGCACGTCGACGTCGTGGGTCACCAGTTCGAGGAAATCGCGCCGGTGCCGGTCGACGCAGAACATGTCCGACAGCGACAGCGCGACCATCGAATCGTGCACGTGGGCGAAGTTCACGACCTTCTGGATGGCCTGCTTGGCCGGCGCCAAATCGTAGAGATAGCCCTCGACGTAGGTGATCTCGGAGCGCGCGATCAGGTCCTCCTTGACGTCCGCGACCCGCAGTTGGTTCGACGCGCCCAGGTAGGTCGCCATGGTGCGCTGCGCGTCGTCAGTGATGAAGACGTGGCAGCGCCCGGTGACGCCCTCGCCCTGCGAGGCGATCGCCAGGTCGAGCTCGACGCCGAGCGATCGCAGGTCGTCGGTGAAGCGCTGACCGAACTCGTCGTCGGCGACCTTGCCGATGTAGCCGCACGTCCCGCCGAGGGCGGCGATGCCCGCGATGGAGTTGGCGACCGAGCCGCCAGACATCTCCGTCGTCTCGCCCATGGCGCGGTAGAAGACGTCGAGCTGGTCCCGCTCGATGAGCGTCATCGTCGACTTGACGAGGCCCAGGGACTTATAGACCTCGTTCGAATCGCGCGAGATGATGTCGAGCATCGCGTTGCCGATGCCGGTCACGGCCAGTCGACTGGGGCCCGGTTTGACGCGCAGCGAGACGGGGGTCGGCGGAACTGTCACTTAGCGAGGGTAGCGGCTCTGGACCTAAGGTGGCTACCGATGAGCACGCCCTCGAACCCCTATCGTCTCGCCCGTACGGTCATCCCGTCGGCCTACCGCATCGCCATCACGCCCGACTTAGAGGGCGCGACGTTCTCGGGCGAGGTCCACATCGAGGTCGAGGTGCACGAGGCGGTGACCTCGATCACCCTGAACGCGCTCGAACTGACCATGGGGCCCCTGCGCGTCTCCTCTGGTGACGAGGTCATCCTTTCTCGCGAGCCGGTGCTCGACGAGACCTACGAAACGGCGACGTTCGAACTGGATAAGCCCCTCGCCGCCGGTCCGGCGACCCTCGAGGTCACCTTCGACGGCACGCTCAACGACCTGCTGGTCGGCTTCTACCGCTCGACCTACGTCGACCCGTCGGGCCAGAGCCACACCATCGCGACGACGCAGTTCGAGCACACCGACGCGCGCCGGGCCTTCCCCTGCTTCGACGAGCCCGCCCTCAAGGCGACCCACCAGATCGACCTCACCGTAGCCAATGAACTGGCGGCCTACTCCAACTCGCCCGAGGTCGCCAGCGTCGACCTCGGCGACGGCACCCGCCGGGTCAGTTTCGCGCCGACCATGAAGATGTCCACCTACCTCGTCGCCTTCGTCATCGGCGACTTCGAGGAGACGGCTCCCGTCGACGTCAACGGTACGCCGCTGCGCGTGATCTACCCCGTCGGCAAGGGACGGCTCGCCGCGTTGGCCCTCGAGATGGGCGCCTTCGCGCTCGACTTCTTCGCCACCTACTTCGACATCGCCTACCCCGGGGACAAGATGGACATGATCGCCATCCCCGACTTCGCCTTCGGCGCGATGGAGAACCTGGGCCTCGTCACCTACCGCGAGACGGCCCTGCTCGTGGACCCCGAGCAGGCCTCGCTGGCTGAGAAGAAGCGCGTCGCCGAGGTCGTGGCTCACGAACTGGCCCACATGTGGTTCGGCGACCTGGTGACCATGGAGTGGTGGGAGGGGGTCTGGCTCAACGAGGCCTTCGCCACCTTCTGCGCCGCGCTGTGCGAGCACGCCTTTCGCCCGGAGTGGAAGATCTGGACCGACTTCGGCATCGACCGCGACGTCGCGCTGCAGGTCGACGGCCTGCACACGACGAGGCCGATCGAGTACCCGGTCGTCTCGCCCGACGACGCCCGCGGCATGTTCGACGTCCTCACCTACGAAAAGTGTGGCTCGGTGCTGCGCATGCTCGAGCTCTTCCTCGGCCCCGACGTCTACCGCGAGGGTATCCGGCGCTACTTAAAGCGCCACAGTTACGCCAACACCGTCACCAGCGACCTGTGGGACGCGCTCGAAGAGGCCTCGGGCCAGCCGGTGCGCGCGATGATGAACACGTTCATCCTCCAGGGCGGCCACCCCCTCGTCACCCTCGACGAGGGCGCGATCAGCCAACGGCCCTTCGCCTACGGTCCGGCCCGGGCCGAGAGCAACATCGGGTCCTCCTGGCTGGTGCCGGTCTTCACCCGCTCCCTCGAGGGCGGCGCGCCCCGGGCCCACCTGCTCGGCGACACACCGATCACGATCGACGACCGGGGCCCGGTCGTGGTGAACGCCGGAGGTTCGGGTGTCTTTCGCTCGCACTACGGCGACGCGGAACTGGCGGCGCTGCGGGGCCGCCTCGACGAACTGGAGGAGCTCGAACGCACCACCCTGCTCGCCGACAGCTGGGCCGCGCTCTTCGCGGGCGTGATGAAGTGGGACTCCTTCCTCGCCCTAGCCCGGGGCCTGGGCGACCACGACGAGCCGACGACGTGGACCCCGGTCGCGACGGCGCTGGGCTTCGTCAGCCGGGTGATCGATGACGACCAGCGTCCGTCCTTCACCGCCAGCGTGCGCGAACTGTTCGTGCCGCAGTACGAACGGCTCGGCTGGGTGGCCCGCCCCGGAGAGAACGCGCTCGCCGCCTCGCTGCGCGCGATCGTGCTCGGAGCGCTGGGCACCCACGGCGCCGACGTGGAGATCCGCGCGCAGGCCGTGCAACTGTTCGAGGCCGGCACGCTCGAGGGCGACCTCGCGCGCACCATCTTGCGCATCGTGGCCGACCAGAACCGCCCCGGCGACTACGAGACGTTCCTCGAGCGCCGCGCGCACGCGTCCAATCCCCAAGAGGAGCAGCGTTACCTCTGGGGCCTGGCCGACTTCGCCGACGAAGAGATCGCCCTCGACGCCGCCGAGAAGTGCTTCGGCACCTTCCGCAACCAGGACAGCGCCATCATGCTCGGCCTGTTGAGCATGAACCGCGTGAGCGGACCGGCCGTGTGGCGCTACGTCACGCGCCGCTGGGACGAGGCTCTCGACCGGTTCCCGCCGGCCACCCACGCGCGCCTCGCGGCGGGCGTGCCCACGTTCATCACCGACGGGGCCTTCGCCGACGAGGTCGAGGCCTTCCACACGGAGCACTCGCTCGGCGGAGAGCAGCGCATGATCGAGCAGCAACTCGAGCGCATGCGCGTCGGGCTGGCCTTCGCGAGTGCCGTGCGACTTCAGCGTTAGGACGGCCCGGTGAACGTCGGGGTGTTCCTGGGCGTCATGGCCCTGATGTTCATCATCGAACTGCCCGACAAGACCTTCCTCGCCACCGTGATCATGGCCGCCCGGGCCCGCCCGATATCGGTGGCGCTGGGCGGCTCGGCGGCGCTGGTGGTGCAGATGGCACTGGCCGTCGAGGCCGGACGGCTGTTGACGCTCTTCCCGGTCAACGTGAAGAACCTCATCGTGGCCCTCTTCTTCCTCGCCGGCGCCGCCTACCTGCTCTTCGTGCCCGAGAAGGAGCAGGCGGAAGAGGGCGAACGCGAGGGCGCCATCGAAAAGGCCTCGACGCGCGGGCGCGAGATGGCGACGGCCTTCACGGTCATCTTCATCGGCGAGTTCGGCGACCTGACCCAGATCCAGGCGGCCAACCTGAGCGCCAAGACCCACCAGCCGCTCGAGATCTTCCTGGCCGCCTCGATCGCGCTGGTCGCCGTGAGCTTCGTCGGCGCCTTCGGGGGCCAGGCGCTGGTGCGACGGGTGCCGCTCGCCAAGATCCGCCTCTTCGGCGGCCTCGTCTTCGCCGGTCTGGGCATCTACACCCTCGTGCGACTCTTCAGCGGATGAGCCGGCGCGACGAACTGCTGGCCTACGCCCAGGGCGTCAAGGGTTTCATGCCGCGCGACGAGGGCCTCGCCCTCTTTCACCACGCCCTGGCCTACGGTGACGATCACCGCGCGGGCACCTGGCTCGAGGTCGGCGCGTGGTGCGGCAAGTCGGCCGTCTTTCTCGGCGCCGCGGCCGAGGAGACGGGCTCCGTCCTCTATTCCCTCGACCACCACCACGGCAGCGAGGAGAACCAGGTTGGCTGGGAGCACCACGACGCGACGTTGGTCGACGACGACGGACGGCTCAACACCTTGCCGACCTGGCAGCGCACCATTGCCAGCGCGCACCTCGAGTCGAGCGTGCTCGGGCTGGTCGGGCCGTCGCTGGTGGTCGCCGCGCATTTCGCCCAGCCCCTCGACGTGCTCTTCCTCGACGGCGGCCACGGCCACGACGTCGCCTGGGCCGACTACGAGGCCTGGGCGCCCAAGGTCGTCACGTCGGGGCTGTTGATGATCCACGACGTCTTCCCCGACCCCGCCGACGGCGGTCGCCCGCCCTACGAGATCTACGAGGCGGCCCGGGCGAGCGGCGCGTTCGTCGACGTGGCGCGCGAAGGCTCGCTGCGCGTGCTGGCGCGGCGCTAGCGCGACAGCGGGCAGTGGGCCTCGGCCAGGTCGGGCGGCGTGGCCAGCTCCCCGTGGCGAAAGAGGGCCGAGGCGGGTGACGAAGAGGTGAGGGCGTCGGCCGCCAGGATGATCGCGGCCGACGTGTACGAGGTCGTCTCGACGTGGGGGAAGGTCACCCGGTCGGGGTAGGCAATGCCGGTCCAGTAGGCCCCGTCCTCGCGGCGATGCCTCGAGGTGCAGGCGAACAGCTCGAGGGCCCGGGTGGTCTGGCCCAAGGCGTCCAGGGCCAACACGCACTCGGCCGTCTCGGCCGCCGTCACCCAGTCGCTCGTCGAGACGCAGCGCACGCCGTAGTCGTCCATGACGTGGCGCTCCCAGCCGTCGTCGATGCGCCGTTCGCCGGCGACCCCGCGCAGCGCCCCGCAGATGATCGGGTAGTACCAGTCCATCGCGAACTCGTTCTTGGGCGCGAAGGCCCCGGGGTGGTGGGCCACGGCGTGGCCGAGGCGCCCGGCCGCGAGCTCCCACGCCGGGCGGTGGTGGTCGAGCCGCTCACCGAGCGCCACGGCGCAGCGCAACGAGTGGTAGATCGACGAGGAGCCGGTTAGCAGCGCGTAGGACTCGGGCCGCCCGAGCGCGTCGAGGGACCAGCGGATGGTGCCGTCGTCGAGCTGCCACGCGAGCACGAACTCGATCGCGCGCTCGACGGTGGGCCAGAGCGCGGCCACGAAGTCGACGTCATCCGTCGCGAGTAGGTAGTGGTGGAGGCCGGCGCCCACGTAGGCGCAGACGTTGGTGTCCAGGCGCGTGTCCTTCACCCGATCATCGAGGTAGTAGTTGAACCAGCTGCCGTCGCCCAACTGGGTGCCGGCCAGCCAGCGGTAGGCCTGGCGCGCCTCCTCGAGGTCGCCGGCCACCGTGAGGGCCATGGCCGTCTCCACCTGGTTCCACGGGTCGCAGTGACCGCCCTCGAACCAGGGGACCTGGCCACTCGCTCGCTGGAGCCGTCGCACGTGCTCGGCCGTGCGGCGCAGTTGCTCGCTGGTGAGGATCCCCGGCACGCCCGACATCTGACCCGTTTGAGTCGTCACGGCCGTACCGGCTTGGCCAGGTAGAGCACGATCGACTTACCCATGAGGGGCGAGAAGAGCTTCTCCAAGTAGCGCGTCGTGCGCGGGCGCTTCATGATGTCCCACACCAGGAAGCGGTGGTAGGCCTTGACGAGCCGGTTCTCGTCGTTGGTCGTGCCGACCAAACACTTGAGCCACCAGTAGGGGCTGTGCAGGCCGTGCGCGTAGTGGCGCCCCGTGACGGTCAGGCCCACCGAGGTGAGCCGCGAGGTCAACACCGAGCGGCGATAGATCCGGATGTGGCCGCCGGGCACGTTGTGATACTCGTCGGAGAGGGCCCAGTTGACGAGCTCGGGCCCGAAGCGCGGCACGGTCACGGCCATCGTCCCGCCGGGGCGCAGCACGCGCGTCAGTTCGCGCATGGCGCCCAGGTCGTCGGGGATGTGCTCGAGGACCTCGGAGCAGACCACGCGGTCGAAGGCGTCGTCGGCGAAGGGTAGGGCCAGCGCGTCGCCCTGGACCGCAGCCGTCGCGGCGTCGACGGGCAGCTCGCCCTCGGCCACCATGGCGTTGAACATCGCCACCACGCCCTCGACCTCGTCTTGGCCGGCGTCGAGGGCGACCACCTCGGCCCCGCGCCGCGCCGCCTCGAAGGCGTGGCGACCGAAGCCGCAGCCGATGTCGAGCATCCGGTCGCCCCGTTCGAGGCCGAGCCGTTCGTAGTTGGCCGTCAGCATCAGTCGAAGGTCATCGACTCCGGCAGCGGGGCCCCGGTGAGGATCGCGTCGTAGCAGGCGGCCGTGCCGCGCGCGGTCACCTGCCAGGTGAAGCGCTGCACCACCCGTTCGCGCCCGGCCGCCCCCAGCGCGGCGCGCAGCGCCGGGTCGTCGAGCAGGGTCCGGATGGCCCCGACCAGGGCGTCGGGGCTGTTGGGCTCGACGAGCAGCCCGGTCTCGCCGCTCACGCCGACGACTTCGGGCAGTGCGCCGCCGGTGGTCGCGACGACGGGCACGGCGCAGCTCATCGCCTCGATCGCCGGCAGGGAGAAGCCCTCGTAGAGGCTGGGCACGATCGCGACCTCGGCCTCGCCGTAGAGGCGGGCCAGCTGCTCGTCGCTGACACCCGAGATGGTCGTGACGATGTCGCCGAGCCCCAGGCGTTCGAGGGCCAGCGCGACGCGCCCGCCCTCGCGGGGCCGGCCGATCACGATGAGGTCGATCTCACGTTCGGTGCGCAGCTTGGCGATCGCCTCGAGCAGCGGCACGAGCCCCTTCATCGGCACGTCGCTGCTGGAGGTGACCATGAGGCGGCCCTTCTTCTTCACGACGTCGTCGTAGGGGCGAAAGACGGTGTGGTCGACGCCTACGGGCACCACGGTCAGGCGCTCTAGGGGCACGCCCATCTGGGCGTTGATGTCAATCTTGGAGTTGTGCGACACCGTCAGCACCGCCGGTAGCTGCTTGACGACGCGCACCTGCATGCGCAAGAAGCCGAACCAGCGGCGCGTGCTGTAGCGCTTCATGAAGGTGTCGGCGTGGTCGAGCGCGATCGAACGGTCGACGGTGATGGGGTGGTGCAGCGTCTCGAGCACCGGCCAGCCATCGCGGTACAGCGCCAGGATGCCCGGCCCGATGCACTGGTCGTCGTGGATGATGTCGAAATCGCTGCGCCGGTCCGCGAGGAGCTTGCGCACGCGCAGCGAGTAGGCCAGGGGCTCGCCGAATCCGCCGCTCAGCATGACGGCCAGCTCGCTCAGGTCGGCGATCGAGGTGATCTCGGCCGGGGACGGCATCCGGAAGGGGTCGGGGTCGCGGTACAGGTCCAGGGCCGGCACCGGCGTGAAACCGACGCCCTCGTCCAGTTCGGGCCACGGAGGACCGGAGAAGACCTCGACGCTGTGACCGAGGTTGACGAGCTCGCGGGTGAGGTGACGGGTGTAGACGCCCTGTCCCCCGCACTGGGGGTTACCGCGGTAGACGAGGAAAGCAATGCGGTACTTGCCAATCCCAGCCGGACGGGCCGGCACGGGGGCCGGCGTGACGAGCGACTTCGTGCGGGCCCGGGACGCCCGGGTCCGGGTGACGGTTTGGCGAAGGGTGCGAGACAAGGGTCAACTTTCGGAATCGGCGAACACCCATTCTCCCCCAGATGGCGAGAACGGCACAAATGACCACCAACGGCCCGACCATGACTGACTACAGTGCCCCTTATGGATCTCACCTACCCCGAAGAGGCCGAAGCGTTCCGCGTCGAGATCAGGTCGTGGCTGGTGGAGAACTTGCCCAAGGGCTGGTTCGAGCCGGGCTTCTCCATGAGCGACGCGGAACGTCTGGCCTTCAACCAGAGCTGGACCGCGACCCTCTTCCGGGGCGGCTGGATCTGCGCCGGCTGGCCCGAAGAGTACGGCGGCAAGGGGCTGACCCTGCTCCAGCAGGTCGTGCTCAGCGAGGAGTTCGCCAAGGCCGACGCCCCGATGCGGGCCGACTTCTTCGGCGACACGCTGGTCGGGCCGACGCTGCTGCAGTGGGGCACTGAGGAGCAGAAGAAGGAGTTCATCCCGGGCATCCTCCAGGGCACCACGGCGTGGTGCCAGGGCTTCTCCGAGCCGAACTCCGGCTCGGACCTGGCGAGCCTCAAGACGACCGCCGTGCTCGACGGCGACGAGTGGCACATCAACGGCCAGAAAGTCTGGACGACCCAGGCCCAGCACGCCGACTACATGTTCTGCCTAGCGCGTACCGACCCGAGCGCGCCCCAGCACGCCGGCATCAGCTACCTGCTCGTGCCAATGCACCAGCCGGGCGTCGAGATCCGACCGATCACCCAAGTCGACGGCACGGCCGAGTTCAACGAGGTCTTCTTCACCAACGCACGCTGCCCCGTCGACAACGTCATCGGCGGGGTCAACAACGGCTGGAAGGTCGCCATGACGACGCTCGGCTTCGAGCGCGGCTCCTCGTCGACGACGGGCTACCGGCGGTTCTTGAAGGAGTGGGAGCAGATCGTCGAGGAGGCGCGGCGCCACGACAAGTTGAAGGACCGGCGCACCCGCGACGAACTGGTCAAGGCCTGGCAGAAGGTCAAGATCATGCAGATCAACGGGTACCGGACCTTGACCGACGGCCTCAACGGCACCCACGACGCGGCCCTGCTCGGCGCCTGCAACAAGATGTTCTGGTCCGAGACCCACCGCTCGACGATGGAGCTGGCGATGGACCTGCTCGGCATGCAGGCCCAGATCCTGACCGGCCAGGGGCAGACGTCAGCGAACCTGGTGGGGGTGCGCCGGGGCCGCGCCGACTACCCGGTCTCGGACCTGCAGGCCTCGTTCTTCTTCTCGCGCTCCGAGACCATCTGGGGCGGCACGGCCGAGATCCAGCGCAACATCATCGGCGAGCGGGCCCTGGGCCTGCCCAAGGAGCCCAAGGCGCAGTCGGCCTAGGCGTTCTTTAAGGCCAGCGAGCTGCGGTTGCTCTGGTTCAGTTCGAAGACGAGCCAGATGCCGGTCGCGAGCGTCAGCGCGGCGCCGAGGAAGATGCCCATCCTCGGATTCGAGGCCGCGATGAGCAGCCCCACCAGCGGCGCCCCGATCGGCGTCGTGCCGAGGAAGGCCGTCGAGTAGAGGCTCATCACCCGACCGCGCATCTGCTGGCCGGAGTTGAGTTGCAATGTCGAGTTGGCCGTGGAGAGGAAGGCGATCGAGCAGGCCCCCGTGGGGATCAGCGCGACGCGCGCGAGCAGGATGGTCGGCGCGAAGGCGACCAGACTCATGCAGATACCGAAGGCGACGGCGAGCAGCGCCAGCAACTTGGGCGTCGGCCGCGAGCGGTGCGCCACCCACAGCCCGCCGATGACGGCGCCGACGCCCATCGCGCCCATCAGCAGGCCGTACTGCGCGGCCGAGCGCTGGTGGAAGGTGACGTGCGCGAGCAGCGGCAGAGTGACCGTGAAGTTGAAGGCGAAGGTGCCCACCACGGCGACGGCCAGGATGACGTTGCGCAGCAGGGGCGTTTCGAAGACGTAGTGCAGTCCTAGGCGCAGTTGGCCGCTCTGTCGGTTGACCGTCGCCATGGGCAACAGCTCGGCGCTCCGCATCAGCGCGAGGGCCACCAGCACCGCGACGTAGCTGGCGGCGTTGGCGTAGAAGCAGACCGCGGTGCCCACCAGCGCGATGAGCCCGGCCGCGATGCTCGGCCCGATCACCCGTCCAGAGTTCATCAGGACGCTATTGAGGCTCACGGCGTTGGCCAGCAGGTCGCGCCCGACCATCTCTTGGACGAAGGCCTGGCGCGCCGGCACGTCGAAGAGGTTCACGATGCCGAGCAGGAAGGCCAGCACGAAGACCGTGTCGACGCTGACGTGGTGGGTCGACATGAGCAGTCCGAGGGTCAGGGCCAGAAGCCCGGCCGCACTCTGGGTGCAGTAGAGGATCCGGCGCTTCTCGTGACGGTCGGCCACCAGTCCGCCGTAGGTGCCGAACAGCAGGATCGGCACGTACTGCAGCGCGATGGCCGTGCCGAGGTCGACCGAGGAGCCGGTCAGCTGCAGCACCAGCCAACCCTGGGCGACCGACTGCATCCAGGTCCCCGAGACCGAGATCAACTGACCGATGAAGAAGAGACGGAAGTTGCGCACGCTCAACGCGGCGAAGGTCTTGGACGAGAGGCGCTTCGTGCTCACTCTTCGAGCAGCCGTTCAAGCAGCGAGGCCAACTCCTCGACCCGGCGCTGGTCGCTCGGCGACAGCGAGCGCAGCTTCATCTCGAGGAACTCGGTCTTGCGCTGGCGGATCGCGGCGATCTCCCGGCGACCCATGGCGCTCAGTCGCACCCGCGTGACGCGCCGGTCCTCGGGGTCCGAGAAGCAGACGATCAGACCGACCTCCTGCATGGCCTGGGCCACCCGGGTCACCGACGGCGGCTTCATCTGCTCGGCCACGGCGAGGTCGCCGAGCGAAGGGTTGTCGAGCTTCTCGATCGAGCCGAGCATCGAGGCCTGGGCCGGCGAGATGCCGCCCAGCGACGAGCTGCGCAGCCGACGGTTCAGCCGGGTGACGGCGCGGCGCAGCCGCGACGCCGTGTCGTTCATGTTGATCGTGCCGGTCGTTTCCATTAGTTCACCTAACTAAATAATACCAGGCTCCCCGGGGTCGGTCAACGGGAAATTCTGGACCTAGAGCTGACGGTACCGAGGCACGTAGCCCCCGACACCGAGTGACATGGAGTCCTCGGGGTCGATCGACTCGTCCAGTCCGCCCACCACCTGGGTCACCCAGGCAAGACGGTCCATCAGGATGCGGGTCACGCCGCCCTCGAGGGTCGCCGAGGAGATGGCGCAACTCGAACAGGCCCCCTGGAGCTGCACCTCGACGACGCCGCTCTCGACGTCGGCGCGCACCAGCACCAGGTCGCCCCCGTCGGCCTGCACCGAGGGGCGCATCAGGTCCATCAGCGCGTTGAGGGCCCTGAGGCGGCCCTGACGTTCCTCGTCGCTCAGTTCACTCACCCCTACAGTCTGCCGTGCGAACGGCCCCGCGTGACGGTGGGGGTTCTACTGTGAATCCCATGGCCCCGGCCCCCACCTGGAACGTCGACGACATCGACCTCTCGGACCTCGACTTCTGGCGTCGGCCCTGGGACGAGCGAGAGTCGGCCTTCGCGACGCTGCGCCGCGAGCGACCGATCTCCTTCTACGAGAACCCCGTCATCGAGGGCACGTCAATCGAGTTCCCGCCGAGCGCCGGCTACTACGCCCTGACGCGCTACCGCGACGTCGCGACGGCCTCGCGCCACCCCGAGGTCTTCCTCTCGGGACCGGGCGCGGTCTCCCAGATGGACCTGCCCACCGAGATGGTCGAGTACTTCTCGGGCATGATCTCCACCGACAACCCCAAGCACGCCCGGCTTCGGCGCATCGTCTCCAACGCCTTCAATCCGCGCAACGTGCGCGCCGTCGAGGAGTCCATCGAGCGCGTCGCCGACGAGGTGCTGGCCCGGGCCCAACGAGGTGGCACCGGCGACTTCGTCGTCGACGTGGCCGCGCCCTTCGTGCTCGAGATCATCTGCTCCATGATGGGCGTGCCCCCGAGCGAATGGCCCACCGTGCTGCGCTGCGCCAACGTCATCCTCTCCAGCGGCGACCCCGAGTACGTGCCCGAGGGGACCGACCCAGTGCTGGCCTTCCTCGAGGCCGGCGAGACGCTCACGGGCATCATGCACGAGATCGGCGCCCACCGCCTGGAGCACCCCATCGACGACATCACCAGCGCACTCGTGAACGCCGAGATCGAGTCGGAGAAGCTCACCCACCAGGAGTTGGCCTCCTTCTTCGTGCTGCTCGTCACGGCCGGCAACGAGACGACGCGCACGGCGATCGTGCACGCGCTGTGGACGCTGAGTGAACACCCGGACCAGAAGGCCCGCCTGGTCGGCGACTACGAGAATCTCTGCGCCACCTCGACCGAGGAGATCGTGCGCTGGGCCTCGCCCGTGATCTGGATGCGCCGGACGCTGCGTGAGGACTACACGCTGTCCGGCTTCGACCTGCGCGCCGGCGACAAGGTCCTGCTCTTCTACAACTCGGCTAACCGGGACGAGGAGGCCTTCGAGGAGCCCTACCGATTCGACGTCGGGCGAACGCCGAACGAGCACTACGGCTTCGGCGCCCCCGGACCGCACTTCTGCCTCGGGGCGCACCTCGCGCGCCGAGAGATCACCGTCATGTGGCGAAAGCTGCTGGCCGACACACCGAACGTGCACGCCAGCGCCGAGCCGGTGCGTCTGGCGTCAAGCTTCGTCAACGGCATCAAGCACCTGCCCTACAGCTTCTAGGACGACGCCGATCGGTCGGCCACGGCCTCGTCGAAACAGCGCAGCGCCCTCGGGCCCCACACGGTGCCCGGTCCGCCGTTGAGCGAGATCGCCACGCCGATCGCCTCGCCCATCTGCTGGCGCGTCACACCCTGGCGAAGCGCGCCACGCGTGTGGGCGACGATGCAGCCGTCGCACTCGCGGGTGATGGCGATCACCACGGCGAGCAGTTCCTTCACGGCGCCGCTCAACTCTCCCTCGGCCATCGCGGCACTCGACATCGCGCCAAAGCCCTTCATGACGTCCGGTATCAGTCCCCGCAGATCGATCGCCGGTTGGCGCAGTTCCTCGCGAATCTCGTCCATGTGTTGCATGTCCACCTCCCCCGCCGAGCGTAGTCAGCGCGGGTCCCCGCACTGGTCGGTCTAAAAGGTCCCGTGTGCCAACATGTCTCATGACCGCTACCAGCGACCTGCCTGAGCCGGTGCTGCCCCCCAAGATCGACGAGCAGTCCACCGACCGCGATCGCCGACGCCGGCGCAGCGTCGTGCTGACGGTCGCCACCGTCGTGCTCGTCGCCGTGGTCGCCCTAGTGATCGACGACCCGTTCACCACGAACAACCACACCACGGCCGTCCAGCGCCTGATCAACGCCGAGGTCGCCGACGGGCACGAGCGGGCCCTCACCTTCAGCCTGAGCGGCTCGGAGTTGATCACGGACGGCAACACTCTCCAGGTCGTGACCCCGGTCATGATCTCGGGCGGCGGGGCCCTCGACCGGGCGGCGCGCCGCGAGGAGATGGACTACAAGGTCAAGGTCTCCTCGGCCAGCCTAGAGGTTCGCGAGGTGCTCTCGGGCAAGTACGAGTACATCGACTTCCCGACGCTGACCCCCTACCTGCCGTCGGGCAAGACGTGGGTCAAGGTCCCGGCCGCCGTGCTCGGCTCGAAGGCCGCGCTGAGCCAGTTCTCCTCATCGCCCGTCTTGCTCACGGTGCTGCGCACCAAGGAGGCCAAGGTGACCGACGTGGGGCCGGGCCGGGTCTCGGGCGCGCCGGTCGAAGAGTACCGGGTCACCCTCGACCGGGCCGGCGTGGCCGCGATCGGCAACGACGTCGAGGGCACCGGGGCGACGATCAAGCCGGGCAGCGACGTCTACGTCTTCGCGATCGACCAGGCCGGCACGGTCCGCCAGGTCAAGGAGTCCGTGGTCGAGTCCAAGTCGGCCACCCACGTGCGCGTCCGCCTCGTCTTCACGGTCACCCACGTCAGCGCGAGCGTCAACGTGTCCGTGCCGCGCGCCCGCGAGGTCGACTCGCTCAACGCGGCCCAGTTCAAGCAGCTCGAACGGACGTCGCAAACGGCCCCGCCCTCGTTGGTGTGACGGTGGGCGACACGCGACGTTTCCGCTGGCGCAACGTCTTCGCCGTGCTGGGCGTCTTGGCCCTGGCCCTCGTGGTCTACGCCAACCGTCACCAGTTCTCCTCCTTCTGGCACCTGCTCAAGACGCTGCGCTGGTACGTGCTGGGGGTGATGGTCGTCGTCCAGTTCGCCAGCTACTGGGTCAACGCCCTCTACTACCGCTCGATCCTCGGGATCTTCACCTACGACGTCGGCATCAAGCGTCTCTTCGAGGGCGCGCTGGCCACCAACTTCGTCAACTACGTCGTGCCCACGGCCGGCCTGGCCGGCGCCGGCTTCCTCTCCCAGGTCCTCGCGCCCGAGGTGCCGCGCGGCGAGAGCGTGCTGACCCAGCTGATGCGCTACGCCCTGAGCGCCCTGGCGGTGCTCGTGATGATGCCCGTGGGGTTCCTGTTGATCTTTCTGAGCAACGACGCCGGACGGACCGTCGTCAAGGTGACCCTCGGCTCGTCGGCGCTCATCATCGTCTTCGCGCTGTGCGTCGTGACGCTCATCCAGCGCGAGGCGGCGCTGCGCCGTTTCGCCAACTGGCTGATGCGCGCCGTCACGCGGGTCTTCAAGAAGTTCTCGGCTCAGGAGAAAGTGATCCACTTCATCGACGAGTTCTACGTGGGCTTTCACGCCATGACGTCCAACAAGCGGCGCATGCTGGTGCCCTTCGCGTGGTCGATGGTCTACATCGTGATCGAGGTCTTCACCTTCTACCTGACCTTCCTCGCCTTCGGGCGGGTCGAGAACGTCGGGATCGTCATCATGGCCTACCTCTTCGCCAACATCGCCAGCACCTTCGGCGGCGTCTTCTTCAGCACCGGCACCTTCGAGCTCGGCATGGCCGGGACCCTGGTGGCGTTGGGCACGCCGGTGGCGCTGGCCTTCTCGGTGACCGTCGTCTATCGGGTGTTGAACCTCGTCATCTCGCTGCCGCCGGGCTTCTTCTACTACCGCAAGTACCTGCCCTAACTCGCTAGGCCAGGTACTTCTTGAAGCCCTGGTGCGATGGCGTGTAGCCCTGGCGCTCGTAGAAGCGGTGCGCGTCGGGGCGCGTGATATTGCTCGTCAGTTGGATCCGGTAGCAACCGCGCTCGCGCGCGAGCGCCTCGGCCGCCTCGAGCAGCGCGGTGCCGACGCCGCGATTGCGCACATCGGCGCGCACGTGCACCGTCTCGACCTCGCAGCACCACCCGCCGGTGTGCTGGAAGTGCGCGAGGACCATCACCTGACAGAGCCCCACGACCTCGTGGTCGATCTCGGCGACCAGGACGTCGCCCCCCATAACTCGGGTGCGCTCGACGGCCGCCCAGTAGGCCCCGACGTCATCGGGATCCTCGTACTGGGGGTACGTCATGCTGGCCATGGCGAGTCGCACGGCGTCGCCGACGTCGCCCATCTCCATTGGTCGGATCACGGCCGTCACGGCCCTACTCGCGGGGGTCGATCGGCGTCAGGGTCCCGACGGCCTCTTGGACGACCTGGGCCGCCTCTAGGCAGAGGTCCTCGCGGTAGAGGTTGGCGATGATCTGGGCGCCGGTGGGAAAGCCGTTCGCCGTGCCGGTCGGCACGCAGGCGGCCGGCAGGCCCAGCAGGTTGGCCGGCAGCGTGAAGCGCACCATCTCGACGACCTTGAGGGCCGACTCCTGGTCGATGATGTCGAAGCCCAGCGGGAACGGGGGCTGGGTCCACGTCGGGCCCACGACGAGCGGGTAGTCGCTCATGAACGAGCGCCACTCGCGCGCGACGTGCCAGCGGCTCTGGTGCATCGCGAACAGCGACTCCGGCGTCGACGGCGCGAACCCCGCGTCGACCAGCTCGAGGAACCGGCGTCCGCCGTCGCCGATCAACGACGCCAGCAGCGACTGGCTAACGGTCAGCGTGGTCGTGATGAGTTCGGCCCACGCGAAGTAGGTCTCGAACATCATCGGCGGTTCGACCTCGTCGACCTCAAACCCGGCGTCGCGCAGGGCCCGCCCGGCGACGCGCACACCCTCGGCGACGTCGGGGTCGGTCGTGCCGCCCGAGGGCGCCGCCACCAGGGCGATGCGGCGGGCCTCGCGCGGTCCCCGGTAGGGGACGTCGACCGATTGGGGGTCGCTCGGGTGGGCCCCCATGACGACCTTGAGGCCGAGCACCACGTCCTCGACGCGCCGGGCCATCACGCCCGAGACGGCCATCACCTGGCTGTCGAGGCCGGGGTCGACGATGGCGCTCGGATTGACGCCGGGGACCCGTCCCCGCGAGGGCTTGATCGACGCGATGCCGCACGCGTAGGCCGGGCTGCGCAGTGATCCCCCGATGTCGCCGCCGAGCCCGATCGGGCTCATGCCCGTCGCCAGCGCCGCCCCCTCTCCCCCGGACGAGCCCCCGACCGTGTAGCCGCGGCGCCACGGATTATGGGTCGCGCCGTAGAGGGACGACTCGGTGTTCATCCGCAGTCCGAGGTCAGGCATGTTGGTGCGCGCGAGCGCCACCGCACCGGCTCCGCGCATGCGCGCCACCGTCGGCGCGTCCTGGGTCGCCATGAAGTCCTTCAACGTCGCGCAGCCCTCGCTGGTCGCGTAGCCCGCGACGTCGTGGCTGATCTTGATGGTGAAGGGCACCCCGTGCAGCGGACCGAGCGTGTCGCCTGAGAGCGTGCGACGATCGGCGGCGTCGGCGGCGGCCAGCACCTCGTCGGGACGGACCTCGACGACCGCGTTGACGTGGGGGTTCACGTCCTCGATGCGCCCGAGATGGGACTCGACAACTTCGCGCGAGGAGACGGATCCGCTTGCGATCAATCCCGCCAGCGACGTGGCCGATTCACGCCACAACTCTTCACCCATCTCGCCCCCGTAGTAGCTGCCGCAGGTAGTTTGCCACGCGGCCCGGCGGGCGCGTCAGCCGAAGCGGCCCAGGGTGTAGTCGAGGGTGCGCGAGTCGGTCGGGTCGTTGAAGATCTTCTGGGTCGGGCCGAACTCGATCAGCTCGCCGGCCCGGTCCTCGCCCATCAATAAGAAGGCGCAGTCGTCCGAGATGCGCGCGGCCTGTTGCATGTTGTGCGTCACGATGACCACCGTCACGCGCTGCTTCAAAGTCGTCATGAGCTCCTCGATGCGCAATGTCGCCACGGGGTCGAGCGCCGACGTCGGCTCGTCCATCAATAGGACCTCGGGGTCCAGCGCCAGGGCCCGCGCGATGCACAGGCGCTGCTGCTCCCCTCCGGAGAGCTGGCCGGCCGACACCTTCAGCCGGCTCGACACGCTTTCCCACAGGGCTGCCGCGCGCAGCGACGTCTCGGCCGCCTCGTCGAGGATCTCCTTCTTCTTGATGCCGTTGAAGCGCAGGCCCGAGACGGCGTTGTCGTAGATTGACATGGTCGGGAAGGGGTTGGGGCGCTGGAAGACCATGCCCACGCGCGAACGAAGCTCAGTCACCGTGATGTTGCCGCGGTAGATGTCTTCGCCCTCGAGCGTGATACGTCCCGAGACCTTGGTACCCGGAGTGAGGTCGTGCAGGCGGTTGAGCGCGCGCAGCAGCGTCGTCTTGCCCGACCCCGAAGGGCCGATGAGGCTGGTGACGCGGTTCTTGGTGACCTCGAAGGTCGCGTCACGCACCGCCGTTCGTCCGTGGAACGACACGGCCACGTTGTCCAGTTTCATGGCTGCCGGTCCCAGCGCACTGGGTGCTTCCGGCTGCTTGGGACTGTTGACCGTTAACTCACTCACAATTTCCTCCATTAGTTGCGCACCTGCTGCTTTCTTGACGCCCAGAGTCGGGCTCCCAAACTGAGAACAAAGATCACCACGACCAGCACGAGGGCGATGCCCCACACCTCGGCGCGCAGGCTCGGCCATTCGGACTTGGCGTTGGTATAGATCATGAGCGGTAGCGCCGACACCGGGTCCAGGGGCTTCCAGGTGTTGAGGTAGCCGCCGCCGATCACCAGAAGTACCGGCGCGGTCTCGCCGACGGCCCGCGACAGCGCCAGGATCACCCCGGTCACGATGCCCGTGAGGGCCGAGGGCAGCACCACCTTCATCGAGATCTTGTGGGGCTTGGCCCCCAGGGCCAGTCCGGCCTCGCGCAGCGTGTTCGGGACGTTGCGCACCGAGATCTCCGACGAGATGGCGATCACCGGCAGCATCAGCACCGCCAGCGCGAAGGAACCGTCGATGGCGGTGAAGCCGATTTTAATGTCCTGGACGAAGAGCGAGAAGGCGAACAGACCCATGAGGATCGAGGGGGCGCCGGCCATCGTCTGGGCGATAACGCGCAGGGTCGACGCGAGCTTCGAGTTCGATTCGGCGAGGTAGACCCCGGCCAGCACCCCGATGGGGATCGCCATCATCGAGGCGTAGATGTTGAGCGCCAGGCTGCCGATGATGGCGTTGGACACGCCGCCGGTGGCGTTGGGGGCGGTCAGGCTCGGCGACTCGGGCAACTTGGTGAAGAAGGTTGTGCTGAGCACCGGTATCCCGCGACGGAGCAACTGGTAGACGAGCAGCGCCAGCGGCACGATCGCGATGGCGATCGCCACGGCGCAGAGCGTCATCATGACGCGCGAGATAAGGACTCTTCGGGCCCGCTGGTTGTTCGAGGTGCGCCGGATCAGGGCCCGCATCTCGTGGCCGTCCTCGACCGGCGTGAGCTCGTCGATGTTCGTCATACCATGGCCAATACCTTGCGCTGGCGATTGACCAGCCATCGGCTCACGAGCGAGAGGGCGAAACTGATGACCATGAGCAGGATGCCCAACGCCATCAGGGCCGCCACCTCGTTGCCCTGGGCCTCGCCGAACTCAGTGGCGATCCACGAGGCGATCGACGTGCCTGGATAGAGCAGGTGGAACTGCACGTTGGCGACGCCGCCGGCGACCAGCGCCACGGCAACCGTCTCGCCGGTCGCGCGCGCGAGCGACAGGAAGGTCGCGCCGAAGAGCCCGATGCGGGCCGTCGGCAATACCACCTCGCGGATCATCTGCCAGCGCGTGGCCCCGAGTGACAGGCTCGCCTCCATGAGTTCCTGCGGGACTGCCGAGATGACCTCGCGGCTGATGGCCACGAACGTCGGCAGGATCATGACCGCGAGCACGATGGCCGCAAGCAGCAACGAGGTGCCGAACTCCTGGCCGGGACTGCCGAAGATGTACTGAGCGAGGGGCCAAGAGTTGAGCCAGGGGTCGACGGTGTTGAGCATGAACGGCGCCAACACCAGGAGGCCCCAGATGCCGTAGACGATGCTCGGCACGGCCGCGAGCAGCTCGACGCAGGTCGCGACGATGGTGCGCAGGCGACGCGGGATCAAAAAGACGATGGCGATCGACGTGCCGAGCCCGATCACCACCGCGATCGCCAGGGCGATGATCGAGGTCTCGAGGGTGCCGACGATCATCGCGAGCCCGCCGAAGGGGCCGGTCGGCGACTGCCAGCCCCGCCCTCCGATGAGGGTGCTAACGCTCGACCAGGCCGACCTCGAGCTCCACAGGATCGTGGCGACGAAGGCCACGCTGATCAGGGTGAACACTAGGGCAACGGCTACCAGGAGGTTGTGGTACCAACTACGCGAGGAAGTGGCGGAGTTGTACTCCGCCACTTCCTCGTCGTGCTGTTGCAAGTCAGGCAGCAGGACCACTGTTGACGTCTCTACCTTTCTCGCTTGATTGGCTTGTTAGTTAGGAACTCTGGTTCAACAACACCGTGCCGTTGTAGGTCACGGTTTCGAGCTGGGCCCGGGCGTAGGCGGCCACCGCAGCGGGCAGCGGCACGTAGCCGTTGGCCGTCGCGTCGACCACCTGGGCGTAGTGCGTCTCCCAGTCGAGGTACTTCACCACTGCTTCGCCGGTCGTCTCGCTCGTCTGTGTCTTGGCGACGATGGCCCAGCTATAAGTCGCGAGGGGCCAGACGTTAGTGCCGGGCTCGTCGACGATGGAGAAGCTGTCGGGCGTGATACTCGAGCCGGCCGCGGTCGCCGCGTTGGCAATGTTGGCGAGGCTCGGGCTAAGCCAGGCGCCGTTCTTGTCCTGGAGCTGGGCGACCTGAATCGCGTCGTTGCCCGGGATGAGGACGTAGCTGTACTCCACGTAACCGATCGACCCGAGCGTGTTGACGATACCCTGGGCCATGGCCGCGTTGTTGGCGGCGCCGCTGATGTTGGTCGCGGCCCACTTGTTGCCAGAACCTTCCATGACGTTGCCGCTCGCGGTGATGCCGGAGCTTCCGGCCCGGTTGAGGAAGTCAGTGAAGGCGTAGGTCGTGCCGGAGCTGGCCGAGCGATAGAAGACCTTGATCGTGTTGCGCGGCTCGTTGTTGGTTCCCAGGTTCGTCAGGGCCTTCCCGATCGGCGTCGAAGCGCCGCCGTTGGTAGCCACGATCTGCGAGTTGGACCACGTGGTGATCGTCCCGTTGTAGATGGCGGCGATCTCGGCCGCCGTCAACTTCAGGTTGTCCAGACCGGCGCCGAGGTTATAACCGACGACCGCGCCACCCAAGATGTAGGGGACCTGCGCGTAGTTCGCCTCAGTGGCACCGGCCGGGAGCGTTCCCGCGGTCGGCGTCATGGGCTGGTCGGAGAAACCGATGTTGACGGTCGGTGGGTTGGACGTGATCGCCGTGCGACCGGTGCCGGACCCGGCAGCGGCGTACGAACTAAAGGTGACGTCGCCGCCAGCACTGTAGGCCGTCGATCCGCTGGTGGTCGCACCGACCTCAGGAGCGTCGAAGGACGAACCGTTGATCTGCAGTTCCACCGCGCCAGGTACCTTCTGGTCGATGTCACCGGGGTTGCCGGTGCCCTGGAGATCGGGCTTGTGGCTCGAGTAACCACTGGGGCACCGAGCGGCCAAAACTCGACCGTGGACCTTGCGAGCGGGGACGTGACGAGTCACCAGCTTGTCGGTCTTGGGGCTGAGCTCGTAGCATGTCACCGATTTTGATGCCGCGCCCGCGGGCATGGATACAACGGCCAGCAATCCGGCTGCGGATAGTGCCGCCGCCGCCAGTGACCTGAGTGTCTTGTTCATCCTGAGCTTTCCTCCTAAAGAAAGTGATGCGTGTACGGCCCAGTGGAGTTCCCCACGACGGACGTCGCGTTGGAACCCACAGCCAGGAAGAACCTAGGAATTCCAAGTGAACGGATGGTGATGAGAACTAACCGCGAAAGTTAAATATTGCGAAACTCTCGCGTTCCGGGCCGAATCTTTGCCCTAGTCGCAGCAGCTGTCGCGCCAGCCGCACGTGGTGCAGCGAAAGTGAGCGTGCTCGGGAGTGAGGGCCGAGGCGCAGTGGGGACACTCGCTGAAGACCGCGAACCGGTTGGCGCACTCAGGCGTGAGATCATCTTCGATCGACGCGGGAGGGTCGGCGGCCATCACACCATTGTGCAGTGCCACGAGTCCCGGGGACGTGATGCGAGGTCATCGAAGATCGCGTGTCCCATGACCTAAAGTACGTACAACGAACAATCACGTACGAGGTCGAGTCGATGCGCATTGGGGTACTGACCGCAGGCGGTGACGCACCGGGGCTGAACGCGGCCATCCGCAGCATCGGTCAGATGGCCTTTCGAGACGGCCACGAGGTCATCGGCATCGAGAACGGCTGGGCCGGTCTGGCCAACGAGTTCACGGGACGAGAACTCACGAGTGGCGAACTCGTCGGCATCGTCGGCCAGGGCGGGACCCTGCTCGGCACGGCCCGCTACGACCTCGACAGCCCAGCCGGCGGTCGCCTGCACGTGCTCAAGGCCATCGACGAGCACCTCGACGCGCTGATCGCCATCGGCGGCGACGGCACCCAGCGGATCTCGCACTGGCTGAGCGAGCGCGACGCACCGGTGGTCGGCGTGCCCAAGACGCTCGACAACGACCTCATCGGCACGGACTACTGCATTGGCTTCGACACCGCGGTGAGCATCGTCGCCGAATCGCTCGACCGGCTCTACACGACCGCCGCGTCACACCATCGCGTGATGATCGTCGAGACGATGGGACGGGCCACCGGGTGGGTCGCCGCGATGGGGGGCCTCGCGGGCGGCGCCGACCTCATCGTCATACCCGAGTTCCCGATGACGATGGACCAGATCATCGCCCACCTCGTAAAGCGGCGCAGTTCGCGCAGCGCCTTCTCCATCGTCGTCGTGGCCGAGGGCATCAACCTCGGCACCGTCGGTGGCGTCGAGACCACGGAGTTCTCCAGCGAAGGCATCGGCGGCGTGCGCCTCGCGACGCGCGGCGTCGGGCAGTTCGTCGCGTCCAAGATCGACGAGTACGGCGGATTCGAAGTGCGCACGACCGTGCTCGGCCACCTCCAGCGCGGCGGCAGCCCGACGGCGTACGACCGCATATGGGCGACCCGGGTCGGCGCGTCGGCCTACGACGCCGTCGTCGCGGGCAAGTTCGGCATGATCCCCGTCGTGCGGGGCAACGACGTGGAACTCGAGTCGTTGTCGACGGTCGCGCACGGCCAGCGGCGCGTGCCGCGCGAGCTCTACGAGCTCTGCGAGGCCTTCTTCTAGCCTTCGACAGCCGTGTCGGACGACAGTTGGCCGAGGCGGTAGTGGGTGCGACAGAGCACCTGGTAGTAGACCTCGCCCTCGTGCACGTTGCCCATGAAGAGCTGGTCGCCCTCGCGAGCGACGACGCCATTGACGACGCGCGCGTTGCAGCGGCCCTTTCGCCCGCACCAGCACGACGACGTGAGCGGCAGCTCGTGGGCCCAGTCGGCGATCGAGAAGAGACGGGCCGAACCGGGGAAGATGTTGAGCAGGAAGTCGGCCGAGAGTCCGAAGGCGTGCACGTCGATGCCGTGGTCGTCGACCAGCCGCGCCAGGGCGTCGATCTGCTCGACGCTGGCGAACTGGACCTCGTCGATGACGAGGATGGTGACGCCCTTGCGAAAGAGGCGCGACATGGCCTGCTTCAGGTCGCTGCCCGGCTCGATAGCCTCGGCCTCGGCCTCGATACCGATGCGACTGGTGACCATTCCCTCGGCGCTGCGGTCGCCGAAGGTCCACAGGGCGACGTCGCTTCGTCCCTCTCGAAGTTGCCAACACAACTGCAGGGCCAGGGTCGACTTGCCCGCGGCCATGGTGCCGTATGTGAACGTCAGTTCCGCCATTGGTCTTCCGTCATTGCGAAAGGCCACGATAGCGCCGCCACACCCCGTAAGTAGATTGTCAACATGGACCACCACGTTCGCGCCATCGCCTTCATACACAACGATCGCAGCGAAGCCCTGGACGACAACTGGGACGACGTCGTGAGCACCGTCGAACTGGCCCAGGACGTGCCGGCGGAGTCGTTACGGGGGCTCGAGGAGTTCAGCCACGTCGAGATCGTCTTCTTCGCCGACTGGGCCGAGGACGTGCCGCCCGGGCCCTGGCATCGCCACCCTCGCGGCAACCCGCAATGGCCCGACGTGGGGATCTTCGCCCAGCGCAACAAGGACCGGCCCAATCGGCTGCTGCTCTCGACCGTCGCGATCGACTCGATTGCGGAGCGCTCCTTCAGCGTGCGCGGCCTCGACGGCATCGACGGGACCCCGGTGCTCGACATCAAACCGGTCTTTCGTTGGAGCGTCCCTCGAGGCGAGTTGCGCGTCGCGTCGTGGAGCGACGAACTGGGCGAGGACTATTTCTAGCAACGCTGCGGCGCCGTCGGGCCAGACGGGTTCTGCGAGATTTTCACGAGTAGTTTAGGCCCCACTATGTCCGAAACGACGACGCGCGCCATCACGATCGAACTGAGTGGCGTCAGCGTGAGCTTCGGCGGGCTGCTCGCCCTCAACGACGTCTCCTTTCGCGTCTACGAGAACGAGATCGTCGGCCTGATCGGTCCCAACGGCGCGGGCAAGACGACGGCCTTCAATGTCGCCTGCGGCTTCCAGAAGCCGACGTCGGGCTCGGTCACGTTCCCCGCCTCGGGCCACGGCGCGCTGCGCCCTTCCCAGCTCGCCCGACACGGCGTCGCACGGACCTTGCAGGGAGTGGGCCTCTTCCCGCACCTGAGCGTGCTCGAGAACGTGATGGCCGGCGCGCACAGCCGTTTCGGCGACAGCCTCTTGACCTCGATCGTGGGACTGCCGAGGGGACTGCGGATCGAGAGGGAACTGCGCGGCGAGGCGATGGCCCAACTGGAGCACCTGGGGATCGCGAGGTTCGCCGGGGCCCTACCCGGAGGCATCCCCTACGGCATCTCGAAGAAGGTGTCGCTGGCGCGAGCCTTGATGAGCCACCCGACGCTGCTGATGCTGGACGAACCGGCGTCGGGCCTCGACGAGCATGAACTCGAGGAGTTCGCCCGGCTGATCACCGAACTGCGCGCGTCCATGAGCGTGCTGCTCGTCGAGCACAACATGGACTTCGTCATGCCGCTCGTGCACCAGCTGATCGTGCTCAACTTCGGCCAGGTCATCGCCACGGGCCCGCCGAACGAGATCAGTTCCAACGCCGACGTCCTCGCGGCCTACCTCGGCATCGACGAATGATCCGGGTCGAGCATCTGAGCGTCAGCTACGGCGCCGTCAAGGCGCTGCGTGACGTGAGCTTCGAGGCGGCGCCCGGTCAGGTGACGGCGGTGCTCGGCGCCAACGGTGCGGGCAAGACGACGCTGCTGCGCGCGATCTCGGGGCTGGTGACGCCCCGGGGCGGGGACATCTACTTGGGGAATCGTTCGCTGGTGCGCATGGCGACCGAGAACATCGCTCGCCTCGGGGTGAGCCACGTGCCCGAAGGTCGCGGGGTCATCGCGGAACTGACGATCGAGGAGAACCTGAGACTGGGGGCTCTGGCGAGCAAGGTCGACATCGCCGAGGGCCTCGAAGCCCAGTACCGACAGTTTCCGGCGCTGGGCGAACGGCGCAAGAAGTACTGCGCGACGCTCTCGGGTGGGGAACGCCAGATGCTGGCCATGGCCCGGGCCCTGATCGCCCAACCGCAGGTCCTGCTCTTGGACGAGCCCTCGCTCGGCCTCGCCCCCCAGGTCACGGCCGAACTGATGAAGACGATCCACCAGCTCTGCGCGTCACAGAACCTCACCGTCATCCTGGTGGAGCAAAATGCCAAGAGCGCGCTGCGCATCGCCCATCACGCGGTCGTGTTGCACCTCGGTACCGTCGTGGCGAGCGACGAGGCCGCCGCGGTGGCCAACGACGCGGACCTGCGCCGCTACTACCTGGGACTGGTGCAGTGATGTCGGACTTCCTGGCCTCTCCCTTCATGCACAACATCTTCTCCGGCCTGGCCCAGGGGTTGCTCTACTCGCTGGTGGCCCTCAGCCTCGTCATCATCTGGCAGTCGACGCACGTGCTCAACTTCGCCCAGGGCGCGATGGCCATGTTCGCGACCTACGTCGGCATGACGCAGATCGACCGGGGCGTGCCCTACTGGTGGTGCGTCATCATCTCGATCTGCGTGGGCATGGCCTTCGGCGGACTGGCCGAACGGGTCCTCATCCGTCCCCTCTACGGCAAACCGGAGATCAACCCCATCGTCGTGATGGTCGGCTTCCTCGGCGTGATCGAGGCGCTCGCGGCCGGGATCTGGACCGGTACGACGCGCAACATCACCTCGCCCTTCTCCCAGATTTACTTCCACGCCTCCAACGGCCAGGTCATCCTGGTCTCTCCCTTCGTCATCTTCCAGGTGATCCTCGCGGTCGCCATCATGCTCTCGATCGCCGTACTGTTTCGTTTCACCAAGCTCGGCCTGCAGTTGCGGGCGTCGGCGCTGGCGCCCGAAGTGGCCCGACTGCTCGGCGTGCGGGTGGGGCGCATGCTCACCATTGGCTGGATACTCGCGTCCGGGGTCGGCGCGGTCGCGGCCGTCATCGTCGCGTCCGGTACCTTCGGACTCTTTCCCGCCGACATGGACGGCCTCTTCGTCGCCGGCTTCATCGCCGCGGCCGTCGGCGGCCTCGAATCACCGATCGGGGCGATCACGGGCGGCCTCCTGATCGGCCTCGCGGAGCAGTTCATCCTCTACTACTGGTCGGCGACGCTGGCGCCACTCGGTGGCATCATCATCCTGGTCGTCGCCCTAATGATCCGCCCCCAGGGCATCTTCACCAAGAACGTGGGACGGAGGGTCTAGTGGGCTGGCTGCGGACGTTTCGAACCCAACAGACGACGCACTCGCGCATCATCTGCGTGCTGGCCCTGACGATCCTGGTGCTGGTCATCACGCTCTTTCTGCCGGCCGTGGCCGATTCACAGTTGGCCGGCGGCGCCGCGATCACCATCGTCATCCTGGGCCTCAGTTGGCTGATCGGCTGGAGCGGGCAGATCTCGCTCGGCAACTCCGGCTTCATGGCGGTGGGCGCCTACACCGCGGGGATCTGGGCCCACCACCACAACTCGACGCCGCTGATATTCACCTTCATCTTCGCCATGATCACGGGGGCGATCAGCGGGCTCATCATCGCCATCCCGTCGACGCGACTGCGGGGGCCCTACCTGGCGGGCATGACGTTGGCCTTCTCCGCGGCGATCACACCTCTGGCCCAGAACTTCACGTCCGTCACCGGCGGCGAAGGTGGGCTCTACTTCAACGAACTGGCCACCCCCTCGTGGTTCTTGCACTTCTTCAGCGGCCCGAACGCGACCATCAACGCCAACGCGCAGTGGACGGCCGACCTGGCGGTGGTGATCGCCGGGGTGATGTTCTTCGTGATGGCCAACCTCTTTCACAGCCGCACCGGTCGAGCCATGCGACTCGTGCGCGACAACGACGTCGCCGCAGAACTCATGGGCATCAACCTGACCTTGACGCGCAGCCTGGCCTTCGTGATCGCCGCGGCCTTTGCCGGTCTAGGCGGCGCGCTCTACTCGGTGATCAACGCGACCGTCACGCCCTCGACGTTCCCGCTCACCCTCTCGATCACGCTGCTCACCCTGATGGTGCTCGGAGGGATCGGCACTCTCAGCGGCGCCGTCATCGGCGGCATCATCTACTCCTTCAGCGCCAACCTGGTCAGCCACATCAACGCGCTCACCGGCGTCAACCCCGCGTCCAACCTCGGCGCGAACATGCAGGGCATCATCTTTGGCACGTTGTTGATCCTCACGATGATGTTCGCGCCGCGGGGAATCGCCGGGGTTTGGCCACCACTTTTGCGCCTCATGAAACGCCGGGGGCGACTGGTAACTACCGAGTCCGTGCAGTAAGTTACTCCGAGGTATTTAAACAGGGGGGTAATAAATGTTCAAACTTCGTCTTCGCCGTTCCGTCACGATCCTGTCAGCGGCGACGCTGACACTCGGCGTCGCGTCTTCAGGCGTACTACTCAGTAACGCGGGGGCCTCACCGGCCACTCCCGGAGTAACGGCCACCAGTATCACCATCGGCGCGACAGTCCCGCTTTCCGGCCCCATCGACGTCTTCGCCAACGTTTCGGCCGCCGCCAACGCGGTCTTCAAGTTCATCGACTCCAAGGGCGGCGTCAACGGACGCAAGATCAAGTACATCCGCCTCGACGACTGCTACGACCTGGCCTCCTACGGACTGGGCTGCACCGCCGGCGCCAGCACCACGACGCTCAGCGCCACCCAGACCCTCGTCGCCGAGGACCACGTCTTTGCCACCGTGGGCTCGCTGGGCACGGCCCCGCAGGAGAGCGTGCTCAGCTACATGAAATCCAATGGCGTCCCGCAGTTGTTCGTCAACTCGGGCTCCATTACCTGGAACCAGCCGTCGAAGTACCCGATGCTGTTCGGCTACCAGCCCAGTTACGTGGTGGAGGGCAAGATCTTCGCCCGCTACATCAGGACTCACTACGCCGGTCAGACGGTCGGCTTCATCGGACAGAACGACGATGTCGGCGGCTTCGGCTTCCAAGGTCTGACCGACGGGGGCGTCAAAGTCGCCTCGGCCAACGACCTCAGCTACAACGCCGCCGACGCCATCACGGGAACGACGAGTGACATCACGGCCGACGTGTCAACCCTGCAGGCCGACAAGGCCCAGGTCGTCGTGCTGTTCGCCACTCCCCCGTTCACGGCGGGAATCCTCGAGACGGCCCACGCGCTGGGCTACACGCCTCAGTGGATCGTCACCAACGTCGGCTCGGACCCGTCCTCGGTCAACTCACCCCTCGAAGCGGGAGTGATTTCGACGGACTACTTCCCGGCCCTCAACTCCACCACCAACCCGTGGATCCCGTGGCTGCGCAAGGTCCTCGCGGCCGACCCCGCGGACTTCCCGGGCTTCAGCGCCAGCTCGGTTCTCAACGGAGACGAGATCTCGGGCGCCGGTTACGCCGTCGCCTTCGC
>Ga0187847_10000362_pt1 | contig 53077 bp, 44 predicted proteins | sample June2016WEW_4_10_FD_132458 | JGI IMG/M metagenome (GOLD analysis project Ga0187847, IMG submission 132458) | Peatland microbial communities from SPRUCE experiment site at the Marcell Experimental Forest, Minnesota, USA - June2016WEW_4_10 | ecosystem: Environmental > Terrestrial > Soil >...
ATCGCAACCGCCGTGATCGCAGCTTCCAACGCCACCGTGAACCTGCTCATTCCAAAGGCAGCCTAATGAATTCTTCGCGAAAAAACAATACACTGAGGGCTAGTAGTACAGATGAACACAGATAAGTTCTTTGTTTTCGATCTGCGTTCCTCTGTGTTCATCCATGGCTATTGTTTTTTCGCGGCTGCTTACGCGTGCGGCTTTGAAACTCAACATGGAACTCGCTTCTTTAACCATCGATGAAATTCGCGAAGGACTTCTGGCGCGCCGTTTCCGCGCCGAGGAACTGGCCGCCGAAGCGCTGCATTTCGCCGAAGCGGAGAACCCCAAGACCGGCGCGTACCTGCATTTTTCGCCGGAGCGCGCGCTGAGCGCGGCGCGGCGGGTGGATGAAAAAATCGCGCGCGGCGAAGACCCGGGCGCGCTGGCCGGAGTGCCGGTCGCGGTGAAGGATGTGATTGTCACCCGCGGCATTCGCACCACCTGCGGCTCGAAACTACTCGAGAATTACATTCCGCCGTATGACGCCACCGCCATCATCCGCCTGGAGGAAGCCGGCGGCGTGATCCTGGGCAAGACCAATTGCGACGAGTTTGCGATGGGCTCCTCCACCGAAAACTCGGCGTTCGGGCCGGTGCGCAATCCGGTTGCGCTCGACCGCGTTCCGGGCGGCTCCAGCGGCGGCTCGGCGGCGGCCGTGGCGCAGGGCACGGCGGTGGTGTCGCTCGGTTCCGATACCGGCGGATCGATCCGCCAGCCGGCTTCCTTTTGCGGCGTTTGCGGCGTCACGCCCACTTACGGCCGGGTTTCGCGCTACGGTCTGACGGCCTTCGCCAGCTCGCTCGACCACATTGGGCCGTTCGCCCGTACGGTGAAGGATGCGGCGCGCGTGCTGGGCGTGATCGCCGGCCGCGATCCGCGCGATTCCACCTCCGCTGAAGCCCCCGTGCCGGATTACACCAAAGCCTTGGACGGCAACATAAAAGGCTTGAAGCTTGGACTGCCCCGCGAGTATCTAAAGAACTTGACGGGCGAATCCGGCAGCCTGATCCACCGTGGCGTGGAAGTGCTGCGACAACTCGGCTGCGAAGTGCGGGAAATCGGCTTGCCGCATACCGATTATGCCATCGCCAGCTATTACATCATCGCCACCGCCGAGGCCAGCTCCAACCTGGCGCGCTACGATGGCGTTCGCTATACGACGCGCTCCGCCAGTTCGGCGACCCTGGCCGACATGTACCGCAACACACGCGGCGAGGGGTTCGGCGCCGAATGCAAGCGGCGCATCATGCTGGGAACGTATGTGCTCAGCGCCGGTTATTATGACGCTTATTACCTGAAGGCGCAGAAGGTGCGTGGTCTGATCGCGCAGGATTTCCGGCAGGCGTTCGAAGAAGTGGATTCCGTGGTAGCGCCGGTCTCGCCTTTTCCCGCGTTCCGCCTGGGGGAAAAAGTGGACGATCCCCTGGCCATGTACTTATCGGATATATTCACCATTACCGGCAGCCTGGCGGGAATACCGTGCATGAGCGTTCCGTGCGGGCGCACCGCCGAAGGCCTTCCGGTAGGGATGCAGATTTTGACCCGGCATTTCGGCGAGGTCACCATGTTCCGCATCGCCGATGCGTTCGAAAGAGCCGGCGGATTGAACTAAACGGGGGCGGGCCGGGCATGCTCCGGCCCGAGGTTCTTGGGATGCAGTCAGAGGTAGGACGGACGATCGGTTTTCGTCGTCTGTCGATGGCTCGCGTTGAGGCGCGTCTTGACAGACCACGAGAAACGATGATCTATCCTACCTGAAAAGAGAGGGAGAAACACACACGATGCCGTTCACGCTTCCACCGCTGCCGTATGCGCCCGAATCGCTCGAGCCGTACATCGACAAGACGACCATGGAGATTCACCATGGCAAGCACCACAACGCTTACGTCACCAACCTGAATAAGGCGCTTGAATCGGCGCCCGACCTGGCCGCGAAGACCGTCGAGGAACTGCTGGCCAACAACCTGGCCATCGTTCCGGAAGCCATCCGCACTGCCGTGCGCAACAATGGCGGCGGCCACATCAACCACTCCATGTTCTGGAAGATCATGAAGCCAGGTGGAGGCGGTCCGCCGGTGGGCAACGTGGCTGATTCGATCGCGGCCACTTTTGGCAGCTTCGATGCCTTCAAGGAGAAATTCAACCAGGCCGCGGCCACCCGCTTCGGCTCCGGTTGGGCGTGGCTGTTGAAGTCGGGCGGGAAAGTGGAGATCGCTTCCACCGCTAACCAGGACAGCCCGGTGATGGAGGGCAAATTCCCGGTGTTCGGCCTGGACGTCTGGGAGCACGCCTATTATCTGAAGTACCAGAACCGCCGGCCCGATTACATCGCCGCCTGGTGGAGCGTGGTCAACTGGCCGGAAATCGAATCGCGCTTTAACTCGGTGAAGTAGGCCGCCCGCGTTGTTCGAAAAAGCACCGGCGGCAAAGACCGCCGGCGTTACCAAACTCGCGTTCTCCGGTAACGCCGGTGCTTTTTCTTGCCGGGCCCCAACGTTCATTTGCAGTATGCGAACAGTGCAATAATGCAGTAACCCGGTCCTGCGATAATAGGCAGGCGGCACGGGTTCCACATGCAGAAATACGACCTCATCGTTATCGGCTCCGGTCCGGCGGGACAACGGGCCGCGATTCAAGGCGCCAAGTGCGGCCGAAGCGTGGCGGTCATCGAGCAGCGCGAAATTGTCGGCGGCGCCTGCGTCAACACGGGCACCATCCCGAGCAAGACCATCCGCGAAGCCGTTCTGCACCTTTCCGGCTATCAATACCAGGGCATCTACGGCATCAACTACCACGTTAAGGAAAAGATCTCCATCGCCGACCTGGGATTCCGCGTCAACCAGGTGATCAAGACGGAAGTGGATGTGACGCAGGCGCAGCTTGCGCGCAACGGCATCGAGGTGATTTACGCGCGCGCTTCGTTTCTCGATGCCACGCACGTCCGCGTGGAGAATGCGCGCGGCCAATCCGATCTGGAGGCGCCGGTGATTCTGATTGCCACCGGAACCAAGCCCGCCGCCTCCAGCGCCGTGCCCATCAACGGCCGCAATATCATCAACAGCGATCAGATCCTCAACATGCCGGAGATCCCCAAGACATTCATCGTGGTGGGCGGCGGCGTGATCGGCGTGGAGTACACGTGCATGTTCGCCATTCTGGGTTCGCGCGTGATCCTGGTGGAAAAGCGGCCGCGCCTGCTCGAATTCGCCGACCAGGAAATGGTGGAAGCGCTCTCCTACAACCTGCGCGACCACCGTGTGACGATGCGTCTGAATGAGGAAGTGGCCAGCGTGGAAGAAGCGCCGGGCGGCGGCGTGGTAGCCAATCTGAAAAGCAACAAGCGCATCGCCGGCGATGCCCTTCTCTACGCGGTGGGCCGCCAGGGCAACGTGGACGAGCTGAACCTGGCCGCTGCCGGCCTGGATGCCGACGCGCGCGGCCGCATCGCGGTCGACGACAACTATCGCACAAAGGTGCCCAACATCTTCGCCGCCGGCGACGTGATCGGCTTTCCCAGCCTGGCTTCGGTTTCGATGGAGCAGGGCCGCATCGCCGCGGCGCGCGCTTTCGGGCTCCAGATGGAATCGAACCGCGCGACTTATCCCTACGGCATTTATACCATCCCCGAGATTTCGTTCATCGGCAAGACCGAGGAACAGTTGACCGAAGAAGACGCGCCGTACGAAGTGGGTCTGGCCTACTATCGCGAGACCGCGCGCGGCCAGATTCGCGGCGACACCACCGGCCGGCTCAAGCTGATCTTCCATCGCGAAACGCGCGAATTGTTGGGCGTGCACATCATCGGCGAGGGCGCCAGCGAGCTGTTGCACATCGGCCAAGCCGTGATGATCCTGAAAGGCACGGTGAATTATTTCGTGGACACCGTATTCAACTATCCGACCCTGGCCGAATGTTATAAAATGGCGGCCTTCAACGGTATTAACAAGCTGACGCGGATTTGAGGAGGCCAGGATGGGTTTGCGCATAGGGGTGATGGTCACCAATTACCTGTGGGCCGGCGCGGTGGAGGGGATCAATCTGAGCGGCGCGCGCTCGTACCCGGAGCTGGGCGACGCGGACCGCATCGATCTGAAATCGCTGCACGCTGATGAAATGATTGCCGCGATCCGCGACTTGATCGCCAAAGTGCGGCAGGGCGCGCCGGTGGATTCGGTGGGCGCTGGACTACCCGGCGTGGTCCGCAACGGCGTGATCGAGGAAGCCCCTAATTTAGGCCAGTTGAAAGGGCTGCCCATCGCGGCTCGTCTGGGCGAGGCCCTCAAAGCCGACGGAATCGATGCGCCGGTGATCGCGCTCAACTCCGCCGACGCGCTGGCTGCCGGCATCGCCGCCACGCGCGGCGCGATGGAAAAGCTGGTGCGCGTCTGGACCCTGGGCGATGGCGTTGGTTTCGGCCGCTACCCGCGCGGCGAAGGCGTTTGGGAGGCCGGCCATTCGGTGGTGACGCTCGATCCCAAGGAGCGCTACTGCGGCTGCGGCGGCGTGGGACACCTGGAAGGCATCATGGGCAACCGCGCCATTCGTCTGCGCTTCCTCGATCTGGAACCGGAAGAGGTCTTCCTCGCCGCGCGCAACAACGAAGCCCGCGCGGTCGGTTTCGTCAAATTGTGGCACCGCGCGCTGGCCGCCGCCACTGCAACCAGCGTTCACCTGGATGGTCCCGGCCGCTTCTACCTGGCCGGCTCCAACGCCAACCACATCGATGCCGGCTTGCTCGGCATGTACTTGCAGGAAATGGTCAAAATGACCTCGCTGCAAGGCAGCTTTTTCGAAATCGTGCCCGACAGCCACGACCTCGCGCTGATCGGCGCCGCCGTGTGCGGCGCGATGCAGTAGGACCAGGAATCGGCGACAGATACAAACCGTCGGGTTAGCGCCGAAGCACTTGGGTTCACCCGGCCGGGCGCCGATCACGCCCGAGCGAGCACAAGCCCCTTGTTTTCAGTGAGTCTTGCCGGCGGTGCGGCTGGCCCGGCGATTGCCTTCTACAGACACGTATGCATCCCTCAGCAGCTTTGATCAAACCGCTCGCCGCCGCCCGCAGGTATTGTTCGACACCTTCGCCCAGCGATTCGGCGTGCGCCGGTCGCAACCGCAAATCCGTTCGCTTTGAACTGGCACTGCCGGTCCGTTACACGACCGCGGACGATGCGGGTTGGGGCCAGATTCTGAACATCAGCAGTGGTGGTGTATTGTTCACGACCGAGCGGCCGCTGGTGGTCGATTCGGAGGCGAAGTTGAGCGTCAAATGGCCTGTGCGACTGCTCGACTCCGTGAACCTGAGCCTCGTCGTTGTCGGCAGGATCGTGCGCGTGGAGCCGCGGCAGGCGGCCCTGCAAATCCGGAAGTATGAATTCCGGACCTGCCGTCCGTCGCTCTTCCTGGTAGAGGCCGACCGGAACGCTTCATGCCTCAAGTCTGGGCTTCAAATTGAGATTGCGGATGATGCGATGCAGCGAATTGGGATGTAGGTCGAGCAGCCGGGCGGATTCCGCGTGATTGCCGTTGGTTCTTTGAAAGGTCTCGAGGATGAGGCGCTTCTTGGCTTCCGTAATGGAATCGTTGAAGCCGCCCGCGGAGACCGCCGGGGAAATGCCCGATTCAATCACCGATTCGGGCAGGTCCTCCGGCTGAATGCTGTCGGTACTGCCGAGCACCAGTGCGCGCTCGATCGCGTTCTCCAATTCGCGCACGTTGCCAGGCCAGTCGTACCCGCGCAGGAGCGCGATGGCTTGCGGCGAAATGCTGGTAACCCATTTCTTCAGTATCCGGCCGTGCTTGCGCACGAAGTGATTGGCCAGCGGCTCGATGTCTTCGCGCCGCTCCCTTAGTGGCGGCATGAGCAAGGAGACCACGTTGAGCCGGTAATACAGGTCGGCGCGAAATGCGCCACGGCGGATCGAGTCCTCCAGATCGCGGTTGGTGGCCGTCACGATGCGCACGTCGGCACGGATGGGGCGCGTGCCGCCGACGCGTTCGAACTCTCGCTCTTGCAGGACGCGCAGCAGCTTGGCCTGCAGGGTGGGAGACATCTCGGTCACCTCGTCGAAGAAGACCGTACCGCCTTGGGCCTCTTCCAGCTTTCCCTTTTTCTGCGTGACTGCACCCGTGAAGGCGCCTCTTTCGTGGCCGAACAACTCGCTTTCGAGCAATGTCTCGGTAATGGCGGCGCAATTGATGGCCTGGAACGGCTTGCCGGCGCGCAGGCTATTGCGGTGGAGGGCGGTGGCGGCCAGTTCCTTGCCGGTGCCGCTCTCGCCGAGAATCAACACCGTGGAATCGGTCGGCGCCACCTTGGCGATGGTGTCGTAAACCCGGCGCATACGAGGGCTCTCGCCGACCATGTTGTGTTCCAGGTTGGCAACCGCCGAGCGCTGCCGGGTTTCGCTTTCCCGGTAACGCGTGCTGAGCGCGGCATCGACCAGGGCCGCCGTGAGCCCGGCGGCCTTACTCAGGAATCGAAGATGATCTTCCTCAAAGGCCGCCTTGGGATCGGACGTCGAGAAACAGAGGACGCCGATGAAGCGCTCGAATGCCAGCAGAGGGACCGCCAGGATCGAAGCGACGCGCGGGCCTACCGCCATGCCTGGTGTGCTCGCGGCGGCCGGCGCGGTAGGACGCCGCCACAGAACAGGCGCGGGTTCCCGCGTCATTTTGTCCAGCAGCGCGGCAGGCGAAACCGAAACACCGTCGCTCCCCTGCGCTTTCCGCCACTCGATTACGGAGTCAGGCTCGCCAGGACTGGCCCCTCCGACGATCAGCACTCCCTGTTCGGCCGCGAGCGCGGAGCACAACGATTCCAGTATCCGGCGCCCTATATCTTCTACGCGCGCGGCGGACCCAATCGCCTCGCCCACACCCAGCAAGGCGTCGAAGTATTGCCCCAGGGCGCCGCTGAGACGAATGCTGTCCGGCACACGAAGCATTTGGGTGCTGGCGGAGTACATTCCGGTGGACGGCTTGATCGGCTCGCCCTGCGGCGTGCCCGGCGCGGCTTCGGCGACAAAGAGGAACAGCGACTCGCCGAGCTTGATTTCATCGCCGTTGCGGAGCGTGTGTTCGACCAGCGGCATGCCGTTGATGTACGTGCGGTTGACGCTGCCGCTATCGGCGATGACGATCCCGGAGGCGCGGCGGGCCAGCACGCAATGGTTCCGCGAGACGGAAGGATCCGGGATGCAAAGCGTGTTGTTCACCGAGCGGCCGATCGAGAAGGTCTCCGCTTCGCTTTCCGGGAGCGGAAAGACGCCTCCGCATAACGGACCAACGATAGATACCAGCTTGGGCATGCGAGAGAGCCAGTATACCGTAAGCGTGGTGGTTGCCGGGTCGGGTTCGGGAGGTGTCGGCGGGTGCGCGACGCCAAGAATCGTGGCCTGTTGCATTGCGAGGAAATCCGCATCGCATCTGGGCGTCTAGGTACGCAAGAATAGCGGCGCCAGCCCGGAGGGCGAAAGACAGTAGCCCACGGCGCAAGCCGTGCGGAATCTGGTTGTTGGCCGCCAGCCCCGGAACGGGGCGGAAGACTATTGGCCAGAGCCTCTTCCGCCCCGTTCCGAGGCTTGTCCTCACTGCCGACCTATGCCGATGGCTCGCGCCGCGGGCTGCTTTCGCTCCTACGGAGCTTAAGGCGTGCCTGACGCTGGATCGTGCACCCGGTATCGGTAAACGACCAGCCGGCTACTCGATCGACAACTGGTCGCCGGGCTGGGTTCCCGTCGGCGCCACACTGCCGGCCGGGAATTCCAGCACCGAGTGGGCCCACCAGCATCCGCTGACGCGCCACGGTGGGACGGCATGACGTACCTTCCTGACGCGTCGCCGCTTGTCCAGGTACACCAGGTCAATCGCAAACTTCATGAAAAAGGTATGAACCGACGGGCAGGGGACGATCCAGAGGCCTTCGCCGGGGTTCAGACTCTTGTGCTTGAGCAAGCCGATGTTACGCGTGGCGCGAGTGTCCGCTACCGTTACCGCGTCTCCTAGCACGGCGCCACGGTCCTCATTGCGCACTCGGACGATCAATGCTCACGACTATAACACGTTAGCGCCACGGCGAGACTTGGGATTGGCCGGTCACCAGTGGCAAAGAGAATCCGCCGCGCGTGGAAATCCAGGGTTTGCCGTGGGTTAGCGGCATGGATGCGGCACAAGGCCGCGGGCGAGACGATAACGCGTGGCTAGACTGAAATCGGCGGGAAGGTTCCGCTCCCAACTCGTGTTCGAACCCACACGGGGCCGCTTTCATCTTTCCGGAGGTATCATGATTCGCCGTCTGTTCGTCGCCGCCCTATTGTCGATGTGCCCGGTGCTGGCCGGTCCGTCGTTAACCACCATTCAGGATGTGCTGTACAAGGCCGATGGCACGCGTTTCAACGGCACGCTCACCATCAGTTGGACCAGCTTCCAGGCGGTCGACAATACCTCGGTCATCACACAGGCCACGACCGTCCGAGTTCTCAACGGAAACCTGCGCGTCGAACTGGTTCCCAACACGACAGCCACGCCGGCGACCATCTACACGGTGACTTATAGCAGCGACGGTTTCGCTCAATTTCAGGAATCCTGGAGCGTGCCGTCCAGCCTGATGCCGTTGCACGTCCGCGACGTGCGCACGGCGCCGGCGTCGTCGGGTGGAGCGGATACCACGGACACGGGCGCCACTCCGATTCCGGAGTCGGGCGTGGTGGGCCTGGTGGCCGACCTGGGGGCACGGCCGCTGATGGCCCCGGGGTTTGCGGCCGGCCACGTCGCCATGATTAATTCGAATGGCCAGGTGGACTCGGTGGTGGGCAACCCCTCCGACTGCGTATACGTGAACGGCTCGTCCGGCCCTTGCGGCAGCGGCGGCTCCGGCTCCGCGTATAACTTCGTCGATGGCGATTCGCCCGTCGGCACAGTGGACGGCTCCAACACGGTATTCACGTTGAACGGGGTGCCCAACCCCACGTCCAGCATCGCCCTCTACCGCAACGGCGTTTTGCAGAAGTCGGGTTTCGACTACACGCTCTCCGCGGGCGCCGCCATCCAGTTTGCCGCAGCCTCCACGCCGCAGCCGGCCGATGTGTTATTGGCGAGCTACCGTACCACCGCCAGCAACTCCACCTCCTGGCCCGCGCCGCAGGTGCTGTGCAGCGGCACCGGCGCCGCGGCATCGTCGGCTAGCCTGACGGCACTGGCCGCATGCAGCATTCCCGGCGGACTGCTGGTCCCGGGCGATCGAATCGAGATTCACGCCGATTACGCCCACATGGGTGGCGCCGGGGCAGCCGCGATTTCGGTCCAATGGGGTGGCACGACGGCCCTCAACGTCAGCGCCGCGGCGGCCGAGACTCTGCTCACGGGGCGGTTGGACGCCTCGATTCTCACCACCGGGGCACAGCTTAGCACTCAATCCTGGGGCGCCAGCACCAACTTTGCTGCCGGCGTCTTGAGCGCGCCCGATTCTTATAGCGCGGGGCTGACGCTTACGTTCCTAGGATCGGTGGCCAACGGCGCCGACGGAATCGTCCTCCAGCACTACTCCGTCGTGCGCGTGCCGTAATGCCGTCACCGCCGGGCCACGCGACACGCAGCGGCTTTCAAGGCTGGCGTTCCTCTTGCCATTGGCCAGGGGATATGAACTTGTAAATTTGCGGCCTCGCCGGAGTGGCTGGGCAAGCCGCCGGTCAATGCCTCCAAGTGTATGTTTCTACACGGTAGAATCTATACCATTGCGCCGAAGTGATGCGATTTTCTGCGCTGTCAACCCCCTACAAAGGGCTATTCGCGCATCTTGCCCCTGCGCCGGGAACGACGTATCATCGTGGCATACAACGTGCACTTCCGGTGGAGCTAACTCAGAAGGCTCGGCCGGCCCTAACTCGGGTCCAATGGTAATGCAGTCTGAATGGAGGGTATGTAAATGGCAACCAGTCCGGCGGTGATGGCGCCTTCGCGGCCCATAGAAGATCCCCTGGCGCATCTGGCGCGCACTAACGTCGTAGAGTATCCCAAGGGTCAAACCATCTACAGTCAGCAGCAGCCTTCGCTGGCCGTCTACCTCGTGATCAGCGGCAAAGTCAAGGTCTCGCGATTGGCGGGCGATGGACGGCAGGTTGTGGTGGATATTTACCGGCCGGACGACTTATTCGGCGAATCGGCGTTTCTGGATGCGCCGCCGCGGTCCGACCAGGCGGTTGCCATGGAAGACACGCGGCTGATGTCCTGGAGCTGCGCCGAAATCGAGGCGGCCATCGCCAAGCGGCCTCGCCTGGGCATGGCCCTGCTGCAGATTCTAGTGCAGCGCACCGGCGATCTCAGCCGGCGCGTGGAGAGCCTTTCGGTGGACAACATCGCGCGGCGCCTGGCGCGCTCGCTGCTCCGCTTCGCCGAGCGCCTGGGAGCCCAGGGCCAGGACGGCACGGTGTCCATGCCGCCGTTCACTCACGAGCTGCTGGCGCAGTATGTCGGCACCTCGCGCGAGATCGTCACCCATTACATGAGCCAGTTCCGCCGCGAAGGATTGTTGCGCTACTCGCGTGCCGCCATTGCGATCAATCGCCCCGCCCTCATCGGCTGGCTGAACGAGTCTCGCTAACTAGTCCGCCGGGCCGCTCGGTTGAAGATTGCGCGCCCACGCGGCGAAAGGAAAAGCCGAGATGACTCTCGGCTCTGCAGGCCGGACGGCCCGCGCCACGGCGCGGATCAGAAGATGAAAGCCAGGCCGCCGCGCACGCTGCGCGGGTTGTCTACCAGCAATAGCAGGCCGCCCGACGTGTTGATTCCCAGGTACCCCTGCGCCAAAATATTGCGCAGCTCGGCGGTCGCCTCGACGCGTTTCCCCAAACCTGGGATCGGCTGCCGCAGGCCCAGGTTCAGCCCCGGAAGCGAGCGCAGCGGCTGCATGCTATACGGGTTGCCGGCCATCACCCAGCGCGCATCGCCGAGCGCGATCTGGTAACTCGCGATCAGCCGCGTGCCGGTGCGCGGCGCCGTCAGCGCAAGCCGCGCGGTGACATCCTGCCGGCGCCCCGCATGGATCATCGAGCGCAATTCGTCGGGGCTGTTGCCTTCCAGTTCCTCATGCCACGCCGTCAGCGCACCCTCGTTGCCGTAGGATACGCTGGCCGTCGCGTGCTCGCCCAGGTTCTGCGTGATCGCGGCATCCAGTCCGGTCATGTCGAAGTTGCCGGCATTGAAAACCGAAGTGTTCGAGAACAGGTCGGGAACCATGTTGCCGGCCATGAAGAACCCCGTCGGCGCCACCATCGCCAGGGCGGCATCGCTGAGCGCCTCGTGGTAAGCCGACAGCCGGACCCCGCGCGATCCAATTTTGTGCGCCACCGCAACTTCGTACTCCTCGCCGCGCTGAAGTTGGGTGCGGCCGGCGTCGAGCGAGAGCCGCGGGAACATCCCCAGCGTGTTGAGGTCCTCGCGCAACTCGGCGTCATCCGCCGCGGTGTCCCCCATATCGGGCCGGGCGTTGCCGGACGAATAGGCGACCTCGACATCCGTCGCATCGTCCAGCGCCCACTCCAGCCGCGCATACGGACTCAGGTACGTGAGATGGTCCACGAACGAGACCATGTCCACCTGGCTGCCATATTGCACCGAGACGTTGTCGGTAACCTGCGTTCGGTTATCCACGCTCGCCGAAAGCGTGCGCAGAATGGGCATCCCCGCGTCGGTGCCCGCCAGCACCGGCCCCAAACGCTCCTGCAGATACAACTGCCGCATGGTGACGGAAACCACCGGTTTCCCCCCGGCGAGCGAGTGGCTGTAGCTGGTCCGAAACGCCGCCACCGGCACGCCGGTCTGCGAACCGTATCCGAAATTGCCGCTCAACTGAAGCAGACTGTTGCCATACAGCGAGGTCTCGAGCGCAAACGCGGTGCCGAGATCCGCCTCGCTGGCGGCGTTGGTCACAAGCTGCCCGTCGCCGGCCGAAAGGCGGAGAATTCCGCGCGTATCGGCAAACACCGTCACCGGCGGGTCCTGCCCAGCCCCCACCGGGTCCTCACGGAAGCGCATCACCGGGCGAAGATCGGAAGCGCTACGCAGCACCCACTTCCAGTCGTCGGAGATCAGGCTGCCGCTTTCGAGATTCGGATAGTCCAACTGTATCGAGCTGAACAGCGTGTTCAAACTGACGTGCAAAAGCCTCAGCCGGCCCGCCTCCACCGAGATGTCCCTGCGGATGGCGGGCACGAAACTAGCCAGCGTCACGCGCAGCGAGTACGACGCCGGGAAAAGACCGGCGAGGCGGAACTGGCCGTGCTCATCGCTCAGTACCTTGCCGACCTGCCGGTCCTGGCGGTTGTATACGGTTACCGTGGCGCCCATTTGCGGCACGCCGCGCGAGTCGTTCACAACGCCTGCAATCGAGCCGGAGAGTTTGAGCGGTTCGACGGCGTTCGCGGCGCGCGGGGCAAGCATGCACAACACCCCTGCCAGCATGCAAGCCGCCGTGTTATGCGCCTTGTTCGTCGCCATCGAAACCATGTCGCGCCCGTAGACGGACGCTAATCTGGAACTCTACTAGGTTACCGTAAACCTGGCCGAGGGTGTGAGGGTCTGGTTACGGTTTTTGTCGGTTATTTTCATCCGTAACGTATATTGGCCCGGAAGCAGGCTCTTCAGGGGAAGGAACCTCTCAATCGTCATTTGCGAAGCCGAAGCGTCCGGGATGTCGTCGAAGTTCTGCGTGACGTCGAAGATCTTCTCGTTGGAACCGGACCGCACCAGCTCATATTCCACCGTGCCGGCCGGCTTGCGGGTCGCCTGGTCGGCCCCTAAGTTATAGACTTTAAAATAGATGCCCATCTTCTCTTCGTGCTTGAACACATCGTCCATGCGCGGCCGGACTTTGGATTCGCCGATAATGAACTGTCCGGTGCCGATGCTCTTCATGGGCACTTTCTCGATAATATCCGCCAGCATCACGCTGCTGGTGCTGGCTTTGTCCGGATCCAGGCGGGGCACCGTGATGGCGACCTCATAGTTGTTCATATTCCCCGCCGTCAGGTCCTTGGATACCACGTTCAGCCGGTAGGTACCCGGCATCAGCGGCAGCGGCTTCTGGTAAATCGATTTCAGCGCCTGGTAAGCCTGCAACATTTGCGGTGCGGTGTTGACCGTAACCGTGTCCTCGAAGGTGGTTACGATGCGGCGCGTCATGGTCGTGATGCGGCCAAAAATGTTCACCGTGGCCCGTTGCAGGCCTTCCTTCGAAGTGAACTGCAGATCCTTGTTGTCAAACTGCACCGTGACGTACGTCAGCACCGAGGAGTCGGTCACCGGAAAGAAATCGACGCGCACCTTGCACGGCAAAATGTTGTAGCTGATCTTGGAATAGACCTGCGCCTCCAGGTCCGGGAACTGGGTCTTCGGGGGCTTGAATATCGCGCTGTAGTTTTCCAGGCGGGTGAACTCCATCATGCTCTCCGGCTGGCCGCCCATTGCCTGTCCCAAATGCGTGCCGTCGGTATTGTTGAAGCGTTGCGTCTTGCTGCTCATGCCCATCTGTTCCATCATGGTCAGGCCGGCGCCGGGCACGTAGAGCAGGGCGTCCTTTTCGGAGGGGTCCATCGTCAGGTGGAATTCGCCCGTCATGGTGGGGTCGACGAATTCGAGGATCACGTTGTTGCCGATGCCTTCCACGTATCGATAGCGCCATTGCTGGAACGGGTAGGTGGACGTCTCGCCGCCGCCCTCTTCCGGAGGCCGCTCATAGAACCCGCCCGACGAGTGATCCTCGATCTCGTCCGGCGGCCCGTACACGATGTAAATGCGGCCGCGATCGGTCTTCCATCCCGGAACACCCGAGGCGAAGTGTTCGTTGGCGTACGCGATCCGGCGGTAATGCTCTTCCTTGAATTCGTTCTCAACCGTGTCCGGCGTCGGATCGCGCCGCAGCCAGAAGTTCTCGATGAACTGCTCGCGCTCTTCGTCGGTCTGCAAACGCTTGAAAGCAGCCCGCTCTTCATCGGTGATGATGTAGGAGACGTCTTCGTTCAGCCACTTGCGGTAGGGCGACTCCATCTCCCGCTTGAGTTGCGCTTCCTTCTTCTTTTTCTGCTTCTCCGTCAGCGGCTTAGCGACGGTCTCCCGCAGCGTCTGGGCTTTCTCCTGGTCGGTTTGGGAATCCTTCGAGTCGGTCTGTTGACCCGCCGCGATCAGACAGACCACAATCGAAATCGAGATGCAAACGATGGAAAGACGTATACGGTCCATGCGACACCCGCACCGGGACAGGAGTAATCCAAGCTCGCTCTTATTGTAGAACCCGCGTCTCACCCGGTCAATCCCGTGAAAACCGTGCACACCTGTGCCGGTTCAGTATCGATACAGCCAGCGGGCCTTCTCAATCACCTTGGCCGCGTTGGGGAGGAAGGCTTCTTCGAGCGGCGGGCTGAAGGGTACGGGAGTGTCGGGCGCGGTGACGCGGACGATGGGGGCATCGAGGTACTCGAAGACGGCTTCGTTGATGCTGATGGCGAGCTCGCCGGCGATGCCGCCGGTGCGCGTGTCTTCGTGCAGCAGCAGCGCCTTGGAAGTTTTCTTGACGCTCTCGCAGACGGTGTCGCGGTCGAGCGGCAGCAAGGTGCGCAGATCGATCACTTCGATCTCGATGCCCTCTTGCGCGAGTGTCTCGGCGGCCTCTAGCGCCACCCACACCATGGCGCCATAGGCAATGACGCTGAGGTCGCGGCCTTGGCGCGCCACTCGGGCTTTGCCGATGGGGACGGTAAACTCTTCCGCGGGCAGGTCCTCCTTGATGCGGCGGTAGAGGGCCTTGTGCTCGAAAAAAATCACCGGGTCGTTGTCGCGCACGGCGGACTTGATGAGCCCCTTGGCGTCATAGGCGGTAGCCGGGCAGACCACTTTGAGGCCGGGCGTCTTGACGAACCACATCTCGGGATTCTGCGAATGGAAGGGGCCACCATGAATGCCGCCGCCAGAGGGAGCGCGCACCACCATCGGCACGGCGGCGCCCCAGCGATAGCGGCACTTGGCGGCGAAATTGACGATCTGGTCGAAGCCGCAGGAAATGAAATCGGCGAACTGCATTTCGGCCACCGGGCGCAGGCCCATCAACCCCGCGCCAATGGCTGCGCCGACGATGCCGGACTCGGAGATCGGCGTATCCACCACGCGCCGCGCGCCGAAATGCGAAAGGAAGCCGGCGGTCACCTTAAACGCGCCGCCGTAAACGCCAATATCCTCGCCGATGAGGAACACGTCGGGATCGCGCTCCATCTCCTCCCACAAGCCTTCGCGGATAGCCTCGAGATATGTCGTTGGCATAGCTATTCGCCGTCGTAGACGCCGCCCAACAGAGTGGCCGGGTCGGGGTAAGGCCGCTCGTCGGCCCAGGCAACGGCGGCGTCCACTTCCTGGCGGACCTGCGCGTGGAGGGCATCGATTGCGGCGCGACCGTCCCATCCGCGCTCGATCATTTTCTGCTCCAGGAGGAGGATGGGATCGCGCTTGGCCCACTCCTCGAAAAGCGCGGCCGGCACGTACTCGGCGGCATCGTGCGCGGAGTGGCCGGTCATGCGGAAGGTCTTGCACTCGAGCAGGTAGGGCCCCAGCCCCGAGCGGGCGTGGGCAACGGCCCGGCCGGTGGCTTCGTACACCGCGAGCACGTCATTGCCATCGACGATTTCCGCGGGCATACCGTAAGCCGGGCCGCGGTCCGCCACGTTGGCGCAGGCCATCTGTCCGCTCAGCGGCGTCGAATAGGCGTACTGATTGTTATTGCAAATGTAGACCACCGGCAGTTTCAGCACGGTGGCCATGTTGACGCCCTCGTGCCAGTCGCCGCGGCTGGTGGAACCGTCGCCGAAGTAGCTGAAAGCAACCCCGCCGGTGCCGCGGTACTGGAGCGCCAGGGCCACGCCGGCGGCCACGGGCACGGTGGCGGCCAGCGCGCTGATGATCGACACCAGGCCGGCGCTCATGTCACCCATGTGCATGTTGCCGTCGCGGCCGGCCGTGAGGCCGCCCACCCGGCCCATGTACTGCGCGAAGATGCGGCCAAGCGGAATGCCGCGAATGAAGAACGCGGCGATATCGCGGTGGCTCGGCAGAAGCACGTCCTCAGGGAGTGAATTGAGCGCGCTGCCGACCGGGATGGCTTCCTGGCCGCGGCCCACGTACACGCCACCCAGAATCTTGCCCTGGCGATAGAGTTTGCGCTCGATGCGGTCTTCGGTCTCCCGCATCAGCGCCATGTAATACAAGCATCGCCGCGCCAGTTCGGCCGGAGCGGCGGATTCGCCGGACTCGAACCGCGGCTGCGCAGGAATACTGGGGGCCATGCTCATAGGGAGCGTCTCAAGGTACGTTGCAACGCTAGTATAGCGAACTTGCAGGGCGCAAGCCCGGCTGAACCCACTGCCTGCCACTGGAAAACGGTGGCAACCAGGAGCCGGACAAAATCCACAGCTTTTCTCTTGCCATTGTGTACACTGGATCTGAAGCACGGCCGCCGCGCCGTGATGACCGCCCGGGGCGCGGTTTCGAACGTCGGACCGGACAAAACCTCTACTTCCAGCGCCCCTTGCGCGAAATGGAGGCTGAACCGCGGGCGCGCGGCGCCGCACGGCATCGCCGCCGAGTTGCTGCTGCTGGCAGAAAGGCTGCAAGTCATGATCGCCGCTCGAATCGTAACGTTGTTGTCGCTGGTTTTCGCCCCGGCTCTCCTCGATGTGCTTCCGCTCACGGGAGCGCCGGGGCCGGACTGGCAGCCGCCCGCATACAGCAAAGCGGACGCTTTCAGCGAGCGCGCGGTGACGGTCGGCACCGGCGATTGGAAGCTGCCCGGCACGCTCACCGTTCCCCATTCGCGAACACCCGTGCCCGGCGTGATCCTGATCCACGGCTCCGGACCGGAGGACCGCGACGAGACCATCTTCGGGAACAAGCCATTCCGGGACCTCGCGGAGGGGCTGGCTTCACACGGCATCGCCGTTCTCCGCTACGAGAAGCGAACCAAGGAGTACGGCGCGAAGATGGCGCAGATGCGCGATCTGACGGTGCGGGAAGAAACCGTCGCGGATGCCGTCGCCGCCGTGAGCCTGTTGCGCGCCGAGCCCGCCATCGATCCGAAACGCGTCTTCCTGCTGGGGCATAGCCTGGGAGGCTACCTGATGCCCATGATGCTGGCGCAAGCGCCGGAAGCGGCCGGCGGCATCGTGCTGGCCGGGACCGCGCGGCCTCTCGAAGACGTCATGCTGGATCAGTTCGAGTACGCTCGAACCCTGCCCGGCGGCGACACTCCCGAAGCGCGAAAGCAAATCGATGATCTCTCGAAACAATTGCTTTCGGTGAAGGACCTGCAACCGGGCCACGAAGACGGGCCGGCCATCCTGGGCGCCTGGCCGCACTATTGGCTCGATCTGCGCGGTTACGATCCCGTCGCGCAAGCGGCCAAGATCGCGCGGCCGCTACTGATCCTGCAAGGCGAACGCGATTACCAGGTGACGATGAAGGAATTCGCGATTTGGAAGGCGGCGCTGGGCGGGCGTGCCAATGTCACGCTAAAGACCTACCCGGCGCTCAACCACTTGTTCATCGAAGGCAAGGGCAAGAGCGCGCCGGCGGAATACCTGACGCCGGGGCACGTATCGGGAGAAGCGGTCGCCGACATTGCGGAATGGATTCTCGCGCACTGAGGATGCGGCGGCTGGCAGGCGAAAGCGCCTGCCCAAGGCAGGATGCATCCTGCAACTGAGATCCTGTGTTTTCGGTAACGCCGGCGGTCTTTGCCGCCGGTGTTTGTGAAGCTGATCTGGTGGGCACAAGAACACCGGCGGCAAGATCGCCGGCGTCACCGGGGCCTTACGAGGATGTAGAAACTCCGGTTGCCGGGCGAAAGCGCCTGCACCAGCTTGCCGAACTCGCCGCCTATTGGGCCGGGGCTTGCGACGGCACGGATGCGGGAAAGTAGCCGTCGCGGGCCCGAATCACCACGCCCGGCACGGTCGGGATCAGCACTTTGATGTGATGATACGTTTTGGCCTTGGCGTCGGGAGCGTTTTCCGGCACGTAGCGTAGGATATATTGCGTGGCGATGTCGCCGACGATGCCCACGATGGCGCCGGTAATCGCGCCCGAAATTTCCGCCGCGTAGCCGCCGGTGCCTGCCTCATAGACGTAGTTGCCGGCGTCCTTTGGCACGGAAATGTACCCGGAGACATCCTTGTACAGGTCCTTGTTTAGCGGGTACTCGACGTGGCCGCCGGTCTCGCTGGTGAGCCGCTCCAACTCGTCCTCGGATTTATTGCTGAAGCCGTACGACTGGGTGCTGACGGCATAGATGGTCACCAGGCTGCGCTTAGCCAGCTCCACCACCTGTTCGAAGCTGATCTTCTTGCTGGCGGTATCGTGGCCATCGCCAACCACGATCAGGATGCGGCGTGGTTCGTACGGTTCGCCATGCACCAGCGTGCGGCTGGTGCAAGCCATATAAATCGCGTCATAGAAAGCCGCCGCGCCGCCGGGCTTGGACTTGCGCAGCACGTCGGTGATCTTGTCGGCATCCTGCGTGGTGTTGACAGCCACTTCGGCATCGTTGGCGAACGTGATCAGATATCCGCTGAAGCGGGGATCGTCGGCGGGCAGCAGGTTCCACACCAGGTCCATGGTGGCGTCCTGAAAGATATTCCAATAAACCCGGCTGGAATTGCTCAGGTCGACCAAGAAACCGACCACGATCGGCTGCTTGCCGTTGTGGCTGAAGTAAGTGATGCGCTGCTGCTTGCCTTCGTCCAGCACCTGAAAATCCTTGGCTTCCAGGTTCGACACGAACTTGCCCTTACCATCGGTGACGGTGACTGGCAGGATAACCTCGTTGGCCTGAACGGTGAATCGCGCGGCGGGCGACGGCTCCTGCTGCGGCGCTTTCGGCTGATCGGGCGTGGTTTGCTGCGGGATGGCCAACGGCAGCAGAACGCACAGAACAAACAGCGGCACGATTCGACGAAGCATGATTTTCACGGCTTGTTCCTCATTTTAGCGCGCGCGAGCGCCGAGCGCCCACCGCCGGCCGGTGAGGCAGGACAAACGGTCTTTGTCGCCGGTCAAGGCGACATGAGTACGACAGACCACCAAAGGCGATGGTCTGTCCTGGCCGCTGCGTCGTAAAATGGGTTTAGACCGGAGAGAATAGCCGAGACGACTCTCGGCTGGAGCGGGCTAGGCAGCCTGCGCCACGACTGAGGACACCTCTTTGCACCCTTCGATCAAAGTGCTGATTGTAGACGATGAAGCCAGCCAGCGCAGCGGCCTGGCGGGGATGGTCTCGGCCTGGGGCATGACCGCGGAAACGGCGGCCGAAGGCGAGGAAGCGCTGCACAAACTGGCCACCTTCCACGCCGACGTGATCCTGACCGACCTGAACATGCCCGGCCTGGATGGCTTCGGCTTCCTGGCGCGGCTGCGGGACGCGGGGGACATGCCGCCTGCCATCGTGCTGACCGCGTATGGCAACATCGAAACCGCGGTGAAGACGGTGCACGAGCTGGGGGCATACTGGTTCCTCGAGAAACCGATCCAGCCGGGGCCACTGGAGATTCTGATCCGCCGCGCCGGCAGCCACGCCGCGTTGCGCGCCGAGAACCGCGCCATGGAGCGCAACCTGGGCTACAAGGGCGCGGTGGGCGACCTGGTGGGAACGTCGCCCAAGATGCAGGAGATTTTCGCCCTGTTGCAACAGGCGGGGCCGAGCCGGGCCTGCGTGCTGATCACCGGGGAAAGCGGCACCGGCAAGGAGCTGGTGGCGCGCTCGCTGCACGCGCTGAGCACGCGGCGCCACGGGCCGTTCGTGGCGATCAACTGCGCGGCGCTGCCGGAGACGCTGATGGAGAGCGAGCTGTTCGGCCATGAGAAAGGCTCCTTCACGGGAGCCTCCGAACGGCGCGCCGGCTGCTTCGAGGTGGCCCAGAACGGCACCCTGCTGCTCGATGAGATCGGCGAGATGCCGCTCGCCACCCAAGCCAAGCTGCTGCGCATTCTGGAAGATTCCAAGGTGAGGCGGCTGGGCAGCAAGACCGAGTTCGAGGTGGATGTGCGGGTAGTGGCGGCCACCAACAAAGCGCCCGAGGAAGCCGTGCGCGAGGGTCACTTGCGGCAGGACCTGTTCTACCGCCTGAACGTTTTTCACATCCACCTGCCGCCCCTGCGCACGCGCAAAGAGGATATTCCCGCGCTGGCCGAGGCGTTGATCTCGAGCCTCAACCGCAAGCACGAATGCCGCGTCACGGATTCATCGCCAGCCGTGCTGGAAGCGTTTGCGCGGCACGATTGGCCGGGCAACGTGCGCGAGCTGCGCAACGTGCTGGAGCGGGCGGTAATCCTGGCGGGCGAAGGCACCATCGAAATGAAACACCTGCCCGCCTTCCTGCAAAACCGCCCGTTGGCCGCCGCGTCGCCGGCCGGCACCGCGGCCGCCGAGGATCGCGACGTGGTCCGCTTTCCGATCGGCGCTACGGTGGGCGAAGCCGAGAGGGAGCTCATCCTGCGCACGCTCGAACACACCAACAACAACAAGACGCGCGCCGCGGAGATCCTGGGCATCAGCCTCAAGACGCTGCACAACAAGCTGCGCGAGTACAACGCGAAGGAAAACGGCGGAGCGGCGGAGTAAACGGACCGTGCGGCGAGCACACCGGCCTTTAGAAGCCCCGGCGGGCTGCGGTGACGGGCATGCCGGAATAGTGAACGTGAACGAGCACCCAACGGCCCGGGTCGACCTTGCGGTAGATCTGAGTTTCGCGGCCGTCTGTGACCACAGTAGATCCGTTGCTTCTTAACTTGGCCTCGAAATGCCAGTAGAACTCCGCCCAAGCGGAGTCGCCGTACACGTGCAGCGTGATATCGCGGATGGTCAACTTCCTTTCGGAGAAAGGCGCCCCCATGGTGTTCCGATAGAAGTTCTTCACCTCTTCCCAACCGCGCGCGTGGCCCTGCGGATGGATGAACGAAACATCCGGCGAGTTGTCCCACACCTGGGAGGCGAGCTCCACATCCGCTCCGTCAGCCGCGGCGGCATATTTCGCGATGAGTTGCTTGATTTGGTCGCTTGCCTGATCGGCTTCCGTTTTCGGCGGCTGCCCGACACAGGGGATGGCCAGAGCAAGGCCGGCAAGAGCCAACAGCAACCTCCGGCTCACTGCTCCCCGTCGTCCATTGGCCGCACTTGTTTCGAAGGTCATATTTACCTCGTGCTCCAGGATGATACGAACGCAAGAAAAGCCGAGTCGAGACCCCGCTCTGCGGCCTGCACCTAGGGACAGACCCCTCTGTCCACGCGGCGCAAAAGGCGGCGCCTTGGGACAGAGGGGTCAGTCCCTAGGCGCACGGACAAGCCGCGCCACGGTGGCCTGGGTTCATTTCGCGGCCTCCGACCACGGCGGCGCAATGCCGTTCATGCGGGCATAGGCAATCAGTTGGCCCATATGTTCGTTGGCGTGAACGAGGATACGGAGGTAAATGCCGTCCACGGTGGCGTTCCGGTCATTGATCTTGACTCTGAGCTGAAGCTCGGCCGGTTTAACTCCGGCATGGGCCGTCTTAACGGCATCGAGAGAGCGCCTCAGCCAATCGATGACCTTGGTCTTCTCGGTAACCGTCTTTTCCAGGTCGGGCGAGTTCATGTCGGCCGGCATTTTAGGACCCGTGACGCTCAGCAAGTAGAAGTTCGCCAGGGCGATGTGCATGAAGACTTCGCTGGTGGAACGCACCCCGGGCCCGGGACGCCAAGCGAACTTGTCGGCGGGGATAGCTTCCGCCAGCGCCACGAGCTGCTTGGAGACGTGAACCCACTCGCCGTCATAGCCTTGCCAGAGGCCCTCCAGCGGGTCGGCCTTCTGGGCATGCAAGGCTGTGACGGCGAGTGCCACGGCGAGCGGCAACGCCTTCATAAACGCTCCTTTCGCGCAACCAAGTGAGCATATCACGAGAGGCGGTGCTGATCCCGGCGTTCCCGGTCGTCGGGCCTGGCAAGGCACCGGCGGCAAGACCGCCGGCGTTACCGCGCGCCATTCCTGGTAACGCCGGCGGTCTTGCCGCCGGTGCCTTTCGCTGGCGTTGACGGCCCTGCACCACCTCAGAAATTGACGATGGAGGCGAAGCCTACGGGATCTAGCGCGGCGCCGCCGACCAGGACGCCGTCGATTTCGGGCTGCGCCATCAGGACGCGGGCGTTGTCGGGCTTGACGCTGCCGCCATAAAGAACGCGGATGGCGTCGGCAGCTTCCTTGCCGTACTTCTCGCGCACCTCGGCGCGGATGGTGCGGTGAGCGTCGGCGGCGATCTCGGGTGTCGCGGTCTTGCCGGTGCCAATGGCCCACACGGGCTCATAGGCAATCACGATCTTGGCGAACTGCGCCGCGCTCAAACCGGCGATGCCTTTCTGAAACTGGCTGACCAGGACAGCCTCGGTCCGGCCGTCTTCGCGATCGTCCAGCCGCTCGCCCACGCACACGATCGGGGTGAGGCCGTACTCGAGCGCGGCCTGCGTGCGTTTGAGGACCGTCTCATCGGTCTCGCCGAAATACTGGCGGCGTTCGCTGTGGCCGACGATGGCATGTGACGCCCCGGCGGCGGCGATCATGGGTCCGGAAATCTCGCCGGTGAAAGCGCCCTCTTTGGCCCAGGCGATATTCTGCGCGCCGATCCGAATGGCGGTGCCTTGGACGGCAGCCACGGCCGCGGCGAGATTGGTGAAGGGCGGCGCAATCACGATCTCACAGTGCCCGGACGCCGCAACCAGCGGCCGGAATTTCTCGAAAAATGCGGTGGTTTCGGCGGGGGTCTTGTACATTTTCCAATTGCCCGCCATGACTGGTTTTCTCATAAGAGTTCCTTTAAGAAGAGATTTCCTTTAAGAAGCTGGCGCCCTGATCGATGGAGACGCCGAAATTCGCGGCCACGGTCTGGCCAATGTCGGAAAGCGAAGCGCGCAAGCCGAGGTTTACGCCGCCACGCACTTGGGGGCCGAACGCGAGCAAGGGGACGTACTCGCGGGTGTGATCGGTGCCGGGGACGGTCGGGTCGCAACCGTGGTCGGCGGTGAAGATGGCCAGGTCGCCGGGCAGCAGCGCGGCTTCGAACTCCGGCAGCCAGGCGTCGAATTGCTCGAGCGCCGCGCCGTAGCCCTCCACGTCGTTGCGATGGCCATACTGCTGATCGAAATCCACCAGGTTGACGAAGATCAGCCCGGCGCCGGGTTCCGCCATGGTGTCGAGCGTCTTCGCCATGCCGTCCGCGTTGTTCAGGGTCTTGACGCCATCGCGGATGCCGCGGCCAAGGAACACGTCGAAGATCTTGCCCACGCTGCGCACCAGGACGCCATGCTCCTCAAGCCGGTCGAGCAGCATATCGGCGGGCGGCGGAACGGCGTAATCGTGCCGGTTGGCGGTGCGCGTGAAGTTTCCCGGCTCGCCGATAAAAGGGCGCGCGATCACGCGGCCCACTTCGTGCGGGCCGCGCAGAATCTCCCGCGCCGTTTCGCAAATCTTGTACTGCTCCCAGAGCGGGATGACGTCTTCATGCGCGGCCACCTGGAAGACGCTGTCTGCGGAGGTGTACACGATGGGCGAACCGGTGCGCATGTGCTCCACGCCCAGTTCGCGGATGATCTCGGTTCCCGACGCGGCCACGTTGCCCAGCGAGTGGCGGCCGATCCTGCGCTCGAATTCGTCCAGCACCTCGGGCGGAAACCCGTGCGGGTATAGCGGGAACGGTTTCGAAAGATGAATCCCCACCATTTCCCAATGCCCGGTGGTGGTGTCTTTGCCGGGCGAAGCCAGCGTGCAGCGCCCGTAAGCGCCGGTGGGAACCGCGGCGGGCGGGATTCCCTTCAGCGGCTCGATGTTACCGATACCGAGCCGCGCCAGGTTCGGCAGGCGCAGTCCGCGCAGGCGTGCGATGTTGCCGAGGGTATCGGCTCCTGGCGGATCGTGGAACTCCGGCGCATCGGGCATAGCGCCCACGCCAACACTGTCGAGCACAATCCAGACGATGCGTTCAAATGCCAACCTTCGAGATTAACATGCGGCATCCGCCGGGCTCTTCTGTGCCCTCTGCCCTGCGGGTGCGGGACGTGAAAGTTGGGCGTCGCTGGTTCCCCGGAAAACAGCGAGTTTCCGAACGTGCCGCATATGCCTGATCTGTCAGCCGGGTGGAGCGAGCCAGCGAGCCCCGGCAGGGGCGAAAGACGATAGCCCAGCGCGAGAGCGCTGGGAACGCAAACGAATCACTTGAGCCCCGGAACTGGGCGGAAGAGAAGGGCCAGTGCCGGTAATCGAGTGCGCGTTCCGTCGCCCTTCCGGGGTTAGGTGGTATCACCTGGCTATTGCGGCCTGTGCTTTCCTTACCCCACCACCCGCGGCAGTTCTTCCATCGGGCCCATCCACTCGAGCTCGCGCTCGATGTCGGGATGAAGGCGGAATTTCCTGCGCACCGCTGCCAGCTTCGCGCCGCGAATATCGATCTTGCTCAGGTCGTATTGGCCGATGCCGAAATCGCCGCAGAAATTCAAATAGCCGAGCCATTTCGGATTGAGGCCCATCACTTCGATCCCCACCCGGTCGGCCGCAATATAATCGCGCGACGCAATCGCCACCCGCGAAGCCACCGGCGTGCCGGACGCCGGACCATTGCCTTCCATCCCCTCGTAGCCATCGATCACGGTGGCGCCCCAAAACGGCTTCATCGCCTGCGCGGTGAGGAAGATGTTGTAATGCGTCTGGCGCAGCCCGTTGTGCGTCACGCGCTTGTCGTTCCATTCCGGCGTCACGCCCGGTGCGCTGTGCAGCGGCGCGCCCAGCGTCATGTTCTTCACCGAAAGCGTGGCCACCACCGTGTTGTGCGTTTTCATTACGGCGGCGCAGATGACGAAAGCGTCCGGGTCCATCAACCGCGCGCCCAGCCGCGCCGGCTTGGCGTGCAGATCGTAGTCGATGAGCGGAATGGTGACGTACCTGGCTTCGCGGTTCAAATCCACCAGATCCACTTTCAACGGCTTGTGCTCACTGGCGATTTGCCCGAAGCGGAACTCCTCAAATGCCTCCATGGTGTCGCCCGCCGAAGCCTCCGCCACCATCACCGGCCCTTTGAAGCGCGGCTCCAGGTAATCCAGGATGCCGTGCACCGCGTTGGCGTGCGTGGCGGCGAGCTGGTTCGTGGTGGAAACGAAATTGGGTTTGATCACCACGTACTTCTTCGCGCGCAGCGCCGGGCCGATCTGATCGTCAATCGCTTCCAGCGCCGCGGCGATGTTCTTGCGCCGGTCCTCGCCCTGGATCACGGCAACCGTCGACCGCGGCTGCGGCGGCGCCTGCCCCAGCAGCGGCCGCAAGGCCGGGGAAAAAGCGGTGAGTTGCAGCATGGTGCGGCGGGTGAAACGCATGGGGTAGACCTCAACTCTGAAATACAATAGGATATTAACATCTGGTAATGATGAATAGGAGTCGCCCATGAATCGCAACGCTTCGCGCCGAAGTTTTCTCGCCGCCGCCGGGCTGGCTTTGCCCGCCGCCGCATCCGCCTCACGGTCCTCCGACCCGCTGCCGGCGCCGTCCCAAGCCGCCAAATCCGCCACGCCGGCCATCGAGTACCGCGTCCTCGGGAAGACCGGACTCAAGGTAACCACCGTCGGGTTCGGCTGCATGATCACTTCCGACGGCAGCGTCATCGAGCGTGCCGCCGACATGGGCATCACCTACTTCGACACCGCCCGCGTTTACCAGAACGGCAACAATGAGCGCATGGTCGGCGCCGCGCTCAAGAACCGGCGCAAGAGCATCGTGCTCTCCAGCAAGAGCGGCGCCCACACGCGCGCCGACGCGCTCGCTAACCTGGACACCAGCCTCAAGGAACTCGGCACGGATTATCTCGACATCTGGTACCTGCACGCCAAGGAGAAGCCCGAGGACATCACCGACGAGCTGATCGACGCGCAGCAGACCGCCAAGCAGGCGGGCAAAATCCGCTTCGCCGGCGTCAGCACGCACAAGGGCCAGCCCACGCTGATCCCGTTCCTGGCCGCGCATCCCAAGATCGACGTGATTCTCTCTGCCTACAACTTCACTCTGGAACCGGTGGTCACCACGGTGTTGGAACAAGCGGCTAAGGCCGGCAAGGGCACCGTGGCTATGAAGGTGATGGCGGGCGGCTTTCGCCGCCTGGCGCCAACCGATCCCAACTATCAAAAACTGAAACAGGATGGCGGCATGTTGTCGGCGCTCAAGTGGGTGGTTCGCAACCCAAGTGTCTCGACCACCATCCCCAGCATGACCGATATCGATCAGCTCGAAGAGAACATCAAGGCCATGGCCGCGCCCTTCGGTCATGACGACGAGAAACGGCTGGCCGCTCAGCTCGAGCGCATCGGTCCGCTCTACTGCCGCATGTGCGGCGCTTGCCAGGGCCAGTGCCGGCAGGGACTGCCGGTGGAAGACATGCTGCGCTTCGTCACTTACGCGGAAGGCTACGGCCAGTTCGCGCTCGGCCGGGAGCACTTCCTTTCGCTAGCGCCCGCCCACGTGGCGGCGAGTTGCGGCGATTGCGTTTCCTGCACGGTGGAATGCCCGCACGGCGTGAAGGTGCCGGAGCGGCTGCTCCGCGCGCAGGAGCTGTTCCGTTGTTAGCATATATCCTCACCGGCACGCCAAGGGAACCAAGTGGGGCAGGTCCCCGACCTGCCAACCGGCTGTTTTGCACGGTCCAAAAAGTACCGGGGGATGTGAACACGGCTTCAGTCGCCGGCGACCGCTCCCTTAAGGTCGCGGTCAGCTTCGTTACAAAACGGCTCCTAACGCTGTGTGTTGCTCTCTCTCTCGCCGCCTTCGCCCGGGCAGCCGACGCCCCGGCGCCATCCTGCGCGCTCGTGCCCGGCTGGTCGCAAAGCGGCCCGGCGCGCAGTTATGAAGCCGCCAACCTCTTCGAGTACATGGATGGCAATGCCGAAGGCTACCTGATTTACGGCTTTCGCAGCATGAAGGGTGTCACTTGCCGGCAGAACGAGATCGCCTTCGTGGTCGATCTTTCCGATATGGGTGATGCCGATGGCGCCTATGGCATCTTCTCCGCCGATCGCGATCCAGCGCTCGCCACGGACCGGATCGGGATGGCGGGACAAGTGGCGCCGCGCCGCGCCATGTTCGTCAAGGGGAACTACTTCGTCGAGATCGCGGCCAATCCCGAGGGCAATCACACGCTGGCCTTGCGGGCGTGGTTGGCGGCTCTCGACCGAATCATCCCGGGCAGCACCGCTCTGCCGGATGCGCTCGCCTGGTTTCCCGGCGAAGGCCGGCAGTCGCTGCGCCTGGTGCCCGAAAGCGTGCTTGGCATACGCCTGCTCAAGCGCGGCTACGTGGCCCAATACGATTTCGGCAAGGCTTTCGTGGCCTTCGAAGCGTCGCCAGATTCGGCCAGCGCCGTTATGCAGAAGTTGCGCGCGCGCTTCGGCCAGGTCACGGCAGCCAGTCTCGCCGATGAAGCGTTCGCAGCTACCGACCAGTATCTCGGCCGCCTCTTCATCTTCCGCAAAGGCCGCCTGATCGGCGGCTATTCCATCAAGACCGAAGGCCACGATCCCGCCGCTCTGGCCGGCGCGCTGGCAGCCAAAGTGGGGCCGGTCCCCGACCGGCCAACCGCGCAGTAGGCGACGCGCATTGCAGCGTGGACAGGAAGAGTCTCGACTCAGCAGGCCGGACGGCCCCGGATCGTGCATGGGCAAGCCGCACCACGGCAAAAATCGCAAAATCGATCAAGCGCTTTGAACCGGCCTGCCTTACACTCTGATCTTGGAGGCAACCGATGATCCTTTGGAAACGCGCCGCGCTGCTCGGCCTCGCGAGTTGGCTGATTCCTTTCGCCATCTCATTTCTTCTGTTCCCGTTGAAGAAGCCGAACGCCGCACTGTTCGAGACCCTGATGAATCTGATCTTGATCCTCACCGGCGGGGCGCTGCTGAGCGTCTATTTTCGTAACCGCCCGGTTGCGCTGCGCGAAGCGGTGCTGGTGGGGGCGCTCTGGGTCGGCGTAAACCTTCTATTCGACTACCCCATGTTCGCTTTTGGACCGATGCAGATGACGGTGGGGAAATACTATTCGGAGATTGGCCTCAGCTACCTGGCCTTTCCGGCGCTGGCCTTCGGGGCGGCGCGCCTGTCGCGGCGATGAAAGCATCCACTGAGCAGGATTACTACGAGCGCATCGTCCGCACGCTGGTGTTCCTTCAGGAGCATCTGGACGATGACCTGGAACCGGACCAGGTCGCCCGAGTGGCGGCCTTTTCGCAATTCCACTTTGCGCGCATTTTTCGCGGACTCGTCGGCGAAACGCTGAAGGAGTACATCCGGCGGCTGCGTTTGGAGCGCTCCGCCCGGAATCTCAAACTGCGCGATGAACCCGTAACGCAACTTGCATTCGAAGCCGGATTCGAAACTCACGAATCCTTCACGAGGGCATTTGGAGCCATGTTCGGAATTCCACCGTCCGCATACCGTGCCGCGCACAAGCCCGCCCCGGAAGTGGCGTCCGGCACTCACATTGACGATGTAGCGGGCTACCATCCGCCGGAATACGGAGACGTTCCGCCGCCGGAGGTCAAAGAGCTCGCGCCGGTGCGGGTGGTTTTCCTGCGCCACGTCGGCCCATACAGCCAGGTCGGCGCTACCTGGGGCCGGTTGATGGCGTGGGCCGGCATGCGTGGCCTGCTGGGGCCCGGCATGAAGATGTTCGGCATTGTTCATGACGATCCGGACGTGACGCCGGAGGATAAGATCCGTTACGACGCAGCCGTGGCCGTGAGCCGCCCGGTGTCTCCCGAAGGCGAGTTCGGCGTGATGGAATTGCCCGGCGGCCGCTACGCGGTGGCCACCCATCGCGGACCGTATGAGGGCCTGGGGAGAGCCTACCAGCGCATCTACGGCGCATGGCTGCCCAAGAGTGGATACGAACTGCGCGACGCTCCGGCCTTCGAGCAGTACCTCAACTCGCCGCTAACCGCCAAGCCGGAAGATCTACTGACGCTGATTCACGTGCCCATCGCGGGATAAGGAGGCACGTGGCGCGGGCCGTCTGGCCTGCTGTGTCGAGAGTCGTCTCGACATTTCTTCGCCTTGAATGTTGAAGCGGGCGAGACTGTCGTTACCAAGAAACGTCGCCACGACTGGCGACGCTGCAGCCAGGACTGGCCGCGGCACGCCCCCACAGCGATACTGCTACGCCTCGGACGCCCGCTACGAACGCGGCGTCATGGCCAGGCCGGCGGCGCCGACAATGCCGGATTTATCGGCCACCTGCTGTTCGACCAGCGGCACATCGCGGCCCAGCAGGCCGCGCGAGCGCTCCCACACGGCGTCCTGCAACGGGGCCAGCAAATCCGCGCCGGCATTGGCGAGATGGCCGCCGACGATGACGATCTCGGGATCGAACGCATGCAGCAGGCCGGCCAGCGCGGCAGCAAGTTTGCCGATGGCATCGAGGACGATGGTGGAGGCCAGTTCATCGCCTTCGCGCGCGGCCTGGAAAATGGTCCGGCAGTTGACCAGTTGCGGCTGCTGGCGAAACAGCAGCGTGAGGCTGGAAGCGCAGCCGCGGTGCACGGCGCTCCAGGCCTGGGCCTCGATGGCGCGGGCGGAAAACACGGTCTCCAGGCAGCCGCGATTGCCGCAAGAGCATTGCGCTCCATTCGGCTCCACGGTGATATGTCCCAGGTTGCCAGCCAAGCCGGTGTGTCCGCGCAGCAGGTGGCCTCCGGCGAGCACCGCGCCGCCAACTCCCTGGCCGAGGGTGAGCATGACGACGTTTTCGTGGCCGCGCGCGGCGCCCCACGCCATCTCGCCGGCCAGCGCCACGCGGGCGTCGTTATCGGCGAACACCGGCACTTCGGGCGGCAGGCCCACCAAATCGCTGAGGCGCAGGCCTTCGAGGAAATGCAAGCTTCCCGGCAGCCGTTCGACACGTGTGCTGTCGGGATCGATGATGCCTTTGCAGCCGACGCCGACGGCGGCGGGGTTCGCGGTTGCATCCATCAGCCAGTCGATGGCATCGTGCAACAAGGGAAGCAGCGAATCCAGTTCGCCCGGCGTCTCGATGGTGCGCGACGCCAGGATGGCGCCCGCTTCGTCGACCATTCCAGCCTTGATTTGCGCTCCGCCGATATCGATTCCTAATACCACCATGCGTGCTATTTAACCATACGCCAGCACGCGTCCGGGGAGTCGGGCCGCAGGTTGGGCTGCGCCGTGGCCGGCGCGTGTGGCGATGCGGATCAGGAGCGGTGCCGCACCTCGAGGAGACGCGACTTCCGATCAGAGCAGTTCGATGAACTCGACGACTGAGAGGTTCGCATCCCGAACAATGGCGCGTAGCGTGGCGCCTTGATGGTCCGGCCAGGATGGACGGGAACCACGGTTCGGGCCTTCGTCTCAGGATGAATCAACACCAGGTGGCTTCCACTCTGCCGATCCTCGACGAATCCGGCGCGCTTGAGCGCCCGGACCACCCTCCGCGCAGTGAGAGACGGAATCTTGGTCACGAGTAAATTAAACGGGAACGCCGGCGGGCACCGTCACCCTTCCCTGGAATGACGGGCCCTCCTCGGGAATCGGCTCACCATGGGCCGTCAGGCTTTCCAGGTACAACGCGATGGCGTCCTTGACGCTGCGCTCGGTCTCTTCCAGCGTCTCACCCTGCGTATGACAACCCGGCAGGGCTGGCACGAACGCCACGTAGCCGCCTTCCGGCGCTTGTTCGTAAAACACCGAATAGGAGAAGGCTCTGGAGACTCTGCGCTTCATTACCTCTTCATTGTAAGAGGTCCGCATCCAATCGGCAAAGTAGGCAGCGCACTGGGGGAGTACGACGAAGGATGCGATGGCTGAGGTTGGTCAGAAGTACTCCCGGGCGGGACATCCGTCCGCCGCGGAATTGACCGTCGCGCAAGGGGTGACATTCCCTCGCGATCCGAAGGATCTGCTGGGCAACTTCCGGCCTGCGGAAGAGTCAATTGACGACTTACTCACCCTGCGGCCCATCTCCGCGGACCGCTGACGAAGCGGTTGCCGCGCAGAATGAAACGCAAGGGGCGCTCGGCGCAGATGCGGATGCCGATTCGCGGCGTCACCTCGATCGCCAAAGAGTGCGGTTCGGCGGGCCCGCGCACTACCAGGCTGCCGCGAGTGACGTCGACGCCGTAATGCGCGCGGGTGATCGCCATCGCCATGGTGAGGCGGCCGGGACCGCGCGCAATGTCTTCCAAGCTGCGGGCGGCGGGGCGGCGCTCGCGCATCAGCTCAATGCCCGCGACCGGTTGCAGGGCACGAATCAACACGCAACCTGGCGTGCCGGCCGGCTCGGTCACCAGGTTGAGGCATTCGTACACTCCGTAAATCAGATAGACGTAGGCATGGCCGGGAGGGCCGAAAATGACTTGGGTGCGATCGGTGATGCCGCGGGCGGAATGAGAGGCCAGGTCGTCGCGGCCGGGATACGCTTCCGTCTCGACGATGATGCCGGCGGTTAGTCCATGCACCAGCACTTGCCCAAGCAGAGCGCGCGCCACCTCCGCCGTCGGCCGCGCGTAGAAGGGCCGTTTGAGAATGGGGCCGAGTTGCATCATCGCCAAACCAGCATCGCCGAACCATCTTCGCCCATCCGCCGTTACAATGGAAAGCGCGAATGCGATTGTTCACCGGCCTGGATCTCGAGCCTGGCGTGGCCGCCAACCTGGAACGGCTGATCGAGCAACTTCGGCCCACCGCGCGCGTCCAATGGAGCCCGCCGGCGAACCTGCACATCACCACCAAGTTCATCGGCGAATGGCCGGACGAGCGGCTGGCCGAATTCAAGACGGCGCTGGCTGGCTTGCCCCGGCGAGCGGCCATCCCAGTGCGCATCCATGACCTGGGCTTCTTCCCCAACCCGCACGCGCCCCGCATATTCTGGTGCGGCATCGAAGCACCCGGCCTGGCCGAGTTGGCGGCGGAGACGGACCGCGCTACCGCGGCCTTGGGCGTTCAGCCAGAAACTCGCGCCTTTTCGCCGCACCTCACTTTGGCGAGAATCAAGGATCGCTCAAGTCAGCAAAGAACACCGGCGGCAAGACCGCCGGCGTTACAAGCGCTGCGGGAAGCCATCGCCGGGCTTTCGGAGCTCGAATTCGGCAGCTTCGTGGCCGCGGGTTTCTACCTGTACCAGAGCCAATTGCGCCCCGGCGGGAGCGTATACACTAAGCTTGCGGAGTTCCCATTCCAGTCATGATGCCGCTTGCCGCTTGCCTGATTGCTTATTTCCTCGGCGCCATTCCGTTCGGATACATTCTGGTGAAACTGAAAACCGGCGGCGATGTGCGCGGCGCGGGCAGCGGTAACATCGGCGCCACCAACGTGCTGCGCACCACCGGCCGGACGGCTGGCGTGATCACCCTGCTGCTCGATATCGCCAAGGGGTATGGGGCAGTGTGGGTAGCGGGCAAATTGACCGGTGGCGATGAGCGCTCAATGGCGGCCGCCGCGGTGGTGGTGATGTTGGGCCACGCTTACCCGGTGTTCCTCGCATTCCGAGGCGGCAAGGCGGTGGCAAGTTTTGTCGGCGCCTTTTTGTGCTTGACGCCGCTGGCTCTGGCCGCGGTGCTGGTGGTGTTCGTTGGGGTAGTTGCGTGGACGCGTCAGATTTCCATGGGCTCGATTGTGGCGGCTGCGGTTTTTCCACTGGCGGTCTGGCTGATCGCGGTGCCCACTTGGCCTGTGGAGGCGGCGGCAGTATTTGGTGCTGTATTGATTATTTACAAACATAGTAATAATATTCAAAGGCTGCGGGCGGGCACCGAGAGCAAGTTCACTTTTGGAGGCGGAAAAAGGTGAAGCGGTTGGCCATAATCGGCGGCGGGGCTTGGGGAACGGCGCTGGCCATCGTGCTTGCTCCGCGCTTCGAGCAGGTGCGACTCTGGGTTTATGAAGACGATGTCGCCCAGCGGCTGCAAGCCGAGCGAGTCAATGACACCTATCTTCCTGGATTTCAAGTTCCTGCAAATGTGTCAGTTAGCAGTGACTTGAGGATTTCGGTGGAGGCAGCCGAGGTGGTGCTGAGCGTGATGCCTTCCCACCACGTGCGGCGGGTTTACACGCAGATGCTGCCCTCGCTCGGCGAATCCATGATCTTCGTTAGCGCCACCAAGGGTCTCGAAGTCGGCACAATTCTACGAATGTCGGAAATAATTAGATCAGTCGGCGGATCTTCGGTGCAAGTGGCGGCTCTTTCCGGTCCGACGTTCGCAAAGGAGGTTGCTCGCGGCGAACCAACTGCATTGGTAGTAGCATCATCAGACGACGATCTGAACCGGCGCATCCAGTCGGCGTTTTCCGGCCCCACTTTCCGGGTTTACACTTCCCTAGATTCGATAGGTGTAGAAATTGGCGGTGCGATCAAGAACGTGATTGCGATTGGTTCCGGCGTGATTCATGGAATGGGGCTGGGCAATAACGTGACGGCTGCGCTGATTACGCGCGGGTTGGCCGAGATCACGCGGCTGGCGGTGGCAATGGGCGGGCGGGCGCAGACCCTGTCGGGCCTGGCGGGCCTGGGCGATCTGGTCCTCACCTGCACTGGCGAGCTCAGCCGTAACCGCATGGTGGGAATCGAGTTGGCGCGCGGACGGAAACTCGGCGAGATCGTCGGCTCAATGAAGATGGTAGCGGAGGGGATCAAGACCACCGACGCCGCGGTGGAACTGGCCCGGCGCTTCGGCGTGGAGATGCCGATCACCGAGCAAATGCACCAGATGTTGTACCACGGGGTATCTCCGCGCGAAGCCATCCGGCGTTTGATGGAACGTTCGCTTAAAGAGGAGTAGGGTCAGGTTTTTGCAGGTTTGCCGCAACCTCCTATGCCGGAAAGGGTTAATACGAATATGGGAGGAGCCACGGCGGCTCTGGACTATGATGCGGAGCTGATGCTCCGGGTGAAGGAAGGCGACGGGGAGAGCTTCGCCCAATTGCTGGAGAAGCACCGTTCGCCGGTTGTACATTTTTTGTACAGGATGGTACAACAGCAGGCCGTGGCCGAGGAATTGGCGCAGGAGGTGTTCCTGCGCGTATACCGCTCGCGCGGAACATACGAACCGACGGCGAAGTTCACCACGTGGCTTTTCCGGATCGCCACGCATTTGGCTTTGAATGCGCTCCGCGACGGCAGGAATGAGCGGAGCCAGGAGCGGCTGGACGAGCGTTCCGAAGATAAGCCTGTGCTGCAGGTGGAAGACCGCCGGCCGTCGGTGGAGCAGACGATGGTCCGCCAAGCAAGGCTGGACGAAGTGAGGCGCGCGGTGGCAGAACTACCGGGCAAGCAACGGGCAGCGGTGCTGATGCATAAGTATAGGGAGATGGAATATACGCAGATCGCCAAAGTGCTGAACTGTTCCGAATCTGCGGTGAAGTCATTACTATTCCGGGCATACGAAACACTGCGTGCCCGTTTGGCCCATATGGCCTAGGGAAGGACGTTATGAAGTGTCCACTGGAAGCTCGGGAGGACAGGGAAATCCTGGTTGCGTATGGTTCCCGCGCGCTGGGCGGGAGCGATGCGGAGTTACTGGAAGCGCATGTGGAATCCTGCGCGGCGTGCCGGGAATTCGTGCGGGAACAGCGGGCGGTGTGGGAAGCGCTGGACGGCTGGGAAGCGCCGGCTGTAACGGCGGATTTCGACCGCCGCTTGTTCGCGCGGATTGAGGGGGAAATCTCCTGGTGGCAGCGGCTGTGGGGCCGGATGGGCCTCCGGTTGGTTTACGGGGCGCTGCCGGTAACGGCGGTGGCTTGCCTGGTGCTGGCGGGAGTGCTGCTGGACTGGCCGTCGCCGCGCAGGGCGCCAGCGCCGCCGGTGACGACGGCACATGTGGAGAGCTTGCAGCCGGACCAGGTGGTCCACGCGCTGGACGAGATGGAAGTGCTCGACCAGTTTAATCGCATGATGAAGCCGGACGGTTCCACGCCGAGGATGTAGCATGCCGGGGCTTTGTTCCATCGCGGGTTGGGCTTGCCTGCTGGCCGCGGCTGGGTGGGCGGATGAAACCAACGCCAAGCCGGCCAAGCCGCCGTCGCGTCCCCATGCCGCGGCGCCGGCCGCCGCGCATCCGAATGGCGGAGCGGCGTCCGCGGCCGGTCACAAGCTGAATAACCCGTTGAACGCGGGGCAGCGGTTCCTGCAGATGACGCCGGAAGAGCAGGAGCGCCTGATGGAGCGCGCCAACCCGCAGCAGCAGGAGCGGATGCGGGCGGCGATCGAGCGCTACAACAATCTGCCCCCGGCGGCGCGTGAACGCCTTTTCCGCCAATACCAGGTGCTGAAGGGTCTGCCGGTGGAACAACAGGCGCTGATCAGCCGCCAGTTTCAGGCATTCAACCAGTTGCCGGACGACCGCCGCTGGCTGGTGGGGGAGGAACTCCGCAGGCTTCACCGGTTGCCGCCGGAGGAGGGCGCCGCCAGGTTGCAGAGTGAAGACTTCGCGGCCCGGTATTCCCCGCCGGAGCGGCAAATCCTTAAAGATCTTTCGATGAATCTGCCACCCGAGTACCCGCTGCCTGGCAAATGAGCGCAAAGGCGGGGCCATCTTTGGAGAACGGCCGCCCGTTGTCCAAATACGGCAAGACCATTACTAACCAAGTCGTTGGTTGATTTTATATCGAGAATTCTGTTACGTTGCGTTGACCTTATGAATTGTTGTGATGGGATTCACAGCGGGAGGGCGCGATGAAGCAGCCAGCGACGGCCGGTAACGGGAATTACCGGGAGATGCTGCTGACTAAGCGGCACGATGTGCTCGCCGGACTCGGCATCAAGTTCGACACTTTGGCGCGGATGGGCCGCGTCGCGGAAGAAGACCAGGCACAGATCACGCACGACGAATTCGTGTCGCTGCGTCTGAACAGGCTGGACTACCTGCAACTGCGGATGATCGAAGCGGCGCTCGATCGCCTGAACTCGGGCGATTATGGCATTTGCCTGGCCTGCGAGGAGCCGATCCCGGCCAAGCGGCTGAAGGCCTTGCCCTGGGCGCGCTACTGCGTCGGTTGCCAGGAATCGATTGGCGCCGACAGCGAGGACCAGGACGGCAACGGCACCACTCGGCTGGCGGTGGGACTGACGGACTGACGCCGGCTCTGTAAAGCACGGCGAGTCGCCGCTTACTGCTCCGTCCGATACTCCAGCTTTCCCGAGGGTGGGTACACGTAAGCCGCCACCAGGCTCTCGGTCCCGTCATTGCCGATGGCTTTCACACCGAACCTGGTCGAGTCGATCGACACTCCCTCGAGTGTGAGCTCGGTGACTTTGCCTACGAAAATCTCCTGCTCCCAAAATGGCGCCGTGGTGGCCTTCGTCACTACCGCATAGCCTTTGAGGTTTTCGTCCGCGGCCGAAGCGTGCCAGCGCAGGACGGCATCATAACCTTTGCCGCGCGAAATCATCGGCAGCCGCCGCGCCGTGGGCGTATTCGCCGCGCCGGCGGCGAAGATATCCGGCGTACGCGGCGCCAACGCCAATGCGGCTGCCGCGGCTCCATTCAGCTTGGCTACACGCGTCGTGTATTCGACCGACATGTTTTCGAGCGTGTCCGCTTCGTGATGCTGGTTGGCCAGGATCTCATTGGGCGTAGTTAGCCGCACCGCGGCGAAGCCTTGCTGCTGAAACGGCGTCTGATCGCCGCCGCGGCCCAACCGGTCCTGCGCGTATTGCACATCCACCTTCAGGCTGGGCAGGTAGAGCGCGCCGGCCCATTTCACGTAGCGCGCCAGCCCCTGTGCCAGGCTATCCATCCGGTCGTCGCTATAAACGTTCACCGAGCCGTTGCCAGTGCGGCCGTCGCCGGTAACGTCAGTGCCGATGATGTCGTTATTCAGCACGGCTTCGATGAGAGTACCGTCCTGCTTCGCTTTGGCCGCTTCCAGCGTGCCGCCCACCAGCCCTTGCTCCTCGCCGGCAAAAGCAACGAACACCAGCGTCTTCGAGAACTCGTATCGGCTCATCACCCGCGCCAGTTCCATCACCGCCGCAATGCCGCTCGCATCGTCGCAGGCGCCGGGAGCGGGCAGTTCGGCGGTCTTCTCCCAATCCACTTCGAGCGGCCCGCCCGCGGCGGTTGGCGCCGGCAGCTTGCCCAGATTGATGGAATCATAGTGCGCGCTCACCAACACCTCGACCTCCGGCATGGACTTGCCCGGCAGCACTGCGATCACGTTATATAGGTCGGCGTCTTTGAAGATGCGGCCGGTCTTCTTCACCCGCCAGTGGTCGTAGCGCACCTGGAGGCGAGGGCTGTAACTCTGGAACTCGGCGAAGATCCATTTCCGTGCCGCGCCGATCCCGTGTTGCGGGTCGTCTTGCGCGGACAGTGTGTGGCGGGTGCCGAAGCTCACCAGCTTTTCAATTGTGGCGCGAATGCGTTCGGCGGAAACTTCCTCCACAATCTTCTTCACTTGTGGATGAATGGCGCTGTAAGTGGCTGGGTCGGCCGCAACGAACGCGGGTACTATCAGCAGTGGGCACAAGAACAGTCCAAGCGGCCTCATGGGAAACCAGCATACCGCAAAACTGAGGTGGGGCAGGCGCTTCCGCCTGTCAACCCAACATAGATGAACTGTTGGCAGGTCCGGGGACCTGCTATGAACAGTTGGCAGGTCGGGGACCCGCCTCACTTTTACGAGCCTATCTGGAAGGTTCCAGCCACTTGCAAACCGGATTGCGCGGCTGAGTTGCCGAGGTATACGGTGTAAGTGCCTGCCGCGGTCAGCCAACTGCTCGAGTTAGTGTCCCAATAGGAGAGCGGATGCGAGGAATCGTTCTCGTCCACTTCAATTGTTACGCCCGTCTGCTGGCCGGGATTGAGCGGAACCTTTTGCCATCCCACCAGGCGCTTGGGCGGTTCGTTGGTGCTGGCCGGTAGCGCCAGATATACCTGCATGACTTCGGCGCCGGTCACAGCGCCCGTGTTTTGTAAGTTGAATGTCACTTGGATATTGGGATTACTTGTTGTCAGATTGTTAACCAGCGTCCAATTGGAAAACTGGAAAGTGGTATAAGACAGTCCGAAACCCAAAGGAAACTCCGGAGTGTAGTTATTGGCGTCATACCACTTGTAGCCGACCAGCAGGCCTTCGGAGTAGTTCTCCGTGAATGGCGTGCTGGCACTATTCGATCCGGGAATTACCGGACGCGGTAATTGGCTGACGCTGGCAGGAAACGTGATCGGTAGCTTGCCCGAAGGGTTCACGCTGCCGAACAGGATGTTAGCGATCGCCTGGCCGCCGCGTATGCCGGGGAACCAGGATTCCAATACCGCGTTCACGCTGCCCAGCCACGGCAGGACCTGCGCGCCGCCATTTTCCATCACCACGATGGTGTGCGGATTGGCCGCCGCCACGGCTTCCACCAGCGCATCCTGATTGATGGGCGTGGAATGAATCAGGTCGGTGAAATTCAGGCTCGGCATGTCCATTCCTTCGCTGGTCCACTGGCTGACAAACACGATCGCTACGTTGGCGGAAGCCGCCAGCGCCGCCGCCGACGTGGCATTGGTTCCATCGTTGTATAGCACCGTCGCGTTGGGCGCCGCGGCCTGAATATACTGAACCGGCGGAGACGGGATCCAGATCACCTGCGACCAGCCGGGAACCGCGGGATAGCCTTCATCGAGCACCACCTTTTCGGTCGGATAGACCTGTGCCGAGCCGCCGCCGGTGAGTACGCCGAGATTGGCGTGCGAGCCAATCACCGCGATCGAGCTGAGCTTGGCCGCATTCAGCGGCAACTGCCCATTGGCGTTCTTGAGCAGCACCGCACCCTGCTCTTCGACCTTTTGTGCGATTGCTTCGTCGGTGGCAACTAACGCCGGAGGAAGCGTGGTGGTGACCGCGGCTGGCTGATTGAAAATATCCACCTGATACATGGCGTGCAGAATTCGCGTCGCCATGTCATCGATGCGCGATTGCGGCACTTGGCCCGATGCGACGGCCGCCTCGAGAGCGCCCGCGTTGAAGAACTCGTCGTCCGGCTGTTCCTGATCGAGTCCGGCATTCGCCGCCGTCACCGTCTGCGAGGAGGGCCCCGAAGCCGGCAGCGCCCACCAGTCCGACATGACGAACCCGCTGAAGCCCCAATCGTTCTTCAGCACCTGAGTGAGTAAGTATGGGTCCTCGCAGGCCCAAGTGCCGTTGAGCAGGTTATAGGAACACATCACCGACTGAACGCCGCCATCCTTGACGCCTATCTCAAAGGCCAGCAGGTCGCTCTCGCGGCCGCCGCGGTCGTCGATGATGACGTTACTAAATGTGCGGCCGGTCTCCTGGTCGTTGAACGCATAGTGCTTCACGCCAGCGATCACGTGCTGGGCCTGAATGGCCGCGACATGTTGCGCGGCGATCTTGCCGGCCAGGATGGGATCTTCACCCTTGGTCTCGAAGGTGCGGCCGTCGCGCGGCTCGCGGCCGATCATGTTGGTATTACCGCCCAGGTTCACGTTCATCCCCCAAGCGTTCACCTCCGCGCCGATCACCGTGCCGAACTGGTACGCGAGGTTCGTGTCCCAGGTAGCCGCGCTGGCGATGGAGGAAGGCAGAACCGTCGACGGTGCCTTGCTATCGGCTACGCCCAAACTGCCGTCGACAAAGTAGAGAGCTGGAATGCCCAGCGCGGGAATGCCGGGGATATAGCCGCCCGCGCCATTCGGCGGGTTGAAAATGTTGGTGACGGGGCCGAGCGCGCCTGTCACCAGTTGCAGTTTCTGGGCCTGCGTCATTTGCGCCAGCATCTGCCCCGTTTGTTGGGCCACGGTCGGCGGCGTGGGCGGTGGCAGCCAGAAGCGGCCGGTGGCGGTAGTGAGGGCTCTGCCGGTGGGGTTGGTGACGGTGAGCACAGCCTCGACCGGCGCGCCCGCCGGAACGCCGGCCGGATACGTGAAGTTCAACTGGTCGATGATGTAGCCCGGCGCGGCTCCGCAGTAGGTTACTGTGGCGGCGATGCCGCCCACCGTCAACTGGCAGGCCGACGGGCCGCCGACCACCGATAGGTCGTTCAAGTTCGTCGCGGTATCGCCCACGCCATCCTGCTCCGGGAGATTCTTCGGTCCCAATCCGTTGGCCCAAAGTTGATACGTGTTACCGGCCTGCACCGTGCACTGCGAGGCGGGGCAATCTTCCGCCACGGTTCCCGTGATCCACGCCACGCCAGTGGTGTAGTTGTTGAGGAACATGGATGGCGACGCGGTGTTCGCGATGGTAATCGTCTCCACGTTGCTTGGTACGCTGGCGCGCGTCACCTGCACAGTCACCGCGGGGCTGGGTGCGATTTCCCAAGGAACCTGAAAGTTGATTTGCCCCGGGCTGACGAAATAGAGCGGCGCATTCTGCCCGTTGACGCTGACGCTGACGCCGGCCACCTGGGTCAGGAAGCGGTTGTTGGCGTCCACCACCTGCGAGCCCTGATACGTGTTGTCCGCGAGATTGTATCCGAACAAGGAAGCCAGGCCGCCGGGCGCGATGTCGCCCAGGTAAGAAGCGGCATTCAGGATTCCCGAGGGCGAAATGACCGGTGTGGTAGCGGTGACAGTGACCGGCTGATAGACGCGGACGTAGTCGACCAGCATGTCCTGGTTGGGGAACGGCGCGGAGGCGCTCGGCGTACCGAGAAATGTGCTGGGCCCGCCGATGGCCAGATTCAGAAGGATAAAGGATGGATTGCCGTTGAATACCCACTCGCCTGAGGGAACCACCGATGGCGTGGCGGTGTAATAGAGCGCGCCATCGACATAAAACGCCACCGAATTCTCCGACCACTGGATGCCGTAAACGTGGTAATCGTCCGACACTGTTTCGCCCAGCGGCAGCGTGTACTTTCCTCCGGCGCTATAGTCGCTGTAATTGCCCGAACCGACCGGCGTCAACGGCCCGTGGGCGGTGCCGTTGTTAATGGAGGTGTCATTCACGTTCCCGAAGGCGCCGAAATTCTCCATGATGTCGAGTTCGCCACACCAGGGCCAGCCGATGGTTCCGATATTCTCGCCCAACATCCAGAATGCGGGCCACACGCCCAGGCTGGGGGTCGGCAGCTTGATTCTCGCCTCGATCAGGCCGTACGTCCAACTCAGATCCGCGGTGCTCGTGGATGCGCCGGGAGCGCCGGTCTGCAGGCGCGCGGATGTGTAGTTACCGCTGGAATCGCGAATGGCGCGAATCACCAGGTTGCCGTTGCCGTCTTGAAAAGCGTTGGCGGTGGAATTGGTGTAGTCCTCGGCCTCGCCATTGCCCCAGCCATACGGATTGCCGTGGCCAATATCGTAGTTCCACTTGGTGGGATCCGGCGGGCTGCCGGCCGCACCGTTGAACTCATCGCTCCACACGAGCTGCCAGCCCGTGGTGGTCGTCTGGGACGCGGCCGCGAACGCGGTCAATAGTGTTAAGGATGTGATCAAAAAGATACGCATAACCCGTGACCATGATGGACCAATCGACGGAGAGTTTCAAGCGCGGCTCCGGGCGGGCGCAATTGACTGAGCACGGAGCGGGCCAAACTCACAGGCCAAACCTCGTTCTGTGCAATTGAACACAAAAAACCGTGTCGAAAGCACCCAGGCTACTGATTCAAGGACATTTGGCTACTAAACTCCCGGCACGAACCGGAGCCGGGCGGCAAACCGCCGAATTCGTGAATTATGTAAATTTAATGTTGGCCTGAATCAGGCCGGATTGGCATAGGCGGAGCCGTTTGTTATCCATTGTGAACCCGGATCTCCCGCAAATGGGACCCATATACCCGATGGCGTCCGAAGCCGTCCATTTTTCTTCCAATTTTTGTATCCGGACAGGGTTTCGCCGACCTGGGAAGGGGGGCTGTCCGATGGGCCCCGAATCCGCCTAACTCTCAGTGGATTAACACCCTTGACACAGTAGGTGAAACGACTTATTCTGCTGCGGACAGGGTTTTCACGTATTAGAGCGTTAGAGTCTCGTCCTGCCGTCGTGCAGGAGCGTGAACTAGCGTTAGTTTGGTGATGAAGCAAAAACAAGAGGAGATCTCGCTAAATGGGTTACACGTATAATCCAAAGGCAAAGGGTCAGGTCCTACAGGGGTGTAGGGGCCGGGCCACGAACCTCATTTTCTTTGGGCTGCTTGTCGCAGTCCTCATCCTTTGTCAATTACCGGCATTCGCCCAGCGCGCAGCCGGTTCAATCGCCGGCACCGTAGCCGACAAATCGGGCGCTGTGATTCCGGGCGCCAAGGTGACCTTGAAGAACGAAGCCAACAACAGCACGTTCGACGAAGTCACCAACGGCTCCGGCGTCTTCAGCTTCTCGACTGTACTGCCCGGCAGTTACCAGGTGACGATTGCAGCTCCGGGTCTTCAAACCTATGAGATGCAGCACATCATCGTGACGCAGGGCGCCTCGGTCGGCATTCCGACTATCACGTTGCAGGTTGCCACGACCAAGGAACAAATCGAAATCGTGGCATCCGGCGAGTCGGCTGTCCCGGTCGATTCTCCGCAAGCCAGCCAGACCTTGAACCAGAACATGATCACCGATCTTTCGATCGTCGGCCGCGACGCGGCTGAATTGATGAAGATCATGCCTGGTATGGCCATGACCGGAGGTCTGAGCCAAGGCATGTGGAACAGCTACACCACCCAGATCAACACGGGCCCCATCGGCGCGTTTTCCGCCAATGGCACGGCCGCAAACGGCGCCATGACCATGACGTCGGACGGCGCGAACCTGCTCGACCCGGGCAACCAGGGTACGCAGACCGCCAATATCAACCAGAACCAGGTGGCGGAAGTATCGGTCCTGACATCGGCCTACGACGCATCGTTCGCCAAGGGGCCGGTCACGTTGCAGGCATACGGCAAGAGCGGCAGCGCCCAGTTCCACGGGCAAGCTTATCTCTATGCCCGCAATGGCCAGTTCAATGCGATTGACTCTTACGACAAATCGCAGGGCTTGAAGCCGATCAGCGACAGTTACTGGTACCCAGGCGGCGATTTCGGCGGCCCGGTGCTGATCCCCGGTTCCAAGTTCAACCGCAACCGCGACAAGCTGTTCTTCTACGGCGCCTACGAGTACATGAAACAGACACCCGCGGGCACCTCATACCAATTCTTCCTGCCGACTTCCCAGATGCAGGCCGGCAACTTCAGCCCGGCATATATCGCTAGCCTGGGCAGCGGCTTCGCCAATGGCCATTCCAACGGCGCGGTGGTTCCGTGCATCAACGGCACCAGCACCGGCAACGGCTGCGGCAGCCTCACGAACATCGTGGGCGGCATGATTCCGCAGAGCCTGATCGATCCGAATTCGGCAGCCTACATGAAGACGTTTCCGGCGCCCAACGAGGATCCGACCGCCAATGGTTCGGGCAGCAACTACTCGTACTTCCTCGGACCGCCGGTAAACCGGTGGGAACTCCGTCTCCGCGGCGATTACAACATCAGCGACAAGACCAAGCTGTATTTCAGTTGGAATCACCAGCACGAGATCGATCAGAATCCGTTCTACGTGTGGTGGTGGGGATCTCCGGCGACGCTGCCTTATCCAGCGACGCAGACGGCCACCCAGCTCGCCAACGTATATAGCGCGAACCTGGTCCATGTGTTCAGCCCCACGCTGACCAATGAATTCGTATTCGCCGACGCGATCTTCGACAACCCGGTCGTTCTGGGCAATGCGAATGCGGTGAATCCCTCCGCTTTGGGCTTCAACTACACCGGCTTCTTCAAGCAACCGTTCACGCCGATGCTTCCCGACACTTATGGTTGGAACAACGTGACGGTCGGCTACTATCCCGAGCAGTACGGCTCGGTGTTCAAGGGCCTGAAAAACGCGTTCGGCAAGGATTCCGCCACGCCGAGCCTTTCCGACAACATCAACTACGTAGTCGGCAAGCACACGTTCAAGACGGGCTTCTATTGGGACTACGCCCAGAACTATCAGAGCGACTGCGGCCAGGGTTCCACGATGGGCTCCACGGACTACGACACTTGGGGCCAGACCTCGACCGGCAATCCGATCGCGGATGAAGTCATCGCCCACGAAAACGGCTTCGCCCAAGCCAACGGCTGCGTGACGAACAACTTCAAATACTACACCTACGGGTTCTACGTCAACGACTCGTGGAAGGCCGGCCGGCGGCTCACCCTTACCTTGGGTATCCGCTTCGACCACCTTGGCGAGTGGACGGAAGTGAATTGCCCTGGCTTGCCCCTCGGCACTGCCACGATTTCGCCGTGCCCCGGTCTCGCTGTTTGGGATCCGGCCACGTACGTGAACTCTGCCAGCAGCACGGTCAACTGGAACGGCTTGCAATGGCACCAGATCAATTCGGCGATCCCGATCTCCGGCTTCCCCTCGAAGCCGCTCTTCGCTCTGCCTCGCGTCGGCGCCGCGTATGATATCTTCGGCGACGGCAAGACGGTAGTTCGCGGCGGCATCGGCCTGTACCGCTTCCAGCTTGCTTACAACACGGCGAGCGGCGGTTCATTCAGCGATCCGGTCAACGTGGAATCGCTCTCAACCACCGGCGATTGCTGCGTGGGCTGGAACAACTTCGCGGCGTTCTCGCCTGCCAGCGGAACGGCCGGTTTAGGTCAAGGCAGCGGCCAGTCCGGCATCATGCAGATGGGTGACGAGCGGACGCCTTATACTTGGACCTACAACATCACGGTCGACCAGCGGCTGCCCGGACGGAGCGTACTCGAACTCCAGTACACCGGCAACCATTCGTATGACCTGATCAACGACAGCAACAACGGAAACCTCTCCAACGTCGACATCGCCCCGCTGGGCGCGTACTTTGGACCGGATCCGTTGACGGGTGTGACGCAGGTGAAGGTTGGCCAGTCGCTTCCGAGCGGCTTCAACGCTAACGATTACCTTCCGTTGAAATTCTACAGTTCCATGACGCTGGTATCGCATGGCAGCTACTCGAACTACAACGGGTTTGTGGCTTCGTGGCAGAAACAGACGGGCCGCATTACGTTTACCACCAACTACACGTTCAGCAAGGCGATGGGCGTTCGCGACGGCAACAGCAGCAACGGCGCCGCGGATGGTCAGTCGATCGATCCCTATAGCCTGGCCGCCAACTACGGCGTCCTGAACTGGGACCGCACGCACCTTTTCAACGCCGCATACGTAATCAGCCTGCCGAGCCCGATCAAGGGCAACGCATTCGCGGGTGGCGTGGTCAATGGCTGGGTACTTTCCGGCATCACGCAGTTCCAATCCGGCTCGCCGATCCAGGGCACCTTCCCCAACATGCAAGCCGTGTATCCTTCGAACGTGTCGTCGTCCACATGGCTCGGCACGAACGCGGAAGTGCTGACTCCGCTGCTGACCTGCGATCCGCGGAAGAACGTTTCTTCGGGCCAGTACTTCAACCCGAGTTGCTTTACTGTTCCGCCTCCGGGACAGAATGGGGACGTCATCTGGCCGTACATCAAGGGGCCGGCGTTCTTCAACAGCGACTTGGCGATTTACAAGCGGTTTGCCTTCAAGGAGCACCAGAGAGTCGAGCTGCGGTTCTCTGCGTTCAACTTCCTGAATCACCCGCTGCCGCAGTTCAACATGAGTGGAGCGAACGATCTCGAGCTCAACTTCACTCAGCCCGGAACTGGCACGTTCTCGGCAACCAACACGAATCCGAACACCAGCGGTCATGTCTTGTATGATTCCAACCTGGTCCGCCGCGTGGTTGAGTTCGCGCTTAAGTATAACTTCTAAGTCTCGCAGTGTGAGGCTTACATAACCAAAAGGGGCGGCCGCAAGCCGCCCCTTTTTTTGTGTCTTGAACCAATTGCTTTGTGCGGACCGGCAACCCAACTTAAGAGCATCCCGACCTGAAATGTCCAGTTTCTGCTGGTTTGTTCAGCCCGGAGGGCGAAAGACAGTAGCCCGCGGCGCAAGCCGTGGGGCCGAAGGGCCTGAACACATCCCCGAAACGGGGCGTAAGAACTCCGTCGGCGAGAGGACCCTTTCCCCGTTCCGGGGCTTTCCAGCGGTTCCAGCCAGTCCCAAGGCTCACGCCTTGGGCTACTGTCTTTCGCCCTCCGGGCTTGGTCGGTCAGTGTTACTCTAGCGCCTAACAGGGCGTGATTTCAGGAATGGTGACAATGCGGAAGAAAATGTCGAACGGCAGACGCTACGCGGTCCTCCTGGCGCCGCTCGCGTGCGTGGCGGCGCTGATTGCGCCGCACCTGGCGGGCGGAGCGGCTTCGCCGATTCAATTTGAGTTGAAGGCGATCGCCTTCCAGCACGAAAACGGCGAGGATGCGGGACGCCGGCAGGCGCCTGCGACCATGGCGGGCGGAGTCGCCGTGTTCGATTACAATCGGGACGGGCGTCCCGATATCTTCTTCACCAATGGCGCCAAGCTGGCGACGCTCCGCAAGGACGACCCGAAGTATTACAACCGGCTGTTCCGTAACGATGGCAACGGGGTCTTCACCGACGTCACCGAGAAGGCCGGGTTGGCCGGGGTCGGCTACGACGAAGGCGTGGCCGTGGCGGACTACGACAACGATGGCTACCCGGATATCTTTGTGGCTGGTCTCTATCACAACACCCTCTATCACAACAACCGCGACGGAACGTTCACCGACGTCACGGAGAAGGCAGGGATCAAGAACGCGCCCGACCCGCAATACGGCCCACTGTGGGCGGTGGGCGCGGTGTGGGTGGACGTGAATAACGATGGGTTGCTGGACCTGTTCGTGGTGAATTATATGAAGTGGGACTACGCGACCGAGCCCAAGTGCGGTTACAAAGGGCAGCCGGAATACTGCGACCCACGGCAATACGGAGAGACGCCCAACCAGCTTTACCTGAACCAGGGCGACGGCACCTTCAAGGATGTATCGGCGGAATGGGGAATTCGGGCGCATCCGGGCAAAGGCATGTCGGCATCGATGGCGGACTACGACCTGGATGGATTCCCGGACATTTTCGTTCCCAACGACACGCAGGCGAATTTCCTGTTCCACAACGTAGGCGGCAAGAAATTCGAGGAAGTGGCGTTTCCCGCCGGCGTGGCGCTGCCGGAAGATGGAGTGTTTATCTCGGGGATGGGCTCGGATTTCCGGGATTACAACAACGACGGCTATCCGGATATTGTGTTCGTGGCGTTGGAGCGGCAGACATTTCCGATCTTCAGGAACGTCGGCGGAACGCGGTTTGAAGAGGTGACGGCCGCGAGCGGCATGCGCAAATTGTGCTGGCCGATGGCGGGGTACGGACCGGGATTTTTCGACTTCGATAACGACGGCTGGAAGGACCTGTTTGTGACGCGCGGCGACGTGCTTTCGCTGGCCATGCCGGGGGGCATGGTCAATCAGCCGAACAGCGTATTCCGCAACACGGGCGCAGACGGAAAATGGCAGGCGCTGACAGCGGAGGCGGGTTTGACGGCGGCGCCGCCGGGACGTTTCCGCGGGGTGGCCTTCGGCGACCTGGATGGCGACGGGCGGGTGGACGTGGTCACCACGCAGATCGACGGCCCGGGCCGCATCTGGATGAATCGGAGTCCGGGGGCGGCGCACTGGCTGGACATCGCGCTCGAAGGGACCAAGAGCAACCGCGACGGCATCGGCGCACGGATCAAAATCGTCACCAAGGCGGGCGCGCAGTACAACCACATGACGACCAGCGTGGGCTACGCTTCTTCGAGCGACGGCCCGGTGCACTTCGGCCTCGGCGCGGAGGCGAAAGCGGACTTAGTCGAGATACACTGGCCGTCCGGCATTGTGCAGACGCTCAAGAACGTGCGTGCCGACCAGGTGCTGAAGGTGAAAGAAGCGCAGTAAGGCGGGCGCCTTAACGCGCGGAAACGGCGCGCAAGTTATTCTCAGTGTGCTGAAAGCGCTGAGCCTAGGGCCCTTCCCGTGTCTGCAAGTGCGGCCCGGCTGAAGCCGCGCCCGCTTGCGAAAACGGCTGCCCTGGCCGGGTTGGCAGGCGAAAGCGCCTGCCCCACTTCGCTTCATGAGGCGACTGACAGGAGCCTTCGAACGTCGGATTTCAGGATAAGTTCGCAAATATCTGCGATAACTGGGATGCGAGCCGCCTAACCTCGGATTTCAGAGTAAGTCAACTAACTAAGGTCTCCGACGACTTGGTACTAACATCGGTTGCGCGAGTTAGCCGATGTTACTAACTCGCATGACAATCAGTTATTGGGCCGGCCGACGAGAACGTTGAGGCGGTCGAACTCGGCTTTCTCGCGTTCGCCATCGGCCTGGCGGTTGAGGCGGAAGTAGAGCGCGGAGAGCTCGACGTGCGGCTGCGCCCAGGTGGGGTTGAGGCGGATGGCGCGTTCGAAATCCCGGACGGCGTCTTCGATTTTGCCTTCGCCGCGCTCGATGCGGGCCATTTCGTAATGAGCGACGTCGGAATCCGGCTTCAGTTGGAGCGCGCGCTCGATATGATGGCGCGCGCCGGGAAGGTCGCCGGCGGTGCGGAGAACCTTGCCCAAGCCGAAGTGGGCTTCGAAATCGTTGGGGTCGGCGGCCAGGGCTTTATTGAGGGCTTCGATGGCGCCTTGGGAGTCGCCGAGCAGCGGCAGGGCCATGCCGCGCAGAGTGTAGACGCCGGGCAGTTGCGGATTCAGCTTGATGGCGTCATCGGCGTCATCGCGCGCGTCCTCGAAGAGGCTGAGCTTGAGGGCGGTCTGGCCGGCGAGCAGATAAGCCAGGGCGCTGTGGCCGAGGCGGCCGATTTTCACGTAGCGCTCCATGCCTTCGCGCGCATGGCCGGTGCGGACGAGGATAGGCGCCAACAGCGATGCGACCGCGAGATCGTCCGGGCTGGCGGTCTCGAGGGGGCCGAGGATGGCGAGGGCCTGTTCATCCTGGCCGATGTGGGCGTAGCAATCGCCGAGCAGGGTGGAGACGCGCGCGTCGCCGAGGTTGGCGCGGTGCAGAATGTCGAACTGGCGAGCGGCTTCCTCGAAGGCGGACTTCTTGTAATAGGCGACGGCCAGGTTAAAGCGGAGGCCGGTGTTGGACTCATGGCCGGCGAGGGCGGCCAGGTACTGCTCGATGGCTTCGTCGTAGTGGCCCTGACGAGCGAGAATCACGCCGAGGTTGGCGCGGGCCTCGACGACGCCGGGATACTGTTTGAGCAACTCCCGATATTCGCGGACGGCGGCTGCATCATCCCCGCGCTGCTGGGCGGCAACGGCATCGTGAAAAAGCTGTTCGGGGCCGGAGCTTTGGGGCACGGCGGCGCAGGCCAGCACGAGGGTTAGGACGCAGAGACGCATCCATTTCAGAATAACTCCTATTTGCGTTATCGTAATACCACATGGAAGACGCAGGGTTGAAGAGGACGGCGCGCGCACTGTTGATCGCGGTGCTGCCGCTCGCGGTCGGACTGGCGCAGGAGCAGACGCCGGCCGCGGGGAGTTTCGAGGATGTGGCGAAGCGCGCTCAAGCGGCGCTGCAGGCGCGGCCGGCGGAAGCCGCCAAGCTGTACCGGCAAGGGGTGGAGATGCAACCGGCTTGGGCGGAGGGCTGGTTCAACCTGGCGGCTTCGCTTTACGACCTGAAGCGCTACGCGGAGTCGCGCGATGCGTTCCGGAAGGAAGTGAAGCTGATGCCGCAGATGGGCCCGGGGTGGGCGTTTCTGGGCCTGGCGGAGGCCGAGCTGAACGACCCGGAGCAGTCACTGGCGGACATACGGAGGGGCGAGGAGTTGGGGATTCGCGGCAACCATGAGTTCGAGCGGACGGTGCGGCTGAAGGCGGCGGCGCTGCTGCTCCAGGCGTCGGTTTTCGACGCGGCGATGGAGCAGTTGCGGCCGCTGGCGGACGGCACGGAGAACTCGCCGGCCGTGATCGACACGATGGGCCTGTGCTCGCTGGCGGTGGCGCGCACGATGGACGGGTTGAGCGAAGAGCAGCGCGCGGTGGTGCGGCTGGCGGGTACAGCGTCGTGGGCATTGGTGAGCCATCATCCGGAGCAGGCGAGCGCGGCTTACGCGGAGTTGCTGGAACGGTATCCGCTCGCGCCGGGCGTGCACTACACGTATGCCACCTACCTGATCGAAACCGATCTGGCGGCGGCGCTCGCGGAGCTGGAGAAAGAAGTGCAGCATACGCCGGATCACTGGCTGGCGCAGATCCTGTTGTCGACGCTACGGATCCGGGAGGGGTCGCCGGATCTGGCCCTCGCGTCGCTGCGCGCGGCTTTGAAGCTGGTGCCGCCTCGATACCTATGGCTGTGCCATGCCGAAATGGGGCGCGCATTCCTGGCCTCCAGCGACGCGGCGGCGGCGGTGAAAGAACTGGAGACTGCGATCCGGCTGGAGCCCGGCAGCGCGCAGGTTCGCTACCTGATGGCGCAGGCTTACCGCAGCGCGGGCAGGAAAGAAGACGCGCAGAAGCAGACGCTGGAGTTCGAGAGGCTGAAGGCGCAGCAAGATCCGGCGGCGGTGCCGGAGTACCAGCGATTCGCCTTGGGCGGCCGGAACTAAAACTGGGGTTCGCAGGCCGGGGGCCCGCGACACTCTCACGCCCGCCGGCTTCAGCGCAGCAGAAACTCCGTGGCCTTGGGACCGATCGAGTCCAACACGTTCAGCAACTCGTGGCCCGAATCGACCACTTGCAGGGCGGCATTGGGACGGCCCGCGACGAGGCGGCGAGATAGTTCCACCGGGACCACATCGTCTTGGGCGCCGTGGAAGATCAAAGCTGGCTGTGCGAAGTCCGGGTAGTCCTCATACTGCGCGGCATCCTGCAGCAGCGCATAAGAGACCGCGCGGCTGCGGCCTTCGGCGTAATGGAACACCTCCATCCAGCCGGTGCGGCGCCAGTTCTCCACGGCTTCGTGTCCCAAACGTTCCGGCCAGCGGCGGGCAAAGCCGAAGGCCGGCGCGAGCAGCACCAGCCGCGTCACCTCGGCGTGGCGCGCGGCGTAGAGCGCGGCGAGGTAGCCTCCCATGCTGGATCCCATCAGCGCCACCGGCTCGCCAGCCGCGGCCTCGTGCACGGCTTGCAGTTGGCCGGTGATCGTGAGGTGGGCGAAATCGCCGCGCGCCAGATCGAGCGCCGCCACATCCGCTCCGGCCGCTTTCAGGCTCCGCGAAAAGAAGCGGGCCTTGTTGGATGCGGGGCCGGAGGCGAACCCGTGCAGGTACAAGATGCGGGTCATGGCTTGGCCGGCGTGGGCGGCGATTCCGGCGCTTCGGTGAATTTGATGTCCGCCTCGGCGCTAAACATCTTGAACGGCGCATACCGGTAAAGGTTCTCCGTCATCACCCGGCCGTCCACCAAATGGCGATGCACCACCGAAACCGGCGTCAAGAAGCCGTGCGACGACATGACATAATCCACGCTGGCCTGGTCGCGCACGGTGCAGCCTGCGTCGACGACCTCGGCCCAGGCTTCCACGCGCAGCGGCAATCCATCGGACTTGCGCATCCAGAGCCGGCCTTGGAGCGATTGGCGCACCGCCCTGCGGCCATGGAACTCCAATTCGCCGCCGGCCGTGGAGAGTTGCTTCCAGGCAAGCACGACCGCCGTATCGGTGCCCAAGCGCGCTCGCGTGGAGGAACCGAATTGCAGGTTCTGCCATCCGCGCCGCGTGAATTCGAGCAAGATCAGGCCGTAGTCGATGGCGATATCGACCAGACCATGCTGGGTGAGTTGCTCCAGCATCCGCTTGCGGGTCCGGTCGGTGGGCGACTGCAGGCCGAGTGATAGGGCGCGGCGCGCGCTCTCCTCGGTTTGCACCGGCTGGCCGTCAACGGAAATCACCTGGCGAAACTCGTGCAGGTCACCGGAATCGGCGTCCCGCAGCGTGCCCACGCTATATTCCGACACGATCTGACGGACTGTAGAGCGCACGGCGGGAGCCGCGGCGGCAGTTCCGACGCGCGGCCTGAAGCGCGGTGGCGGCAGGACGCTGCGCTGTTCGAGCGTTTCGATGGTCAGCGTCTTGGGGATGTTTTGCCACATAACGTCGGCCTCTTCCGCCACCCGCGCAAGCAGCGGGTTATCCGCGTCCGGGCGAGGCTGCGAAGGCGTCGCCGCCGGAGGCAAAGTCTGCGCTGAGAGCGCCAGTGGCGCGAGGAATGCCACAAAAGCCAGCCGCATGGCTCTCATTGTAGCAAGCGATGGGGCTCGACAAGGACCTATAAATCAAATGTTTTCATGCGATTAACAAATACATGGCATTTTGTTGACAAAATAGTTGCACACGGACTTAAAACTCTGATATTCTAACAAAGCCGCCCAATCTGAGTCTTCCGGTAAGCAAACAAGGTTTGCAACTGCTGGGCGGAGAGTGGTATAAATAGAGAGACTCCTGCAAGGAATGGTAACAAAGCTTTCCCGGGCCACCGGGGAAGTGGAATACGGCCTTCCTGTTTGGCTCTTTTTGAACTTCCGATTTTTTCGATGGCGTACGCGTTTTGTGCGTTGCCGTCGATACCGAGTTTCGAGGCCTGCAGTTGGTTCCGGTATTATCGATGCCGGGGCGGACTGCGCAGATCTTTGACAATCTGGTTGGATGCAGTAAGGAAAACTCGTCAGAGAACTCTGAGTAAATAGCGGAGCGATCTTGAGGTCGGGGCTTGTCCCTGGCCATTCTCATTATTTTCAATGAGAGTTTGATCCCGGCTCAGAATCAACGCTGGCGGCGCGCCTAACACATGCAAGTCGAACGAGAAAGCTGGAGCAATCCAGTGAGTAAAGTGGCGTACGGGTGAGTAACACGTGGATCATCTACCTCTTAGTGTGGAATAACCCAGGGAAACCGGGGCTAATACCGCATAAGTCCGTGAGGAGAAAGCAGCAATGCGCTGAGAGAGGAGTCCGCGGCCGATTAGCTAGTTGGCAGGGTAAAAGCCTACCAAGGCAGAGATCGGTAGCCGGCCTGAGAGGGCACACGGCCACACTGGCACTGAAACACGGGCCAGACTCCTACGGGAGGCAGCAGTGGGGAATCTTGCACAATGGGGGAAACCCTGATGCAGCGACGCCG
>Ga0187847_10000364_pt1 | contig 52799 bp, 41 predicted proteins | sample June2016WEW_4_10_FD_132458 | JGI IMG/M metagenome (GOLD analysis project Ga0187847, IMG submission 132458) | Peatland microbial communities from SPRUCE experiment site at the Marcell Experimental Forest, Minnesota, USA - June2016WEW_4_10 | ecosystem: Environmental > Terrestrial > Soil >...
GGGCGAGAAACTTGATCATGTATTTGCCGGGCAGGAGGGTGAAGCCGGTGTCGTATTCGATGGGGCGATGAGCGAGCTCCGCGGCAGTGGCATCAGAGAGCTTGATGTTGACGTTGTCGCGGACGTTGGAGACAGTGGAGCCACCAACAAGATCTTTGATCTCGCCGACGAAGTCGATGAGCGTGTGCTCGGCGCCACCACGCTTGGCAAGGGCTAACTCGCGACCGGGAATCTTGACGATGATAGGGACAAAGTACTCGGCGCGATTGAGCTGGAAGTGATCGATCTCCATGGCGATGGATAAGTCAGTGACAGGATCTTCGAGCATGAGTGCATCTTCAAGCTGGCGCTCCTTGTCAACGATGGTGAATTTACTGAATTCCTTGTCGGCGTAGTATCCTTCGCGATAACTAAGCTTGGCATCAAGATTCTGCGTGAGGGAAACCTTGATGCGGCGGAAGTGGCCGTTCTTCGCGGTGTTCGTCGCGTAGTAGCCGATGAGGTAGTAATCGGAGATAGCTTCCTGCGCCTGAACAATGCCACGAGTCAGATCGTTGTTGTCGAAGAGAGCCTTGCCACCTGTGTCACCCGCTAAAGCGTAGAGCGTGTCCTGCGACTGCTGGAAATTGCTAGTGTTGGCTTGAGCAGCAGCGCCGGTGTAGATGCCTGAGTTACCTTGCGAGCCTTGAGTGGCGTCGCCGAGCGGGGCCTGCGCAACGAGGCCGCGTGTGTCGATGGGCCAGAAGGAAACACCGGCCTTGATAGCGGAGTCGACTGTCGCGTGAAGTTGCGCCTGATTGTCCACACCGTTAAGGCGGAGGCCGCTGGCGAAGTAGATGAGCGATTTCTTCTCGTTCAATTGGCCGAGCATTTTGACGGCGGTTTCAAGAGCGGAGAGTTGGCGATCTGTGTTGAAGATGTTGAACTCACTGTCGTCCTGCCCGAATGCCGCGCCGGTGTCTGCGCTGCTGGCGTCGTCGGTGGTTTCGGTGTCGCCCTGGGCTTCGCCAACGACCAGTGTTTGCAGGATACTGAGCAGCTTGTCGCGGTCGGAGGTGAAGTCCTGGAGGATATCGACCGCGCCACCTTGGTAGCGGAGGATGGAGACGAGATCGACGGTGGTCATCTGAGTGCGGAGGAACTTCTCTGCGGCCGAGAGAGCGCGAAGCTGGTCGGCTGGATTCATGGCTGACATGTCGAAGTAAAGGGCAAGCAGCCGGCGATTCTTGTAGCGCTCGTTGTCGACGGACTCGGGGGCGATCTGCGTATGAGCAAGCTTATTGTAAGTCCGCACGTTTTCGGTTGCCGGCGTCGAGACCGGCAGTGGCGCAGAGAGCGCACTAAGGTCCTGATGTTCGCAAATGCGGACGGTTTGCGGGACGCCATCCTCGGTGACGGCGAAGTCTTTAGCGGTGAGACCGGGGATGGGCTTACCGTCTTTGTCTTTGACGACGACAGCCTCGGTGACCAACTGCACCTTAACGGAGAGAGTGTAGCTCTCCGCCGCTTCCCCCGGCTTGTTCTGGCCGATCTGCTGAGCACCAACGAAAACGTGGCCGACAGCGGCGGAGATGAGGGCGAGGCTGGTCAGGATTCTCATCGCTAGAACCTCAACCGAACGGTGGTTTGCAGGCTGCGCATTGCATTGACAGACGCGGGCACGCCGAATTGCGTGCTGTTGACAGTGGTGACCCAACCGGTGAAGACCGCGTGGTTGAGCAGATTGGTGGAGTCGATGCGCGTTATGAGATTGAACTTGGTGGTGGGGTGGAAGGTGCGCTCTAGCGAGGAGTTGAGGCTGAACTGCGATGGACCGGTGATGGAGTCTCTGCCTGCTGTTCCCCATTGACCAATGGCGGGCGCTGTGTAAGCAGAGACATTGAGGTGCTGGCTAGCATTGGAAGCATAGATCGGAGCGCCGGTCAGGCTGGGGCGAATGGTGCCGGTAAAGCCGGTGCCGGGGACGGCGGCTAGATAACTGGGCGTTTCTGGAAGACCAGTGCCGACGTTGATGCTTGTCAGCAGCGTCCATTCCTTGTAGGCCTTCCCTCGCCAGCCGGTGAGGAGAGTTCCACCTTCAACGCCCTGGCCGGTGGTGTATTGCGCCTGCACGTTGAGGAGATGGCGCTGGTCGAACGAGGAAAGAGCACGCTCGGCGTGAAGGTCAAGCCAGTCTTGGGCAATCGATGCAGACGGTGTGGGTGCCGGCGAAGACTCGCCTGAATTTCCACTTTGCGAAGTGGCAGTGACGTGGCCCTGGCCACCGAGGAAAGAGTCGTCGTCGATGGATTTTGAATACGTGTACAAAAGGGACGCGGTGAATCCGGCGCGGAGCCTGCGGCGCAGCTGCAACTGGCCGGATTCGCGCGTGGAGTCGCCGCCGGAGGTTCGATACTCAAAACCCAGCGGGCATTCGGGACAAGGATTGGTCGCCCCGATGGGGTAGGTGTTGGGCAGGAATTCCTGAACGCCGCGCGTACCTTTGACGCCCAGATAAGTTGCAGTCATCTGCAGCGCGCCGGGCAGATCGCGCTGCACGGATATCTGCCAGGTTTGCGCGTAGCCGACCCGGAAGTTGGGATCGACCGCATAGGTGTCAGAACTGACGGATGAGCATGGGGCGAAACCCTTCGCGAGGGTAAGCGGGCAAGCGGCGGAGTTTTCAACGTTGAGGCTCGTGGAGAGAGGTGCCTGTTGAGCAAGCTGCTGCGCGGAGCCGAGGTAGACCGAGGTGTCGTGATAAACGCCGTAACCGGCGCGCACAACAACGGTGGAAGCAGGGATGGGACGCCAGGAGATGCCGATGCGCGGCTCGTAACCGAGCTTGTCAGGGCGGACGAGGGATGTGGGAAAGTGATTGCCGGTGACAGACCCAACAGGATTGCTGCCGAGGACATAGGAGTCGGCGGAAAAGTCCGGAGCGAGATCGAGATTCACGAGGCGTCCATGGAGCTCCGAGATTGGCGACTCGTAGTCGTATCGAATACCTGCGTTGATGGTGAGTACGGAAAGTATGCGCCAATCGTCAGTGGCGTAAGCGTCGTAGACAGGTTGGCGGAAGTATTTATCGGCATTGCCGAAGGCGAGGGAGCTGGTGTCGGGAACGCCAATGAGGAAGTCGGCGATGTCAGAGCCGGTAGCGGGGGAACCAGTCGCCGGGCCTGCGGTGGCGGCGCCGGTAAAGGCAAAGTTGCCGCGCGGGTTTTGCTGGTAGAAGTCGTTGTACTCCTGATGGCGGAAGTCGCCGCCTACGGTGAGGTTGTGATGGCCGCGATATACGCCGATCGAGGCCGAGAAGGCGTCAGTGCGATTGCGGTTGAAGGAGCTGTTGGCATCACTCAGACCGGTAATGCCGCTAGAGAATGTGAGCGCGGGTGGGCCCCAATTGGCTGGATCCTGGTCGTTACCGGCGATGCCCGCATTGCCGGAGATGTTTTCACGATTTTCAAATTCGGGCGTGATGATGGTTCTGAGACGGCTGAAATTGTATTTGGTATAGAAGAAGAGATGCTGATTGAAGCGGTGCGACCAGTTGATGTTGGTGTTGATGCCGAGCGTGTCAGTGGTATCGACGAAGCCGAAGAGGTTGACGCCGTCGGCGCGCGTGCTTTGCAGATTGAATGCTCCGTAGAGCTGGTTCTTGCGGCCAAGAGTCTTGTCGAGACGCGTCTGCACCACGTCCTGATGAGCATTGGTGAGCACGGGCGTCTGGTAGTTGTAGAGCGGGTTGTTGGTGAGGTTCGGCACGGGATAAAGCTGTAATAGCGACTGCGCCTGGGAGCTGACAGGAACCTGATTGCCAGCATATGGCAGACCGGTTGTGGGATTGAAGACAGTGACCGGCTGACCCTGCGCATTGAGTAGGCCGAAGAGGTTGCCGGTGCGTTCTGCGTCAGTAGGAACAAGGCCGGTTTCGTCCTGCTCAGTCTGGTTGCGCGTCCACTGATAAGCAACAAAGGAGTTGGGGCCGCGCGGCAACACGCGTGGGATCTTGAGAGGTCCGCCAAAAGTGACCGCGCCAGTGACGAGATTATAGAACGGCTTGGGTAACTCCTGTCCGGTGAGAGAATAGGCGCGTGCGTTGAGCGTGGAGTTACTGAGGATGGCCGCTGCGCCACCGTTGTAGAGACTTTTGCTATTGGGGCGGCGGTTCCCAAAGGCGCGATCGAGTGAGTATTGACTGGTGGCGGCGTTGTTGACACTGCCGTTGACGAGAAAACCGTCATTGGCTTGCTGGCTTTGCTCGTCCGGGGTCTTGGGAATCTCGGTGGGTGCGTTCGCAGCGGCCGCGGCGTCGGGTTTCTTTGCGTCGGGAGGGGTGATTAGGGATGGCTGGATGACTGGCGGAGCCTGCGTCAGTTTGGTGCTCGCCATGAGTTGGTCGACGGGAAGCAGGACCAATTCCCACTTGCCGGCTGGTGTGTTGGCGGTGATGGCCACGTCGGCCTGTATGGTGACGAAACACTGCATCTCAACCTGAATCTTCCATTGGCCGTCGGGCAGATTGTCGAAGTTATAGACGCCGCCCTGGTCAGAGATAGCACTGAACTTCTTTGTCCCTTGCGTAGCCGTGACGGTGGCTCCGGGAACGGGCAAACCGCCGAAAGTGACCTGGCCGTGATACTCCGATGCCGCCGTACGGATAGAGGCACAGAGACACGCAAGGATGCAGATGAGCGAGATATCGATGATTCGCCGAACCTGCTTCATGAGGTCACTCCAACCTGGGATTAGTTTTCTGAAGGCTGCTCGATGTGGTCGATGACAATCAAGTCGAGCGGGCCCTTTTGGGATTCTAGTTTCAAACCGAGTTGATCTTGCAGCGCGGTAAAGAGCGAAGGCGCCGCGGAGCTGGATGAAGTTGCATCCACAGAATCGTCGGGCGAATATCGAAGCGTGAAGTCATAGGTTCCTTCAACGCTGGTTTTGTTTTGAACCTTCGAATTCAATTGCCCGGAAAGTTGAACTGCCAACCTATCCATCGAAAACCCTTGAGCGGTAATTACGAATCCCCCTGAATCCGACTGCATTTGCATCATGCCTTTCCCGCCCGGCCGACCGTCGAATCCCTTGAGCCCGTCTTTGTAATCGTCGTCTGCCTTCGACTCGTGAAGTTTGAGACCGCCCTTTGCAACAACCAGAGCATAGATTGGGAATTGCCTTGTCTCATGGTGAACAACTAGCTTGAACCGGTCGGCGAGAAGGGCCTGCGCCATGTGCTGACGGACCAGCGTTTTCTGATCGGGAGAGAGTGTACTCAGCGACTCCATGGTGGACTCGTCCATTTTGGCGGTGACGTCATAGTAGTCGGAGGACGCCCATTCAGGACCGCCGGTTACCTGATAGTCGCTGACGCCATAAGCGAGGCAGATGAGCGATTTGACTTGGACGTGCGATGCTGTCAAGCCATCTGGATTTGTCCTGGTGTAAACCATCAACGGACCGCCGTTGGGCTTGAACTTGTGAATGGAGGCTACGTCATAGACCGCGGAGGGGATGGCAGCAGCTTGCGCATCGGCGGACCTCGCACCCGCGGGTGGTGTTTGCTGGCTCAACAGAAATGGCGCAGTCCAGGCCAGGAGACCAAAGGCAGTCAGCAACCGCTTCGCACGAAGATCAAGTTGTGACACAAAGCGCTCGGTCATCCTACACGGTCCTTGATGGAGTTGGGAGCCGGGGACTCCGGAGAGTCAAAACAACGCACACTTCCTGATTCCGCGCTGGGTTCGCCTATTTGACGGTGCTCATTTCGTTTCCGCTCACTGTGCTTGCCGTCCCCGGTCACAAAATCAGGACCAGGCACACCCGATGCAGTGCCTGAATCAGAGGCTTAGTTGGCCGAAGGTTTCTCCACGTGATCGATGACCATCACGTCGGCAGGGGCCTTGGTGGCCTCCAGCTTGAGACCTATCTGCTCCTGGATGGCGGTGTAGAGATTGGGTGGCGCATCAGCGCTATCTGTGGGTGGTGGAACCCTGGCGCCCATGCCGGCGAACTGCGAGTCATCGGGGGTCCAGTTGAGAGAGAAGTCGAATCTGCCGGTGAGTGCGGTCTCGTCCAGCACCGGACGGTCAAGTACGGCGCTCTGCATGAGTCCGGCGAAGTCCGTCATCAGCGCGTTGCGTACATTGAGTTTGCCCAACCCCTGGAAGAAAAGGGCGGGAAGGCCGTTCGGCGCGCTGTCGTTCTTGGTCATTTTCGCTCCGGTCTTGGAGACGCTCAGCACGTAGACAGAAAGCTCCTTCTTATCCTTGTGAAACGTAAGTTTGAAGCGATCGGCCAGCAGCTTCTGGATCATGATCTTCCACTGCTTTCCGTTAGGGGCGCCTTCGCCGTCGGGTTTGCCGTCGATGTCGAATTTGTCGGAATCTCCCCAATCGGGAAGTCCGATCACCTGCTTGGCCTGCACGCTGTAAGCGAACGAGATGATCTGCGTAAGGGGCTGATTGATGATATGGAATTCATTTCCCCGAACAACGAATGCTTTGCGCTGATCATCCGGCTTGCTTGGTTTGATGGTGGCAACCTCAAAGCTAGGGTCCGCGTCGGCGGCCATCGGCGGGAGGGGTGGCGGAGGCTTCGGAATGGCCCACTCGGTTTCGGGAGTGGCGCGCGTGTAGGTAAGAGCCAGTGGATTGGGTCCCTGGCTCCAATTGCCGACGATCGACTTTCCGTCGGCGCTCATCTTGCCCTCGTAAGTACCGCCGATTGCCGTCACAGCCATCTTTACCGTGCCACCGTCCAGGGTGATCTTGGCTACTGGAATGGGTTGGCCCCCCTGGTCGATGCTGTAGGCGGTCGCCGCGTAAGCACCGCCATCAGCCTTCGTAACCTTGAGCACAAGGCGCAGATCCTGGCCCGCGTGGAGTGTGCCTTGCCAGGTGCCTGTCAGGTCCTGCGCTGAACCTGGCGCGGGATTCGGGCCGGCAGTTGGCGCCGGGGCCTGCGCGCAGAGCTGATCGGCTGGCATCAGGCCGAAGACGACTGGCGCAGCTATGGCGAGGACGGCGGCGAGCTTGAGCAGCGGCTTCCTGCTGCATCTCAATGTGGGCGCGAGGGATTCAGGCATCATGCGGATAATCCTTTTCTCCGTTGGGAGTTCGGAACTCGAGAGAGGTGAACCAGCTCTGTTCCCTGTTGGGGATATACCGATACAGACGATATTACGGGTCTTTGAGTTCGCCAGTTCCGTGTTTTTGTGACGGGTGGTACGTTTTCTGTCTGCGTTGAAGCTAGTTTGGGGAAGGACGCTCAACATGGTCTATGACAAGCACTTCGACTGGGGCCCTTCGCGGTTCCAATTTCAATCCAAGCTGCTCTTGAAGTGCGGAGAAAATCGAGGTTGGTGTTTCGTCGGGCATCGCTCCGTCGGCACCTTGAGGTTGCTGCGGCTGCTGAGAAACTCCATTGAGCACCCAGTCATAGTGCCCCTTGAGGCCGGTATCGTCGACGACGATGCGGTTGCCAAGCTCAGAGAAGTAAGAAAGCCAGTCGGCCATCATATTCATTGGCCAGGCACTCGCCGTGAACTGGTCGTGTCCAGTCGGACGGAGTTGCGGAAGATGGGCTCCCGGTGGAGCGGGCGTTCCAGGCGGGGGAAATGGAGAGACCTCGACCTCCTTCAGCTTTGAGCCACCCTTTGCAACCACAAGCGCATAGACCGGGCGCTCGCGATTCTCCATGCTCGCCTTCATTCGGAATCGGTCGGCCAGCAGCGCTTGTACCATCATGCGCCGCTGCTCGAACCTCTGGTCGAGAGGCAGGTTCTTGAAGGCTTCTACCTCGGAGTCGGACACCTTCGCCTGAACGTCGTAGAACTCTGTTCCGACCCAGCTGGGTGCACCTACAATCTGATCGTCGGACTTGAAGTGATATGCGAATCTGATCAGGTCCATGACCGACGAATGTGTGGTCGCGAAGTTAGCGGGGTTCAGCGTGATGCGAAGGCCGGTCTTCGAATCGTTGTTTGGCTTTATTGTCGCCACTTCAAAGGCCGGCAGACTGGCAGGGACTGCCTGAGGCTGAGATGGGACTTGGCCGCGCGAAGCAGGCACAAGACCGAAGAGTATGGGGAGCGAGACCATGGCGGCTCGGCACAACGGAACCGATCTTCGGCGTTGATACTTGCGCATGACTTGTGAGCGACCTCAGCGGGGATGCGGCGAGCCGAAGATTAGAGCAGTTGATGGCGCCCTATTCAGTTAGACACCCGTGCACACTCGATTGTTCCCGAAGCCGCGGATCGAACTTCGCGACCAGTGCAGAAGGTTAATTGACATGAGATTGCAACACTTTTTGCGACCTGGGGTTTGAATGAGAAAGCGCCGGCCCGGAAGTTCAGGCGGGACGCCGCAAATCGACAAGCGAGGAACGATATGAAGAAATGGCTTGCACTTGCTGCTTTGTTGCTGCCCATCTCTCTGGCCGGGTGCTCTCATCCGCAACCGGTGGTTGTTTATGCTCCACCACCCCCACCGCTAGAACTAAGCGACGCGGGACGGCAGGGATTTAACACAGGGTTCGAAGCTGCACGACGGGACGTCGCCGAGGGAAAGCCACCGGGCGTGGAAAAGCATCCACGGTTCCGGAATCCCCCGGTGCCACCGCCGCTGATCGAGGAATATCGCCACGGATTTAGAGCCGGGTATGAGGCCTTCCTGCACCATGGCGCGCCACCGCCGCCAGGATATTGATAACGCTAACCGATGAAGGTCTTGTGGCCCCATCCTTTCTGCGATGAAACTGCGGAAAGGATGGGGCTTTCATTTTCATGGGACTAACGGGACGGGATTAGATGTTCCGTTACTGGGCGCTGTCGGCATCATCGCCGTAAGTGGGATACGGTTGGGGCTCGGTGCTTGTCGGCATCGCGGCGAAAGTTACCAGGTCGGCCTGCACCTGTGCCCATTGCGTGGGGTTCTTCTTTGTCGAAATGGGTGAGTCTGGATTGGCGTAAAAGGTTTGGACATCTTGTTTGATGCCCGGCGGGATGGGCTGAGTGGGCACGCGCGTCAGGCGATGAAGGAGATCTGCGTAGGTGGAATCAGTAAGCGAATAGCCGCCGGGCTGAACCACGTGCCCGGTATCGAGATCGCGATTCGGTAAGGGATGGCGCGGATCTCGCGAGTGACGTGGCACGGTTTGACTGCCCGCGGGATCCGCAGGGAGCGCGCCCGAAGGCGGAGGCAAGGAATGCGTATCGGCCTCAGCCGCGCTCGCTGCGGTGGAGCGAGTTGCGATGGGCGGCGTGAAGCGCGCGAGGCTGTAACGAAGTTCCGCAAGAGATTGCGACAGGCTGTGCACGTAGTCGGCTTCAGTGTCCGTGGTGGGTCCCTTTACGGCAAGCATGGAGAGCGGGCCAAATTTGGGCAGGATATAGAACAGGCCGGCGAGTGTATAGGTAATGATTCCCGCTTTGCGGCGATATGAATCCCACTGATTGAGCGTTGACACCGCGGCCACTTCTTTCTCGATCTCCGCGAACTCCCGCGTATCCGGCTCCGGGGGCTCGTGATGACGACGTTGGATGGTGAGCGCATATGCAATGCGCGGAATGAACACGTGTACTGCGAAGCGATAGGCCCGCAGGTTGAAGCGACGGCCGCGCGTGCCGGAGAAGTCTTCAGTCAATCCGTAGGTCTGGTAGTAGGCCAGGGCGAGCTGCTTCTGAGGCAGCTCAAGTCCGACATGACGCACGTAGCGTAACGGTGCGGTGCGATGATGCGCGATCTGGTCAATGTCGAAGGCAAATTCGGTTTGGACATGTTGGTGCCTGCCCTCGGCATAGGTGACTACCTTGCCATATTTCTTGCCGAGCTTTTCAAATTCAATGGGGACGGCGAGGTTGGTAGCTTCAGAATGGCCGATGGAGTCGCCGATGTAGTGGGAAAGCGCGCCAACGGCAAAGGCAAGCTCATCGGCATTTCCTGCATTGCGAAAGAGATTGACGACGAAGTCACCGGAGCGGACATAGTGGGTGAGGTTGGAAAAGGATGTGTCACCAAAGGGATAGTAGCCGATATCTTGAATGACGCAGCCGCCGTATGCATAGGCGCGCGCATGTTCGAGCTCGGCGGGCGTGAGGGTGGGATAGCGGCTGAGCAGCAAGGGAACGATGGAGTCCTGCCATGTGAGGTCGATGAGCATTTCGTGAGTCAACAACGAATAGGCCGCGGCGCGTCTTTGACAGCAGAACGGCAACAAGAGAATTAGAAGGACGACTGCTCGAGTTTGCATCGATCTCATGGTTTGTTGATGGTATCTAATGCCTGCGATGACCCATTGTCCAATTCTGCTCTCTAAATCTCAGCGGTTTGGAGGATTCGTGCCGCGCCGGGAAATCAGCGCGCGCTCATAGCGCCGGACTCTAATACCTATGATGCAAACTGCTAGCCGGCGATGGCGGCGAAATAATCCGCAACCTGAAGCCAGCAATCGACGCGAACGAAACCGGTAGCCGTGATGTTATGCGGAGCGGTGTAGAGAATACCCTGACCTTCAAAGCGGAGTAAGTTGCGGGGAAGGTCGTCGATGAGGTATTCGGCGCGAAGGATGGACTTATCACCGCAGAAGACATAATGCGTGGGCGGAATGAAGGGAAAGTGGCGTTGGAGCCAGCGATACTTGGGGCCGAGTGAGTTGGGGACGGCCATGGCCTGGGTGGCGATAAAGATCTCAAAACGCGTGGAAAGCTCTTTGAGGACCTGCTGCGCTTTGGGCATGAGAGCGAGGTCTTCAAAGAAGTCCTCGGCGTCAAGGAAAGCGCGGAGCTGCTGTTGGCGGTCGAGAGGTGTGATTTCCCAGAGTCCTTTGCCGACGAGGTCTTCAGGAGTGACTTCCTCATCAAAGGCCTGGTTGTAGCGACGCAGGTGCTCGGCGAGTGTATCGGCCATGACCTCATCCATGTCTACGCAAATGCGCTGCACAGTTTACTCCTGAAAGAGCTCCAAACTCTCAGTGGTTGGTTCGGGTAACCAGGGTCCGGCAATCGGTGGGGCTCATAAAAGAGAGAGTAACAGGGTGGTATGCAGAGCTCCAGAATATGGAAGAGGGTGCCGTTTGAGATTTGTCTGGGTGGTCAGACCAGTGGTTGACAGCCATAGTCGCCTCGCGTGAAGATCAAGCAATGCGCACATTCAATTCTGCAGTCTTTGCGATGCTCCTGGCTTCGATGGCGGCCTTGGGATTGCCCACAAAATCAGGGGCCAATGTGATTGGCACAAACATCATCGCCCAGCCAGTCACCCGCGAGCGGATCGCGACGCTGCCGAAGAAGGAACGTAAAGAGTGGATGGCCTATCTGGACCGTTCGGATCGACAGAAGGCGACCGATAAACAGGCGCTGAAGGACGAGCAGCAGGCAGCGGGCAATACCCATCCCAAGCATGCTGGAATGGGCCGCGGCATGTTTGCGCTCAGGGCTGATCATCCGGCCGAATGGTTTACCAGCGACGAAGCGCTGCATGTGGCACACAACATCATCACCTACCAGATAGCAGATGGCGGCTGGAGCAAGAACATCGACATGGTCGCAAGCCCGCGCGCGCCTGGAGACCTGTACGACGCCGACAACATGAATCGGTTTCCGGATCCAACGGACTTCGACAGGCCTGTGGATGAGAACTGGCACTACATTGCGACGCTCGACAACGATTCGACCTGGATGCAGATTCGCTTTCTGGCGCGCGTGACCACGGCATTGTTGGCAGCGCATCGCGATGCGGACGCTGCGCCGATTCGAGCCTCGGTCGAACGAGGCGTGCAATATCTGCTGGACTCGGAGTATCCCAATGGCGGCTGGCCTCAGGTCTGGCCGCTGGAAGGCGGCTACCATGACGCAATCACCATCAATGACGACGCGATGACGCATGCCGTAGAGATATTGCATGATGTGTCAGAAAGCGCGCCAGACTACGCGTTTCTGCCGCAGGAACTCAAGCGGCTGGCAGGTCCTGCGTCGGAACGCGGCATCGAGTGTCTGCTCAAATTGCAGATTGTGGTGAAGGGGACAAAGACAGTGTGGGCGCAGCAGTATGATGCTCTCACGCTGGAACCCACTTCGGCGCGCAACTACGAAATGGCCGCGCTGAGCAGCGATGAGAGCTATTCCATAGCGGAGTTCTTGATGGGATTACACAACCCTACTCCGGCGGAGGTGGCTGCGGTCCATGCGGCAGCGGACTGGATGACTAGAGTTGCGATTTACGGATACCGTTACGGCAGCGGCGACTTCAGGGCTGACCGCGCCAGTCCAGATGGTCGGAAATTGGTGGCAGTTGCGGGGAGCGGTCCGATCTGGGCGCGCTACTACCAGATCGGTACGGACAAGCCCATTTTCGGTGATCGCGACAAGACCATTCACGACGACGTAAACGAGCTGAGCCGCGAACGCCGCAACGGGTACGCATGGTACAACAATGCAGGCGTCGACGTGCTGGCCCACTACAAAACCTGGGCGCCCACGCATCCCAAATGAACTCTTGATTAGACAGGTGAAAAAAAGTCAGCAGTACTGGCTGCGACGGTCATGCTCCGGCCGGGTGCGACTTGCGGAGGGCACGACCGGAGCCAGGGACTGGTTCGGGTTGGGGGGCTTTGGGGGCAGGAGCCATGGCTGGGTCCCAGTAGAGCAGGCGGCCGCAACTGTCGCAGGGAAGTAGCTCGCCTTCGCGGAGCTGGTTCCATGTCTGAGGGCGGATCCCCATGCGGCAACCAGTGCACTGCTGGTTGTCGACGCGAGCAATGCCTGTGCCACGCGAGCCCGAAAGGCGGTCGTAGCGGACGAGCAGCTCGGGCAAGATGAGCGGGCGGAGAGATTCGCGTTCGGCGTTAAGAGTGGCAAGCTCGGCAGTATGCTCCTGCTGGCGAAGGGCAACGCGGGCACGGGTCTTTTCCAAAGCAGAGGCGAGTGACTCAACCTGGGCGCGGGCGGCGGCGAGCGCGGCCTCCTGGGCTTCAGTGCGCTCCAGGCTCGCAAATTCCTCATTCTCGAGGCGATCGGCTTCAGAGGTTTCAAAAGTGATTTCGTGCTCGATGGCGTCGGCCTGCTCGGGGGTCTTCACCGTATCGAGCTGGGTGCGGAAACGGGTGGCTTTCTGACGGTGGGCGGCGACCTCGCGATCAAGACGGGTGCGGAGGGTCTCTTCACGGGTGAGAGCGGCGGAAACCTCGGCGGACTGGCGTTCGGCGGCAGCGAGGGCGGCTTCGGCCTGGCTGGTCTCGGCAGGTAGGGCGCGCAAGGCTAAGGTAAGACTGGCGCGCTCGAGATCGATACTCTGCAGCTTTACGAGATTTTCGATTTGCGCTTGCATCGGTGACAAGAAGTTTACGTCATTCACCGTCTTTTAAGAAACAGGGTTCAACTGTGAGGGATCCGGGATGGGAGGAGTTGCGAAGCAAGTTCCTCCCAATCGCGCTTGAAGTAAGTGCATCAAACATCATGTCGAGCTTTGCACGGGGATGGACTCGGTCTGGAAGAATGAGAACGCGTAGGAGGCAGGTTTGGGGCAACAGCAGGCAGGTTTCTGGCGCAGAAACAGGTGGCTCATGTGGGTCGCGGGTGGGTTGCTGACGGTGACCGCAGTATTGGCTGCGCTGGTAGCCGTGGCGCTGCATCGGGCCGAGCCGTTTTTGCGCGCGCGGATTGTAGCCGCTCTGCAGGAGCGGTTTGACGCGCGGGTGGAACTGGACAGCTTTCATATTTCATTTGGAAACGGCCGGCATGGACGATGGGGTGTCTTCGCAGAGGGACGTGGATTGCGAATGTGGCCCAGTCAATCACCTAAAGACGGGGGCCTCGCGGTGGCGAACGCGGGCGCGGTGCCGGAGCTGCCGTTGATTCGAGTGAAGGAGTTCCATTTCCACGCGCCATTGCGGTACGAGTCCGGCAAACCGATCCGGATATCGCTGGTGCAGATCGAAGGATTGACAGTGACGATTCCGCCGAGAAGACACGATAAGCCAACGACGAGTGCTGAGAGTACCACGGCAGCGACATCTCCAGTGCGGTCGGGTGCCAGCGAGTCCGCGGGTAAGCAAAAAGGACAGGATGCAGGTCTTCTTTCAGATGTGGTGGTTGAACGCGTGCAATGCGAAAACTCTGAGTTGATGCTGGAGACCGACAAGCCAAACAAGCTGCCACTAGGATTTGCGATCGCGCATCTTACGTTGACCAGCGTCACCGCAGACGGTCCAATCGGGTACGTAGCAGAATTGACGAACCCGCGACCGCTCGGGGAGATATACACAACGGGCACTTTTGGGCCATGGCAGGCAGATGATCCTGGCGCTAGCTCGGTGAATGGGAATTACAAGTTTGTAGATGCGGACCTGAGCGGCTTCAAAGGAATCGCGGGCACCCTGAATTCGACTGGACATTACGAGGGAACGCTGCGGGACATCAATGTGGATGGGGAGACGGAGACGCCAGACTTCAGGCTGACGCATTTTGGGAATCCAATGCCGCTGTATACGAAGTTTCATGCAAAGGTGGACGGAACAGACGGCGACACATGGCTCGATCCGGTGGATGCAACGCTGGGCGAGTCGCACTTTACCGCGCGTGGACAGATCGTGCGGTTGAAGAATGAGAACGCTGATTCCCTGCAGGTTCAGGCGTCTACGGGCGGAGACGCGGTTCTCCAAAAAGATTCGCCGTTTCATGGCGGGCACGACATAGATCTAGCAGTGAACGTGGATCGTGGACGGATCGAGGATTTTCTGCGACTGGCGAGCCACGACGGTAAAACGATACTGACGGGCGCGGTGTTCTTGAAGACTACTCTGCGCATTTTGCCAGGCCCCGAGCAGGTGGTGGAGCGTCTGAAATTGAATGGAGCATTCAAGCTGCATGACGCGTTGTTTACGAGCGAGAAGGTTCAGGGGGACATTAGACAACTGAGCCTGCGCGGGCAGGGTCGCCCCCAGGACGTGAAGCGGACCGATCCGGCGACGAGCGACGCCAATATCAGCTCCGCGATGAAGGGCAATTTTCAGATGGCAAGCGGAGTGATTACGCTGCCCAATTTGCAGTACACAGTGCCAGGCGCGCTGATCGAAATGAAGGGCACCTACGGTGTGGAAGGCGGCGCGCTGGCGTTTGACGGGACTGCGAAACTGCAGGCCACTGTGTCAGAGTTGGTGGGTGGATGGAAGGGATTCCTGCTAAAACCTGCAGATCGGTTCTTCAAGAAGGATGGCGCGGGGACAGAGGTTCCGATACGCGTATCGGGAACGCGGGAAGACCCGAAGTTCGGTGTGGATCTTGGACGTATGAAGGAAACTTCGCCTGAGGCACCCGGACAGAAGCCGGAGACGCCGGGACAAAAGTAGAGAGGGCGTGCAGATAGCGAGTCATGGAAAGAGGTTCTCCAAAGAGCGCGTCCATGTGATAGCTTGGCTACCGTCACACCGTTGCCGATTTGACGAGCAGCGGAAGCAGACGAGGAGAACCGCAATGCACTGGACCGCAAGAATCGCAAGAGCCACGGAGAGCTGCGCCCTAAGCCTGTTTCTGGGGGCGGTGGCGTACTCCGCAGGGGGGCAGGTGTTGCCCGCCCGACCAACAATCCAACCCAATTTAGAAGCAACAACGCAAGCCTCCCACGAGGTCAAAAACAACGGCGCCGCGAACGAGCGGGACTGGTGGAAGAATGCCGTGATCTACGAGATCTACCCGCGCAGTTTCCAGGATTCAAATGAGGACGGCATTGGGGATCTGAACGGCATCACACAACGGCTGGACTACCTGAAGGAGCTCGGGATAGACGCAATCTGGCTTTCGCCCTGCTATCCCTCGCCACAAGTGGATTTCGGCTACGACATCTCGGACTACAAGAATATCGATCCACAATACGGCACCCTGAAGGACTTCGACAGGTTGGTTGCCGAGGCGGAGAAGCGTCATATCCGAATTCTGATGGATATGGTGATGAACCACACCTCGGATAAGCACGAGTGGTTCATTCAGTCGCGGTCGTCGCGCGACAGTCCCTATCGCAATTGGTATATGTGGCACGACGGCAAGGGCGAGACCGCAACCGATAAGGGCGAAGTGCCGAATAACTGGCAGTCCGATTTCGGGCACTCGGCATGGGAGTGGGACGAGAAGACGCGGCAATACTACTACCACAAGTTTTATATTCAGCAGCCGGACGTGAACTGGGACAACCCGAAGATCCACGAGGCGTTCAAGGATATCATCGGATTCTGGCTGAAGCGCGGAGTGGGCGGATTCCGGTTTGACGCGATTACGACGCTGTTTGAGGACCCTCAGCTGCGAGACGAGGAAGTGCTGAAGGACAAAGACGGCAAGCCCTATCTGAATGCCTACGGCGACATCAGTTTGAACGACACGATGACGAATAATCTGCCGGGGACACATCCGGTGATGCAGGAGATGCGTGCGTGGACGGATACCTTCGGGTCAGACAAGTTTCCAGGAACGCGCGTGCTAATTGGCGAGACGTATCTGCCTAACATTGCCGAGTTAGCGAAGCAGTATGGACAGCCGGGAAAGCCCGAGTTTCAACTGCCGATGGATACACAGGTGGGATTCATCAACAAGCTGGATGTGGCGACCTTCCGGGACAAGCTGAATGACGTGGAGACTCAGATTGGCGACAACACTCCGTTGCTGGTGTTCGACAATCACGACAATCCACGGCTCGACGCTCGCTACGGCGACGGGGTCCACGACACCGATATTCAACGCGTGATTTCTACGATGCTATTCGCGAGCAGGGGGACAGCGTTGTTCTACTACGGTGACGAAATCGGAATGAAGACGACCCCGCCCACACGCAAGGAAGACGTCAAAGATCCGATTGGCGTGACCGGTTGGCCGAAAGAAAAAGGGCGTGATGGCGAGCGCACTCCGATGCAGTGGGACGCGAGTGCGAACGCAGGATTTACAAAGGCCGGGGCCACGCCTTGGCTGCCAGTGCCGCCGAGCGCTGCGACCGTCAATGTAGCTGCCGAGAAGGGCGATCCGAACTCGCTGTTCACGTGGTATCAGAGCCTGATCCGGCTGAAGAAGACGACTCCGGCATTTGCCCTCGGCGCCGATACGATGCTGGATACGACGAATACGAAAGTGCTGAGTTGGGTGCGGCAGGCATCGGGTGCCCCGGCTGTGGTGGTCAGCGTAAACTTCACGGCGGAGCCGCAGACGGTTAGCCTCAACATTCCGGGGGCGGGAGGCAAGACGAAGACGCTGCTAAAGACGCCCGGAGCAACTGATCCACGGGGGCTGGGACAGATTGATCTTGGACCGTATGGGGTTTACATCGGAGAAGTGAAATAACTGTGAGCCATTAACTTGAAGTAAGACAATTGCGGCGGCTTCCGAGTTACGGTAGCCGCCGCAGTGGTTTGGAGAGTTAAGTTTACCTCGATTTTCGCGCGAGGATTACTGGCTGACGGCCTGGGGCTTGATTACTTCGTCAAGATAGTCGGGCTTGGCGTCGTCGCGGACGAGATGGGGATAGCGCTCGCCGCCGTGGTAGTTGATCGTGGATGTTTGGAAATAGTCGTCCACGACAACCAGTAGCGTGATTGGCAGCTGCGTATCTTTTGCAGCTTTGATTGCATCCTCGAGCACATCCGAAGTGTAGACGCGACCGTTCACGCCGATCACTTTCATGCCAGAGGAGATGCCAGCTTCAAACGCAGGACTCCCGACAATGGCATCTCTCACAGTTCCGTCCTCACCGAGTTGTAAGCCGATGGAATAGGTATCTCCCTGATTGCCGCGACGCCCCTGCAACTTGGTTGGCTCTGCGTTGAAGACGACTTTCCAACCGCCGTTTTCGATGCCCCCAACCGGAGCGTCGGCCGACGTAGAATCCAGGCGGGTATGGAAGAAACCGGCCCAATCATAGGGAGCAATGTTATTGAGGTCAGCGACTAATTCTTCGAAGGTGTAGGTCTTGACCTCCGGGCCATTGTTAGGACCGCCGTGAAAAACGTGGCAGAAATCGTCGATGGACTTTTGTCCATGCGACTCGCGATGAATGATGGTGGCCACTTCAAGCCAGAGCAGATCGCCTTCGTCGTAGTAGTCCACACCGCGGCGCCAATTCATCCAGCCACCACGGCCAGACATACCGGGTTCTCCTGAAGCGGTATCGAGCAGAGGACGCCAGGTGCGCCCAGGGCGTCCGGGGCCGAGGCTGGCTGCAATGCTAGCGAGGTATTCATGATATTGGTCGGGGGTCCAAAGACCGCTGCGCGCGGCCAACATGGGGCCGAGGAAATCCGTCAGCCCTTCATAGCCCCAGAGCAGGTCGGTCTCCATGGGCTGTTCGTAGTAAGGGACGGTCAAGTCAGCGGGACGGCGAAACTTGCCATTCCAGGAGTGGACGAACTCGTGCGCCAGCAATCCGCCCAGGGACATTCCCGCGCTGGGCAGGAGCAGGGCGCGCTCGGGAAGACGGCTGTCGTTGGATTCGTGATGCTCGAGGCCGAAGTGCGCAACGTGATCGCTGAGCGTGAAGAGGAAGTGGTAGTCACGATAATGGCGCGCGCCGAAGAGCTTGCCCGACTCGGCCACCAGATTGGTCATCGCCTTCTGGATCTTAGGGCTCATTTCGAGAGCGGCCTCGCTGTCAGCCACCATATCAATTTCATGGTGAATGGGCTCGCCGGATGGCGTGAGATCTATGGCGCGATAATACTCGCCGGTAATTACGGGTGAATCGACGAGCAGATCTAGAGATATCGGCTTGAACGTAACCTGGTTGCCAGATTGATTTGCGATAGGAAGGGATGTGCCGAACTTCCAGCCATCGGGCATCAGGAGCTTCGCTTCATAGCTCAATTGTTGAGCGGGCGTGCCGGCGGGATAGAGCACGACGTCGTTCCACTCCAGAACCATCAGCTTGTCTGTGGCCGAGTTTCCATCGGGTTCAATGAAGTCATATGAAGCCTCAAGACGGTTGACACCCGCAGGGATGTCGAGATGGAAAGTGAACACATCGAGCAGATCGCGCTTCCAAGGAATGGTCCTCCCGTCTACCTGAAACTTCAGCCCAGTCAGGTTGGCAATGGGGCCTTCCGGACCATGTTCTCCAGGAATCCATTTTGGATAGTAAAGAGTAAGAGGTCCAGGCCTGACCGGCAAATCCAAGCGGGCATGCAGAAGCTTCTGCGGAGTCTTCGTAGCATCTACGGTAAGGGAGATGGTTTGCCCGGAGAGGGGCAAAACTGCGGGACCGGCCAGCGCGAGGATGACCGCGAGCGCTCCCAAAAAGCGAAAACGATATGGTTGCATTTGAATGCTCCTGAGGCGGGACAAGATAAACCTATCTGTGCATCATACCGCTTCAAACATCGGTGGCAGGTGCGCAGGGGCGATGCTACTGTTGACGTTTCTCGATGCCAATTTGGCCGCATCACGTGAGCTATTTCGCCGTCCTGTATAATCCGTCGTTGCTCGCTGCGGCGGGTGACGGAGGAACGAAATGGATATTGCTCTTGTGATTCTTGCGGTTGTTATGGCTATCATCGCGCTTTCATTGGTTCTAGGAAGCTTCTTTACGGTGAACACGGCGCAAGTGGCCGTGATTACACGTTTCGGCAAGTTTCTTCGCGTAGCCGACGCTGGGTTGAACTGGAAGACGCCGTACTTCGATACAGTGTCGGGGCTGGTGAGCCTGAGGGTTAATCAAATCTCGCTGACAATGGAAACAAAGACCAAAGACAACGTGTTTGTGACGATTCCGATTTCAGTGCAGAACCGTGTGCGTCCTGAGAAAGTATATGACGCGTTCTACAAATTGTCTGACCCTGTGGCGCAAATCAAGAGCTATGTGGAGCAGGTGATTCTGGGCCACGTGCCAAGTATGACGCTGGATGAAGTGTTCGCCTCGCAATCGAGCATTGCCGCAGCGGTGAAGCAGGAACTGGATTCAGACATGTCAACCTTCGGCTACGAGATTGTGAATGTGCTGGTGACGGATATCGTTCCCGATCAAAAGGTGAAGTCGGCGATGAACGATATCAACGCAGCCCAGCGGGAACAGGTGGCTGCGAATGCCAGGGGCGAGGCAGAAAAGATTCTGGTTGTGAAAAAGGCTGAGGCCGAAGCAGAGAGCAAGGCGCTGCAAGGACAGGGCATTGCGAATCAACGGAAGGCGATTATCGAAGGGCTGCAGACCTCGGTGGAGCAGTTCCAGAAGGCGGTTGAAGGCGCGACGTCAAAAGAAGTAATGCAGCTTGTGCTGGTAACGCAGTACTTCGATACGCTGAAGTCGATTGGCGAGAACGACAAGACTAGCACGCTGTTTCTGTCGCATTCGCCAGCGGCCGTCAAGGATGTTTCAGATCAGATTTTTCAGGCCATGCTGGTGGCGGAACGAGCAAACTGATTACTCCGGACACGACAAATAGCTCCTCTCGCTCGGCGACGTGAGTTCACAGAGCGAGAAGACGAAACTGCGCATCTAATCGCCCACCCTCTTGAGGACGACACGAGCCGACTCAATCGGGCAACCCGATGGGGCAAAGTGTGTCTGTGCAGAACGCATTGGCTCCAACCGGTGCGGCGGAGTCTGCGATGAGATGATTCAGGCTAGTAAGCTCTACCGCAACTGAACAGATCTCAATTAGTTAAGAAGCCATCTTGAGCAGTTCCTGCTCAGCGCGGAGCCAATCCTGCTCCGCAAATCCATCAATGTAACCACGCTGTGCCCAGTATTGCTGGGCGAGTTTCTCAATCGCTTCGCGTGAAGGCATGACCGGCACCGGTGCTGCAGTAACTTTCTCTTTCTTTACAGCAGTTTTTGCGGCAGTGTTTATCGAGGTCTTGCGGGGTTTCGCAGGGGTCTTTGCTTTCTTGACTGTATCTGCCATATAAAGAGTCTCCTTCTTTCGTCGGAATCGCCGCCAACAAGCGGGGCATCAGTTATAGCTTACTAAAATCCCTTGTCAGGTGCGACCCCAATCCGACTCCTGTACCATTTTGCTCAATATACGGCACCTAACAATTGCGGACCGGGCTCTGTGGGCAGCGGTCATGGTCTCTCCATGACCGCTGCCGGCTGGAAAACTATTGATTTTGCAGCGCGTCGTTCGCTGGTTTGTAGGTTGAGCCATAGAGATACTCGTAGTCGTTCCAACCTGTTACAGCTGGATCGGCAGATGTGTTGGTGACCTCAAGGCGCAGCGCATCGTACATGACGCCTTCTCATCCCATCTGTATTCACGGAATAGGTGTTGGTGAATAGAGGCAGGTTGATCCGGAAAACATATTGAACCTGGCCCAGGCTTCCAGTGACATCCGTGGCCGAGTGGTTGAAAACGATGTAGACATGAAAGCCGGAGTCACCGGCCTAAGGATGTAGTGCTGCGTGTAGGTGAACGCGTTGGTCGAGTTGGATTCCGTGGTGATCCACCAATCAAGATATTGGCCCTGCACCAACTGGTAGCTGGCTGAGGTGGTGCCGGAGCCGACGCCGCTGTTATCCATATAGAGCCCGTCGGGTTGACCGTTCTGAGTAGTTGTAGTGTCGACGAGTTCGTCGGGGTGTCCGGCAAGGTGGACGCTGAAGACGTGTGCAGTGGTGGAGTTCCAGTCAAGCGAGATGACGCCATTCGATATCTGCCAGTCGCTTGGATTGGTGATGTCGATGGAGAGTTGCGCACTGGGGCTGTTGCGAACAGCGCGAGTGTGGCGGCTGCCAGCACAAGTGTTCTCATGGGGGAAACTCCTGCTCCGTTTTTTTGCGATTTCCAGCCTGGGCCGGTTCCTTCGAATGCGCTGAAGTCGAACCGCCCAGCGCGGCACAAAGTACTACATCCTCGAGATAAGAATTGTCAAAGAGGGAATTATTTCAAATATGACAATCTGATTTTCTTGGAGGGGATGAAAAACACGTGACGCCGGCAAGTATGCAATAGGAGTGATCGCTTGGGCAGCGACAAGTTTCCCCGATCGGACTCCGAAGGTGTCGCAGACGACGGTCAGGGAAGCTTGGCGAGGAACGCGGTCATTTCTCGGAGAACCTCCGCGGGGTTTGAGTAGAAAACGAAATGATCGGCGTTGGGCAGGCGGATAACTTTCGCTGAAGGCATGGCGGCTCCGAATGCATCCGCCTGCGCAGAGCAACTTGCAAGATCATTGGCGACTATTGCCGCTTTGGCGGCGGGCTCGTTTGGGTAGACGCGGTCAAAGTTGTGCGGGCACGCAAATATGGCGAGGATGGGAACGCGAATCTGCGTATATTTCTGCTCGCCGAATCGGGTGGCCAAGCCGATGGGTGGAGGCGGCGGCGAAGGCGCGGGAGGCATGAGCGCGAGCCGATTGTTCAGCTTTTGGGTACTCTTTTCAAGTTGCGTCACACTGTCCAACATGTCCTGGCCGAATTTTCGGTCGATGACTGCGCCATTTTGCAACGCGTCAATACGCCTCTGAAGGTCGAGCATGTCGAGCATCCAGTCTCCTTGAGCGCGGTTGTAGAAGCCGTACCCATCGGCGGCGTCAAGGTAGATCAACCCGCGAACTTTCTCAGGATAGCGGCTGCCAATGGAACTCAATTCCTCGCCCGCGATAGAGTGCCCAGCCAATACAGGACGATCTAGCTTGAGCGCGTCGATCACGGCAAGCACATCGTCGCCCAGACGGTCCGCTGCATAATTGGCGACGGTTGGAGCTGGCTTGCTCGAAGCTCCCCAACCGCGCCGCGTGATGCCAAGAACATGAAAGTGCGCAGTAAATTGCGGCGCAAAGCTGTCGTAGATATGTGCAGTGCTTCCCAGGCCAGCCAGAAAAACCAGCGACTGCCCGGCTCCACCCCAATCAAGCACTTCGAGCTTGACGTCTTTCTCGACGGTGAGAAACCGCACGGTATGCGGCGAAGAGTCTACTCTTTCCTGCGCCCATAGAAACCCGCGCGAGAGCGCCGTAAGAACGATGAGCAACAGAGTCATCTCCTTCATGTGCAGTTACCTCGACTCTTGGGATTGTCAGAGCTCATTGTTGCTTGGCGATGGCGGTGGTAGCTAACGCGCCGCCAAGGCCCATGGTTTCAATTGCGGAAGATGGCACGATGACCATTGCACCCTTCTCGCGGATAGCTTCGTAGAGCATGTTCATGCCGCGCAAATGCAAGGCACCGGGATTCTCCGCGTAAACGCGAGAGGCCTGTGCGAATTGATCGGAAACCTGAACTTCCGCCTCGCCGAGGATGACACGGGCCTGGCGCTCGCGCTCCGCCTGCGCCTGCTGCGACATCGCATTCTCAAGCGCTTGCGGAATGCGCACATCGCGGATTTCAACGGATTGCACGGTAATGCCCCACGGGGTGGTCTTCTCGTCGAGGATCCGTTGCAGCTGGTGGCCCATGGTCTCGCGCTCGGTAATCATCTGCGCCAATTGGTGGCGACCAATGGATTCGCGCAGGGCGGTTTGCGAACTGAGGGTAATGGCTTCCTTGAAATCCTCGACTTCGAGGATGGACTTCTCGGCATTCCAGACCAGCCAGAAGATGATGGCGTCGACGTTCACCGGCACCGTGTCTCGGGTCAGGGTTGATTCGGCGCTTACTGTGGTGACTCTGACACGCTGATCGACGTATCTGCTCAGGGTGTCGACGATGGGAACGATGAGGAACAGGCCTGGCCCGCGCAGGCCGCGATAACGCCCAAAGCGCAGTACAGCGACCTTTTCCCACTGATCGACGACCACGATGGCAAATATAAAGTAGAGACCGAGAAGCGAACCTGCCAATGCAATGAGCGGCATATTGGCGAGTTTGGCAGCCACCAGGCCAGCAATGAAGCAAAGCAGAAGCACGGTTACGCCAACGCTATTGAAGTTCTTGTTCAGGTTCATGTTTTCCTCCTTACGGACTCACTACTTTTCTCTGGAATCTTAGTCGGGGTCGAGTTCGCGCAGAGCTTTCATCAACTGCTTAAGGGTGAAGCCCGCAGCCCCGGCACGCGAGACAAACTCACCGGCCAACTGCGCGAGGATGCGGTCGCGCTCGTCTTTGGAGTACTCGACCTTGCGGTCGGAGATGAAGGTACCGGTACCTTGCTCGGTGTCGAGCAGGCCGCGAATTTCCATCTCGCGGTAAGCACGCGACACGGTGTTGGGGTTGGTGGCGAGGTCAACGGCGACCTGACGCACGGTGGGGAGCTGGACACCAATGGACAACGCGCCAGAAGCAATGGCCGCCTGCACCTGGTCAATGAGCTGACGATAGACGGGGACACCGCTGTGCGCGTCGAGGCGGAAGGCGAATTCATCTACTCCGGCCTGTTCGCGGTCTTTGCCGCTTCGCTTCATGAGTACTATAGTGTACTAATTGACTAGTACAAAGCAAGAGAAATCTTAAAAACTATTTCAGGCCTCCGTTTTGTGCGGCAGCGAGCTTTCCGAGCTCGCGGGCAAGATGGTGTTGAGGACCTGTGACTTGAATCACCTTGCCCTCACCATGGCGAGCGTGTTTGACTTGGGTCCGAAGGCAGGTGGACGGGATGGGCTTGATCGCACTGGACTGGATAACCAACTTCCGAGCGACTTCATTTGACTGGACCGAAGTGATCTCGGTCCACACTTCGAAGATCCAGGTTGCGCTGGCTGTTCTGTTGCTAAGTGCCACACCGCATTGCCTGAGCGCCCAAACCCCAGTGACACCCGTTCCAGCTCCCGGCGCGCCGGCATGGGCGCAGCCGGGATCGGCAACGCATACCCAAGTCGCGCCTCCCGCAGACTTCCACCGGCCGAGCAAGAATTTCGCCAAGCCTATCGGCGCATTTCAGGGCCAGTCTGACATTGGCGACCCTCTCGTGCCCGGCAGCGCCAGTTTCGATGCGGCCACTCGGACATATACCATCCATTCCGCAGGCTATAACGTCTGGTACACGCGCGACGAATTCCGCTATCTGTGGAAGAAGATGTCTGGCGACGCATCCCTTGCAGCGGACATCGCCTTCCCTGACCCCAACGGCTATGGTGATCGCAAGGCGGTGCTCATAATCCGTCAGGACTTTGATGACGATTCAAAGGAGGCCATTGTCGCGCTGCATGGTCTGGGGATGATTCACCTGGCGCAACGCCCTGAGAAGGGCGTCCGCGTGAAAGATATGGAGTATCGCATCGGAGGGCGCGGCAGGCCGGGAGGCGAAAGCCCCGACAGCCTGGTGAACGTGATCGCGAGGCGCATTGGCATTGAAAAGCGCGGCGACTCATTTGCGCTTTTTGTCAGCCTGGAGGGCGAGCCCATGCACCAGTTTGGTCCGCCCATCCAACTGCACCTAGATGGACCTTTTTATGTCGGCATCGGGTTTTGCTCGCATCTTCCGGATAAGTCAGATACGGCCGTCCTCTCAAACGTAGTCCTCGAGAACTCGTCCGGCATAATGCATTAAAACGATGATCGGGGCGGGTTCGGCCTACGGAGTGCTTGACCTACTTGGAAGCCGCTCTCTGTTGTGGCCGAAAGAACGCCGAGGTGGTTACCCAGAACATAAGAAGAACCGTTAGGATCGCGTATTCCAGAAGCTTTCTCATTCTGTATTTTCCCTTCATCAGCATTGGAGCCTTCGGGGGAAGGCGGTTTTGTGCCGGAAAGAAAGCTGGCCAGGATGCGGGCGGCTCAGATTTCTCCGACCATAAGGTGGCCACAGGAAGTAAAACGTGACAGCTGAAAGCTTTCCTTTTGTTAAAACCTGTGCGAGTTGCCCTGCGGAGGGCGGCCGTGATTGACTTGGGTCCGAAGGTGGGTGAACGAGATGGGCTACATTCTTGCACTGGACCAAGGGACGACAAGTTCGCGCGCGATTCTGTTTGACGAGGCGGGAGCGATTGTTGCGGTTGCGCAGCATGAGTTTGAGCAGTTCTATCCTCAGGCAGGGTGGGTAGAGCATGATCCAACTGAGATTCTGACAAGTCAACTCTCATGCGCTGTGGAAGCGCTGGGACGGGCGGGCGCGCGTCCGCGGGATGTAGCGGCTATCGGGATTACGAACCAACGCGAGACGGTGATCGTGTGGGAACGGGCGACTGGGAAGGCGATTCATCCGGCAATTGTCTGGCAGGATCGGCGGACAGCTTCGCGGTGCTCGGAGCTGGAGGCTAGCGGCATTGGCGATGGGGTTTCCGCGAAGACCGGGCTGGTGCTGGACCCCTACTTCTCGGCGACCAAAGTGGCGTGGATACTGGACAACGTGCCGGGAGCACGAGCGAGGGCCGAGCGTGGAGAGCTGGCGTTTGGGACGGTGGATAGCTGGCTGATCTGGCACCTGACGAGCGGGCAGAAGCATGTTACAGACGTGACGAATGCGTCGCGAACACTGCTCTTCAACATTGTGAAAGGCGAGTGGGATGCGGAGCTGCTGCGAATTTTTGGCATTCCGGAGAGCTTGTTGCCTGAGGTGGTGTGGTCGAGCGAGCGGGTGGGCGAGGTGACCACGACGCTGGGGTTAGGCGGCGTGGCGATTGCCGGGATCGCCGGAGACCAGCAGGCGGCGCTGTTTGGGCAATTGTGCTGGAGCGCAGGTGAAGCGAAGAACACGTATGGGACGGGGTGTTTTTTGCTCCAAAATGTTGGCCGGGAATTTGTACGGTCGAAGCACAGGCTGATTACGACCGTGGCTGCGAGCGCGGAGAAGCGGCTGGAATATGCACTGGAAGGGAGCATTTTCATTGGCGGAGCGGTGGTGCAGTGGCTGCGGGATAATCTCCGGCTGATTGGCTCGTCGGCTGAGGTAGAAGCGTTGGCGGCATCTGTGCAAGATGCGGGCGGAGTGGTATTTGTACCGGCGTTTGTGGGCCTGGGTGCGCCGCACTGGGACGCGCATGCGAGCGGAATGCTGATTGGGCTACGCAGGGATACGAAGCCGGGACACATTGCTAGAGCGGCTCTCGAGAGCATTGCGTTCCAGGTTGCGGACGTGTTGGAGGCGGTGCATAGCGAAAGCGGAACACCGCTCGCTGCTCTAAGAGTAGACGGCGGCGCGGCGGTCAACGATTTGCTGATGCAATTCCAGGCGGATGTGCTCGGAGTGCCTGTAGTACGACCGCAGGTGACAGAGACGACGGCATTGGGCGCGGCGTACCTGGCCGGGTTAGCAACCGGATTCTGGGCGGGCCCGGAGGATTTGAAGGCGAAGCGACAAGGCGATGTCCAATTTGAGCCGGCGATGGATGCGGAAGAGAGGGCGCGCCGGCGTGGGGTTTGGAAGAAAGCTGTGGAGCGGACTAAGAATTGGGCCGAATGAACGGGAGCGTTTGATGAGACGGGACGAAATGATACGCAGGGTGCGCGAGCGAGCGGAGCCCTGGGACATTGCGGTAATCGGGGGCGGGGCGACGGGGGTGGGCGTCGCCGTCGATGCAGCGACGCGCGGGCTGGATGTAGTGCTGGTGGAGGCGCACGATTTTGGCAAGGGGACGAGTAGCCGGAGTACAAAGCTAGTGCACGGAGGGGTGCGGTATCTAGAGCAGGGGAATATTCCGCTGGTGATGTCCGCGCTCAAGGAGCGAGGACTTCTGCGGCGAAACGCGCCTCACCTCGTACATGATCTGGCGTTCGTGGTGCCGAATTATTCGTGGTGGGAGGCGCCGTTTTACGGGATCGGGTTGAAGCTCTATGACCTGCTGGCAGGTAAATATGGGTTCGGAGCGTCGAAGATGTTGTCGAAAGAAGAGACATTGGAACGGCTGCCGGGATTGGAGGCCGAGGGCCTGACCGGTGGGGTGGTCTATTTTGACGGGCAGTTCGACGATTCACGACTTTTGATTCACCTAGCGATGACTGCGGCGGACCACGGAGGGACGCTGGTGAATTATTGTCCGGCGACGGGCATGCTTCGGGACGCGGATGGGTATGTGAACGGGTTGACGGCGCGGGATGAAGATTCAGGCGAGGAACTGAGGATTGGGGCGCGCATGGTGGTGAATGCGACCGGGGTATTTACCGACTCGGTTAGGCGAATGGCCGATCCCGAGGCCGAGCAACTGGTAGTGACGAGTCAGGGGATTCACTTGGTGTTCGACCGGTCGTTCCTTAAGGGGGACACGGCGTTGATGGTGCCCCGGACCAGCGATGGAAGAGTATTGTTTGTGATTCCGTGGCATGGACACGCGGTGGCAGGCACCACCGATACACCGGTGGACGAGCCCAGCCTGGAGCCGAGAGCGTTGGAAGACGAGATTGAGTTTGTGCTGGAGACGGCGGGCCGTTACTTGAGCAGGCCGCCGGGACGCGGGGACGTGCTCGCAGTCTATGTGGGTTTACGGCCACTGGTGAAGGGCGACGGGAAGACTTCCGCCCTGTCGCGGGATCATGTGATTCACGTGGACACGTCGGGATTGCTGACGATTACCGGGGGAAAGTGGACAACTTACCGGCATATGGCTGAGGACTGCGTGGACCACGCGATCACTCTGGGCAAGCTGGCGGATGTGGAATGCAAGACGCGGAATTTGCGGATTCATGGGTATCTGCAGGAGGCGGGACAGCTCGGACCGCTGGAGGTTTACGGTGCGGACGCGGAGGCAGTGAAGGAACTCGCGCGGGAGCCGCGCTTTGGGGCGCAGTTGCATCCGGAAATGCCGTATATTGCGGCCGAGGCGGTTTGGGCGGCACGGGCGGAGATGGCGCGGACCGTGGAAGACGTGCTGGCGCGGAGGATGCGGGCGCTTTTCTTGAATGCGAAGGCTGCGATGGAGATGGCGGAGCCGGTGGCGCGGCTTCTCGCTGGCGAACTGGAGCGGGATGCGGCGTGGGTTGAGTCGCAGGTAAAGGAGTTTTCCGCGCTGGCCGAGCAGTATCGTGTGGTGTAGATGAAGCCGTGTGTGGTTTTCCACATCTCAGAGTCAAGAAGCAGAGCACCAGACATCTGGTTGGGCATCTATGAAGATGTGTGGACGAAAGGTCGAGTTCCTTGGAGGTCGAAATGGCGGCAAAATGCACGCACGTTGCGGAACACATGAAGAAGGTGAAACCGCAGTCGAAGGGGTGCGAGGAGTGTTTGAAAAGCGGTGACACGTGGGTGCATCTGCGGATGTGCCTGGAGTGCGGGCATGTGGGCTGCTGCGACTCGTCGAAGAACCGGCACGCACGGGCACACTTCCAAGCGACGCAGCATCCGCTGATTCAATCTGCCGAACGCGGCGAAAACTGGAAGTGGTGCTATATCGATGAGATTTACCTGTAGCTCGCTTTCCCACGCAGCATGGGTACTCGCTGCTAATTTATTCAGGCTAGCTCCACTTCGATCTTCTTGGATTCCGAGTCTAGCTTAGTGACCTTGAAAGTGCGGATTTGGCCTTCGGCTATTGGCTCGGGCTTGAGTGACTCGGTGGGGGCGTTGCCTTGCCAACGGGCTTTCAGCATTGAGGATAGGCTGGATAAATCGACTTTGGGCTCGGACTTCGCTGCAGCGGCGGAGGCTGGTTGTGTCTGTGCGGCTGCTGATGAGGTGATGCGGCATACGGCCCTGATGCCTTCGCCTAGCTCGACTGTGATTTGCGTTGGCGAGTGCTCGATTACGCGGCCGGAGACGGTATCGCCGGGTTTGTGCTCGGTGATGTACTCGTCGATGCTGGTGGGAATGAGCTGCTTCATGCTGAGCTTGATCTGGCGCTTCTCGGGGTCGACGGCGAGCACTTGCGCCTGGACGATTTGGCCGGCGCGGAGAACATCGGACGGGTGGTTGATGCGCTTGGCTGCGCTGATTTCGCTGACGTGGACCAGACCTTCAATGCCATCGGCGATCTGAACGAAGGCGCCGAAATTCATGAGCTTGGTCACCGGCCCTTCAACCTGCGAGCCGATGGGGAATTTGCGCGGCGCTTCAGTCCACGGGTCGGCGAGGGTCTGCTTGAGGCCGAGAGCGATGCGGCGCTCTTCGGGCTTAACGGAAAGAATGACGGCGTCGACTATGTCGCCCTGCTTGAGGATGTCGCTGGGGTGACGCACCTTTTTGTTCCAGGCCATCTCTGAGATGTGAATGAGGCCTTCTAGGCCGGGTTCGATCTCGATGAAGGCGCCAAAATCCATGAGGCGTGTGACGGTACCCGTGACCCGCTGGCCGGGCAGCAGACGCGCGGGAGCGGTGGTCCAGGGTTCGGGTTGGAGCTGCTTCAAGCCGAGTGAGAGCTTCTTGGATTCCGCGTCAATTTTAAGGATTTTGACCTGGAGTTCCTGGCCGATGGTGAGGACGTCTTCGGGCTTGTTGACGCGGCTCAGGGCGATGTCGCTGATGTGGAGCAATCCGTCGATACCGCCCAGGTCGATGAATGCGCCATAGGGCATGAGCGTGCGGACCGTGCCGTTGACGATGTCGCCTTCCTTGAGCGCAGCCTGCATGGCTCTCTGGTTGGCCTGGGTCAAGGCGCGGGCTTGCTCCTCGAGAACGACGCGACGATCGACGACGACATCCTCATCGGTAATGTCGAGCTTGGTGATGCGGCAGGTAATCTCAGTGCCCACCAGCTTTTCGAGTTCGACTGCGTCGCGGGTTCCACTGCGTGAGGCGGGCATGAAGGCGCGGACGCCCACGTCCACGCGGAGGCCGCCCTTGACCACTTCGGTGACCGTACCGACAATGGCAAGCTTTTCGGCGAAGGCGGCTTCAAGAGCGGACCAATCGCGGGGTTGGGCGACTTTGAAACGCGAGAGCTCGTAATAGCCTTCTTCGTTGCGTCCAGTGACGGAAACAGGAAAGGTGTCGCCTGGCTTGACGGACTCGGCATTCAGCGGAAAGGCCGAGCGGGGAAGAACGCCTTCGGTTTTGTAGCCGATGTCGAGAAAGATCTGGTCGGCGGAGAGTGAGACTACGGTTCCCTCTAGCTGGCGTGCTCCGGGCTCGGCCTTGTGGGTGTGAGACTTCTCGAAGGCGGAGAGAAGATCGGCGAAGGATTCTTCTGACTCGGGGACGGGAGTTGATTGGGATCTAGGGTTGTCGTTGTCGGTCATGGTGGGAGCCTTATTCATTCTCCCATGATTGAGCGGGGAAGGTTGTGCACGCTTATGGGAAGTCGGTGACTTTGGGGGTGACGCGGGGCTTGGTGGAGGTGGGTCCACCAGTGTTGTTGATCACGTTACTGATCTCGCCCAAGTTGTCGAGGGCGATGGAAATCATGTGATGGAATCTGACGCCGGGTGCGGTTGGGACTTCAATGGCGCGGGTGAGGACGACGTTGGGATGGCGGAAGACCGAGTAGACGCCGAGACCCCATGCTTCGTGAGTCGTAACTGAGTCGGCCACTTTATAAGACGCCCAGCCGTTTACGCGCGCACCGTTTGAATTCGATCCGCTGGTATAGCTTTGCTGGTCGGGCGGGTCGTAGGGGATTTCAGATTGATAGAAGTAAGTGCGGCCAGCGTTCCCGTTCCAGAGAACCTGAAACTGCTGATGGTGCTCGACGAATAGGCCGTAAGCGGTGACGTTGTTGCCGTTCACTACAAGTCCGTTGGCGCTGGGATTCGTAGTCCAACCTGCGCCGGCACCGTGGTCAGCGCGCCAGATCCATGTGTGGTCGATGATGGTGTCGTTGGAGTTGACTTCAAGATCCACGACCGCGCGGGCAGGACCTGTGCCACCGACGCGGAAGAAGACGTCGTGAAGCGAGATAGGGTTCTTGGCGTGACTGGCCTCACTTCCTTCGGGACCAATTTGAACCAGAACCGGGGAACTCACGGAGCCTGCATCGACGAGCAGACCGGCGAGGATGATTCCGTCTGCGTCGGCAGTGGTGATGGCGGCGGTGCCGTTGACGGGACGGAGAGTAGCGAAGCCTAGGCCCATGACGACTACTCCTGGATGCGTGATGCGGATGGGCTCGGTCAGCGAGTAGATTCCGGGTGTGAGGAGAAGATGTTTGCCGGCGTCGAGTTGGGCGTTGATGGTGGCTGCGGTGTCGGTCTCGGCGTGGGCGATGTAGAACTTGTCGAGAGGGACATTGTGACCGGGCGTTACGCCTCCGTGCCAACTGATGCCTGCGCTGTTGGTGACGAGATAGGGAATGTGGACGGAATAGTTGCCGAATGCGTCGCCTACGAGGAACGGTTTCTCGCGGACGACGGGGGTCTGGGAGATTTTGGTGTACGGGGGAGTGGGCCATTCGCCGGCCGGGGGATTGGGAATGCCGACGAAGACCATGTTCCAGTTGGCGCCGGTCCACGAGCCCCACTCGCTGTTGCGGGAGATCCATTGCTGCTGCGTTCCGGAGCCAACGTTGCCATCGATGAGAGAGTCAGAGATCCAACCACCGCTGGCCCAGCCACGGTTCTGATGCAGGACGAGATTGCCGAGGATGTGCATTCGGCGAAAGGGCGCGGCCTGCGAAACGGCCCACTGCATGGTGCCATTGGTTGGCCCGCCAGTGGGCGCGACGGAAAATCCTTCTGCAGCGCGCCAGAACGTGCAGGTAGCGTTGTTACGGGGCAGGCTCGCGTCGGCATGAACATTGCCAGTGATGTGGACGGCGTCAGGTGTGGCACCGAGGCCTACGACTTCTGTGTAGAAGCCGATGGGGACATCGACCTTGTAGTCCCCTGGGAGAAAGAAGAAAGCGTTGCGCTGGGAGCCGAATTCACTGTGCTGCTGGGCCGCGTAGACCTTGTCGATTTGGTCCTGGATGGTGGCTGCGGACATGGAGGGGCTGAAGACAAGGACGTTGGGACCGAAATCGGGCTTGGCTGGAGCGGCGGTTGCGGAGATTGAGGAAAATACAAACGACGACAGAACCAGAGCGAGGGTTATGGACGGTGCGCGAATACCTTCGACGCGTGCGTAGCAGTTCATGGAGTTTCTGATTGTCTCCCGCTTAGCATCGTATGGTATCGACCCTCAAGGCAACTCCGAACCCTTGCTTCATACAGCTACGACTACCCCAATCTCGAGACAGTATTTACCGAAGATTATGTATTCGGTGAGCCGAGAGGTTCTAGCGGAGCGGGTCTGCGCCGATGGATTCTGATGCCAGCAGCGCCGAACTGATCTCCTGATTTCTCATTACAGAGGCGATTTTGTCTTTCATGTAGCGTAGGGAAACGTCGTGATGCTCGCGGTCATATGAATCGATACAATCCAAGGCCAGGACCACCGGCCAGTCGCGCTGATATGCGTCAATCGCAGTGGCGCGGATACAGGCGTGGGTGTTAATTCCAGCGAGGATGATCGCGTCGGGTGCGATCTGGCTGAGGATTTGATCGAGATTTGTTCCGAAGAACGCGCTGTATCGCTTCTTAACAATGACGTGATCCGCGGCAGCGAGTGCAAGTTCGGGCAAGATCTGGCATCCCGTGGTCCCCTTGATTACCTTACGTATCCGCTTGGCTCTCATCTCCGGGTAAGCGTCTCGGAGATCGGGTTCGAACTCCTGGCGAATCCAAATCACCGGAAGAGACAGCCTGCGCATGGTGCCAACCAAAGTATTGATCGCTTGAACCAGGCCTTCAGTGCGGGCGGGGTCCCAGCCGTGGAGAAAATCGTTCAGCATGTCAATGACGATCAAAACTGGCCTTTTCATCAAGAGCAGAGTACCAAAGAGATCTGCCACGCTTGAACGGTCACGATTCCAGAGGCTTCGCTAGGTTGGATCAAAAGGACCCCCTGCTCGATTTCATGGTTGGTGGACATGACGCGGTGTGCGGCGAGAGAATTGCGAACGCGCAGGGAGAACACTTTGAGACTACCTTCTATGACACGGCGGGATTTTGTGCGTTTGGGCGCGGGTGCGGTAGCAGCGGGTGCGACCATTAATGCGACGCTTCTGGAACCGGCGACAGGGATGGCTCAGACGGTGGCCGGCAACGCAAGTACGCAAGGGCGCAAGATCCGCTTCGTGTCAATTGGAACGGGAATACGCGGGTGCGACCTATTGCGGGCGGCGCGGCAGGTGCCGAATGGAATTTGCGTTGGCTCGGCGGACTTGTACACGATGCATCAGCAGGCTGGCAAAGAGGCGTACGGAGCTGATTTCCCTGCCGGACGCGATTATCGCGCCTTGCTGGATCGCAAAGACGTGGACGCGGTGATTGTGGCCGTGCCCGATCATCAGCATAGGCGGGTGGTATTGGATTGCGTAGCGGCGGGCAAGGATGTGTATTGCGAGAAACCGATGAGCCATAATGTGGCGGATGGGCTGGCGATGGTCGAAGCAGTGGCGGCGGGGAAGCGGATCTTCCAGGCCGGGAGCCAGCGAGTGAGCAACGTCGTCTACAAGAAGGCGGCGGAGATTTACAAATCGGGGCGGCTGGGGGAGGTGCACCTGATTGAAGGACACTCGGATCGTAATTCGCCTTCGGGGGCGTGGGTGTATCCGATTCCGCACGATGCGAGCCCGGAGACGATCGATTGGGAGACGTTCTTGCGCGATGCGCCGCAGAGGCCATTCGACGCGGTGCGGTTCTTCCGCTGGCGGTGCTTCAACGATTACGGCGAGGGTGTGGCCGGAGATCTGTATGTGCATTTGCTGTCGGGCATTCAATGCGTGAGCGGGATCAATGCGGTTCCCAGCCGGGCTTATTCGACCGGCAGCCTGACGCACTTCAATGACGGGCGTGATTTTCCGGATCTGTTGGCGACTCTCTACGACTATCCGGGCGTGACGGTGAACGTGCATTGCAACCAGAACAATTCGGCGGGCGAGCCGATCATCTTCTACGGCTCGGACGCTACGATGGTGATCAACGGCAACTCGCTTACGGTGACTCCGCAGGACACCGCGTCGCAACCCGAGGGCTACAGCTTGAACGGGTGGACGGCGGCGGCCAAGCAACAGTATCTGGATGAGTGGCACAAGGCGCATTCCGAGCTGGCAACGAAGCCGGGGCCGGCGGAGAGTTATGCGGCGCCGGCTGGTTACAACGACACCGCTGATCATATTGAGAACTTCCTCTACGCGATCGAGACGCGGGAGCATGTGGTGGAGGACGAGGTCTTCGGTAACAATGCGGCCATTGCATGCCATATGGCCAATCACTCGTACTTTAAGCGCACCGTGGCCACGTGGGACGAGGCGACGAAGACGATCAAAGGGTAGCCAGTAGACTTTCACAGGGAGAGTGCATCGATGAGCATTGCTTCGCGGAGGAGTTTCTTGAAGGCTTCGGGTGTGGTTGCGGCCGCTACGTGCGTGGGTACCGAGCGGCTGAGTGGCGCGCCGCTCAAGCTTCCGATTGGGCTGCAGCTTTACAGCGTGCGTGAGCTGCTGCCAAAGGATTTTGCAGGGACACTGGCCAAGGTGAGGGCGGACGGATACACGGAGGTTGAAGCAGCGGGATACTTCGACAAACCCCCAGCAGAGTTCAGGAAAGCGATGGACGTTGCGGGGCTGCGCTGCATCAGCACACATCATCCGATGCATTTGCTGAAACCGCAGCTGGATCAACTGATCGAGTACGGACACGCGTTGGGGCTCGACTATATTGTTTGTCCATCGGCGATGCATCGTGATCCGACGGCGAAAGGACCGCTGACTCTGGACGACTGGCGTTGGACGGCAGGCGAACTTAACAAGATTGGCGAAAAGGTGAATGCTGCCGGGATGCGATTTGGATATCACAACCACACGCCGGAGTTCGGAAGCGAGGGCGGAGTTGTGTTCTACGAAGAGCTGCTGCGGCTGACGGACCCGAAATTGGTGTTCTTCGAGATGGATTGCGGGTGGGTCGTCGCGGCGGGGCGTAACCCGGTGGACTACCTGAGCAAGACGCCGGAGCGGTTCCCGCTGCTGCATGTGAAGGACATGGCGCGCCAGGTGAATGGACAATTCCAATCGACGGTGATGGGCCGGGGAGTGGTGGATTACAAGCCGATTCTGCGGGCAGCGACGGGGCTGAAACACTACTTTGTCGAGCAGGAGGAGTTCGACATGGATGTGATCGAGGCGCTCCGGCTGGATGCGGAGTATATGCGCAAGCTGGACGTGTGAGGCCGGTTCCCTGGGCTCACGCCGACTCTTTGACTTCGATTGCTTGTACGGGCTTCTTGGCGGGCGTAGTAGTGATGACTACCACGCTGATGAGGACGAAGAGGGTTCCTAGAATTGTTCGAGTCCCGAGGTTTTCGCCGCCCAGGAAATAGCCGAGGATAACGGCGACGACCGGATTCACGTAGGCGTATGTGGAGACTTTTGTAGGCGACTCATGGTGAACGAGCCAGACGTAGGCGGTGAAGCCGATGATGGAACCCGCGACGATGAGATAAAGCAGCGAGAACCATGCGGCGGATGAGACAGTCAGCGGATTGAAGTCGTGGAACTCTCCAAAGGCAGCCGCAGCGAGCCCGAGCATGATTCCCCCTGCGAGCATCTGCGAGCCGGAGCTCATGACTTTAGACGAAGGAAGCGGGAGTTTGCGAGAGAGCGCGGAAGCGACCGACCAACTGATCGCTGCAATGATGAGCGCCACGGCACCCGCCGTCTCAATGGGTGCACCGCCCAGATTCAAAGAGTGACTCATCAGCACTCCCACACCGGCAATGCCAACCAAAAGTGCGAGAACCAGGCGCAGGGTGAGCTTTTGAGTGCGCAGGATGGCGATTTCAGAGAGCGCCATGAAAACCGGGATGGTGGCCAACATAACCGCAGCGATACCGGAAGGCACGCGCTTTTCGGCCCAGAACAGGAGGCCGTAGTCGATGACGAAGATTTGGAAAGCCTGCAAGATTGATGACAGCCATTGGCGGAGGGTGGGCGAGCGCTCGCCCTGCACAATCATCCAGAGGTATAGAACGATCCCCGCGACGAAGAAACGCATGGCCGCGAAGAGCAAGGGCGGAAGTTCGCGGTCTCCGATGCGGATGGCAAGGAACGTGGAACCCCAGACGAAGTAAATGATGCCGAAGGCCAGCAGAGTCTTCCAACGCGGGCGATGTTCTGGTACCTCCATGACAGCCTCCAGATTGCACCTTATCAGCGATCGAGCGCAGACATGGACAAGGCTTCACGAAGTCGCCAGTGAGGCTCGCGGCATGTCAGTTTTCCGCGGGCTGCTCGTCAATGGAATCGATGACAAGCAGCGAGACGGGGTATTTTGGGGACAACGTTCCAATCTATAGAAAATATATGGTGCGCCCGGAGAGATTCGAACTCCCGACCTAACGCTCCGGAGGCGTTCGCTCTATCCAGCTGAGCTACGGGCGCGCTCTTCCAGCATATCGCACTTTGGGTTGAGGAAGCGCATTCAGTCTGCGGATCAGGCTCAGGGGCGACTGGCTTCCCGCTGAGCTCGGAGTTCCTCCATCACCGATTGGATCAACGCTTTGGCCCCCTCCATTCCAGCCACCACCGCTTGCAAATCAAGCGCTGGTTTGGCTGGGTTTCGGCTCGACGCGCAATACACTCCATGCTGCCCCACCATGATCAGCGAGTCCGTGAGCAGGTCCAGCGCTACCGCCAGCCTGCCTCGTTCCATGCCCATCATGAACTCATGTTGTTCCAGTTCCGCCCGCTTGTCGTCGAATACGCTCATATCTAAAGCGTAACCGAAGCTCGAACGTGTGCGATTAAACTGGAAAGAGCTTGTGCGGCGATCGGGAAGCGGGTCGGGCAGGCGGACAAGGCGAAAATGCATTTGAATTTTGATTGGACGACGGCCCAGGTTCTATGGACGGTGACGTTTGCTGCGCTGCTGGTATTGCTGGTGGTGCTGCTGGGGCGGGAACGATATAAGCGGTTCAAGTGGTTCACGATCACCATTGTTCTGGTGACTTTCCGGCTGCTGGCAAGCCGACTGCTTTACGGGAAAATCGCGCCGCTGGGATTTTATGAGGTGTTTATTCCGCTGGCCGATCTGTCAGCCATTGTTAGCGTGCTGGTGCTGATCGAGATGGCGAGGCGAGCCTTCGCAGGATTGCAGAGACGGGCATGGATTGTGGGTACCCTGACGGTTGTGATCGTAGGTGCCGGCGTGGTGGCCGTATGGGGAGCGTGGCCCGCTTGGAAGACGCTGACAGCGGGTACGACGATGGCGGTTCTGGGATTGATGCAGCTGGCGTCGCAAAAGGCCGAACTGATGGTGGACGTGATGACAGCGGAGCTGGGTTTGGTGGCGCTGCTGTTTGGACGCCGGTACAAGGCTGGCTGGCGTAGCCATCCGCAGGGAATCCTGATTGGGCTTTCCACAGTGTCCATTGCGCAAATGCTGCGCGACGGGATTTGGCAGTTGATCGCGTTGAAGGCAGCTCCGCACAGCCAGGCGGAGTATGAACGCGTGGTGGCATTGCGCGAGAAGCTGTTCAATGCAACTGAAGTGGTGTTTCTTGCGGCGGTGGTGTGGTGGATTGCCTGTTTATGGATGGACGAGCCGGGGACGGGTGCTTTGCTAACTCCTGAGACTGCGGTGGCGAGCGACACTTGTGCGGTGGAAGACCAAGCTGTCGCAGAGGCAAAAACCGAGACAGAAATCAAAGAGGAGATCAAGGAAATCTAGCACCGTCTCACCCTTCCAGCCTTTTCTATCGAATCCAGAGACAATCTTCCGCATCGGAAACGATAAATAGGAACGGCTCGCGACCTATGGACAGCTTGCAAAAATCCAATAGTGCCGGACCGAAGGGCGCACTGAGCGACTATCTGGCCGCGGAACGGACTCTACTGGCGTGGATTCGCACGGGACTGGCCCTGATGGGATTCGGCTTTGTGGTGGCACGCTTCGGACTGTTTCTGCAACAACTCCAGTTTCTGCAGCGAGCTTCATCAGAACAGTCCTTTGGATTTTCGTTGTGGTTCGGAACATTGCTGATCGCAGCGGGTGTCCTGGTGAATGTCTTTGCCGGGTGGCATCATGCCAAGCTGGTCCGTGAATTGGATCGCGGAGAGACTTCCCACAGCCATGCCGCGAACCAGGCAGTGGCGATTGCATTCTTTCTGGCCCTAGTTGGATTGGCAATGGCGATCTACCTGGTTTCGATTCGAGTTTCCACTCATTCGCAGTCTGGAAGCGACAAGGAGGTCAGTATGACGCAGAACATGGGTAACGGCATCGTCGACATACCAAGCAATCACACCGTGGAACAGACGGTGGAGCGGCTCAAAGGAATTTTGGAGGCGAAGGGAGTTACGCTGTTTGCTCTGGTGGACCACAGCGGAGAAGCGGAGAAGGCCGGAATGAAAATGCCGCCTACAAAGCTGCTGATCTTCGGCAGTCCCAAGGCCGGGACTCCCGTCATGCTGGCCTCGCCCAGCATCGCCATCGATCTGCCGCTGAAGATACTGATTTGGGAAGACGGTAGCGGAAAGACGTGGATTTCCTACAATAGTCCGGCATACCTAATGGAACGGCACAATGTGCCGCCGGAGTTGCTCAAGAACATTGCGGTGGTGGAGACACTGGCAGCCAAGGCGGGTGAATAAAGGACGTGCTGCACTTCCTCGGGAACAGCATCAGGTCGTCAGGTTGTAGATGAGGCCGTAGGGATCCTTGATGTAGATTCTTGGAAACTCCGGCTCGTCCTTGACGATTTCGCAGCCGCTTTCGACAAGGTGGTTCGCGGCTTCCTGAACATCTTTGACAGTGACTTCGAGAACTGGACCCAAAGCTGGGCCGCGCTCGATGAAAAGATTGATGTGCTTTCCATGGAGACTGATCATCTCCGTGCCTTCGGCAGTAATCTGGAACCCGAGCTGCTCGACGTAGAAAGACGCCGCCTGCTCCGGATCTGGCGCTTGTATGAGGATGTCGGTACCAAAGCTGTTTGCCACTTGGCCTCCTTGGTGCGCGAAAAGACGGCTGGGGTCTTAGCCGACGATGGACGTCAGATGGATAATCTTTTCTCCCAGGTGTGGATCCCCTTCAATCTTAACTTGCGCCCGGGCTGAGTTGCGATCGATGCCTTTGGTAAAAAGACGCCATGCCAACGCTTGCGGTATTGTGACATGGGTCGCGACTTCGCCGGGAGGATTTCTGACGAGAGCCCACACAATGGGACCTTTGAACAGAAACCATTGGCCACCACAATCGCCTGAGATTTCAACCAGGATGGTTGTTTCTGGGGGAGCATAGACGTTGCGGAAGTGATGTGGAAGTCCACGCAGGAAACAGTCAAGGGCGGGGTGATAGAGCTCCGGAGTCATGAGACCGGAGCAGTTGCAGGCAAGACGAATCTGCTGCTGATGGTGCCAGCGTTCCGTCAGTTCGCGTGCAGTGTCAAACCAGTTGAGAGACGTCTCTTCACCGGCCCAGCTCACATTGAATGCGGCTGGAGCGAAGGGGTCGAGAGACTCGTGGAAATCCGCACTCTGCTCGCAGGCCGCGCTCGTCATCTCGATCAGGATCGCTGGACTGAGACGACGATAGACGGCGACACCTTCTCGGTTGAGGCGATTCACCAAGGCGACCAGGTCCTCCGGCGAGGGTATATCAGAGGATTCGACGAGATGGTGGTCGCGAACGAGGGAGAGTTTGCGAAGTGCTGTATCGAGGAGGTGCGCTGCCACGTCGCGGACCTTCCATTGTGGGGCGACGGTCTGGAGATTCCATTCATGCGGGGTGAGAGAACGCAGCAGAGGAATTAGTTTTGCATCGACTTTGCGAAGCAGAGGTGCGCAGAGGATGGGATCGAGAGTGGCGGGGAGCTTGGTCACTTTGTTTTTGAGGGTAGCAAGGGAATATGAATGCCATGAGATTGCTACCAATACGCCCGTTGTGCAGAAACTGAGGCTTTCAGCTAGAGAGGAATTACGACCGATGTTTCCCATTGACCCACGCGGGTTTTCGGTTGTCTTCGCCAAACCATCCCCAGTCATTCAACGTGTCGATAAAGTACTGCCGGGCATAAATCCGGTACGTTGGGAACAGATTTGAGTAGTAATAGCCAAGACGCTTTCGGACGCCGCCCAACTCGCCATCTTTACCTGCCACAATTGCTCCCTTAGGACCACCGAAGTCCAAAACATGCGCTTCAAACCACACGGTCTCGCCGTTTTCCGTGACGAGGGCGACCGGAGCTTCAACTCTGATTCCGAGATCGGCGGCTGCTTGCCGCCATGCACGTGAGATTTCCAGATCCATTCTGTCGCGTCCTAACCGCGCTTCTTGCTGCTGGGTTTGCCGCCGCGTTTCGGGCCGGAGGGTTTGCCTTTGTAGCCGGAACCGCCCTGCCTGGGTTTGGAATGCGAGCTGAATCCGGGTTTGGCCGGACTGCCGAAGCTGGGTTTCGGCTTCCATCCGGGCTTTGTCGCGCGCGGGGGTGCGGAAGTGCCTTCGGTTTCGTCGCGACGGAAGGAACGGCTGGTTGGTGCGGACGGATTGGATCCAAACGACCGTTTGGGTCCAGCACTGAAGGGACGGTCGGCAGTTTTCCCGAACCTTACGGGTTTGCTGTTGGGACGTGCGCCGCCTGCTCGGGGTTTGCCGCTGCTGGTGGTGAAGGGGCGGGCAAGGCTGCCTTCACTGCGGAAGGGGCGTGCCGAACTGGAGCGGCCTGAACCTGCGCGATCCTGACCGGAATATCCAGCGCCTGCGCGACCCGGACCGGAGTGGTAGGAACTGGGGCGAGGTGCGCTGGGCCGGCTGGGAGCGGAGCGATCAGGTCCGTGGATTTCCTCGATGTGGAGATTCGGCGGTCTGACGGGGCCCAAATCCTCGTCGTAATGGGGTTGCTCGCGACGCGGTGACGTCGGGCGGCTGAAGAGTGGTCGGTCGCTCCCAGCGGATTTCGACCAGCCTGGCTTGCCGGGACCGGGTTTGCCGGACGCAGGTTTGTTGAAAGTAGGCTTGTTAAAGGCTGGCTTGGGGCTGAAGGGTTTGCCTAGCGCCGGTCTGTCTCCAAAGGGACGGGCGGAAGCCGGCTTGTCTCGGTAATCGCGGCCAGCGCGCGACTCGGGGCTGAAGGTGCGTCCGGTGGCGGGTCTGTCGTTGTAGGGGCGTGCGTCCCGCGGACGGGATTCACCTGGCGGGCCAGAGCGCTGGAAGGGCGGACGAGCTGGACGGTCCTCCTTTTTCCAAGCTGGTTTTTGCCAAGCTGGGCGAGCGGGACCGAAGTCCCTCGCCGATGGCTGGCCTGGACGAGTCGGACGACCACCGACTCTGGCGCCTTCGCTCGGTTGATCGAACGACTTCTTCGGGCGATAGTCTTTGGGCCCTGCGGCCGGGCGCTCTTCAAAGGACTTGGTTGCAAATGGCCTGGATGGGCGTGGAGCTGTGGTGCGCGGAACTACGGTGGGCAACTCGGCGTCGGCCAGATTGCGGCGGCGGAGATCCTTGGATTTCGGCGTGCGGAGAGTGCCATCGGCCGCTTTGCGTAAAAGTTCAAGCTCGCGCGGGTCCAGCTCGCGCAGGTTGCCAGGCTCCTGATCAAGGACCAGCGGACCGTAGCCTACGCGCCGAATCTTCTCGACGAAATGACCGACCTCTTCGAACATCTTGCGCAGTTCACGATTGCGGCCTTCGATAAGAACGACTTCGTACCAAGGATTGTCACCCTGGCGGACCTGGCGGATGCGGGCTGGCGAAGTGCGAACCTTGTCAGAACCGGGCTTGCCACGTTCGATGGCGACACCGGCACGAAGTATGTCGAGTTCAGCTTCCGTAGGCTGGCCTGCGACTTTGACAAGGTAGGTCTTCTCGACCGCTGCGGAAGCGCGAGTGAGACGGTTTGCCAGCTCGCCGTCATTGGTGACGAGGAGCAAGCCTTCGCTCATGTAGTCGAGGCGGCCCACGGGATAGAGGCGCTCGCGCATTTTGTCAAAAAACTGCATGACGGTGGGGCGTCCTTCGGGGTCCTTGACGGTGGTCACGAAGCCGCGGGGTTTGTTGAGCACAAAATAGCGAAGACGCTCGGCACCTTGAAGGAGCTTTCCATCGACACGAATGTGGTCGCGGCCCGCGTCAGCCTTGGTGCCCAGCGCGGTGACGACCTTGCCATTCACCTGGACGCGGCCATGCTCGATCATCTCCTCGGCTTTGCGGCGGCTGGCTACGCCGGCCTGAGCGAGGATTTTCTGAAGCCGCTCAAGCTTGACGGGAGGGCGCGGAGTGAATTCTGGCTCGGACTCTTCTTCTTCCGTCTCGGCGGCGTATTCTGCTCCCGGCGTTGGTGCATGTTCGGAACCAGAGGCTGCATCGAGATCCTGGCCGGTGTAGGGACCGTCTTCGATTTCTGCTTCGGCCAAGACCGTGTCTTCTGCAGCTTCGATCCCGGCATCTGACGCTGGGCCGATCGGAATACCAAGCGCAATTTTGGCTTCGCCGTCTGTCTCGTCGCCGATGGGGTCTTCAACCTTGGTTGGTTTTACTGCTTTCTTGGTTTTGGCTTTGGTCGAGGCCTTGGGCTTGGCCTTTACTTTGGGCTGTGCCTGGGGCTCGGCGACCGCTTCAGTTTCGGTAGCCGTGGCCTGCAGGTCATCTGCTTTGGTTGTTTTGGTGGATTTCTTCGCCATTTGAGGAAGTCTCGGTTTCTGCCTGCTCTGTGGCCGGAGGCGCAGCAGGCGCAGCCTCGTCCGGGGTTGAAGATTCGATGCTGGCCGCCATCTCGGCGGTCACGGATGTTTCAGCGACTTCTGGCGATTCGGCAGAGACTTCACCTGTAGATTCTTCTGCGAGGGACTGGTCGAAATCCAAGCTGCGGTTCTGATCTGCCTCCGAGGCATTTGTCAGGCCGGGCTCTTCGCTGGAGGAAGAATCCGAGTCGTCGAGCTCGAGTGCCGCCATTTTTTCGAACTCCTCCATGGACGGGAGTTCGGTGACGTCTTTCAGGCCAAAGCGGAGAAGAAACTCGCGGGTTGTCTTGTACAGGATGGGACGTCCAATGACCTGCTTGCGACCGGCGGTAGCGATGAGCTTGCGGGCAAGCAGCGATCCGAAGACGCCGGAGGACTCCACACCGCGGATTTCGTTGACTTCAGGGGCGGTGACGGGCTGCTTATAGGCAATCACGGCCAGGGTTTCAAGAGCTGGCAGAGACAGCTTCATGGGTGGTTTGAGGCTCTTGACGAATGCGCGGACGGCATCGTGGCACTCAGGCTTGGTCGCCATGCGATAGCCACCAGCGATTTCGCGGATCTCGATGCCACGGTTGTCGGAGGCGTAGTCCACAATCAGTTCATCAAGAAGATCGCGGAGCGCGGCGCGCACTTCGCGGTCGCGCTGACGGACAAGCCGCTTCGCTTCAAGCTCCTCATCGATCTTCTGAAGTGGTGAGATTGCAGTTCCGGCGCCTTGTGCGGCGGTGAGTTCCGGACTCGAATCGGGGACAGCGTCTGGTTGGGGCTCGGCGACGGCGGTCTCGGGATCGGTTTCAGGAACTGCAGAGGAGCCGCTTGTCTGATCCACGTCCAGATCACCTAGTTCGGTGGGGATCAGCGATAGAGACTCGGCTGCCTGGTTTTCGGCGGCTTGTTCCGCATTCGCGGCCTGTTCGCTCTTCCATTCCAGGGCTTCAGATGCAAAAAGGGCGGAGAGCTGAGCCAGCGTGACGGGCTCTTCCGCGGCGTAAATGACAGCTTCCAGTTTGGCTTTCAGGCTCATCGGCAATAGGTACCTCAAGTATGGTACCGGATGGGGCGGGGCCTGTGTGTGCATCGCGGGCTCGCGAGCGCCCATTAACGAAGAAAAAAGGGCGTCCGCCTAAGCGAACGCCCTGAGAGGCAGAAAAAAAGCAGCTTAGTGGGAGATCTTGCTGAACGACCAGAACAGAGTACCGGAGAGAAGTGCTGCCGCGGGCAGGGTCAGGACCCAGGCCATCGCGATGCTGCGCAGTGTGGACCACTGCAGGCCGCTCCGATTGGCAAACATCGTACCGGCTACGCCCGAGCTTAAGACGTGGGTGGTGGAGACCGGGAGTCCAAAGTTGTCAGCACCGATAATGGTGGCCATCGCAACCAATTCGGCGGTGGCGCCCTGAGCGTAGGTGAGGTGCTCCTTGCCGATTTTCTCGCCAACGGTGACGACGATGCGCTTCCAGCCGACCATGGTGCCCATGCCAAGCGCCAGGGCTACGGCTACCTTGACCCAGGTGGGAATGAACTTGGTGGCCTTGTCCACCTTGCTCTTGTAGTTGGCCAGCGCTGCGTTTTCATCTGCGGTGAAAGCCGGGGTCTTGTTCTTTTGCATCAGGCGAATGGCTTCGCTGGCGACATACATGTCGTTGCGAACGTTGGCTTGCTGGTTGGGTGGGACCGACTTGAACTCCTTGTAGAGGGCGACTTCGTGATTCAGGTCTTCCACCAACTCCCGGAGGGCAAGAATTGTGTCCGGCTGAATCTTCTTGGTGCGGATATAGTCTGTGACTTCTGTCCGGGGGTCGGCGCCCAGGATACCGGCTTTGTCGACATGGCGGTCGAGAATGTGTCCCGCCTGCTCAGAGGAAGCGACGAAGTCCTGGACATCACTGCCGGTGACTGCGTGGTTCAGCGCATAGGCAGTGGGAACTGTGCCGATGAGGATGAGCATGATGAGACCCATGCCCTTCTGTCCGTCATTGGAGCCGTGACCGTAGCTCACACCAGTGCAAGTCAGGACCAGCAGGAGCCGGATGGGCCACGGTGGGGGCGTATCGCCCTTGGGCGCCTCGTAGAGTGCGGGGTACTTGATGGTCGCTTTCGCGAGCAGGAATAGCAGCGCGGCTACACCGAATCCCACAACCGGCGAAATCAGCAGCACCTTGAAGACCTTTGTAACTTGATCGACGTCGATGCCGGAGGTGCCGTCATGCCCATTCATCAGTTGGTTCGCAAGTCCGACGCCGATGATGGAACCGATCATGGTGTGGGAACTCGAGGCGGGCAGGCCGAACCACCAGGTGCCCAGGTTCCACAAGATAGCGGCGAAAAGCAGAGCGAACACCATGGAGAACCCGGCTCCCGAACTCACCTGCAGGATGAGTTCGACCGGAAGCAGGGTGATGACCGTGAAAGCCACTGTGCCAGAGGAAGTGAGCACTCCTGCAAGATTGCACATACCAGACCAGACCACGGCAATATTCGGGTCGAGCGAATGGGTGTAAATGACTGTTGCCACTGCATTTGCCGTGTCGTGGAAGCCGTTCACAAACTCAAATCCCAGCGCGATCAGGAGGGCGACAACCAGCAGAAGATAGGGCCAGAAGCTGCCTACTGTGACTCCCTGGAAGTCGCTGGATATGTTGAAGCCGATGAAGCCGATGCCGGCAATCAACGCGCCGAAGACGACGATTCCGCTGATCAGGGCATGGGACTTCTTCATCTTCTTTTCGAGTAGTGCGGATGCAGGAGGACGGCCAGGAACGGTTGTAGCCAGATCTGACATGGAGAGGCTCCAGAGATGGAATGGAATTGCTGTCCGGGACCGCTGGGGGCGCAAAACCAGACTCAGCAATGGATATACGAGTCAGATGAAAAGGGGATGAATTGTTACCGGAGATCCTTGGCAAATCGACTTGAAACGGCTCCGGTCGGGCGAGGAGAGGGGTGCCCGGAGGCTGGGGGCACCTTCAAGACGAGTTCGGCAGCTGCTCAAGAGATGGCGCGGAAGAGCCAATAGAGCGCGCCGGAGAGCAGCGCCGCGGCCGGCAGCGTAAAAACCCAGCCGGAAGCGATGTTGCGAATAGTGGAAATACGCAATCCGCTGCCATTTGCGACCATAGTGCCGGCGATGCCTGAACTGAGAACGTGCGTTGTGCTCACCGGTAGACCAAATGTGTTGGCGGCGAAGATCGTGCTCATGGCGACCAGGCTCGCTGTGGCGCCCTGGGCATAGGTGAGATGCTCTTTGCCGATTTTTTCGCCAACTGTGACGACGATGCGCTTCCAGCCGACCATGGTGCCCAGACCCAACGCCAAAGCAACGGCTACCTTGACCCAGTCCGGAATGAACTTGGTGGCCTTATCCACCTTGCTTTTGTAGGTGGTGAGCGCGGCTGTTTCAGCCGGCGTAAAGACCGGGTTATGGTTCTTTTCCATCAAACGGATGGCTTCGCTTGCCACGTACATGTCGTTGCGGACATTGGCCTGATCCTGCGGGGGAACCGATTTGAAAGCCTTGTACAGGACCACTTCGTGATTGAGATCTTCGATCAATTCGCGCAGTGCCAAAATGGTGTCAGGCTGGATCTGCCTGGTGCGGATATAGTCGGTGACTTCAGCGCGCGCATCGGGACCGAGGATCCCATTTTTATCGACGTGACGATCGAGGATGTGTCCGGCCCGCTCGGAGGCGGCGATGAAGTCTTGAATGTCGCTCGCCGTGACGGCGTGGTTGAGCGCATAGGCAGTGGGGACCGTGCCAATGAGGATGAGCATGATGAGTCCCATGCCCTTCTGGCCGTCGTTGGATCCATGGAAAAAACTGACCCCGGTGCAGGTGAGCACCATGAGTGCTCGAATGGGAAAGGGCGGCGGTTGATTGCCCTTCGGCGCCTCATAAAGAGAGGGGTACTTGATGAGACGCTTGGATAGGAAGATGAGTAGTGCTGCAAATCCGAATCCGAGTACCGGCGAGATCAGAAGGACCTGGAGAACCTTCATAGCCTGTTCCCAGTCCACGCCGGAGGTGCCGTTGTGGGTGTTCATGAGTTGGTTGGCGATGCCAACGCCAATGATGGAGCCGACCATGGTGTGTGAACTGGAGGCAGGCAGGCCGAACCACCAAGTGCTGAGGTTCCAAACAATGGCGGCGATGAGCAGCGCAAAGACCATGGCGAAGCCCGCGCCTGAACTGACTTGGATGATGAGTTCGACAGGAAGCAAGGTGATAACGGCGAATGCCACCGTTCCGCTGGACGCGAGCACACCTGCAAGGTTGCAGATTCCAGACCAGACCACGGCAATGTTCGGTTCGAGCGAGTGGGTGTAGATGACCGTCGCTACTGCATTCGCAGTGTCATGGAAGCCGTTGACGAACTCGAAGCCGAGGGCGATGAGCAGAGCCAGGGTAAGCAAGAGATAAGGCCAGGCACTGGTCACCGTCACAGAGTCGAGATCACTTACGACATGGAAGCCGATGTAGCCCAGGGCGGCCAACAACGCTGCGGAGAAGACAGCCATGCTGGCTCTGCTTTGAGAATTAGTTTGCCTGCGATCAAGGATCGACGCGCTCGCAGGAATCACCTCAACTGACGTTGCCACACTTGCCATCAGAAGTTTCCTAGGCGACCGGAGAAATTCCGGTGGCGCCTGGACCTCCAAGGTGGGAGTTCAGCGGCGGCGATACAAAGTGGATAGAAAGGAGATGAACTGCAGGAGGAGAAAGAAGAGACCGATAAATGGACGTCCATAAAACCCCAACAACTGCAATCTTTCGCAGTTGTTTGCTCGGTGAACCAGGAAAAACTGGATCTGCTTTCTAAATTCTACACCGCTTAGGCGCGGGTCAAGAAAGGAAAGGGGTTGAACGGTGGAAATCGCGGTACGGCGAGCCCGAAGAAGCCTAGAAAGCGCCTGACCGGATCAGCGCCAGTCATCGCGGGCGTTGGCGAGACCCTCGTTCATGACAGTCTCGAATCCGGCTTGCTTCTTGATAAAAATCTCAGAGAAGGCGCGGTCCTGGCGGAGGAGGATGGCCTGAAGTCGGACGAGCTCAAGCAGGGCGAGAAAGATGGCCACCAGCGCTTTCTCAGAGCGGGTGTTGCTGAGCAGGCTGCGGAGAGCAACCGGCTTGTCCTCGATGGAGAGACGACGGGAGAGGAACTGGATCATCTGGCCCACGGTCGCCGTGTCTTCCTCGAGATCGATGACGGGGCGCTTGCGGGCGCGCTCCAGAATCTCGTGAAAGATCCGCACCAGGTCCACGGTGTCGGCGGCGATATCCGGCTCATCATTGGCAACGTCCTGGAATTCGCGGACGCCGGGGTTGGTCCAGGTTGCGGCTTCGAGCATTTGTTTCTGCTGGAGCATCTGGGCGGCGTTTTTGAAACGCTCGTGTTCGAGGAGGCGCTCGACAAGCTCGCGGCGTGGGTCCTCGGGTGCGTCGTCAGGACCAGCCGGAGAACGCGGCAGCAGCATCTTGCTTTTGATGTGAATGAGCAGCGATGCGGTGTAGATGAACTCGCCAGCCACGTCCACGTCGGTGGCGCTCAGGTGGTTTACATAGGCAAGGAACTGTGCCGTGATAGTGGCGATGGGGATGTCGTAGATGTCAATGTCCTGCTTGCGGATGAGGTCGAGCAGGAGATCAAGAGGCCCGTCATAGACCTGGCCAACCATAACCGAGAAGGGAGATTCGTCGTCGTTTCCTCCCGTTTTTTTCTGTGCCGCAGCTTTTTCCGGGCTGGGATTCGGAGCCGGAACCGATTCTGGGATGAATGATGCGGTGCGGCGCCTTGGAAAAGCCTGACCGGAATCCAGAGATGGAGAGGTCTCGACGGCCGGAGAAGCGGACGTTTCAACTAAAGAAGGGCCTTCCCCAGGTGGAACGGCGGGCGAAATCTCGCGGATGGAGAGTCTCTCCGAGGCTGGCTTCTTGGAAAACGGGTGCTTGGCGCCAGAGATCAACTTCGAATGCGGTTGTGCAGCAATCTCTTCAGTTGGTTCGGGGGTGCGGGTGGTTTCGACCACGACGGCTTCTTCTATGGCTGATTCCTCTCCGAGTTCATGCCGCGAGGCAGATTCGGGGACAAGTTCTGGCACGGCGCCCGCGGGCAGGTCTGGCACGGATTCTGTGGTCGGAGTTGAGACCGGAGCTTCGGTCCCGTCCGGGACGGAAGACTGTGTGTCAGCTTCGGCGGGAGTGGCGGAGCTGGGCTGCGAATTGGGGGAGATGATCGTCAATGCAGTTTCAGCAGCCAGAATCTCCTCGAGTCGCTGCAAGAACCCGTCGTCTTCATAGGGTAATAGCTCAGGGGGCTTGGAGAAAAGGCCAAATCCGCCAAGGGCGTTTTGCCACCACGCGAATTTCTTTTCTTGCATACTTTCCCCCGGTGACTCGGGCTGCGCGTCGCGCCGGCCAAGCCACATCGTTATGCAACTCAAGTGAGCCTTCCGTTAGGGCAAGGCGACGCACCGCAGCGGGGGAGTGCCGGCGGGCGCGAAAGAAAGGAGAGTGACCTTACCTAGTGGCCTTTCATGCGCAACTGTGACAGAGGTTTGTTGATCGAAACCACGTACCGCCGGGGGTGCGGCAAGGGGTGAGCTGAACAACGAGTGGTCTCGGTGTATTGCGATTGTAGTACGTTTTTGGTTTGGCTCAAGGGGAGGATTTGTTAGCCGATTTCATTTATACGTCCGCGCACGCCTGTTGTATAGCCAAATCTCCGCTGGCGCGGGGATCGACTAGGGGCTGATTAGGATCGACAGCAAGGATCCAGGGAACTCTCTGGGACAGTGCGGGGGGAGATTGATTGGAACAGCGTGCGCCTTCAGGAATTGGTCGATACCCGCGATATCCAAAGCAGCAGGCTCAGTGGCGAAGAAAGCTCCGGCTCTCACGGCTTGGACGATATTCCTCCACTCAGACTCCTGCCATGCAGCGAGTTCGGCGGTACGTTCAACCTTCTCGTCAGATTCGCAGTCCGAAGCTAATCGCGCTACCTACACTGGCTCCATGATTGGAGCCGACGCAAAGACGGGGGCTGCGGGCTGCGCGACATCCGCCGGAGGGGCGTTGAAGGTCCGCGGCGGTTCGGGCGCGTAGCCGGCTTTCACCGGTTCGGGATCCAGAACTTCTTCAAGCCTCCGCACGAAGATTTCCTGATCCTGGATCATGAATTTGGGCTCGGGGGGCCGGCGAAAGAGGCCAAACCCGGACCGAATGCCCTTGGATGATTTCTCAAGTGTCTTTGTCGGTTGCGACTGGTTATTGTTGACCATGTTCATTCCCCCTGCCGCTCAGGTCCCGACACTTGCAGCGGGAGCGAGAGCTCTACGTCCATTGATTCCTATACATCGGCCGATGGCAAGGTTAGAACAGGCTACGAAAGTGTCAAGTGGGCAAACTATCTGGGTAACACCTTCGTGTGCTGGGCAGCAGACCGGGCTCGGTGGCAAAGGCTTCGTGAGCGCGGGGGGCCGTTAACGGTTGGATTCACCGGCGGGAACCAATTGCATGGCAGCACGGACTTCCCGCATGGTCTGTTCGGCTCTAGTGCGGGCACGGCTGGAACCGTCCTCGAGGATTTCCGTTACTTGCGACTCAGAAAAGCTTTCGCGGCGGGCCTGGATGGGCTCCAGAATCCGGACCAGGGCGTCCGCTGCCCAGCTCTTGCACTGAATGCAACCGATCCCGGCGGAGCGGCAGCCTTCATAGACGGACACCAGTGTTTCTGGCGTTGAAAAGACTTTATGCAGATCCCCGACCGGGCATTTGTCTGGATCGCCGGGGTCGGTGCGGCGAATGCGAGCTGGGTCAGTGACCATGGTCTTGAGCTTCTGGCGAACGATGGGCTCGCGGTCCGTAAGAAGGATGGTATTGCCGTAGCTCTTGGACATCTTGCGACCGTCGGTGCCGGGAAGTTTGGGCGAGGGAGTCAGCAGGACTTGAGGCTCAGGAAGAACCTCGCGGTCGTCAAGTTTGTAGAACTGGTTGAAGCGTCGAGCCACTTCGCGAGTGACCTCGACATGGGCGGTTTGATCGTTGCCCACGGGCACGAACTGCGCCTGGTACAGCAGGATGTCGGAGGCCATCAGCAGCGGGTATCCGAGGAACCCGATATTCGACAGGTCCTTGTTGGCGAGATTCTCCTGCTGCTCCTTGTAGCTCGGCACGCGCTCTAGCCAGCCGAGCGGCGTGATCATGCCCAGCAGCAGATAAAGCTCGGCGTGCTGAAGGATCTTGCTCTGCAGGAAGAGCACGCTGCGCTCGGGGTTAAGCCCGGCAGCGAGGTAGTCGAGCATCACATCCCTGGTGTTGGGGACGACTTGCGAGGGGTCCGCGTAGTCCGTGGTCAGGGCGTGCCAGTCGGCAATGAAGAAATAGCACTCATACTGCTCTTGCAGCTTGACCCAGTTGGCGAGGGCGCCCATGTAGTTGCCGAGATGGAGCTTGCCGGTGGGACGCATGCCGCTGAGAACGCGGGGACGAGACGATGAGATTTCAGGTTCAGGCATTGTTTCAGTCGATTCCGGGGTGCTGCAGAGTGTGTGCCGCCGCTCTTCAGAAACTGTTCAGACAGGGCTTAATTCATTGTAGTGGCAACCGGAAGCCGTCATCCCTTGTCGGCTATATATGAATCAGCGCCCACAACACCAATGCACGCGAGGGGACGAGAAATAACCCGATCACAAAGCCGCCCAACAGTATCATGAGGAGATAGCTAACCCAGATAGGAATGCGGTCGTAGACCTGGACTGCGTTGTAAGGCAGCATATTGCGCAGCAGGTGGCTGCCATCGAGCGGTGGAATGGGAAGAAGATTGAAAAAGATCAGAGACAGGTTGATCAGGATTGCGAGCGTGCAAAGCAGCATCACTGCCTGCAGGCCTGAAGAAACTCCCTGAAAGAGGCTGCCCGTAAAGACGTAAAGAACAAGCGCATGATTGTCGGGTGACACAAGCGAAATGACCGCCAGGATGAGAAAGGCGAGCAGGACGATCAGCAGGTTGGAAGCGGGACCAGCGAGCGTGGTCAGGTTGTCATCGCGGACGATCCTGCGGAAGTTCCGGGTAAGGACAGGGGTTGGTTTAGCCCATCCGATCAACAATCCGCTGAAGAAGGTGAACCCGACAAAGGGGCCGAAGATAATGAGCGCGGGAAAGAGCAGCGTACCGATTGGATCGATGTGTTCTATCGGATTGAGCGTAACGCGGCCCATTTCGCGGGCAGTGTGGTCACCGAGACGTGAAGCAGTCCAGGCGTGCGCACATTCATGAACACACAGCGAAAAAAGAAGCAAAACGAACTCGAAGACAGCAACCACCAAGGCGCCAGAATCCAAGCGAGCACTCCAAGGAACGAAAAGCTCAGAGTAGCATGTAGAGGCCCCGCAGGCTCA
>Ga0187847_10000367_pt1 | contig 52525 bp, 54 predicted proteins | sample June2016WEW_4_10_FD_132458 | JGI IMG/M metagenome (GOLD analysis project Ga0187847, IMG submission 132458) | Peatland microbial communities from SPRUCE experiment site at the Marcell Experimental Forest, Minnesota, USA - June2016WEW_4_10 | ecosystem: Environmental > Terrestrial > Soil >...
CATGGACCGCGTCGACCAGGGACTCCTACCTGCCTGCGTCGTCACTTGCCCGGCGGAAGCGAGACATTTCGGTGACCTGGCCGACCCCGCCAGTCATGTCAGCCAGTTGCTGCGCGAACGCGAGTCCTTCACCTTGCTGCCCGACGCGGGGACACAACCCTGCGTCCACTATCTCAAAGCTTGAAAGAGCCAGTGCCATGAATGACAAATATAAAACGGGCGTCCGATTCAACCATCCGTTCCGCATCCTCGAGACTCTCAGTTTCGTCGGGGAAGGCGTCGGCGCGGCGTTGTTCATCGTGTCCGTCCTCACCCGGCAACTGGCGATCGCGGCGCTCGGCGTGGCCTTCGTGGTCGTCGCCGTTCTCGCCCTGCGGACTCATCTCGGGCAGCCCACGCGGGGTTGGAGGGCGGTATCGCGCTTGTCGACTTCCTGGGTCAGTCGCGGCACCTTGGTAATCGGCGGATTTCTCGCATCGGCGACGCTCTCCGTCATCGCGACATACATGGGGGTCAATGGGCTTTTGCTTTCGATGCTTGCATTGGCGGCTCTCACCTGCGCGGTCCTGGTCATGCTTTACGCCGGATTGCTGCTGCGTTCGATCCGGGCGATCAGATTCTGGGGCGGCACGGGGCTTGCGCTGGCCTTTCCCCTCCATTCGGCAGCCACTGCGCTGACGATCTCCATCGCACTGATACCGTGGCTGCCTGGCGGCGCGAATCGTTCGCCATGGCTGATTCCGGCGGCGATCATCTGCCTGTTGTTGTGCCTCGCCATCTCCGCCGCGCACATCATGCGGCTGGAAAGCAGCGCCGGTACCCGCGCGTCCATGAATCGGCTTCTCGCGGGAGACCTGCGCTTCCAATTCCTCTGGGGCGCAGGAATTTTCGGTGTGGCATTGCCCCTCATCGGATTGGTCACACTCGGGCTGTTCATGGCGCCTGAGGATCTCGCGAACGCGGCGTGGCTACTCGCAGCGATCGCACTCTCGAGGCTGTATGGCGATTTCGCATACCGGCATTCCATCGTCATCGCCGGCGCCTACGAGCCCATCATGCCGCAGACGTCGAATCGGATCGCCGTGTCGGCGGCAAAATGATCGATCAATACTTCGCGATGCGACTGATTCGCCGGCACGGCAGCACCGGCGCGAACGTCGTTGCCGCATTGGCGACCCTCGCGGCCGCCGTCCTGCTTTGGCCGGCAACCCGGTGGGGAGCGATCCCGCTCGCGCTCATCGTCGGCAGTCTGGCGTTCATCATCGGGCGCAGCTACGTCGAACTCGTTTGCATGGTGTTCGAAAAGTTGAACTAGCCGAGGCGTGCGTCCGGGGCCGAATTGGCGGCAGCGTTCAGAACAGTCGCGGTGATTGCACGACTGTTTCGGTTTGCCACATTGGGGTATGTCTTCGCTGCATGATGCGCCACCCTCGCGGTGTGCGGATCAGCCTATCTTGGTATCGAAGACCCCGGATGGTCAGGCTGCCCCCGCGGATCACGTGAGCGATTGCGAATGTATTGGCCTCGGCGGCTTCCTCGATCATGTTTATGGTCAGGTTCGCTATGCTGTGAGTCGAGGTCGTAAAGAGACTGCAGGCCGCATAAACGTCCTCGCCGATCGCGACACCGCCGACCAGGGTCTTTTGTTCCGGTGTCAGCCAATGGTAGATCGCTTCTGCGTCCGCACTGAAGCAACTGACCAACGACATCTTGTCCTTGGCGTCCACTGCGAAAAAATAGCGTTCGATCGTCTCGCGCACATTAAATTTGTCGTCGATTTGCTCACGGTTGTTCATGTGCTTCCGTTTGTCACATCGAGTGCAAGCACCGCACCCTCACCCGTCCTACCTCGCGACGCATTTCATTGGGCAGGCTTGTCCGTGCTCCCTGGCACCGCCGCTTCAGCGGCCTTGAACCCCATTTTTGAATGGGTGCCGTCGCAGAAAGGCTTGTTGGTCGAAGCACCGCAACGGCACAGGAAAAACGGGCGCTTGGCTATCGGATAGGCGACGCCGTTCCAGTCGACGAGGATGGCATCGGCGCTGTCTACTTTGAGGGGACCGTTCAGGGAGACTGTAATTTTGGTCATTGAAAATTACTCCGCGTAAATTGGAGTTCGCAGACTAGCATAGACTTCGTGGCGTGCTTTTTGACACGCTGTTGAGTCGATGAAATCTGTTGCAGCTCAGCGAGCCTCTTTACGCCGGCCGGCCTCCAAGATTTTGAAAGCCTCCGCGACTGCCGAGTCCACGGCCGCTGCTTCCTTCGCACGATCGGCGTTCGAGATGTGAAACATCATGTCGATGGAATGTCGGATATACCGAGGCTTTAGCATATTGAGCGCGAGGCACGCTGCATCCACCAAATGATCCTCGCTCCGCGCAACGTGGGAATACTGCGGCGCCAATTGCGCGACGCGCGCAAAAACGAGCGTTTCAAGATGATTCCGCGCGGATTCGAAATTAATGGCCATGATTCTCTTGGATGGTGCGGACAGATCACTGCAGCGACCGACGCTGTCCATTCTTAAGGCGGCGGACTGCAAACTGCGGGAAGTACGTAGTGGACCCGGGGGCCCACCTAGTCCACTAGTGTGGACTTCAAAAATTCGCGGGCCTGCCCTAGGACGGTCGCTTTAAGATGCTCGGCCGGCGCAGGCGGACTGTGTCCCCTGTGGGCTCGCGCAATTCAGCTTCGCGCTTCAGCCACTCCTTTTCCGGTTGCGGATTCATGATCACCTTACGGCACTCTTCGAGCTGGTATTTCAGCAACGGCAGTAGCTCGCTCTGCGGGTCAGTGTCGGCGGAATTTGGGCTGATATGCGTATGGCAAAAGAGCTGGAAGTACTCCGCGTAGAGCGCCTCATAGTGCCTCATTGGATCAAAGAAGCTGCTGTCGTGCACGACATTGGCGCCGACGTGGCTAGTGCACAGAAAGCTGCAGGCCTTGCGTAGATACACTTCATGCTCGGAAATTACGGATCGGGTGTAATCCTGCGTCGGATGGAAAGTGAGGACGATGCGCTGGCGCGCGCTGCCCCGAACGCGCTCGTCGCGCAGGTATTCGAAAAGCGCCTTGCGATGGATCAGTCGAAATGTCGCTCTCTTGAGCAGGGCCGCCTGAGTACGCCCGAAGCCAGTGTTTGCAATCTCTCGCATCAGTCCGGAATGTTCGCTCTCCCAGATCCGAAATATCGCAGGGCTCTCCAGCAGCCGGCTGGCGATCAATTGTTCAATGGAATTGTCGCTGCGCAGCGCACTTTCCACGCGATCGGTCGATTCGCGCATGAGGCGCCCATGATCGACGGAGATACTGCGCACCCTTCAATCTCCTCGCTGACTTGCTTTTCTTTTGCCCCTGCCATCGTACTTCATACGATTGCACAATTGTTTAACAGAATCGTGTCAATGCCCATCGCCGAACACCTGCGCGCTGAACCGGCTGATGGGAGGCTGACGGAGATCTAAAATTGCGCATCGCACCATGCCGCGGGCATGTCGACTCGGAGCCCCATCGGTGGCCTTCGCGACGTGAGACGCGCGGGCATGCGCCGTAACGGGGCGCGATCGATTCGATTCGCTTCACGCCGGTGCACAAGCGCAACGGTGCGGCAGTTCGCTGCAGTGCGATTTTCGTATAGCCCTTGGCCAATCGAGACCAAAGGCCACCTAACGCGGGACATTTTTCGCGGGAGAAGTTATGGTATGTAACAATCGGTTGCGCCGCTTGCCAAGAAGAATCAATTGTTTGCACGACCCAAAAAAAGACTGAATCTGCGTCGACATTTCTGACACTCGCAGCGCATCGACTATTCTCAAATCTGTCGAACAGGTTCCGACTTGCATGGATTCCATAGTTTTGGAGCAGAGCATGCCGCACACGAAAGCCGCGCTTATATTGATGATGGCCTTTATCTTGCCCAGTGCAGCCGAAGCGCTCGGCTTGGGCGAGATTCATGTGATCTCCACGCTCAACGAGCCGCTCGCGGCTGACGTGGACATCGTCGGAGCGACGGCGGAAGATCTACCGGAGATCAGCGCATCGATCGCAAATCCAGAGACTTTTCTGCGATTCGGCGTCGACCGCCCCGCGTTCTTGTCCAGTGCCGCGTTCAGAATCGCGATGAACGGCAAAGGGCAGCCAGTCCTCGCGATTCGTTCTACAGACTCCTTCACCGAGCCATTGATCAATATGTTGATTGATCTCCGCTGGCACGGCGGCGAACTGATTCGTCAATACACCCTGCTGCTCGATCCGGCGGGATTCCAATCCGACACCCGTGTCGCCGAGGCAGCGCCCACCGGCAGCCGGCCCGGTGCTTACACGGCACCAGCCGCCCCGGAACTGGCCAGCCTGGCGCCGCAACCCACTTTGCAGAGTACGCCGAGCCCAGAACGGACGAGCCCGGCGGTTGGCGGCGCCGTTTCACCCGAGACCGTTAAAGTTGCCGCGGGGGCGACCCTGCTCGGAATTGCATCGCGCTTGGGCACTCGCGCAGATGCCGGGCTGGAGAGGATGATGATTGCGATTTACCGCGAAAATCCAACTGCGTTCGAGGGCAACATCAACCGGCTGCGACTGGGCGCCGTGCTGACGATTCCTTCGTTCCCCGAGGTCTCAAAGATATCGGTGGCAGATGCCAATCACGAAGTTCGCCTTCAAATGGAAACTTGGCGTGCATCACCTAAATTGGTGAACCCGGCCAGGCCCGTTAATCTGGCTGTTGCCGCACCGGCTCCGGTGTCTAACGAGGCCATTCCGACAAAACCGGAGGCTGCGCGCCAGGAACCGGCGCCCAATGTGCCTCAGAGTGCGATCCCTTCTCTGGGCAATAACGCCGCGACGACTGACGATGTCGCACTGGATCACAGAATTCAGAAACTGGAGAAAGGGCTCAATGAAGTACAAGGTGACCTTGCCCGTGATCAAGGTACGCTAGCCGCAATACAAACCAGGGTGGCCCTTGCCGATAAAACACCGGCGGTCACCGCCGTCCCGCCAACGGCCAAATCAGGTCGCGGGATTGGCGCGTCGATCGCAGCGGTTTTAGTGCTCGCAAGCGGCGCCTGGGGGGTACTCTATCTTTGGCGCAGCCGTCGAACAGTCCATCCGATGGTTGCGCCGGCCGACGCAATAATGCCGCGCTTGGGCACCCCTCATATTGCGGCACAACCTGCCGCCAGCCGGGAGGTGACCCCCGCTGCGCCGGCCCGCAATGAACCACCGCCGCACGCGCAGCGCGACGCAAAGCCATCCGCAAAGGACGAAGTCCGACTCGAGGGCGATTCGACCGATGAGCTCTCGATGCTTCGGGCGGCGGTTCTCGACGGCATCGATGTCGAATCGTCAGATGCCTCGTATCTCTCAGAAGCGAGCCGCGGCGGACTCGAGCCCGCAGTCAATCTCAATTTTTCCGCGGCTGACATGGCCGACCTTGCCTCCGCCACAGCCACCCTGAAGACTTGTGGTCCCGACGCCAATGCCCAAACTACGCCGCTCGAAGCCGTCCGCATAGAGGATTTTCCCGAGCTTTCGACTCCAGAGCATTCGGCCCCGGATAATGTGACTCCTGCAGAGGAGTCAGGCGCTGATACGGCCAAGATCCAGTACAAGCTGCTCGAGCTCGACGGGACAGTGCATCACGTTCCGATGCCTAGCGTTCTGAACGGTAAGGGAGGGTTCAAAGAACGTCGCACCAGTTTGGTGGACGTCCTGAAGGTCGCAGTTAGGCGAGAGCCCAACCGCCGAGACCTGCGAATGAAGCTGCTGGAAACGTATTACGCTGCCGCCGCGACTGGCCGCGTCGGATTTCTGGAAGTCGCCCAGAGTCTCGTCAGCGAGCGCGAGAATATGAGCGATGTCGAATGGGGCAAAATCGCCGGGATGGGTCGCCAGATCGCGGCGGAAAACGATTTGTTCCCACCTGGCAGCGCACAGCCGGACAACACGGATTTAGCAATTTGCGCCTAGTAGATGTGCGAAGACCAGATCCAAGCGCAAAAAGATAACGCCGATAAGATGTCGGGGGCTCCGCAGAAATAATCAGGACATTAAGCGTGGTCTTTCGCTGGCGTACGGATCTCATAGGTCGAGATTCGTACGAACGCGGGCGCCAATCATCCCCTTCTCCAAGGCCGCTGTCTTCGAGGTAGGGCGCGTACCGCTGATCGGCCGCATCTCGCTCGCGGGCGGCATGCCATTCCAGGCAGATATGCCCACAACGGTACGCAGTTTGGCATTGCGCTTGCTTCCGAAAGGTACCGAGGAATGGCGTACCGAAACCATCAACATCCCTGTGTTCGTCGTGAACTCCGCTAAGGGCTTTTATGACCAAACCCTCGCCTCCGCGCCCAATCCGGCAACCGGCAAACCCGATCCGGCCAAAATGAAGGCCTTTCTGGCGGCTCACCCGGAAGCCTTCAAGGCGATGGCGATCATCAAGAAAGCTCCTATCTCTTCGGGTTTCGCTGATTCAACTTTTTACGGTCTCGACGCTTTTCGTTTCGTCAACGCGACGGGAGATTCCGTGCCCGTCCGTTGGTCTCTTGTGCCGCTGCAGCCCTTTGTCGAGGAGGATCCGGCGAATTCTGCGAGCGCAGATAAAAATTACCTGTTTGATGCGCTGATTGCCCAAATCAACGCGCATCCCTTGCAATGGCGACTGTCGGTCACGGTCGGTCAGCCGGGCGATCCCACCAGCGACGCGACCCTGCCGTGGCCCGACGACCGACAGCAGATCGATGCGGGCACGGTGACGCTCGATCATGTGTCGAGCGAGGCCACCGGGGGGTGTACCGACGTCAATTATGATCCCTTGGTACTGCCGTCCGGCATAGAGCCATCCGATGACCCGCTGCTGAGCGCCCGATCGGCGGTCTACGCCCGTTCGTTCACGCTGCGCGCCGGCGCGCGGCGTGACAAGCCGCCAAGCGCGATCACGGCCCAGGACGTGCTCGCCGGTGGCAAGCAATGAGCGCGCAGCAGCCCCGCTTCTCGACATTCTCCCGGCTATTGCATTGGCTGATGGCCGTAATGATCCTGGCAATGCTGTTCATCGGCATCGGTATGGTCGCCTCGGTTTCCGAACGCTACCAAGTGTTGGTCTCGATTCACAAGCCGCTGGGAGTCGCCATCCTCGTTCTGGTGGTGATCCGATTCCTGAATCGGCTATTCAATCCACCGCCCGCGCTCCCCGACACGATGCCCCCCTTGATGCGCCTCGCCGCCAAGGCCAGCCACATCCTGCTATACGCATTGATGCTAATCCTGCCGCTGGTCGGATGGGGAATGCTCTCTGCGGCCCGTTACCCGATCGTGCTCTTTGGAGCGCTGCATTTGCCGCCGATACTACCGCACGATCTGGCTCTCTACGCGTGGCTGCGTCCGCTTCATACCGATCTCGCCTATCTGCTCTTTGCCACGTTTCTCGCGCATCTCGGAGCGGCACTGTTCCACGGACTGATCCGGCAGGATGGTGTGCTTTCGAGCATGGCATCGTGGCGGGGCACCATCCGGGGCAATTAGACAGAGCTATCTTTCACTCGAACGCCGCGTGGGCCATCGGAGGAATACAGCGCCGCAAGAAACTCAGAACCCCCTCGTTGAACGCGTCATTTTTATCGCCGGCCACCATATGGCCCGCGTCGTTTACATCCAGTACCTCGAGCCGCGTCAGGTGCTGACGAAAGTCGGCTACGCCCGCCTCGGTCACTATGTCGCTTTTCATTCCGCGCACCAGCAGCGTAGGCACGCGCACCCGTTCGGCGGCTGAATTCAGACGCTCCGCGAACATCGGCGGTTCGGCGGGCTCCGTTTCATCCAGGAGACGCGGGTCCCAATGCCAGTACAACCGTCCGTCCCCGCCCCGCCGCAAGTTCTTCATCAGGCCGGCGTGGCTATTGGGGCGGGGTCGCAATGGGTTGTAGGCTGCAACCGCATCCGCTACGTCCTCCAATGTCGCGAAGCCGCCGAGGCCGCTGCGCATGAAACCGCGAATTCTGTCCGCCCCTTGTGAATCGATTTGCGGAACGATGTCGACCAGCACCAATGCAGCAGCCAGCTGCGGTTGCATGCCCGCCAGCAGCAATGACGTGGCACCGCCCAGCGATGCGCCGACCAGTGCAGGTCGAGAGCGCAGCGTCTTGACCACACACTCCAAATCGCCGGCCAACGTGTCCAGCGAGTAATCACCATCCGTTGCCCACTCGCTGTCACCATGGCCGCGCGCGTCCAGATTGATCGTATGGTAGCCTCGAGCCATCAGGCTGCGCATGGCGCCGCTCCAGGAATGGCGGGTCTGGCCGCCTCCATGCAGCAGAATGACCGCCGTCGCCGCCGGGTCGCCGCCGATATCCGCGGTGAGCTTGACCCCTTTCACGCCGACGTAGTGGCGAGTGTGAACTTTCGGAGCGGCTAAAATGCGCGTCAACTCACGGGCCGGAGTTGAGCATCAGGGAACTCGTCAAAATGCTCGGTCATTTTATATGTTACAAGCCCGTTCACTTTATCAAACTCACGAAGCGCGGGTCGGAGCGTAACGAGTCGTAAGCCGGATCCACCTTGATGAACGTGAGAAAAAAATTGCGGCTCTCGTAGCCTCGCCTCAAGATAATAGGTAAGCCCCGTCACCGTGTTGTAAATGGGCGAGAGCGGATCTAGTTCCAGCGCCTTGCGCATTTGCACTATTGCGTCGGAGGAATTTCCGAGAGGCGTCAGGTAAGAAAGCGAAAGCCGGAAGTGAGCCTCGGCGGAGTTCGGATTGAGCTCAGTCGCCCGCTCGAGCTCGATCCTCGCTCCCGGCCAATCGTACTCGAATCCCGCTTTCTCGGCACCGAGCGCCGCATGGGCCTCGGCGAGCCCATCGTCCAAGTCTAGCGCCCGGGTGGCAGCCGCCGCAGCAGCCGGGTACGATTTCTCGGGGTCGAAAACTGCATATGCTATATGAGCGCTCGCGAGCTCAGCGTACGCCAGCGCGAAGCTCGAATCCTTCGCGCTCGCGCGTTCGAAGCAGTCGATGCCGCGCAGGATCTCTTCCGAGGTCCGCTTGGCTATGTGGGCAAGTCCTTGCAGGTACAGCTCATAGGCCTCGGAATTCGGCACATAATTTCCCGCTGCGGAGTCCGTATACGCGGTCGCCAGCTGGACGCGGACCTGTTGCGCGATGGCCCTCCCCATCTCCTTTTGCAGTGCCAGAAGGCCGATCAGTCCCCGGTCATAGCTGTGCGCCCACAAGTGCGATTGGTCTTTGACCCGGATCAGCTGCGCAGTCACTCGGACAAGCGCCCCTTCCCGCCGCACGCTGCCTTCCAAAAGGTAATCGGCGCCGAGTTCGTTGCCGATCTGCGTGACCGATTTGGAGGAGTGCTTGTAGGTCATCGCAGAGGTGCGGGCGATGACGCCGAGTCTTTGCGGACTGAGCTCGCCAAGATCGGCGATCGTCTCCTCCGTCAACCCGTCGCTCACGTACTCCTGCTCCGGGTCGTTGCTCAAATTCTGAAACGGCAGGACCGCCAGCATCGACGGGTGCGAGGGCCCGCGAGAGGCGGATGGCGGCGGACTTGGCGGATGGCGCAACCAGACCCAAACAAGGACGGCGATTACGCCCAGGATTGGCGGAAGGGCAACACGCGCCCAGCGCGGCAGCCATCTTTCAGAATGAACACCACCGGCGGGGGTTCGCTGCTCCGCAGTAGCGGCGACGGCCTCGTCATCGAGCCGTCCCCGTCGATCTTGCAGAAGCGGGGCGGGCTCGGGCTCGGCACGGTCGTGAGCATCGGGGACCGAGATGACGTGAACCGGTTCGGCCAGGCTGTAACCCCTGCCAGGATGTGTCATCACATAGCGGTGGCCGGCCTCCCCGAGGGCCTTTCGCACCATGGCGACCTGTTGGGTTAGGTTGGCTTCGATCACTACGGTGCTCGGCCATAGGATCTGCATCAGCTCATCCTTCGAAACAACCTCCCCACCTCGTTCGACGAGCAATAGCAATAGATCGAATGCTTTGGCGGTGAGCACCACGGGCGCCCCATCCCGCAGCAACAGTCTCCTGGCGGCATCAATTTTAAAGGAGCCGAACTCGTAGAGAGGCTTCAGGCGGCTGTTCAAAGCGGCATTTTGATCAATTTTAGGAAGATTTTGAAGATTTTAGAACTCCTTGAGGACATTCGCGGCGCTCCTGCGCACCCTTTGACCGCGATAGATGCGCCAACTTTAACTCAAGGAGATTCCATGAATATCCGTCAATTTGGGTTTGCGGCGGCCGTGGTGGCTGCGGGCTGGGCGATGCTTACCGTACGCGCAGCAGCCGATGAGCACCGACGCGACAGCGACGGCGAGCGAATTCGCATTGGATTCGAAATCGCCCCCGTGCCATTGAACTTTCGCGACAAGGATCCAGCTCTGGTCGGACTCGGCAGCCACGGTCACCACCCATTGCTTCCCTTCAGGGCAGCCGTTCAATGGCGACCTGCTTCAAATCATGCCATGGCCCGCCTTCCAAAGTTTCACGGAGCATGATTTGCACGCGATCTATGAATATCTCAGCGCGATTCCTTGTCTGGAAGGAACTCCCGCGGGTCAGCTAATCGAATGCACCTGATTCGCATGTCCACTTCAATTGGTCGGCGCCGAACGGGTGGCGCACGAAACCCCAATCGGTGGACTATCTTGGCCGCTGCGGCGATGGTGATGCTGACGATCGGCACCATCTACTCCTGGGCGCTCTTCACGCAACCCCTGCTCGTGGCTTACGGGTGGGATCTGACCACCACCACCTGGGCCTACGCAATCGCGAATTTTGCGTTGGCGGCCGTCGGGGCGGTGATCGGCGGCTTTTGGCAGGACAGCGCGGGTCCCAGGACCGTAGCGATGGTCGGCGTGACGCTCTGGGCGTGCGGCAACATCATCATCTTCAATGCACTCGGTCGTTGCCTATGGGGCGCCATTTCGGATCGAATCGGGTGCAGCTGCACGTTTGCCGCGATGTTCAGCATTCAGGCCATCACTGTGCTGCTGTTTGCTCACATGCACGATCTCATGCCCGCGCTCGCCGCGGTCTCGGTGATCCTGACAGCATGGGGCTTCGCAGGTTTGATCGGTCCCATTATCGTCGCGCGAACCAAGGATCTGACCGGCTCGTTCGCAGGGTTGTTACCCCTCATCGCCGTTGTGCTGACGATGTCCGTGGTCTTGCCCTTCCTCACGAAGAAGCCGTCACGAACGGGACGTGTCGTCAATACCCGTCACCCTGTCCGCGCTGTCGGCCGTCCAAGTGGCATTTCCCAGTTCGAACTGTTCGCGCCTGGCGGACAGAACATAACGCAACCGATAGAACAATAGCGGTTGATATGACGCATAGCATCAATGACGTTGGCGAGTCTCCGCATCCCCTGCGCATTGTCGTGTAAATCCTTTGGGTCTATCCTCGCTGAGTGGCTCCGGGGGGGGCTCAACGAGGATCAAAAATGGACAAAAAGCCATTGTCTTCTTCTCTTGGGTTTTGGCTGGCGTGTTTCGGATTTGGCGTTTCTTTGGGTGCGAACGTCGCGATTGCGGATGACACCGACAACGTTCTCGTGCAAGCCAGCAGCACGGCGATAACGGTGACACAGGTTGCACGAATGTCGCCCGTTCATCTAGTTTCGATCGCACAACGGGTGTCGTATCGCGATATAAACTTCAATTCGGCGACGGCTGATGTGCAGTTGCAAGACCGAATCCACGCTGCAGCTGTGGATATTTGTCAGAAGCTCGATGAACGCTTTCCACAAAGCAAGCCAAGTGGCCGTGCATGTGTCTCGCTCGCCGTCAAGGATGCACTGCGGAAGGTGTATTCGAAGGAAATGGTCGCGCAACGCAAAGCGAGCAACTGACGCAAGTGTTTAGACTATAGCGCTCCCGCGGCGGGCCTTGCACGCCCGCCGCAGGCGTGTGCGCTGTCCGCGGGGGGAGCCGTCTCAGGGGTGAGTGACTTCATCGGCTTTGCCGCGTAGCAGGCGGCCCAAAACCCCCGCCACCGGGCGTTTCGATCACGAAAACGTCATCGACGCTCATCTCGGCTTGCGCGGTCCCCGAAAGCTCGAGGTGTGTGCCGTCGGCCCGCTCGATCCAGTTGCGACCCAGCGCGCCTGGCTGCCCGCCGCTAAGTCCGAACGGTGCAATCCGCCGATGATTAGACAGGATTCCGGCGGTCATCGGCTTGAGGAACCGCACGCTGCGGATTACGCCGTCGCCGCCGTGGTGTTCACCCGCTCCCCCTGAGCCGCGGCGGATCACAAATTCGTCGAGGCGCACGGGAAAGCGCCATTCGAGCACTTCCGGATCTGTCAGTCGGGAGTTGGTCATGTGCGTCTGGACCGCATCGGTGCCATCGAAGTCAGGGCCGGCACCCGACCCGCCGCAGATCGTCTCATAGTACTGGTGCACCGAATCCCCGAAAGTGAAGTTGTTCATCGTGCCCTGCGCGGCGGCGAGCACGCCGAGAGCGCCGTACAGGCAATCGGTGATGCATTGTGAGGTCTCGACATTGCCAGCGACCACCGCGGCCGGGTATCGCGGGTTCAGCATCGAACCTTCGGGAATGATCAGATGCACCGGCTTCATGCAACCCTCGTTCATCGGAATCTCATCGCCTACCAGGGTGCGAAAAACGTACAGCACGGCGGCGCGACAGACGGCAGACGGCGCATTGAAATTGTTTGGCTGCTGGGCCGACGTTCCCGTGAAGTCGACCGTCGCACTACGCGAGGCTCGGTCGATCGAGATCTTGACCTGGATCACGCACCCTTCATCCATCTCATAGGAGTATTCGCCATCCCTGAGCACGCCGATGACCCGGCGCACGCTCTCCTCGGCGTTGTCCTGCACGTGGCGCATATACGCCAGCACGATGTCCAGGCAGAACTCGCCGACAATGCGCCGCAGCTCCTGAACGCCCTTTTCATTGGCCGCGATCTGTGCTTTCAGGTCGGCGATGTTCTGCACGAGGTTGCGCGACGGATAACGTCCGGACAACAACAACGCCTCGAGCTCCTCTTCGCGGAATCTCCCCTGGTCGACCAGCAGGAAGTTGTCGATCAACACGCCCTCCTCCTCGACCGTGGTGCTGTTCGGTGGCATGGAGCCGGGCGTGATGCCGCCGATGTCCGCATGGTGGCCGCGCGAGGCGACCCAGAACAGCGGCGCCGCCTGCGAGCCATCGAATACCGGTGTGACGACAGTCAGATCGGGCAGATGGGTGCCGCCATTGTAGGGGGCGTTGAGGACATACACGTCGCCAGGGTGGATGACAGTGGGCGCGCCCTCGAGGACGGCGCGTACGCTGTCGCCCATGGACCCGAGATGGACCGGCATGTGCGGCGCGTTGGCGATCAGGTGTCCCTGCTGATCGAACAGGGCGCAGGAGAAATCGAGCCTTTCCTTAATGTTGACCGAGTAGCTGGTCTTCTCGAGTACGATACCCATCTGCTCGGCGATCGACATGAAAAGGTTATTGAAGATCTCCAGCATCACGGGGTCGACCGCCGTGCCGATCGCGTACGTGCGCTTCATTGCCGTCCCGCGGGTCAGCACGAGATCATCGCGGACTGTGATTTGGGCCTCCCATCCCGGTTCGACGACGGTCGTCGCGTTCGGGTCGATGATGAGGGCCGGGCCCGCGATCCGATCGTGCACCTGCAGGTTGCCGCGATCGTAGACTGGCGTCGCGCGCTCGGCCCCGGCGCAATACATGGCAACAGTGGCGATAGAAACCGGGGGCGCCCCCCGCGGCTCGACCTCGAAGACGCGGGCGGCGACAAGTTCCGTGGCACCGATCGCCTCGACCGAAATGGCTTCGACGATGAGCGGCTTGCCGGTGGCGATGAAGCCGAACTGTTTCCGATAGGCCGCCTCGAACGCAGCAACGATTTCGGTCTGACGGCCGAACGCAACGACGAGGGCCGAGTCGGTTCCTTCGTACTTCAGGTGCGCCTTGCGCAGCAATGTGATCCGCTCCGCCGGTATGCTCTGGCTGCGGATTTCGGCGCGGGCGTCAGCGCCGATGGCCTCGAAGCGAGCGTCCAAGTCGGCGATCAGCAGCTCGGATAGGCGCTGCTCGACCGCCTGTTCACGGATCGCGCGCAAGTCCGCGAGGCCCATGCCGTAGGCCGATAGGACACCGGCAAACGGGTGGATGAATATCTGCCGCATCCCGAGCGAATCCGCCACCGCGCACGCATGTTGCCCGCCGGCACCGCCAAAGCAGGCCAGCGTGTACCGCGTCACGTCATAGCCGCGTGCGATCGAAACCTTCTTGATTGCGTTCGCCATGTTCTCGATTGCAATCTCGAGAAAGCCGGCCGCGATCGACCGCGGCGTATGCGATCGCCCGGTGCCCGCAAGGACCTGGCGCGCGAGTTCTGCAAACTTCGTCTGCGAGGCGTCGACATCGATCGGCTGATCGGCGTTCGCGCCGAAAACCTTCGGAAAGAACGCGGGCTGGATGCGTCCGAGCATGACATTGCAGTCCGTGACCGTGAGGGGCCCACGGCGGCGATAGCAGGCCGGACCCGGCACAGCACCGGCGGATTCCGGGCCAACACGGAAGCGTGCGCCATCGAAGAATAGGATCGAGCCTCCGCCGGCCGCGACGGTGTGGATCTGCATCATGGGGGCCCGCATACGCACGCCGGCGACCACCGTTTCGAATGTGCGCTCGTACTCGCCGGCGAAGTGTGACACGTCGGTCGAGGTCCCGCCCATGTCGAACCCAATGATCTCTCCGAAACCGGCCATTGCCGCGGTGCGTACCATGCCGACGACCCCGCCAGCCGGCCCCGAGAGGATGCTGTCCTTGCCATGGAAGCGTCGTGCCTCGGTCAGGCCGCCGTTGGACTGCATGAGCAGCAGCCGCGGCCGTGTCGCCTCCGGCCCCAGCTCTTCCGCCACCTGGTCAACGTAGCGGCGAAGGATCGGTGAGAGGTACGCATCGACCACGGTGGTGTCGCCGCGCCCAACCAGCTTCATGAGCGGACTGACTTCGTGCGAGACCGACACCTGCGTGAACCCGATGGCGCGGGCGAGATCGGCGACCTGGCATTCGTGTGCCGGATAGCGGTAGCCGTGCATGAAGACGATCGCGGCCGAAACGATGCCGTCGTGGTAGGCGGCCTCGAGATCGCGCTGGACTTCTGCGGCATCCACCGGCCGCAGCACATTGCCCTGCGCGCTGATGCGCTCGGTCACCTCGACGACACGCTCGTAAAGCAGCGCGGGCAGGCTTATGTGCCGATCGAAGATACGAGGCCGGTTCTGATAGCCGATGCGAAGGGCGTCGCGAAACCCGCGCGTGATGACCAACAGCGTGCGCTCGCCCTTGCGTTCGAGCAGCGCGTTGGTCGCTACGGTGGTCCCCATCTTGACTGCTTCGATGGCGGGCGCCGGGATGTCTGCGTCCGCCGCGAGACCAAGCAGCTCGCGGATGCCGTGGATGGCGGCGTCGCGGTAGCGCTCCGGATTCTCGGATAGCAGCTTGTGCGTCACGAGCGTCCCATCCGGCCGGCGCGCGACCAGGTCGGTAAAGGTGCCCCCGCGATCTATCCAAAATTGCCACTGGCCATGTGCAGCAGTCTCATCGGACATCGTTATCGTTCCTTTCTCCTGAGGGTACCCCGGAGCGCTTGGTCCCCATTGTGTCGGCAATGGAACCGTTGCCGCATCTGCCCGTTGAATCACTCGTCGTATCGCTGACGGCCGATCGTGTCAGGACTTACCTCGCTCATTCCGATAGTAAGTCCAGCGCGCTTTGAAGCGCGGCATTGACCATCTCATTTGCCTCATCACCGTCTGGAAGCGCGCGAGCCACCGTCAGCGATCCCACCATTAGTGCGACTATGCTCCATGCTCGGTCACGCCTTTGTCGTCGCGTGCCCCCTTCGAGCGCTTTAGCCATTTTGTCGATGAACTCATTCATCCTTTGCTGATACACACGCCGTACCGCAGCGCTTGCTCGCGATACATCGGCGCTCAGCGCCGGCATGACACACCCAACCGACGGATTGTCGCGATGGTGCGCGCTGATATAGCCTGTCAAAAACTCTTTAAGCCGCGCATGCCAGTCGACCTTGTCGCCCTCCCGCACGTCGGTATACGGCGCGCCGAGATACTCGCCGATGATCTCTTTAAGAAGATCTTCCTTGCCCGAGAAATTCGAATATAGCGATCCCGAGGTAACCCCCGCGGCGGCGGCAACCTGGTCGACACCGACACCAGCAAATCCGCCCGTTTTCAATACCTTGGCGCCGGACTCGATAATCGAACGGCGCGCTTTCAATTTTTGATCGGTCGAGTACCGCATAAGAATTGATCTTCCACTTGACTTGGTTCCGATCATAGCATAGCGTTCGTTACGGTAACGATCGTTATTCTATTGGATCACCTTACATTCATTGCATCATCAGGAGAGTACTGTGAGCGCTTACATACGAACAGAAACGAAGACCGTCAAAGTAAACGGGGTGGCATTTGCTTATCGCGAACTGGGCCCCAAGAACGGGATTCCCGTGGTATTCCTTCATCACCTGACCGCCGGCCTGGACGACTGGGACCCTAGCGTCGTCGACGGCATCGCGAAGTCTCACCATGTCATCACATTCGACAATCGTGGCGTCGGCAGGTCAGAGGGCCAAACGCCAGACGATGTGCATGCTATGGCGCACGACGCCGCGGCGTTCGTGGACGCCCTGGGACTGAAGAAGGTAGACCTGTTCGGCTATTCCCTCGGCGGCTTCATCGCCCAAGTGATCGCAAATGAACGCCCGACTCTCGTCCGCAAGATCATTCTCGCCGGCACCGGCCCGGCCGGCGGTGCTGGAATCGCCAAGATCGGCGAAGTGCTGCAGACGGCCATGCAGCGCAGCGCAGCCGAAAGGAAGCATCCGAAAACCTTCCTGTTCTTTACCCCGTCCCTGACCAGCCAAAAGTCCGCGAGTGAGTTCTTGACGCGACTCAGTGAACGGACCGCCGATAAAGACGCGGCGGTTAGTAACGAAACCATTCAGGCTCAGGCAGTGGCCATCACCAAATGGGGCACGTCGCCTGCTAATGACTTAAAGACCATTACCCACCCTGTGCTGGTCGCGAACGGCGATGACGACACCATGTTTCCCACGGTCAACTCTTTTGAGCTGTATCAGAAACTGCCGAATGCCACACTCAGCATCTTTCCCGACGCGAGCCATGGTGGCATTTTTCAATACCATGGCGAGTTCGTTCGCCAGGCGGTGACGTTTCTTGATGGCTGATTGAGTGCATCACCTGTCGCGCTCATTGAGAACCAAGAGCGCGATATTTCGCTCCACGGCGCGGTGGTTGGCGGTTACCGGCAACTCTGCCCGGACCCAGGAAAGCCGCCTATAGGGGGGTGGCAACTAGGAATCACCGTCTTGCTCCGGAGCGGCGAGGTCGAGCGCGCCACCCGAGAGCTCGGGCGCGGTCCGGAGCTCGCGATCCTTCAGAGCCGAGACCACGGAAGTCTCCTGCAAATCGCCGGCCTCGCGCGCAAGGTGCTCCAGTACGATGTCGGGAATCCCCTAACTGCGTCGAAGATGACCCGGCACCAACTCGCGGCCGCAATGTATGCTCCGTTCCGGATCGTCCTCTACGAGAATGAGCAAGGGCACGCGGTTTTCGAATACGACAAGCCTTCCACCCTTTTCGGGCAGTTTGGGGACGAGAGAGTCACGATGGTCGCGCTGGAGCTTGATGCCGCTATTGTGCGCGCCCTCCAGTGCGTGGCTGACGGGTCATTGACGTGATTTTGTCTTGCTCAAGCAGCTGCAAATTCTGGTCGAGCTATCTGTCCGCGCCTGAGAACGAACTCTCGTATCAGTCTCCTACCGGTATCGTGCATTCAGGGAAATCGTTGGCTATAGCTGAAAGAAGAAGGTGTGCTCACCGATATACGATCCAACCCATCCACAATGAGGATCCCACATGACTGAGAGTCGCCCGCCTTTACCACCCTTCACTCGTGATTCCGCCATTCAAAAGATTCGAGGCGCCGAGAACGGCTGGAATACCTGCAACCCTGAGCTGGTCTCTCATGTCTATACGCCGGAAAGCTATTGGCGAAACCGGTCAGAATTCGTTCGCGGACGCGCCGAGATTGTGGCCTTCCTCACACGCAAATGGGCGAAAGAACTGGACTATCGTCTGATCAAGGAGCTCTGGGCGTTTACCGAAAACCGTATAGCGGTGCGCTTCGCCTACGAGTGGCGTGACGATACCGGCAATTGGTTTCGGTCATACGGTAACGAAAACTGGGAATTTGCGGCCAATGGGCTCATGCAACAGCGTCTCGCTTCCATCAATGACCTCCCGATCCAGGAAACCGAGCGCAAGTTCCATTGGGATCGATCCGGGCCTCGTCCTTCCGACTACAAAGGCCTTTCTGACTTAGGGCTCTGACCCCGGCCCCGCTCCGTAGACGCAGTGCGCTTAAAACATCGGGCCGGCGATCCGGGAAGATTCAATTGCGTCCCGTGATTAAGGTCCTTCTCGGAGCGAATAAACAGACGCTCCGCCAAGTGAGGTGCCAAGACCTCCACGAAAGACCACGACGACAACCACCACCCCAATTGGAGCCAGTTATGAAATCTATGCTCATCCCCCTGCGCTGTCAGCTGCCTTGTTTGGAGGATAATAAGATGCCAAGTCAAAAAACGCGCACATTGATGTTGGCATCGTTGGTGGGGACGGCACTAGCCCTTTTCACAGCCAATCTAGTGCGGGCGGAAGACGACCCTGTTTTCAAGACGAAAGACGTCATTCTCATCCACGGGGCTTGGGCGGATGGCTCAAGCTGGTCGCCGGATGCCGTAGCCGACGTCATTGCACGTGCAGCGCGGGGACGAGACCGAGAGCGCGCGCGAGGTGGCGCTGTCCTTCCGTTTGATCAACTGTTGCGATCTCGTTATTAACCAACCATAAACATGAGGATTCCATGAACGAGCGAACGATTTCGACCGTCACCACGACCTCCCGACGCAGCGTCTTAGTCGGCGGCGCCGGCGTCCTTGCCGCCGCGAGCCTAACATCCACGGCGCCTGCTGCAGCGGCCGAACATGCGCATTCTTCTGCCTCGCCCACCCAAGGAACACACTCGATGAGCACGATTACTACCAAAGACGGCACGAACATCTATTACAAAGACTGGGGCAGCGGGCAACCCGTGGTATTTAGCCATGGTTGGCCGCTTTCTGCGGATGCGTTTGAAGATCAGATGCTCTTCCTGGCGGCTCGCGGATATCGATGTGTCGCGCACGACCGGCGTGGCCATGGTCGATCGAGCCAGCCTTGGACTGGCAACGACATGGATACTTACGCCGACGATCTCGCCGAACTGACCGAGAAGCTTCACCTGGAAAATGCAGTGCATGTCGGACACTCCACCGGCGGCGGCGAGGTTGCGCGCTATATTGGCCGGCACGGGACAAAGCGCGTGGCCAAAGCGGTCTTAATTGCCGCCGTCCCACCGCTGATGGTAAAGACACCGGGCAATCCCGGCGGCGTGCCGCTCAGTGTCTTCGATGGCCTCCGAGCCGGCGTGCAAGCCGACCGTTCGCAATTCTTCAAGGAGTTGACGTTGCCGTTCTACGGCTACAACCGGCCAGGCGCCAAGACCTCGGAGGGAGTGCGTGAATCCTTCTGGCTGCAAGGGATGATGGCGGGACTCCCCGCCGCCTACCTTTGCATCAAGGCGTTCTCCGAAACGGATCAGACCGAGGACCTGAAGCGCATGAACATCCCGACGCTAGTCATTCAAGGTGACGATGATCAAATTGTGCCTTTCGCCAATGCGGGGACGCTGCAGGCGAAACTCCTGCCGAATGCCACGCTCAAGGTATACAAGGGCGCTCCGCACGGACTCTGCACGACGATGAAGGATCAGGTCAACGAAGACCTGCTCGCCTTCATCAAGGCTTGAGGTTGCCGGGCGGGCGTCACGCCCGCCCGGCAAGGCCAATGCCGCAAGGAATCCGATCCGCTTGGCTCGTTCGCGTGCTCCCAGGGCCGATCAAGCCCTAGATGCCGTGATGCAGGTAGCCGCGCCTCGGGGTCACGATATGTGAACCCAACGGCAGTTCGTAGCCTTCGACCCGGAGCCACTTCCGTCGATCCAAACCTCGCCGCTACAGGCTTCCCAGGTGTGATCGCCCGCCCCTGCTACGCACGGTGTCCGGCAGCTTCCTGGATTAGCCGGGCGATCTCGTCGGGATGGGAGATCATGGAGAGATGGCTTGACTTCACTTCGATTGTCTTGGCGCCCATGCGCTTGGCCATGAAGCGTTCTAGGTCTGGATTGATAGTCCGATCTTCTGTCGAAACGGCGTAGAAGCTCGGCTTCGATCGCCATGCCGCCTGCGTCGTTTTGCCGGCCAGCAGGGCCTTTTGAAACGGTTCCTGGACCGCATACAGAACCTTCGCCTTTGCTTTCGGCAGGTCGCCCGCGAAATCGCGCAGGAACGCCGCCTCGCTCAAACGTCCCTCATCGCCGTCGAAGAGGATGCCGGCCGACGCGGGGGGCGTCGGAAACGACTTGGCCAAGGCCGTGTAATCCTCGCCCGCGTCCGGCGCCCGCGCCGCCACATAGACGAGAGCTGACACGTTCGGATGCACGCCGGCTTCGGTAACGATCATTCCGGAAAAGGAGTGCCCGACCAGCACGGTCGGGCCATCCTGCCGATCCAGCACACGCTGCGCCGATGCAACCGCCTCAGATAGTGTCGTCAGAGGGTTTTGCACGGCCGTGGCATTGAGTCCGGCCGCCTGCAATCGTGCGATCACCTCGGACCAGCACGATCCATCGGCGAACAGGCCGTGCACAAGGACAACATTGCGCGCCACGAGCGGAGCGGAGTTCGCACCCAGGCCGCGGGTGGAAATGAACGAAGCGGCAGCACTGCCAACCAGGGCAGCCGAAAAAGTACGTCTGTTCATCATGGTAATCTGCCCCTCTTTGGTTGGAAATTCAATTCAAGTCTCCGGGCGCGGACGCAGGTGAGACCCCGCGACTCGCGCCACGCACGCGGCGGCTGTCCCGCGTAGCGCTTGAATACGCTGGTAAAGTGCGACTGGGTTTGAAACCCAACCGATAGCGCGATATCCACCAGAGACATGCCGGTCTCTGCGAGCATCTCTTGAGCGCGCTCAATTCGACGGCGCAAGAGGTATTCGTGAGGCCTCAGACCCGTGGCAGCCCGGAATTGCGCCGCGAAATGCATGCGTGATAGGCCCGCCGAGGAGGCAGCAGCGGCGAGGCTCACGGGCTTACCGATCTGGGCCTCGAAATAATCGATCGCTCGCTTCAATCGCCATCGCGCAAGTACGCTCACCTTCGGTCGTTCTGCAATGCGATTTGCCGAGGCGAGGAGCCTTGCAATGATGGCGATCCCAATGCAGTCCGCATAGAGCTGTCCGAACGAGCCACCGATTCGGTCGGCATCAAGCAACGCGCGCGAAAGTGCATCGACCGTCATATCCCTACGGGGAACGTCGTTCGAACCGAGCACCGCCATTGTACGGCCGGTCATGTCGCGGGCGCATTCAGCAATTAGATTGTTGGGTACGTGAAGGTGCAAGACATCGTACGGCCCTCGAAATAGGCAACGCACCGGGTTGGAGGGCCCGGTGACGTGGATCGTTCCCGGTGTAATGGCACCATCCTGTACCGTTCGGCCGCCCACCCCAAACCGAATATTCGTGTTTCGCAATACGATCTTGACGACGTGGCAGTCCGCGGGAGTTTCGGCTTCAAACTCTTGAGTCCGCCCGCTGCTGGCGTACCATCGCGTGGCAATTACCTTCGACCCCGATAACGCGACGGCTGAATCACCGTCTGGAACTCGCCAGGCTGGCTCGTCACCAACGATGTTTCGGTGCACCCGGTTGGATCGCACATCAGACGGGGAATCGGTTACAGGGCTAGTCTGAGCATCGAAAGTGTACATCGCTCACCTCGCTGATCAACATCCTACTTACAGCGGGTGGATCGATTCCTTGGGGTTGTGCTGAATAATGCTGAAGACAATTCTGAATTACGAGAGCTTTCCAGCCGCGTTACCATAGATTGAATTAGCCGCTAACCGACACGCTGCTCAGCTGCGCAATCGCCGGAAAGGCCTGGACTCTAAATACCATCTACCGAAGCGGGGCCGCCGCCGCGATGAAGAGGCTGGGATTCTTATGCAGACCCAGAGTAGGTTTCGACCACCTCATACATTCCAGGATCGAATTGTGCGATTGCGAGTGCCTGCTGCAAATAGGGCAACGGTGCAGGATTCGCGCGCATGGCTTGGTAGTCCTCGATACTGCGCCATTGAGCGTACATCGTGACCTTTGTACCATCGAGACTTCGATGCAGACTGGCCGAAACGAAACCTGGCTCATGGCGCACAGAACTCTCGGTCGCGCGGGCGAGCAGTTCAACGAGCTGCCGCTGATTCGCGGGCTCGACGGTGAATACATTGATAAGTGTGACGACCTTGCGGCTCGGTGAGATAGTTGTCATGCGCAGACGAGGGACGTGCGCGCGTTGTCGATCTCTCGACGATGTCGCGTCATTTCCTCGGCCGTGGGTGGTTGCTGCGAGCCATGGATGGGCCGCCCGAGGCGGTCTCGAAAGAATTCGGCATAGCGTCGCGCGATCTGATCCCTTTCACCGAGTTGGACTAATTTCTCGAGCGCATACGCCCGTGTCGTCTCGAGCAACCGCCAGCGACCGCTAGGTGCCGGTCCATCCAATTCAACAAGCGACTTGGCGACGAGACTTGTGAGCTTCTCGAGGACTACGGGCGCGGTGTGACCTTGGTCGCTCATCACGGCATTCGCAGCCTCGAGCGTGAACCCAGCAGCGAAAATACCCATTCGGCGCAGCAGGCAGCGTTCAGTTTCGGGTAGTAATTCATAGCTCCAGTCGAGCGTCGCGCGCAGCGTCTGATGTCGCGCTAGTGCCGTGCGGCGCCCGCCGGTCAACAATCCGAATCGCTCATCCAGGCCGGCAAGAACCAGCTCGGGTCCGAGCACCGCGGCACGAGCCACCGCAAATTCGATCGCAAGCGGCATGCCGTCGAGACGGCGACAGATGGCGGCAATTGCGCGAAGGCTCTCACTATGCGGCGAGAAGGCCGAGTTCAACGCCCTCATCCTGTCGATGAACAGCTGAACGGCGCTGTGTCCGAGGACAATGTCTGATTCCAGCTGATGCGGTCTCGGCACATCCAGCGGGGGAACGCGAAAGACGTGTTCGCCCTCGATTCGCAGCGCCTCGCGGCTCGTCGCCATAATCGAGGTGGCCGCACACAGACGAATGACCGTTTCGGCCAGTGTCGCCGCCGCGTCGATGACATGTTCGCAATTGTCGAGTACCAGGAGAAGCCTTTCTCCTCCGATGGCGCGAGCGACGGATTCCGCGGAAATCTCCTTGCCGCCCAACTTCAAGCCAAGCACGCGAGCGACCATAGACGGCAGGAGAGCGGGATCCGACAGGGGTCCCACGTCAACAAGCCAACAATCGCCCTTCAAAGACGGGAGCAGGCTACGGGCAACCTCCAGCGCCAGCGTGGTTTTCCCATTCCCGCCCGGTCCGGTCAGCGTGACGGCTCGGTGGGCGCACAGAAGATCCTGCAGCTGCCGCGCGGCCGCGGTCCGGCCGATAACCTCAGACGTCGCCGCGGGCAAATTGCTCATAAACGGTTGGACGGACATTCGCGTGGAATCGAGTGCGGCCGAATCTGCCGGCGTGCTCCGATTGCGAATCGTCCAGGCCTCCATGAGGCGATAGCCCCGACCGAAGGTCGTCCTCAGCGTTCCGCGATCGGGCCCAAGCGCCTTGCGGATCGCAGAGATATGGACCTCGAGCGTATTTTCCTCGACGATCCCGCCCGGCCAGACACGAGCCATGAGCTCGTCCTTGGCGACGAGTTTCCCAGCCGACTCAACCAGCACTGCAAAGATCTGCAACGCTCGGCTCCCCAGAGGAACCGGGACTCCACACGCCCGCAGTTCACGCCGAGCGAGATCCAGCTCCCACCGGCCACACTCGTATACCGCGTGTGGGCCGTGTTCAAACATCCGCACTGCCGAACGCAGCATTGGCCAGGGGAATTCGGAGCTCACTTCGCCGATTGCCATGATAATTAAGTTCATTCACGGTCGTTTTGATTTTCGAATATTTGCGATTTGTGCGACGCAAAGGGCCACAAAGAGAATGGCTAACACCCCTAGTGATTTTAGGACAAGAGGATCCTGAGGCGACGAGGCCCACGGCGCACCAACTGGGAGTCGCGTTAGAGTTTCGTTGATTGCCGGCACCATTGAGAAAAAGAGACTTCCAGAGAGTCCCAAGGCTTCGATGTACCTGCTGGCACGAATTTTAGAAAAGCGAATAAAGAAGCCCAGAAATAAGGAAGCTAACGTTAAGAGAGTCAGAATGTAACCAGGAACAGGATTAAAACCCGGAGCGTTTCGCGGCAGAGCAAACACCAAAATGCAGCTGACCGTTACCGCAACGAAATAAGCCATCCCAGCGGAGCTCTTTGGGTCAATCTTTCGGTTCCTAATTAGCATATAAAATGCGAGCACGACACCAACGAGACCGAAGAAAGTGTGAACGTATCCAACCGTAGAGAGATGCATATTAATTCCTCATGTAGCTAAAGAGGACCAAGACAAATCCGTTGAGAGCAGCAGGGCAGAAGATGGCACGAGGGCTATTGGATCGGGTGTTATGAGGCGTAAGACAGTGCAAAGCCCTGTTACCTAAGCAGCTCGAATGATCGTGCGTCGGGGGCACGGGCGGAGCACCCCTCCCCATCTGCAGCTCCCTATGAGTGCAACGTTTCTGACCGGCCTCGCTGGTCTGATCAGCTTATGAGGTGCGGCTGCTATCGGAAGTGGGCGGCCCAGTCGCCTAAACGATGAGGTATATCTCGGCGGTTACGGATGGCGCCGGATATGGGTCGGAATATTTACAAGACTTTCGTCAGGTGCCGGACTGATTGCGCAAAATGATGAGTTGAAAGATTTTGTTGTCGTAGGACGAGAAATAGAAGGCAAGCACAAGAGGGTCGGGAAGTCCACGCTTGTCGAACAGTCCGTCCGCATGGGCTGTCACGATTGAATTTCCATAGTGCTGGACAATCTTGACGACCTTAAGCGTCAACCGCTCGCCGATAATGTCGCGAGCAGCCCAGGAGGCGATCGCCTGCCTGCCCCAGTAGTCCGTAAGTTGATCGTTGACGAGGGCGTCATCGACAAACGTAGCCAACAGGGCGTCGAGATCGCCAAGGTTCGACGCTCGTATATATGCGCCCACCGACGGCGGCAGTCCGGCGGTCACCTCGCCAGTAGAGGCCGTGTGTGCGCCGGAATCCTGCTGCTTCTCCACATGAGACATGTCAACCAACGCCCTCTCTTCGTTCAACTCTGGCAGATATTGCCGGATGAGGCCCAGGAGAGCACGTTAATCGGTGTTAAACGCCGTCATCGCCCCGCTGGATCAGATCGGTCTCGCTCGCCGTATCAAGGGGAGTGCCGCGCCGCCTGAGCTCCGCCAGGAGTTCACCTGCACATTTCAGGTCCGTCGTTTGGAATCCTTCCGTAAACCGCCGGTAGACGATCTCGAGCAAGTCAGCGGCGTCCGAGGATTTGCCTTGGCTGGCCCACAGTCGCGCTAGTCTCGTAGCCGACCGGAGTTCGAGGCTGAGGGTCGATTGCTCCTTTGCTTGCTGCAGGGAGAGATGGAACGCCCGCTCCGCAGCCACGGGGTCGGGGGGCCTCGTTTGGAGCCATATCTCCCCGCGGACTCTCAGCAGTTCGGGTACGTTTAAGGTTTCGCCGAAGGCCTCGCTTAGGACCAAGCCTGCGTCGATCGCCGCCGCGGCCTCATCAGCCTCCCCCGCCTTCATAAGGCCTTCAGCTAGCGCCACATGAAGGGCCGGCGTTAGCGTGTGATAACGCTCCGCTTGCAACAACCCGAGGGCGCGCCTCAGAATCCGCACGCCCTCCGCGGGTTCGCCGCGCGCAACGGCGAGCTCACCTGTCAAGGCCAAGCCGGCAGCATGATAAGGTCCAAGCGCATGTCGAGCGGCGTGGGCGACCAGGCGTCGGATAAGCTGTTCGGCCTGATCGAGGTCGCCTCGCCAGAGAAAGACGGTCGCCGTGTAGATCAAAGTCATGCACAGATTGACCGGGTGATCGCGTTTGGTCGCCATGTCGATCACCCACTGCGCGGTTTTAGCGGCACGATCCGCAAACCCGATCAGCCAGTAGCAGCGCGCAAGCGCGATCAACGCGCGAATCTCATGATCGTAGCCAAAGAAGGAGACCTGCGCGGCGCCCGCGGCCTCAGCTTTCATCAGGCCAAGTTCGCAGTGGCGCCGAGCGCCCATCTGGTCCCCAGTCAAGTGGTAGGCGACACCTAACACCGACTCTCCCGTGGCAATCACGCCGGCCGAGCCGATCGCCTGGGCGATTGTGATGCTGCGCTCGGCAACCGCCAGAGCGCCGCGAAAATCGCCGATACGGGTCAGGAAGATCCCCAGACCGACCAAGAGGTGCGTCTGATACTCCCGGTTGCCCAGTGCGTCCGCCAAGCTCAGCGCCTCCTCGATGGCTCTCCGCACTTCGTCGCTGTTGCCTCGGGTAAGCATGACTGAAGCAGCCAAGAACGAGCGCAGCGCCAGGTGCGTGGTGCTCCCATCGTCGTTTTCGGGCAATGCAGCCAGGCCCTGCTCGCACCAGCGAATGCATTCGACGAACAAGGAATGATGAAAGAACAACGGCGCCGCCGCGGCCGCCATCCGTACTCCGATCACCACTTCGCCGGCGCTCGAAAAACTCCATTCCAGACCCGCGCGGATATTGCCCAAGTACGGTCCGGTACCTGACACGTCTAAGCCCTTCCCGGCGCGGCTCGAAAGATATTGCGCGTAGTAGAGGGCATGTTGTTTCGCAACGGTGTTCGAGTCAGCGGTTTGCGCAAGCTTTTCGGCGGCGAACGCTAACGTTGAGTCGAGCAGCCGATGGTGCGTGGTTCCGTCGATCGGTGCGACCCAGATGAGCGATTTATTGATCAAACTGGCGATCGCTTCCGCGGCCTCCATCGCATCGATTTGATCTACGGCCGCCACCGCCTGGGCTGCCTCGAGCGTGAACGGGCCAACGAATATCGAAAGTCGTTCGAGCACGCGTCGGTCCCGGGCTGTCAAGAGATTGAAGCTCCAGTCCAGCATCGCGTGCAGGGTTTGATGGCGCGGCGGGGCACTGCGGCGACCCTGCCAGAGGAGCTTGAATCGATTTCTCAGCAGATCGGCGGTCCCCTGAATCCCATAGGTACCCACCCGGCTTCCAGCCAGTTCGATCGCGAGAGCGACGCCATCCAGTCGGCTGCAGATCGCCGCCACGGCCGGCGCGTCGATGTCGGTTAGGCTGGACGCGTGGCCGCTGGCGAATGCGCGATCCATGAACAGTTGCACGGCGGGCGACGCGAGGGCTTCCGCCGCGGTCAAGTCTTCCCTGACAACCGGATACTCTAGCGGCGCCAAAAGATGAACGTGCTCGCCCTCTACGCGTAGCGCCTCGCGGCTCGTTGTAAGGATATGCAGCTGCGGCGCATCGTTATAGAGGCGCTCCGCCAGGGAGGCTGCGACATCGATGACATGCTCGCAGCTGTCGAGGACCAGAAGAATCCGACGACCCGCGAGGAAGGCCTTGAGACTGGGAAGAGTATCTTGCGCCTGTACGAAGACACCCAGCGCAGCAGCCACTGCGCTGGGAACAAGCGGCGGGTCACTCACAGCTCCGAGGTCTACGAAGTACACGGCCTCACCGAAGTCGTCCAGCAAGGCGTGAGCGACGGAGACAGCGATGGTCGTCTTACCCATGCCGCCGGGGCCCACCACGCTCACAAAGCGCTGGGAGGCAAGCAATGTCGACAAAGTTTCGACGGCACCGTTACGGCCAATCATGCGGGCTAGTCGCGCCGGAAGCTTGTACTTCGGAGCCGGAGAAGACTCGGGCGGAAGCGGAAACGACCTCAATGGCCGCGCCGAGGCGCGAACAACCGGTGCAACGAAGCAATAACCCCGGCCCGTCACGTTAGCAATATATCTGATCCCATTCTGGCCATCGCCCAGCGCCCTTCGCAGGTCCGCGACTGCCACCCTGAGGCTGCCTTCGCCCACCACGGCCCTCGGCCAGGCGCGGGCCATCAATTCGCGCTGTCCAACCACCTCCCCTGCGGCCTCTGCAAGCGCAATGAGAATGTCGAGCGCTCGGCTGCCGACGTCGACGGTTTCTGCGCCCTTCAGTAACAGGCGTTCCGCCGCGATCAGGCGGTAAGGTCCGAACGAGATGACGTCACCAACAGTCATGGTTCCCTGACAGAAGAAAAATTAAGGCGCGCTGGCCACCACCGCGCGCCAACAATTTCCGTTCGAACTACCTTTGCGTACATTGTAATAAGGTATATGCCTCTAGCGCTGTGTTTACTCTCGCCTAGCGAGACCCAAACCCTTTGTAATCGTCTGGTTCTTGAGCTCGGGCCACTGGACGCTCTCGGCCGTCCCTGAACGCCATTGGATTGTGGGCCGTGTTGCCACCGAAATTCACGCCTAACTATCTGATTTTATGATCTTTCTCTCCCAGGCAATTTGGAACGAGCCAAAGCCCCATTGTTCCGAAGTTGCGTCATAAATCTTGCGCCACGAGTGCTCGTCTGAGATTCATGGTAAAGTGACAATCGAATATCGCTTTACGTATTCAGGAGGCCATCGTGAGTACCACTGTTACCCTCAGCAGCAAGTACCAAATTGTCATCCCGCGGGCCGCGAGAGAAGCGCTCTCATTGTCGGCTGGGGACGAGCTTCTCGTGTTGTGCAAGTCCGATCGTGTCGTGATCATTCCGAAGCCGAAGAAATTCGCGAAACGCACGCGTGGCTTGCACAGCGACGTGTGGCAAGGAGCCGAGGCATACCTCAAGTCGGAGCGTGAGGGTTGGTAGACGGGAGCATGTTTGAGCGGCACAAGCGGATTCTGCTCGACACGTCCGTCTGGATCTACCATTTTGAGCAAAATCCGGCTTTCGGTGAGGCGGCAGGTTACGTCATCGAACAGCTCGAAGCCGGTCGGTTTCGCGGAGTCGCATCTGAACTCACGCTATTCGAGTTGATCGTCAAGCCGCTGCAGTTGGGTCGCCAGGATGCCGCCGACGATTATGAGACCCTCTTGAGTCATTTCCCCAACCTGACATTGGAGCCGATCACACGTGCCATCCTGCTGGAGGCGGCGGCCCTGCGCGCACGCTATCGCCTTCGGACCCCCGATGCGATTCAGCTTGCCACGGGGCTCAAATCCGGTGCCACCCTGGCGATAACGAATGACGAAGCCTGGCGCCACGTTGCTGGCATCGACACGCTCCTACTCACCGATCCACCCGGCAAGCGTTGATCTGAAGTTCCGGCTCAACACTCAACTGAAGCAGATGTTCTTGGACATCCTTGAACGTCTTTGGATGGTGGGCTGTCGCCCCAGCCTATGAAGTAGATCTGTGTGCGGGAGCACGGCTATTCGCACTCACACGCGACAACTCGGAGACTCTGGCGTGCCAAGAGCGCGCCCGACGCCAGCGTTTCGAATGGGCGCAAGCGTGCTCCTCGAGTTGCCACAGCCGGTGTTGTGATAAATCGTGGCCGCGGATGAGGGGACCTCCACGAGCGCCGATTTGTGCTTAGGCATACCGGAGCAAGGCCATGAACCCAAAATCCATGTGTAACTGCTGATGGCAATGAAACAACGTCAGCCCGGGGTTGTCGGTTTGCTGCGGCGAAAGCCGGTGCTCTGGCGACGGCGAGCGCGAGGCCGGCGGCCGTTGCGTTTTGCAGAAACTCTCGGCGGCTTGGGTCGCCGACAGGCAATACTCGGTCATTTTCGGTAATTGGCATGGTGGAATCTCGTTCTGGTTGGAACTGTCCATATCAAGAGCAGGTGGGCAATCTGCGAGCATTACCCGTCGTTCCGCGGCGTGCTCATCACCCGGCGCTCTGACGCTTAACGGGCGCCGGAACTAACACGAGTAATGCGATGGTGCCCACCACCGCAAACACGGCGCCCAAAAGAAACACGGACGCATGTGCCCTGTGATCCCACAGCCATCCGGCGAGAGGGCTTGCCATCAAACCAAACACCCCAATCGTCGTGTTGTACCACCCAATCGCACCAGCATGAAGCGAATCGTGGACGTAGTCGCTCGCCAGGGCTTTACCGACCGAGCGAAATATTCCCTGATAGAGCCCATAGAGTGCGAACAGCAAACCGATGAAGGCCACATTGCGAGTCAGGGCGAAACCTAGGTACGTCACGAAGAAGACTGCCACGGCAACCACCAACAGGGTCCGCCGGCCGAATCGATCTGACCAGAACCCCGCCGGGTAGGAAATCAGCGCAGCCACCAAGTTGAAACCCGCATAAATCAGAATAGTCGTCGTGAGCGAGGCTCCGATGTCCTTCGTCTGCAGAATCAGAAAGGCATTGCTGGAATTGCCTATCCCAAAGAGCGCCGTCGCCAGCAGATACTTCCAGTACGCTTTGGGGAATCGCCGAGGCCGACATCGATCTTCGACTTGGCCGCTACCTTGCTAGGGCGTTCGTGGACGAAAAGCACCATCAAAAACGCCAGCAGACCGGGAATGACTGCCAGATAGAAAATCATCCGTATGGGGAGTTGATACACGGTGAGCAACAGGACCGCGAGTAAGGGACCCAGGAATGCCCCCGCGTTGTCACCGACCCCTTCGAGACCAAAAGCCCGGCCGCGATTCGCCGCGTCCACGGAGGAGGCACGGTTTACCGGGTTTTAAGCGACGCGGACCTACTTTCGCGCTGGAAGCGATCGACGGCCTCGAGCGGTGAATACAACTTCCGACCCAAGGCGCCGAATGAGCAATGGCATACCGACGTCATGTACGTGTGGGTGGCCGCACGATTTTACTTCCTGGTGAGCTTTGTCGATGCCTACAGCCGCTATATCGTGCACCACAAGTTGCTGATGAGCCTGGATGGCAAGTTGGTGGCGGTCGAGCTGCAGGCGGCGCTCGAGGCGGCCAAAGACGTCAGACCTCGGGTCGTGCACGATCATGGCAGCGAGTTCGTCAATCGAGATGTCGCGGCGGTAATCAAGGCGCATAACCTGATCGATATCAAAACGAGGCCGCGGCATCCAGAATCGAACGGTATCGCGGAGCGCTTCAATGGCACCGTGCGCGCCGAGAGCGACAACGACTACGGAAGTAATTATCTGCAGGCCGAAGCGATCATCGCCAACCTCGTCCATCATTACAACGACGAGCGGCTCCATGCGACCTTGGGGTACATGACGCCGGCGACCTGGCATCGTGGACAACCGGAAGAACTTCGAAACGAGCGTGCGCGGCGAATAGCTGCGGCCCGTGCGCATCGTAGAATGACCAACCAGCAGCGATTTACCGAGGCGGCCTAAGCAGTGAAAGTCTCTCTTTTTAGCTCAGGCATTTTGTCCGGCTTGACGTGAAGCGCGACAATATCGGCTTGCGCCGACTCAGGGGGATTTCGTGGTGAACTCGCGTGACGCATCAGAATCACGTACCCGCCGGAGCGCAATGCGGCGATCAATGCCTTCCTCGCGAGCGATTCGCCTTGCGCCAGGTCGACAGTGATCAGCGTCAGCCACAGCAGGGTGACCCATCGAAGGACCGACTGGGATAGCCGGTGGGTGCTCATAAAATACTCCGAAGCTTTGCCCGGCAGAGCGAACGATGATGCCCAAAACAGTGACCTTTGGGGTGGTGAACCGCGAGCACCTCACGCGCGCCAGCCGCCCCAGACGATAATCCCCATACCGGCGAGTGTGACACCGGCGCCAACGAGATCCCAATGAGTGAGCGGAACGCCATCGACCCTCCAGAGCCAAAGGAGTGCGACCGCGACGTATACGCCTCCATAGGCGGCGTACACCCGTCCCGCCGCGGCGGGGTGCAAAGTCAATAGCCATGCAAAGATCGCCAGACTAAGCGCCGCCGGGAGAAGTAGCCACGGCGATCTGTTCTTCCGAAGCCACAGATACGGCAGAAAACAGCCTATGATTTCGGCGATTGCAGTCACCACGAATAAAGCGAAAGTTTTCAGGATGAACACGTGTGTCCTCTCATCGTAGGCGCGCCGCACCGTCTATTCATTTGGCGTATCACCGTGATGCATGTGCCCCGCCATTGCGTCGTCTCCGTGGTCGGATACCTGAGCGTCGAACCAGGTATGCAAAGCGCTCACCAAGCCTGCGTCGGCCGTTTTATAAGTGAGCTCCGCTCCGCTCGCCACTTCCCGGTAGACGATCGCAATCGCGCCGCGTTTCGCGGCCTTAAGCTCGGTGAGGCCCGGCATTTCGGCACCGTGAACATGCGAGGGTCCCGCGAAGTCGCCCTGTTGAAATTCGGCCTGGATATGGCGCAAGTGCTCACGCACCAACTGAATCTGCTGCCCATCAGAGGCATCCTTGGCGATAACGCGCTGCGTGCCCCCATCCGGGGTCTTTGTGAAAATGTGCGTCGTCGCCTTGAGATTGAAGGGCATCACGTCCGCGCCGCGTTTTGCGACATCGGTTTGGCGTTCGGAATCCGCAGCCGAGGATAGGAACGGCATCAGCATCAGCGCCGTGATCGTCGCCGGGAAGAGGTACTTTGTCATGAAAATCACCTCACCTTTCGCGCCATAACAATGCTAAAACACCCATCCGAAGACACATGGATGTGAATGCCTTGAAACCTAACGGCTAGACTCAGCCCTCTTAAGACTGACAACGGGGCGAATCAATCCCTTCAGATGCCATCGCTATTCTACGCGCAGATACTGATTTCCATTTCGGAGAGCGCTCGTGGCTAAGAGTCGAGACAGCGGAATGCCCTCCGCCGAGCAGTGGGAGACTTTCTTTCATGCTACGGATATTGATCCACTCATGGTCGGCGCGATGATAACGCGCGCTTCGCAAGCGGGTCTCCGAAACGTCGTTGCAGAACAACGCGACTTTGTGTTGGAAGGTTGCGGCCGACCCAATGCGTCTATGAGCTACGTCATGCTGTTCAATATCTTGCATATCGAAGACCCGTCAGCCTGCTCCGCGAGGCGTTTAGGGTTGTATGCGTCGGGGGAATTGTCGGCGTGATTCATTGGAGACACGACATTGAACCGCCCGGGGGCGCCGCTCGAAATCCGGCCCCGACCGGCCCAATGTCGAGCATGGGCTGAGGAGGCCGGACTCGAGTGGCTCAAGTCTCAAGATTTGCGTGGCTCTCCCTGGCATTGGGGAACGATGTTCAAGCGAGCGAGCCCCGGGCCGCCCACGACACGAAGTGGCGATTGAGGCGGGCTATTACTGCCTAGTCCGCTCTGTAAGTGGTATGGGTCAAACTATGCCAAAACGGAGTTTGCCACGCGCTACGCGAAACAACCTCAACAAGAGCAACCGGACTTAGTAGGTCGTCCATTCTTGGATGCCATTTCCGCGAAAGTACGGGATAAGTTCGGTTCGCCGTAATCGAAAGCCTCCTGGGTTTCGGAGCACGCGCTCCGAAACCCAGGGCATGGTCATTTGGCAGCGGGGGCCGCAGACCATGGCGACCAGGAAGCCCCAGCTGCGGTCGCAGCCGGGTTCTGCACAAACCCGTTGCAATAGCAATGTGGGCAGATCTCCGTGTCGCCGGGATACAGCTTGCAGCCATTGACGGCGGCATCATTATTCGGCTTGTCTTTGTTGGGAACGAAATTGATGCATACCGCGCAGTGCTTCTCACCGTTCGGCTGGAGCTGGAACTTCAAAGCGGTCCGAACCGCTGTGTTTTGGGTGGCGAACGCTCGCTCGGATAGCCCGGCAAGTGGCGCTACGGCGAGCGCCGTAACACCAATTTTTATTACTTGACGACGCGAATGTTTCGTTTGGTCTTTCATGTGAATCGACTCCTTGATCATCGTGATCTGGTTGCTAGAGAAGTCTGACCCGCGGCCTAAGTTAGCATTATACGAGTCGGAGAGACCCTGTCGACCCCAAGCGGTCGTAAGCCACAGTCTGCTCTCAGGTGGCGCAGCAATCGCCCTGTTAAGAACAATAAGGGGCGATCCTCGTGTACTTTCTACGGGCACTGAGCGCGAGCGCTTAGATCGGATCGATATTGGTAACCTTGCCTCTCTGTCGCGGCAAATTGCGAGGTCCTGAGGACAGCGCTATGCTGACCGAAAGCCAAGGGAGGATGCATGACGACAACAGTTGTAGCGGGAGCCACCACAAGCTCAGCGAATCGCTTCCGATTCCGCATCTCGTTCAATTTTGTCTTGGCGCTAGTGATGGCGGCGGTCGTCATCTACGGCTTCAGTCACACGATCGGTGACAACCTTCTTCACCCGGGCATCCCTCGTCCCAACCTGCTGTACGCGCACGCAGCCGTATTCAGCGCCTGGATCGCGCTTTATATCTTGCAGACAAGCTTAGTAGCCTCCCGAAACGTGACGCTACATCGACGGTTGGGCGCAGCCTGGATTGCGGTAGGTACCGCAATGCCCATTATCGGTGTGGCTACGGGAATCGCAATGCGCCGCTTTCATATCATCCATGACCATGAGACCGCGACCTTCATCGCCGTCATTCTCTGGGACATGGTGGCATTCTCAACACTTTTTCTACTTGCCGTGCTATGGCGCAAGCGCCCCGAATACCATCGACGCTTCATGTTTTTGGCCACTTGTTGCCTAACGGACGCCGGGTTTAGCCGTTTCCCCTTGCTTGCGTCTCTCTGGTCCAATGCGAATTTTTGGTCTGACTTTGGCGCGCTATATGTAGGGGTAGATGCTCTGGTGCTCATCGCGATAACGCGCGATTTCATCGTTCAGCGCCGAGTCCACGTTGTATACAAGGTGGCGCTACCCTTAATCGTGACCGGGCAATTGCTTGCCTGCGTGTTGTCTGAACATCCTCCCACCTTATGGACTACGCTTTCTCGTGAGTTGGTTGGAGTCGGCTGAAGGCGCACCAAAACGGATTGAAGGGCAGGCAGACGGCTGGCAGGACCGCAAAGTCGCCTGAGCCCCCCAACTGATCGGTGCGCTGTGTTTCGCTTCCACAATCAAGCCGCGAACGGTGGCTTTATTTTGACTGGGTCTGTGACCGCACGTGGCTGTCCGGAGCCAGTCGTTGATGACTCCGCACTCACCGGCCGGTCGCCGATTTTTTGCTAAAAAAAATCAAGTCCTATGTAGACGATTCTTTGATGCTCGTGACCGCTCTCTCCCCGGTCATTGGGTACCATAAGGCTTCGCGTGACGACCTACCTTGCCGGCGGTTGACCGGCGGCTGCGGCATATGCTTTTGATTTGGACTATCCTTGACCACAATGACCAGAGAGGGGTGCTTAGGAGATTTTGCTCGGCGCCGCGACGTTGCCCGCAAGCATTGCAGTCGGCTTTAATATTCATCCCGGAGATGAATTTGGCTACGTGCTCAAACGGCCGTTGGTACTCAAGATCGGCGCTCTGGGGCATGATGACGTACGATACACGACGTGAGGAAATGCCATGAAATACTCGCTTTTCAATGACCAGAGAGATGCGATCCTGCTGATCGCACGCCTGCTTCTGACGATCCTATTCGTAATGTCCGGTTGGGCGAAAGTAACGCACTTCGCCGCTACGGTCGCTTATATGGCCTCCGAAGGCGCTCCGCTTCCGAGCGCAGCCGCAGCTGTCGCCGTCTGCATGGAGCTGGTGGTCAGCATCGCACTCCTCGTCGGATTCTTTACCCGGCCGCTTTCACTGCTGTTCGCATTATTCGTCGCGGGGACCGCTGTGATCGGCCATCACTACTGGACGATGGCGGATCCCGAACGCTCAGCGAATGTGATCCAGTTCTACAAAAACATGAGCATTCTGGGCGGTTTTTTACTTCTGTCAGTTACAGGTGCGGGCAAGTATTCGCTTGATCGAAAGTAGGATCGGACTCGTATCGCGCCCCGATCGGAATGTGCCTAAGTGTCGTCGGACCCGATATGCCGCTCAGCAGCCCGGCCTTCCGCTACCGGACATCCCTGTAACGGTAGGTGGTGGCCCGTGCAGCCTCAGATTCGCCGCCTAACATGCTGATCAACGAGCAATAATTCGAAGCGCCAAATGAAGCGCCTGTCGAGGCGCCCCCTGGCCAAAGGGGTGGTTGGCAATTCACCTCAGCGAGTCGCGTACGGCGCGCAGGCACCGCCGTCCGGGTCTTCCGCCGCGTTGGAACAAGATCTGCCTTGGCGCGACCGGCGGCCACCGGTTCATATCAGACGGCGTCCAAGGACGGAGACCATCGCGTGGGGGCCTAGAAAATGCAATGTTCGGTCGAGTTTCGCTGAATTCCCCTCGAAACCGACGCATACTTTTTCTGCTAACTAACGCATCTTGACCATGAGCAAAGCGCCTGAGGTGTGGCGGGAATTTGCCGTGGGTTTCAAAAATTGGTGGGCCGTGTAGCCCTCACTTTTGCGTCGTAAGCCTCTCTTGTATTAAATAAAATTTCCGTGCAGAAACCTGAGGCCCCAGCGCGAGCCCCAATTGAGAGCGGCAATTATTGGACGCCCGTGGACAAACTCGTCTCGCCGCATTTGCCCGTTGAATCCCAAAGAATCGTGACGGACGAGTCCAAACGCGATATAGTATTACCTTCCACCGAAGGTAACACTTTTATGGCAAGCAATCTCACCAGTAAAGGGCAGGTTACCGTTCCAAAGAAAGTTCGTGACTATCTTGGTCTTAAACCCGGCGTGGCCGTGACGTTTGCGCGCCTGGACAATGGCGAGATAGCGCTGCGCCTCGCACGGCAACGCGCGAAACCCAGGCCCAGTAAATTCGCCAAGCTGCGCGGTCGAGCCACGGTAAACATGACGACTGAGGAGATACTCGCGCTGACACGTGCCACTTGACCCTATGATTCTTGTCGACACGAATGTCCTGCTTGACGTCCTCCAGAACGATGTTCAGTGGGCCACATGGTCACAAGGACAGCTCGACGCCGCAAGCGCGACGGACAATTTGGCAATTAATCCGATCATCTACTCCGAACTCTCTATAGCTTTCGCCCGGATCGAAGAACTCGAAGCCGTAATTACTGAAGGCTCGCTCGCCGTGGAGTCCATTCCACGAGAAGCGCTTTTTCTCGCCGGCAAGGTGTTCCTGAGTTATCGGCGAGGCCGCGGCACCAAACACAGCGTCTTACCGGACTTCTATATCGGCGCTCACGCCGCCGTCATGCAATGGCCGATTTTGACCCGCGATGCGGGTCGATATACAACATACTTTCCTAGTGTCCCGTTGATCACACCTTAAGAATCGCATGTTCAAATATAGGCCGTGCGCTCACCGCCGGCCGCCTCCGTGACGAACTTGTCGACAATGAATGCTCTAGAATCACCGGTCATTAACATCCCAACGGGCAGGCTCGAAGGGCTCTCGTCAGCCGAATCGCTTCTCGTCGCGGCAGGACGCGACCGACGCCCGGGCTCGCCAGTTGATGGGCCTCAAAACGAATATCCTTTTGCGCCGCCTCGCTTACGAACCGGACTAGTTCAGCCCCGCACTTCCATTTGAATCTCGATTCTAGCTATTGGCATGTTCAAAACTCACGAAGTTGCATAGGTATCCACATCCACGATTGCTTGCGCAAAGGCCTGCAGTGAGGGCCTTTCGGAGAGTCTCGCCCCACGACTGTCGCATTGTGAGCAAGTGCGTGGGACTTCACTCCGCGACCCGTTCCCAGTGGAGGGCAAGTTTAGCGCGGTACAGAGCCCGAACTCCAGGGGTGAGTCAGTCCTTCGCAGTCGGCATTGCAGAATCTTCGGCCCAAGTCGCGCGCAATGCGCGTGAATCCGGTGGGACCGGGCGTGGCGCTTTGCAATTGACCGCGGTCTATCACCGCAATGATCAATAAAAATAGGGTCACGAACGGGAGTCGTGAAAACACAAAGCGGCGCGTGGACGCGAGCATAGAGGACATCATGAGCGTGCGGTCTGCTGTTAGTTGTATCGGTCCCAATACCGAAGCGCCCGCAAATCCGGGTGGGTCACGGATCGCAGAAAGCTGCTCAATTCGGCGATATCCAGTTGACCATCTTGATCGCGGTCGGCCTGCTGGAACTTAGCCTCAAAAAAGTGCAGCAATTGAGTCTTGCTTACCGAGCAAGCGTCGGTAGGGCGGATGGATTGTGTGACGTTGTCGGCCATGAAGATAACCTCAAAAATCGCCGGCGCATCGGCTGAACCGATGAGAGAGCCAATCCGGTGCGCTTTGCTTAGGCACAATTGTCCTTCAAGCGCTATTAAAATGTTGTGAAAAAAGCTCTCGGCCCTGGAGGTGCTGACGACACGGGCGTCGAGAACCGCGGTCACATTTTCGGTTGCCGTGTCCCGTTAAGCGACCGGCAAAGTGAAGGAAAAGCGCGCGCCGCCACCCGGCCGTTGGGCCGCATCAATCCGACCGCCGTGAGCCGTGACGATCGCGCGGCAAATCGACAATCCCAGGCCGGCCCCTCCCGCGCTGCTTTCGTCGCGGCCGCGATGAAACTTTGCAAATAACTTCTCGAGATCGTCACCGGGCAGGCCCGGACCGGTGTCCTCGATGCTGACCCTCACGAATTGGTCCTCGAGTACGGCCTCAACAGTGGCATGGGTTCCGGGCGGCGTATGCTTCGCAACGTTCTCGAGAAGATTGGTAAACACCTGCAGCATCAGAGCGCCATCCACATGCACGGGCGGCAAGTCGGTCGGAACGCGGGACTCCACTGGGTGATCGATCAGGCGCGCGCCGAGCCGCTCCAGCGCTGAGCTCACGAGATCGTCAACCGTCACCCAATCGAGCCGCAAGGAAAACTGTCCGCTCTCCAAGCGCATCAGATCCAGCACATTGGATATAATCTCGGTCATCTCCCTGGATTTGGCCTCGATTTGCGCGGCCAGGGAGCGGCGCGCTTCCGGATCGAACGTCATGGTTGGATCGCTGAGCGCGCTGCTTGCACCCGTGATCACCGCGAGCGGAGTCCGCAGGTCGTGCGAGATGGACGCGAGGAGGGTATTGCGAAGCCGCTCCGTTTCCGCGGTCACGCGCGACTGTTCGGCCTCATCCTGCAAGCCGGCGCGCTCCAGGGCGAGCGCAATCTGGGCCGCAAACGTCTCGATCAGGTGCCGCTGCTCGGGCAACAGCAGCCGGCGCCGTTGGGTGGGCTCGACCGCCAATACCCCGAGGGCGCGGTGGCTTCCCTTGAGCGGAAGGTATTGCGCGATGGCGGCAGGCAGCGTGTCGGTTCCGAGGCCCGCGGGCGCCCCGTTATCGTAAACCCATTGCGCGATCGACAGATCCGAGCCCAATAACGAGCCCACCATCGGAGCGCTTTTCGGATGCCGCAAATGACCGTTCACATCGGGAACCAAGACCACCGCGCGGCCGGCGAACGTCTCTCCCACATGTCTCACGGCAACACGCGCCAGGTCCTCGAGACTGCGAGTCGCCGCGAGCTCGCGGCTCATCGCGTATAGCAACGCGGTACGGCGCTCGCGGGCACCGGCCACTCTCGTTTGAGCCCGGACGCTCGCCACCAGTGTCGCGATGATCAACGCCACCGCCAACATGACGCCGAAGGTGACCGCATATTCGAAATCCGACACCGCGAAGGAGAAGCGCGGTGGCACAAAGAAGAAGTCGAACGCCAGGATGTTCGCCACGGCCGCGGCGCTCGCGGGACCCCGCCCGAGCCGCAAGGCGGCAATGGTGGCGCCCAGCAGGTACACCATGACGATGTTGGTCAACGCGAAATAGGGATACATGACGGCGGCGACCGCGGTGCAAGCGAGAGTGATTGCGATGGCGGCCCAATATCGCGCCCAATTAAATGGGTGGGGCACCACGACCTCGGCACGGGTCGGCCTGCCGGGCGACGGGCCCCGACGGGCAATCACCGACACGTCGAATCCGCCGCCGGCGCGTACCAGCTTCGTGGCGGTGGAGGGTCGGAACAGGGCTCGAAGTCCAAAGCGCCGCGGCTCTCCCACGACGATCCGGGTGATGTTCCGAAGCTGCGCGTACTCGCACAAGGCGGCGGACGCGGAGGGGCCGTCGAGCGTAACCGTCTGGGCTCCCAGCGACTCGGCGAGCCGCAAAATATCGACGCGACGATTTCGCGAAGCTTCGCCCAACTTGAGCATCGCCGGGGTCTCGACCGACACCACCAGCCACTCGGCATCGAGGGCGTCGGCGAAGCGCTTTCCCACCCGGACGAGCTGCTCGGCTTGATCGTCGAGGTCGACGGCTATCAGGAATCGATCGCGCGCCAACCAGGGACGGGAAAAGCGCTCCCGATCATAGGCTCGGGCCGCCGCGTCGACCCGGTCCGCCGTGCGCCGCAATGCCAGCTCGCGCAGCGCCAAAAGGTTCGGTTCTCGGAAATAGCGCCTGGTTGCCGCCGTCGCATGCGCGACGCTGTACACCTTGCCGGCGCGCAATCTCGCCAACAGGTCGCTCGGGGGTAGATCGATGAGTTCGACGTCCTCGGCCTGGTCGAAAATCCGGTCGGGTATGGTTTCGCGTTGGCGGATGCCGGTGATGCCCGCCACAACGTCGTTCAAGCTTTCCAAGTGCTGAACATTGAGCGTGGTCCAGACGTTGATGCCGGCAGCCAGAATCTCCTCGATGTCCTGCCACCGCTTCGCATGGCGCTGCTTGGGAAGCCCGTCCGCGACATTCGAGTGGGCCAGCTCGTCGACGACCAGTATCGTGGGGTGGCGTGCGAGCGCCGCGTCGAGATCGAACTCGCGGCGCATGATGCCTCGATATTCCACCTCGAGCGGCGGCAACTGTTCGAGACCGTCCACCAAGCGTTCCGTTTCGAGCCGGCCGTGCGGCTCCACGTATCCGATGACCAGATCGACACCGGTGGCGCGTGTGGCTCGTGCGGCCTCGAGCATGGAATAGGTCTTGCCGACGCCCGCGACGGCGCCGAAGAAGATTTTCAGGCGGCCGCGCAGCTCCGCTGCTTCATGGTGCTTGAGAGCGGTCAGCAATTCATCCGGATTGAGCCGCTCCTCCTCGGACATCAGTGCAGCGAATCGAGCGCCAGATTGAGTTCTAGGACGTTGACGGTGGGCTCACCGATAATGCCGAGGAACGGGCCGACCTCATACCGCCTGATGAGCGATTGGATGGCCGCCACCGGGAGATGACGTTCCCGGGCCACGCGCGCCGCTTGGTAATCGGCCGCAGCCCAGCTGATTTCGGGATCCAACCCACTTGCCGATGCGGTCACGAGCTCGATGGGAATTGGCCTCGCATTGTCGGGATCGGCGTCGTGGAACAGTTTCACGTTTGCTTTGACCGCATCGAGTAAAGCCGGATTGAGCGGCCCGAGGTTGGATCCGCCGGATGCCAGGCCATTATACGGCTGTGGCGAGGTGGCGGATGGCCTGCCCCAAAAATACTTCGGGTCGCTGAATTTTTGGCCGATGAGCCGGGAACCGATCAGTGTCTTGCCGGCATAGACCAGATTCCCAGCCGCCTGCGAGGGAAATAATGCCGATCCCACGCCCGTGACGACGATCGGATAGATCACACCCAACAATACGGTCAGGGCGATGACGAGGCATACGGCTGGGCGAATATAGCGGCTGAACATCACGGCTTCCTCACGTCAGTCCCACGGCGGAGAGCGCCAAGTCGATGAGCTTGATGCCGGGAAAGGGGACCAGGATTCCACCGAGCCCATAGATCATCAAGTTCCGACGCAGCAACACCCCTGCGCCGAGCGGCCGATACTTGACCCCTTTGATCGCCAGCGGAATCAGCAAAACAATGATCAGGGCGTTGAATATCACCGCGGAGAGGATGGCCGAGTTGGGGGTTTTGAGATGCATGATGTTCAGCGCCGCGAGCTGCGGATAGGTGGAGGCAAACGCCGCCGGGATGATGGCGAAATACTTGGCCACGTCGTTTGCGATGCTGAATGTGGTCAGCGAGCCACGGGTCATCAGCATCTGCTTGCCGGTCTCGACGATTTCGATGAGCTTGGTGGGGTTTGAATCGAGGTCGACCATGTTCCCGGCTTCCTTTGCCGCCTGGGTTCCGGTGTTCATCGCCACGGCGACATCGGCCTGAGCGAGCGCGGGGGCGTCGTTCGTGCCATCGCCGGTCATCGCCACCAGGCGGCCTTCGGCCTGGTGCTTGCGAATCAGAGCCAGTTTCGCCTCGGGCGTTGCCTCGGCAAGATAATCGTCCACGCCGGATTCCGCGGCAATCGCGGCCGCGGTTAACGGATTATCTCCGGTGATCATGGTTGTCTTGATGCCCATCTGGCGCAAGCTGGCGAATCGCTCCTTGATACCGCCCTTGACGATGTCCTTCAGCTCGACGACTCCGAGCACCTTGCCGGAGTCCGCGACGACCAGCGGCGTGCTTCCTTGTTTTGCAACTTTTTCGACGATGTCGGCGACGGCTTGCGGAAAGGGCCGCCCTTGTCCCAGCACATAGCGCTTGATGGCATCGGCAGCGCCCTTGCGCACTTCGCGATCGCCGAGGTTCACTCCGCTCATCCGGGTCTGCGCGGAGAAGGCCACGAACTGTGCGTTGAGTGCCTGGATGTCGCGTTGCCTCAGGTTGAACTGTTGCTTGGCGAGCACGACGATGCTGCGGCCCTCCGGTGTCTCATCCGCCAGCGATGCCAATTGAGCGGCGTCCGCCAGCTCCTCGGAGGTCACCTGCGGCGCCGGAAAGAAGCCCGATGCTTGCCGGTTTCCCAAGGTAATCGTGCCGGTTTTGTCCAGCAATAATATATCGACGTCACCGGCGGCCTCGACGGCACGGCCGGAGGTCGCGATCACATTCGCCTGCATCATGCGGCTCATGCCCGCAACGCCGATGGCGGACAGGAGTCCCCCGATCGTGGTGGGGATCAGGCATACCAACAAGGCCACGAGTGCCGTGATGGTGATGGGGGCACCGAGCTTCGCGGTCTCCACGCTATAGAGCGAGAAAGGCAGGAGTGTCACGATTACCACCAGGAATACCAGCGTGAGCGCCACCAATAGAATGGTGAGAGCGATCTCATTGGGAGTCTTCTGGCGTTTTGCGCCCTCGACCATCGAGATCATTCGATCGAGGAACGTGTCGCCCGGATTGACGGAGACCTGCACGATGATCCAATCCGACAAAACCCGTGTGCCACCGGTGACCGATGAGAAATCGCCTCCCGACTCGCGAATGACCGGTGCTGACTCCCCCGTGATGGCACTTTCATCGACCGACGCCGCGCCTTCGATGACTTCACCGTCCACCGGGATGACTTCTCCCGCTTGCACCCGCACCAGATCGCCCTTGCGCAGATCCGCGCTCTGCACCTGGACGGTTGCGCGCGATGCAAGGTTCGGATCGGTCAGCTTGTTCGCCATGACCAGCTGACGCATGTCGCGCAGCGTCGAGGCTTGCGCGCGGCTCCGGCCTTCGGCCAGCGCCTCCGCGAAGTTGGCGAACAGCACGGTGAAGGCGAGCCATATCGTGATGGACAAAATGAACGACGTCGGAGCCTCGCCGTGGCCCGCAAGCGCCTGAGCCAGCAACAGGGCGGTGACCAGCGTACCCGCATACACGATGAACATGACGGGGTTTCGCACTTGAGTGCGGGGATCGAGCTTCTTGAAGGTCTCGAGCAAGGCGGGGCCCAGCAGCTGGCGATCGAGGAGTGCCAATGGTTTGCGCGTCATGATGTCAATGTGCTCCGGAGAGCATGAAATGTTCGACCACGGGCCCGAGCGCGAGCGCCGGGACATAATTGAGGACCCCGATCAGCACGATGGTGCCGATCAGCAGGCAGGTGAACAGCGCTCCGTGCGTCGGCATGGTGCCCTCGGTCACCGGCACACGCTTTTTGGACGCCAGAGAGCCCGCGATGGCGAGTGTCGCCACGATCGGCCAGAAACGGCCGATCCACATGACGATGCCGAGCGATACGTTGTAGAACACGGTGTTCGCGGAGAGACCGGCGAAGGCGCTGCCGTTGTTGTTGCCCGCTGAGGTGAACGCGTACAGGATCTCGCTGAATCCATGCGCTCCGGGATTGAGCGCTCCCGCCTTGCCACCCTCGGTCATCACTGCGATGGCAGTGCCGATGAGGACGACCGCGGGAGTGGTCAATATGAAGATCGACGCGAGTTTCATCTCCCGCGCCTGGATTTTCTTGCCGAGGTATTCCGGCGTCCGTCCGATCATCAGGCCCGCGATGAACACGCCCAAAATCGCGAAAATGAGCATCGTGTAAAGACCGGTTCCCACACCGCCGGGCGTCAGTTCGCCCAACTGCATCAGAAACAACGGTACGAACCCGCCCATGGGCATCATGGAGTCGTGCGCGCTGTTGACCGCGCCGGTCGAGGTGCCGGTAGTTGCGGAGGCAAACAGGGCGGAGGCCGCGATGCCGAAGCGCGTTTCCTTGCCTTCCATGTTGCCGCCCGACTGGGAGGCGGTCGCGGCGGCATCGACACCCGCAGAAGCCGTCAGGGGGTTGCCGCCTTGTTCGCTGACGAAGGCAACGGCGGCGAGGGCGGCGAATAAAATCAACATCGCAGCCATGAGCGCGAAGCCCTGGCGGCGGTCGCCGACCATGATGCCGAAAGTATAGGTGAGCGCCAACGGGACCAACAAAATCGCGGCGATCTCCATAAAGTTCGACAACGCCGTGGGATTCTCAAAGGGATGCGCGGAATTGGCGTTGAAGAAGCCGCCGCCATTGGTGCCGAGCTCCTTGATGGCTTCTTGCGATGCGACGGGTCCCATGGGCAACGTCTGAGTTTGCGTCGTGACCGACTCGGTGACCGGACTGCCTTTGTCGTCCACCAGCGGCTTGCCCTCGCTGTCGGTCTTCGGATTGTCGAAGGTCAACTTTTCGATCGTGGTTGCGTCGCGATACGGATGCACATTCTGGATCACGCCTTGACCGACGAGGGCCACCGCGAGGAGCACCGCGAGAGGCAACAGGATATAGAGCGACGATCGGGTGACGTCGACCCAGAAATTGCCGATGGTGGTGGCGGATCGCCGGGTGAAACCCCGGATGAGGGCGATGGCGACCGCCAGGCCGGTCGCGGCCGACAGGAAGTTTTGCACCGCGAGGCCGGCCGCTTGGGTCAGGTAGCCCATGGTCGACTCGCCGGAGTAGCCCTGCCAATCGGTATTGGTCACGAAAGCCATGGCGGAGTTGAACGAGGAATCGGCGCTCACGGCGGAAAAGTGCTGGGGATTCAAAGGCAGCCATTGCTGCAGCCGCTGCAGCGCGTAAACCACCAGGGCGCCCGCCAAATTGAAGACCAGCAGTCCGATGGCATACGTCGACCAGCTGGCTTCCGCGCGGGCGTCGATCCCGCATGCGCGATAGATCCATCGCTCCAACGGGGCACCCCATCGGAGGGCGAAGTTGGGTTTCCCCTCCATCACATCCGCTATGTAGTGCCCGAGCGGCCTCGCGCAGAGAATGACGAACGCCAGAACCAGCGCGCCGAGCAGCGCGAATTGTAGGGGGGCGCTCATGTCAGAAGCGCTCGGCCCTGAACAGGGCATAGAGCAGATAACACAACAATAGCAGCGCCAAGACGCCGGCAAGAACGTAGGTGATGTTCACGAGCCGTCTCCCAGCCGCCCGATGGCCAGCGTGAGGCCGACGGAGGCTATGAACAAGCCAAAGATCACGAGCAGGTAGATGATATCCATTGTTCTAATCGCTCAGAATTTGACCAAAACGCCGGCACCGTAAACCACCTCGCGGGTGCGAAGATCCGGGAACCAGTCCCCTGCGTCGCACTGGCCGGTGATGGAGTTGGCGCCGCCTCCAACGCAACCTGCCGGCGATCCGTTATTCCCGCCTGGCGGCGTCACGCCGCCCGATCCCGACCAGTACGGCACGCTCGAGTGCCGGAACGTCGCTTCCGTCCACCAGGTAATCCAGTCCTTCGGCATGTACTGGAAATTGAGTTGGGAGTCCCACTGGAACAGCTTTTGGCCGGGCGCCTGCGTGAAGTAGGGCGAGCCGCTCGCCGCGGTTGCTCCATTGATGGGCGGGGTGAGGGCCAGATAGCGTCCCGGGTTGTTCATGAATCCGCCGCCAACGGTGACGGCGAACAGGTCGCTGTGGAACCAGGTGCGGTCGTAGAGCATCATGCCGATGAAGCTCTCTTTGTTCTTTCCGCTCGAACAAGACACGCCGCCGCCGTATTCGCAGCCGATATCGACCGTATAGCTGAACGCCATTCTGGACACCCCGGCGCCGCCCTGGCCGTGCGCGTCGTAATATTTCACCTCGACGCTATCGTCCTCGTGAATGCGCTTCACTCGCGACCAATCGACCGGACCTCCCGCTCCCACATAAGAGCCGACTGCCGCGCTCGGGTTGCCGCCGTTTTGCGGCTGACAAAGCGTGTCGGTGGTTCCATTCGATCCGCTGGTATTGTTCGCCTGGCAGCTCAGGTTATCCTGGCCGATGGAATAGCTGTTGAACACCAACTTGAGCGAGTCATTGGGAATCCACAGGATCTGCCCGCCGAATCCCGGCTTGCTGTTGAATTTGGCATAGGACTGCCAGCCATTGATGAGCCAGGGCTCGATCTTGAGGTTCTGCGTCGGCCACCATTGGACGCGCAGTCCGTTGAAGAACCAGGGTGTGTTCGATGACACGAACGACGGCTGGTAGGTCCAATTGTCGTAGTTGTAGTAACTGAACAAACCAATATAGGAGACGAATACTCCCACGTCGACATTGAGGCCATGGTTGACATCGAAGTGATATCCGGCATTAGCCTCCGAGAAATAGCGGTAGGCATCCTGGAGATCCCACTGGCCCACGGCGGAACTTGCATCATTGCGCGGCGTCGTCGTTGCGAACATGCCGAACATTGACAGAAATCGCGCTTTCACGTTCTCCCAGTGGAAGTCGCCGCCGAAGCTCACCTGTTCGATCTGGAACTCCCCTGAGCGAAACTCCTCCGTTGAGCCCACGATGGTGTGGTCGATCGGGTGGTTGCCGCTTTGCACATAGTTCATGTCCAAGCGGATCTCGGGCGTGAAAAAATTCGTATCGAATATCGGCGCGTGCTCGCGCGGCGTGCCGTTCATCCAACCGACATAGCCCACATCGGCCCACGGTGTCTGGGTGTCGACGTCCGGCGATGGAGCGGGCGCCTGCAATGCCTCGGGGAACCTCGGAACGGCGCCCGTCGGCGTCGGCGACACTGCGGGAGCCGACGACACGGTGGGCGAAGCTGTAGGTGCCTGGGCTGACGCCAGCGCTGGCGCCGAGGCCGGTGCCTTGGGGGTGGCGGGAACAGCCATTGCGATGTCGTGACGAGTGGCCTTGCTGGCCACCACGCTGATATCGGGGACCACCACATCCGGAGCGCCATCGACGGTCACCGTCAGAGACCATGATCCGGGTGTGACATCGGCGAACGAATAGACGCCGTCGCTGCCCGATACCGTGGAGCGAATGCCGCCACCCTGGCGAGTTGCGGTCACGGTGGCCCCGCCTACGGGAGCTTTCGCCGCATTCAACACAATGCCGACGATGGTACCGCGTGATTCTGCGCTGGCGGCAGTTGCGGAGTCTTCAGCCCTGACAACCGGCATCGACAATCCGATCGATGTGGCACACCAAACGACACTTTGCAGGTACTTCGCCATCCTCATTATCGTCACCCTCTCTGAATCGGGCATCTTGCACAAAACCGCTGGATTTCCAAGCAGTCATGCCGCAGCAGATCCCCGCGCCGTTGCTCTTTACCGAGGCCAGCCTGACTCAAAACTCCGAACGATGATTTGTTGCTTGGTTTCTCGAGTTCCGTCGGTACTGGACGCCAATCCGCGCAAGATATAGAAAGCGATGTTAAAAGGCCGTTAAAAAAGTGCCCCTGTTGTGCCCAGTTGCTCGGGGAGATACTCCAATTTGAGTCCGGCGGTCATTGTCGACGATCCACCGCGCAGATCCATACGTTGATCTACTCAAATAGGTGCGGGGAACCTCACGCCGGCCGACGATCGCGGAACGATGCGGGTTGCTAGTCGACGGAACTCCCGATGGGCGCTTCCTGATCGAGCACCAGACGATAGCCGACTCCGAGCTCGGTCAAGATGTGCTTGGGTCGACTCGGATCCGCCTCCAATTTGCGACGCAAACTGCCGATATACACCCGAAGGGAGCGTGAATCTTCACGGTCCGGCCCCCACACCTCCTTGAGGAGCGTCGAGTGCGTGACGATCCGTTCCGGTTGGCGTGCCAGGGCGGAAAGTATCTTGTATTCGAGCGGCGTCAGATGTATTTCATGGCCATCGTCCCGACTTGCGACACGCTCGCTGAGATTGACGGAGATGTTCCCGAGCCGCAACACGGCCATCGGCAGATAGCCCCGAACGTGTCGGCGCGACACCGCTCGCATCCTCGCCAGAAGCTCCGGAGCGCTGAATGGCTTCACGACATAGTCATCCGCACCATTCTCAAATGCGCCCAAGCGCTGAGTCTCCGCCGTGCGTGCCGACAGCACCACGACGGGCATGGCCGACCAAGCTCGAATGCCCCGAATCACCTCGACGCCGTCGCGATCCGGCAAGCCCAGATCGACGATAACGACGTCGGGATTGTAGAGTCGCGCATCATGCACGCCGCGGGCGGCGGTGTCTGCGACTACCACGCGGTATCCGTTCGCCTCAAACAACAGTCGCAATACGCTCTGGAGCGCCGGATCGTCTTCCACGATCAGCACGAAGTGCATTGCTTCGGTCATGCTGCGTACGCCGCCAGGGCCCCCGAGCGAGTCAATTACCGGACGATCGTACCGTACCACGCGGGGCGTTAAAACCCCGTAAAAATTTTGAGGTTACGGTGGATCCGGCACGGTGGGCTTGGGTGCGCACCGGCTTTTAATTAACGCCATCTTTATGCACGTGCACCTATGATCGAAACCGAATGGACGAGATGCTGAAATTGGCGGCGCGCGCCCGCGTGATCGACGAATTGATGGCCGAAGGGGTCAATGTCGCACTCCCCGTAGTCGCTTGCGACATCGATTTGCTTGCCTTCATGGAATCCCGTACGGAACCGTGCGGAGTGGTGCCCGTGCCTATCCAGATAGTTGTCTCGCGCGAAGACGGTTTAGCGCGCCATCTCGAGACCGCTCGGGCGTTCGGCGTACTCGTGGCTCTCATATGGGATGCCGCCGAGCGGGTGCCGATACGGAGCTTCGCACTCACCTCGGCGGAACTCACCTTGGTCAGGATGATCGATCGAATGAGCGCTGCAGGCGCAGCCCGCACATCAGCGTCGGCGGATCCTGGGCGCCCACAGCCACTGGCAACCGAAGGGTGAAGCAGGAGCCCTTGCCTTCGGTGCTCTCCAGCGAGATGTTGCCCTTGTGCAAATCCACGATCGATTCGACAAGCGATAACCCGACTCCGCTGCCGCCGATTCCCGATGTATTGCTGCCGCGAAAATAGCGTTCAAATACTCGTTCTTGATCCCCCTCCGGTATGCCGATGCCATGGTCCTTTATCGACACCACTACGTGCGCGCCTTCCTGCGCGGCGGCAACCTCGATGAGGGCGCCATCCGGAGAATACTTCACCGCATTGGACAGCAGATTGGAGAAAAGCTGACTGAGGAGGCTCGCATCGCCGTAAACACCGAGCTGCTGCACCGCCTCGGCGGGCTCGAGAATTTGCGCATCGGGCGTCAATTCGCGCTGCAATTGGCAGCTGTCACGCAACAGCCACTTCAGGTCAACCTGGCTTGGATGATAGTAGAGCTCGATCGGGCCATCGATCAGGCGCGCCGAACCGATTAGATTGTCGATGAGCTGCGTCATCCTTCGCACCATGTTTTTGACTTTACGCGCGCGATGCGTCAGCTCTTCGCTCGTGACGCGGTCGCATCTCGAAAGCAGACGTTGAGTATGGCCATCGATGATGGCGAGCGGCGTGCGAAATTCGTGAGACGCCATCGAAACGAAGTTTCGCTGCAGCAACGTCAATCGCTGTTCCTTCGCGAGCTTGTCCTCGAGCGTGGTCGTTTGCGCTGCCAATGTCTGTCGGCTCCTCGCCAGATCAATGGCATTGTTGCGGAATACCACGACGGCGCGCGCCATCTCCCCGATCTCGTCATGGCGCCGAGTCCCATGCACCTCTATGTCGCTTTCGCTCGCAGCCAGCCTATGCATAATTGCCGCGAGATCGACCAGCGGCGCCGAAATGGAGCGCGTGACATGCAGCATGGCACCGGCCACCAGCAGTCCCGCAAGCAATATGGTCACCGCGATTCGGCTGCGTGCTTGCCTGTACGCGCGGTCGGAAGCCTCGCTGGCCGCGCGGGCGCTCGACTCATTGTGATCCGTGAGCATGCCGAGCAGATCGCTTGCGGCGCCGTAAGCCGCCTTCGACGCCTGCTCCTGGAGCAATTTGTCGGCATCGCCAGGGCCGCCGGCCGACAACGCTTGACCGCGTATGACGATGCCGCGGTAGTCCCGCCATTTCCTCTCGAATCGGTTGTAGAGGTCGTCCTCGGACGCGTCGTGATGAATTTGCCGATAGGCAGCCTGCGCGGCGGCGATGCCGCGGTCCAGGTCGGCCATCTGATGCAACGCGGTCGCCCGCTCGCCCGCGCCGCCGCCGCGCAGCAGAGTAGCCTCCACGGCGGGAAAATCCGTCGTCAAGTTATTGAGGTCCCCCAGAGCGCGCGTGCTTGGCAGCCATCGCACGCGTATCTGCGCCGATGCGTCGTTGACGTAGCTCAAGCTGCCGAGGGCCTCTATTCCGATAACGATTACCAATAGAAAGAGGAATAGAAACACCAGCGACAACCGTACTCTGATGGAGCGTGCTCGTCTCATGAGTGCCGTTTCATCCCGTCCAAGGTGTTGGTGGCAGCTGCGACCGAGCCTACCAGCATTGCCCGCGCGGAATAATGACGAAAGCGTATCGCGCGGAAATTTTTACCTGGTTTTAACGCCGGCGGTGCTACTGTGTTGTCACTGACACACGGAGTGCATCGGGATATGAACGAGCGGCGCGCGAGAATTCTATGTGTCGAGGACGACCGCGACACTGCGTCCTTGATCTGCGAGGAGCTTTCGGATCGCGGGTTCGATGTGATCGCCGCGTACAACGGCCATGACGGGCTCGCTTCCATACTCAAAGACCCGCCCGATATCGTCTTGTCCGACATCGACATGCCCGGGATGTCGGGGTTCGAGCTCCTCGAGCGGCTCAGGTCGATGGCGCCCCGCTTCGAAAGCATTCCCTTGGTCTTCCTCACCGCCCTCGGTGATCGGCGCAGCGAGCTCAGGGGCTGGCAACTCGGTGCCGACGACTATCTCACAAAACCCGTGGACTACGAGGTGCTCGCGGCGCGCATCGACGCGCGGCTCGGGCGAGTCGCACGAAGTGCGGTATGGCCGAAGCCAGTCCAGCTGCGCGAGCGTGAAGTGGAGACGCTCACCTGGGCGGCCCGCGGCAAGACCTTCGAGGAGATCGGAACAATCCTCAGTTTGAGCAGGCGCACGGTCGAGTTTCATTTGGACAATGCGCGCAGGAAGCTCGGCGTCGCCACGCGCACCCAGGCGCTCATCAAGGCGGCGACCGAACGTCTCATCCAGCCCTGAGCGGCAATTTTTTAATGCGATTCTGTCTACCCTTAGGCGGCCTCGACCGTACAGACTCACGCTCGCGCTCTTCGTAGATACCGGAAGCTTGCGTGTTACGAGGAGACCCATGTTCGTCGTAGGCGCCTTTCGCCCACTCGAAAGGCGGCACTGAATTCATAAATCGAAGGGAAGGGATCAATGAACATTCGGCAGCATCTCCACCGATATTTGATATTGATTGCCGCAGTAGGCCTCGCGGTGAGTCTCGGGCCGCCGCCCGCGAGGGCCGAAGACACGGCCGGGGCGATCGTAGGCGTCGTTACGAACGCCGCCAACCTTCCCATCGCGCATGCCACGGTGACAGCCAGGCGAGTCGGCGGCGGCGGCATTCGCGCAACGATATCGGGCAACGATGGCATCTACTCATTCGGCGACCTGCCTTCCGGCCGCTGGTCGGTCACCTCTCAGGTGGAGGGATCTGCCGAGTCGGCCGAAACCGTACTGGACGTAGCACCGAGCAAGGCCACGCGGCACGACATCGTGATGAACGTCCTAGAAGCGAAGGCCGCGGCAGAGGTGCCCGGACTGGCGTCGTTGGCCAAAGAATCGGCGCGCGCCGTGACCGCCGCGGCTCCGGCGACGCCGCTCATTGCGGAGGCCCTCCAGGCGCCTGATCCCGCGCCGGAGAACGACACCCTCACCCCGCTTGCGAACGACGGCGATATTGGCTGGATGAACGGCAATACGCGCGGCAAGGGACCCGCATTCGATACGAAGTTCTTCACGCCGGAAATTC
>Ga0187847_10000369_pt1 | contig 52385 bp, 50 predicted proteins | sample June2016WEW_4_10_FD_132458 | JGI IMG/M metagenome (GOLD analysis project Ga0187847, IMG submission 132458) | Peatland microbial communities from SPRUCE experiment site at the Marcell Experimental Forest, Minnesota, USA - June2016WEW_4_10 | ecosystem: Environmental > Terrestrial > Soil >...
ACATATCTACTCAGGTAATCATGGACGCTTCAGCGTGCATCAGCCAAAGGTTGCATGGCAAAAAAGCAGGGGAATTCCAACAAGTATGAAGGAAGTGAATCGCTCTGTACTCTGGGAGCAGGGGTGTCAATTGCATACACGCCTTATGCCTGCGGATTTGAAAGTCGCGATCACAATTCTGATTGTGCATCCTGGGAGCGAATAAATCGGCAACGAGGTTTGCACTTTGCGCTATGGAGCTGGCAGGACGCGGTGAAGATATCCCTGGGCAAGAACAAACAGACTCACGGCTGGCCGAGGGGCGACTGACAGCGCCGCCAAGATGTAACCTGTTTCCATGCCAATTGAGTAACTGACGGCGGGCCAGAAAGCCGCCGTTTTACTTTTCAGCCACTTGCGGCACGACTGAAGTCGTGCCCGGAGCTCAAAGAGCGGTCGAGAACCGCTGCAAAATCAGGCGCGTCCAATGGACCCTGGAACTTTTGTGCTGGTCTTGTGCTACGCCTTACCACCGTGGGAAGCCGAAACTTCCGCGTTGCCGGTGACTCGCCCGGAACCACAAAAGCAACGCCTCGCCATCGCCGAGCTGCTGTGAGTTCCAAGCCATAATTGAGAGAATAGGTTTTTCCCTGAAATAAGACGTGAGCTTAGGCAACAACGTTCTTCTTGGAGGCGACCGTGAGCAAGTGGCGTGCGAGGGCCCTCGACCTGTTCCCAGATATGCGCACGGATATCCAATCTGCAGAATCTGTCGGGAGACTATGGATTGAGCTGATGGCACGCCTCGCGCGTCACTACAGTGCCGCCCCCTACGCAGCAACGCAAGACCCTCCAAATCTGTTCAGAGCCACTTGCCTCTACGCGACTTGGTGCAAGGGATCGGATTCGCCAAAGACGCGCGAAGCGGCTGCCATTGAGTTTTACTTTGAACTGCCTCGATTTGCGCTCCAACGCCCAGCGTCCGTCTACAAGCGATTCATCCAGGAGCTCATTGCAAATCTGCCGCTTATGGAAATAGAAATGATGGGCGGCAGCGTGCAGCCAAGCGACATGAAGAGGTTCCTCGCCGACGTTCGGCAAGCTGAGGATGAACGTCGCCAACGCTCGCGGAAACGCTGAACCGCTTGAACTCGGAGATAGGTAGCCGAAATGAACGCGTGAATGCGACACCCAAGGCTATTAGGTCTGTGTGGTCGGTAAACCGTCAGTAACGGAGAAGTAACTGACGAGTAGGCGGTTATTCGGGAATGATGCGACACAGCCTGCCCGCAGCCCCGAGGATTGGACCAATCTCCTCGTTATGGAAGCACTATCTGCCTGGGCGCGGAGATCTTTACACGATTATCTTCGCTGGTGATCGCAAGCGGATGCATCTTATGGTCGTAATCTTGAGCAGGCCGGAAACGAATTGCCCATTGTTCGTTGACTGCGTCGATTACGGGCTGGACGCCCTCTTCCAGGTTCTTCGCTAGAATCGCCCGCCCTCCTGTGTTGTTGCTGTCGTCATCAAGGAGTCGGACAGTACGATCCTTTTCGCCGTAGCTCATCCCCTCAAACCCGGTTTGCAGAAAGAAGATCGGCACCCCCTCTTTCTCGGCAGCCTCCACGGCCACTTCGCGGTTAAGACTACTAGCGTTGTCCTCGCCATCGGTGATTAGAAAAATGGCTCGTCGAGTTGTGGCAGGGTTTCGGGATGCACTGAGAATTGTCGCGCATGTAACCGCGATGGCGTCGTTGAGTGCCGTCGCGCCTCCGAATCGAACGCCGTCAAGCGTGCCTTGAACTTCTGAGGGTTGAACTGTTCTTTTGCTCGTCTGAATCCGATCATTGAAAACTACGAGATATCCCTCATTCCCGAGTTCAGAGAGGCGCTTGAATAGGTTCGAAGCGGCTTGCTTGATTAACTTGGCCTTCTTGGCGTCCGACCCGCTGATATCGACGAGCAGCGCAAAGAGCATCTTTTCTTTGTCTGCGGAACGAATGGAGTCTACCGGGACGGGTTGTTTATCGACGGAGACGACGATTTGTGGCGGGGTTTCAATCGGCTGGGAAACGCGCTTCTCCGAAACTGTTACATACACGGTAATTGTCGGCTTTTCGGGAAGGGCTCCTTGGCTGAGCGCCTGACTCAGGCACATAATGCCCGGCAACAGCAGGCACAAATAACGACAGTTCCAGAGTTTAATCATAGCGGATTCATCCTACCACCGAGGCTATCGACAGGGGAGACTCGCCCGTGTGGAAGCATGGATTTGTCCAGTCCCGGTTGTATCGGCTATGAGGAAGTTTGGGAGCCGTCGGGAACCCTTGATTGGTCCCGTCCGAGCGAAACGCCCGTAAAGGAAAGCATTGGCGGTATACAGCCGGAACAGTGGTCTCTGCTCGAAACTCGGCGCGTTGCCGTTTCAGGAACGGATGGGGATGATCGGGTTAAGTTCCCGGCCTGTTAAGGTCTGCAGTACCCCTGGTCCTCAAGTGCGAGGGACTGGGGCACCCCCGTCGTGAAAGAACCTGCGCCCCAGAGATCCGGACTACCCGCCAATCTTGCTTCCTATGATCGCTGCGACTAATCTTGGCCGTAGATTTGAAATTCTCCATCGCTCATTTTCATCGCCCCGAATTGCGAGGAGTTGAATCCGATCAGAATGGCAAGGACATCTCTCCGCCGAACGCCATTGATCAACCAGCTTCCTTTGCCGATGGAAACGATCTGCGGCTTGTGGGTCCTGTAATCACTCAGTTTGGCGTCGTGGAATGGGTCCCTTACCCAGAGGATCTTCCCCTCCTTGGAGATTGCGGCTACATGGAGCCCGTCGGACTCCACGTAGAATGTAATCCCGGTCGCCGGATCACGGTAGCTTTGAGGGCCTGGAAAGACCGAAACGGGACCGTTCGATCCTCCGATGGGCTGGCCGCCAAAGAATTGAGCATTGGCGCTGGGAACGAGGAAACAAAGAAGGAAAATCAGCCGGGTCATTGGGAACCTCTGTAAGATGCCGAAGCTTCCGATAGGCAGGTGGCTCTTTCATCGATTCTAAGGGCTGAGAGGAGTTTTGTTTGGCAAGAACGTGGCTCGTTGAAAGACAGCGGCAGGTCCTGATAAACGCTGTAGGGTCTGGGAATGGAGTGACGTCCGGATTGTCGCGATTTGGGAAGTTTCGGGCCCATGCATGCAGCCGTCCTAGACCAGGATTTTGTGCTAATTTGTGCTAACGATTTGGATCTTGTGGACTATAAAGCTCTGGAATATCACGCGGAACAAGTATCTCCGAAACCTAAGACCGATGGCGATTTTGAGAGGGCATACCTCAGGGCCTAAAGGCCGTGATGATTTTTCTCGGCTTATACCGGGGATGAATCCCCGGCCTACCGGATAAATCACCGGCCTACCGCACGAAGCCTGTGGAGTCATGCCTTTTCAAGCCCCGACTTTCACGACAGGCTGTTTAGGCAAACAGCTTGGTGAAAAATGGCTGGTTCTGAATGAGAATTGCCTGGCAGAAATTAGCAGGGGCTGAAGCCCAACTCATTCTATCGGCTTTTATCGGCCCGGCTGAAGCCGTGCCCTTGTTACAAGGCTTTCGAAGTTGAGCCTATGCGAGATTTCCTAGTGCCGGTGATGGAAGGGGATCACGATCATGAGGGCGAGAACGATGGCTGCGACGAGGGCGAGGGCGATGAGGCTGTAGAACAGGGGCAGGTTGGGACCGGACGTGGGCGCGTCTGGCGATGGTTCCGGTTCGGTTTCGGGGTGGACGGGATCACTCATACTTGAGCGCCTCGACGGGGTCGAGTTGGGCGGCGCGAGTGGCGGGAACGGTGCCGAAGACGACGCCTACGGCCGTGGCAGCGACCAAGGCCACAAAGACGGACAAGCTGGAGATGGGGAAATCGTAGTCGGTGAAGAGACGGATGGCGAGCGGCGGAGCAAGGCCCACGACGATTCCGGCAAGGCCGCCGGTGAGGGAGATGATGACCGCCTCGGCAAGAAACTGGAGCTTGATTTCGCGCCGGGTTGCGCCGAGGGCTTTGCGGATGCCGATTTCGCGGACACGGGCGCGGACATTGGCCAGCATGATGTTCATGATGCCGACTCCGCCGACGGCCAGGGTGACGCAGGCTACGGCAATCAGAAGCCAGGTGAGGTAGTTGGAAATGGTGGCGGCAACTTCAAGGTATTCGGTGAGGGTCTGGGTGTTGTAGATGGAGTCGGGCCGGTGGCGGGCCTGGACGATGCGCTTGATCTCCGCGGCGGCGTCGGGAACCTCTTCCATGGAGCGCATGGAGAAGTAGATCTGCTTTACGTTTTCGGTGCCGGCGATGAGGCGGCCGACGGAATACGGAATGAGGATGGTCTGGTCGGCGATTTCGGAGTTGCCGAAGTCGGACACCGCCTCCTTGAAGACGCCAATGATGGTGAACGGGATGCGGTCGATCTCGAAGGTCTGGCCGACGGCGGCGTCTGCGCTGCCGAAGCGGGCCTTGGCGAAGGGTTCGGTGACGACGGCGCACTCCATGTGAGCCAGGTCGTCCTGATCGTCAAGAAATCGGCCGACGGGGACAAGCAGGTTGCGGATTTGCTGGTATTCCGGGCTCACTCCCAGTACCAGTGTGTCCTTGACGACGCCTCCGCCGAAGTTGATGCGGTCGTGCAGTTCGAGGATGGGGGAAGCGTACATCACTCCCGGTAACTGCGCCTTTACAGCTTTCTCGTCGTCGAGGGTGAGGGGGTCGTTATAGAGGATGCGCTCCGTTGCGGTTGAGCCGCCGCCCGCATACTCCAACTCAACCGAATTGGTTTCGATTTTCTGCAGTTCCTGGAGAATGAATTGCTTTCCTGTGAGTCCGATGGTGACGACGAGGATGACGGAAGCGGTGCCGATGACCATGCCAAGGGCGGTGAGGGCAAAGCGCATTTTGGCGCTCTGGAAACTTTCCACGGCGAGCTTGAGGATCTCGCTCACTATCATGGTTCTGCGGGCGCTGAGCAGCGTCTGCTGGAAGCTTCTTTCCCGCGCCTGATCGATGGGGTTCATTCCGTCCTCTTACAAGATGCGCCAATACGTAAACCGGCTCTCTTAATCCTCTCAGATTGGAGGGGGTTGGCGTGTGCGGGGAGCGAAATTGGGGTTGGCGAGTTGATCTCGAGGAGATTGGGCAGCGGTGAGGGATGGGGGGCGGGCACATTAGGGCTGCGGCAGGCTGCGATACACTTCAATGCGTGGAAAGTCGGTTTCCGGATATGCGCAGGATTGTTTGCGGCGTACTGATCGCCGTGTTGGTTGTTCCCATTGACTGCCATTTGCATGGGCAAGAGCCGGCTCCGGCAAAGCCTCAAACGGGTATGGGCGGAGGCATTGCCGGAGGGATTGGGGCCAAGCCGGTATACGACGAGTTGAAGAGGCCGATTACCGCGGGCGGCTTTGTGGACCAGGGGCCGGTGGTGTTTGAAGACGTTACCGAGAAGGCAGGCCTGTCTGGCTGGACGCACAAGATGGGCGTGCCACAGAAGCAGTTCATTGTGGAGACCAACGGGTCGGGCGTGGGCTTGATTGACTACGACAACGACGGGTGGCTGGATATTTACCTTGTGAACGGCTCGACCTTCGATGCGCTGGACGGCAAGGAGACGCCGCCTCATGCGGCGCTGTTCCACAACAACCACGATGGGACGTTTACGGATGTGGCGGCGAAAGCGGGCGTGACCAACGACCGCTGGGGTTACGGCGTAAGCATTGCCGACTACGACAACGATGGCTGGCCCGATATCTACGTGGGCAACTACGGCAAGAACCGGCTCTACCACAACAACCACGACGGCACGTTTACCGATGTGGCGGAAAAGGCTGGAGTGGCGCTGGGAAACTGGTCTCCGGGCTCGGCCTGGGGCGACTATGACGGGGATGGGCTGCTGGACCTTTACGTGACCGGCTATGTGCACTTCGATCGCAACAACCTGCCGATTGCGGGCACCAAGGCGGTGGGTTACGCAAACTGCCAGTATCGCGGTGAATCAGTCAATTGCGGGCCGAGAGGGCTGATTGGCGAGCCGGATCACCTGTTCCATAACAACGGAGATGGAACGTTTACCGACGTGACGGTGAAGGCCGGCGTGGAAGACAAGGAGAAGTACTACGGGTTTACGGCAATTTTTGTGAGCCTGAAGGGGAATGGGAAGCCGGACCTGGTGGTGGGCAACGATTCAGAACCGAACTTTCTTTACATCAACAAAGGGGATGGCACCTTTGACGACCAGAGCTATGAGTCGGGATTTGCGCTGAACAAGGATGGGCGGGAAATTGCGTCGATGGGAATTGCCTCAGGGGACTACGAGAACAACGGGCTGGTGGATTTTTTTGTGACGGACTTTGGGGACGACTACAAGGTGCTGTACCACAACGATGGGGATGCAAGCTTTACCGATGTGAGTTACAAGGCCGGCGTGGCGCAGACGACGATTCCGTTTGTGGGTTGGGGCGATGGGTTTCTGGATTACGACAACGATGGGTGGCTGGATCTGTTCATGGTGAATGGGCATGTGTATCCCGAGGTGGACCAGCACGACTGGGGGACTACGTTCGCGGAGCGGCCCCTGTTGTTTCGCAATGTGCCATCGACAAATGGAAGGGAACGGCGGTTCGAATATATCCCGCCAGTGAAGGGGACGGGACTGGCGGACGTGATTCCGGCGCGCGGTATGGCGTATGGCGACCTGTTCAACGACGGCAAGATCGATGTGATTATCAATCCTATCGACGGGCCGCCGGTGCTGCTGAGGAATGTGAATCCGGACAAGCATCATTGGGTGGAGATGAAGCTGGTGGGGTCGGGCAAGAGTCCGCGCGATGCGACTTGCGCGACTGTGTTTCTGAGTGCCAACGGGATGCGGATGCGGCAGGATGTGCTGGCCAGCGGGAGTTATATTTCATCCAACGACCGGCGACCGCACTTTGGGCTGGGCGATGCGACGGACGCTGGGACGGCGGAGATTCATTGGCCGGACGGGACGACGGAGAAGGTAAAGCTGCCGGCGGTGGACCGGATTTATACCGTTACCGAAGGGCACGGGATTACGGGCGCGCTTTGCGGAGGCAAGGAGTGCGAGGGAAAAGCGGCGGGGAAGGCGGCGAAGAAGGAATCGGCGCATTGAGGGAGTTGCTGATCTTTCAATTCACGTACGACTCTTCGGAGTAGATTGATTGCATGAATTGGCGGCGTGGGCTTTTGCTGGCGGGGATTCATTTGGCGGTGGCCGGGTCTATGGTTTTTATGATGGAGGCCAGGGATGACAGGGCCATGAGCGACGCGGAAGAAGGCATCATGGAGCGCGCCGTGGAGGCTGCTATCAAGCCGCCGGCGGCTCCGGAGCTAGTGAATCCAGCGCCTGCCCCAGCGGTAAAACCTGAGAATCCTGATGAGGGAGAGGCAGTCATTTTCAGCCCTTGCGGGATGTGGGTGCACTATGTTCCGCAGGTAGTTGTCGTTCAGGCGACCGAAATGCCAGCCGATTTGCTGGCGGGATGGGAGGATGTTTGTCCACCGGGCTGGACCCTCGCGGGGAGGTTGCACAGAATCATGACGTGGCAGCCTACATCCTCCTCGATGGCGACCCAACGGAAAATCGATGCTGGCCTGGGTCTTATGATCGCTATGCAGTGGTTTCTGTTGGGTGCATTTCCCTTGGTGCGGAATCCAAGCTGGCGAAGATGGTGGGGCGAACCGGGTTCGTTTATCACCGTCTGTGCGGTTCTGGCGGGTTTTCTAGCGTTGTTTCATCCAGTAGAGGGCGCTGCGCGGTTGCCAGCTTCGCTGGCGATGCTGGTCTGGTTCTTGTGGTTCGGATTGCTCGTGTGGAGAATCCTCAGCTTTACTTGGCGGCTGGTTGTGCGAAGGCCGGTTGCGGCGGGCTGAGTTCGTTGGTCAACGGTCGGGGGTTTGCGGCGTCTAACGGATTGAAAGTGTGAACGAACCCACCATGATGCGAAATCGATTCGTGATCCCCTTTGCATTCACAATGCTTGCGCTCGCATGCCTCCCTGTTTCGGGCTTAGCTCAACAGCCTGCCAGCGGGACTCAGCCGGCTACCGGTGACAAACCCGTCGCGACCTTGAAGATTCAGGCGCGGGAGGTGGTGTTGCCGGTGACCGTGCGCGACAAAAAGGGCGCGCTGGTGACCAGCTTGAAGAGCAGCGATTTTACGCTGACTGAGGATGGGCGGCCGCAGACTATCAAGAGCTTTACGCGCGAATCGAACTTGCCGTTCCGGCTGGGGCTGCTGGTGGACACGAGCCGCAGCGTGTCCGGAGCGATGGACAGCGAGCGGAAGGCGGCGGGGAAGTTTGTGGATTCGATGCTGCCTGCTGATCCCAAAGCAACGACTGCCAAGGATGAAGCCTTCCTGATTCACTTTGACCACGAGGTTGAGCTGCTGGAGGACTTTACCAACTCGCGCGAGAAGCTGCACCACGAACTGGATGACATGGGGCCGACGCGTGCGGAGTCGAATTCCAATGGACCGGAGACCAACGACAGCGACAGCGGGAGCAGAGGTGGGGGCGGGCAGATGCGCAGAGGCGGCGGGACGCAGCTCTACGACTCGATCTACCTGGCTTCAGGGCCCGACCTGATGTTACCCAAGGACGGACGCAAAGCGCTGATTGTGTTTTCAGACGGCGTGGACCGGGGCAGCAAAGAGACACTGAACGACGCGGTGGACGCGGCGGATAAGGCCAATGTCACCGTGTACACCATCTACTTCAAGGGTGAGCAGGAGGGTGGCCAGAGCAATGGTTTCCCAGGCGGCGGACGGCACGGAGGCATGGGCGGCGGCGGTTATCCGGGCGGCGGGGGTGGTTATCCCGGTGGGGGCGGCGGGCGTCGCGGCGGTGGAGAGAGCAAGCCCGAAGTGGATGGAAAGAAGATTATGGAGAGGATCGCCACGCGAACTGGCGGGCGATACTTCGAAGCCAAGAAGAAGGACAACCTGGACGAGATTTACGGGCAGATCGCGGAAGAGCTGCGCGGCCAGTATCTGATGACCTACACGCCGGACGTGGTGGATAACGACGGCGGGTTTCACAAGGTGGCTTTGAAGGCCAGCAAGGATGACCTGATTGTGGTGACCCGAGAAGGGTATTATGCCCCGGGCGGGGATTCAAAGTAGGGCCGCGACCCCTGCGGGAAAGCGAAATTCTGCATCAGGCGGCGAAGTCTTCCGCTGCGCGGGCGTTCTCCGATTCTTCCTCGGTAACAACGAAGAAGCGAGTCAGGTTGGCGATTCCAAATGAGGTGGTAATTGCGACGTCCGATGCGTCGCGGCCGGTCGCCATGAGCACGCGGCCTATACGGGGTTGATTGTTGCGGGCATCGAAGGCCCACCAGCGGTTATCGAGATATACCTCGAACCAGGCGCTAAAGTCCATAGGCAGACGGACGGGAACGCCGATATCTCCCAGGTAGCCAGTTGCATAGCGCGCGGGGATGTTGAGCGCACGGCAGAAGGTGATGGCGAGATGCTGGAAGTCGCGGCAGACGCCAATGCGCTCCGTGTACACGTCGAGGGCGGTTTTGGTGGGGCGGGCGTGCTGATAGTTGAAGGTGACCTTGCTCCAGACCCAGTCGCAAATGGACTGGACACGGCTCCAGCCGGGCTTGAGATGGCCGAACAGTTCAAAGGCGATGGATGAGAAGCGATCGACCTCGCAGTACCGGCTGTTGAGCAGGTACATGAGGACTTCATTTGGGAGTTCGCCGACGGGCAATTCGCGGGCGGCCAGATTGACTATGTCGGGTTCGCCGGAATCCTGGATGAGTGTGGAGTTGGTCAATCGCAGGGGGCCGGGAGGCGCAACGAAACGGGCGCAGCGGTTGCCGAAGCTGTCAATGTAGTTGGTTATGGGCAGGATCGGCACTGTCTGAAGCTCATCCGGCTCAAGCAAATCCCCGGTGCGAGAGGGGTGGACGTTGAGAAGCGCAACCATGGCGACTTCAGCGGGTGCATAGAATTCAATTTCGTAAGCCAAACGGATGCGCATGCGGCCAGAAACCTCTCCAGTGGAGCATAACGGGTTTTTCGGTCGTGTGACCGTTCTATTATGCACACACTGGGTGTGCACACATTGAGCAACTAGCGGAGACCAAACCGGCTCGAGGCGGCTAAGTGTTTGCGGCGTGGACTCAGGCGACTTGCCGGTGCACGACCGGCGCCTTGATCTGAAGGAGTTCATCAAAAAGCGCACGGTAGTGAATCATGGCGGTGCGCAATTCTTCCGTGGTGGCTTCATTGTTGGCGGCGCTCACCGTGATTTCATGCGCAGTGCGGTAGGAATCGACCAGGTGAGCATGATGCACCGAGATGTCTGCAGCGCGCTGCACAAAGCCGCTGGCGGGGAAGCCTTGGGTTTGCATGACTGCATTTACAAGTTCGTCGGCTTCGGTGACCGCGCCGCGTGGATGATCGATGAAGCGGGATTGCACGGAGTCCCACTCAGCAACTAATCGGGCGCGCTCCGAGCCTGTCAATTCTCGAATCTTGAGTTGGTTTACGCGTTGAATCCTTCCCTCGAGGTCGGCTTCGGCTTTGTCTCTGGCCTTGTGCTCGCGCAGACAGTAGTCGTACTCGGCACCGAAGCGGTTACGGAGTCTGAGGCTGGTTTTCCTGCGCCGGTCGACGATGACAGCGACGATGACTGCTATGGCGAGGAGGACAACGACGCCAATGATGAAGACGGGGCTTTGGTAATTAATGTTCAGATTATTGAAGTTCATGGGGATCTCCTGGGGTCGCTCGTGCGAGAGCACAGTGGCGCATAAGCGGAATGCCGGGCCACCGCTTGAAAACTGCCTCGCAAAACCCGCGCCAAAGCTGCGGGCGTCTATAAATGTGATGAGAATGGCGTGCGCGCTGTTGCCCGCACTCGGCGGAGCTCTTTCCATGAAATCGAGAGGTCGAAGCGCAAACACCAAGGGCGCGGCCGATGGCCGCGCCCCCGATGGTTCAGGCAGGTGGAAGACTTAGCAGGTGCCGCTGTGGATGTCAGGCGATTGAATCTCCTGAAGTGCGGCCTGTGCGGCGGCCAACCTTGCGGTGAGCAGGCGGAAAGGCGAGCAGGAGACGTAGTTGAGGCCGATTTTGTGGCAGAACTTGACGGTTTCAGGATCGCCGCCATGCTCGCCGCAGATGCCGACCTTCAGGTTGGGCCGGGTGTTGCGTCCCTTGGCTGTGGCCATCTTGACGAGGACGCCGACGCCAGCCTGGTCGAGGGTGGCGAAAGGATCCTGCTTGAAGATGCCGTGTCTCATGTAGGCCGGGAGGAACTGGTTGATGTCGTCGCGCGAGATGCCGAAGGTGGTCTGCGTGAGATCGTTGGTGCCGAAGCTGAAGAACTCGGCTTCTTCGGCGATCTGGTCGGCGGTGAGGGCTGCGCGGGGCAACTCGATCATGGTTCCCACGAGGTAGTTGACTGTTGAGCCCTTTTCCTTGAAGACCTGTTCGGCGACTGAGCGGATGATGGCGGTCTGATTGCGCATTTCTTCAATTGAAGAGATGAGCGGGACCATGATCTCGAGGTGCGGATCGCCGCCGTGGGTTTTGATGTAGACCGCGGCCTCAAAGATGGCGCGGGACTGCATCTCGGTGATCTCGGGATAGGCGATGCCGAGGCGGCAGCCGCGCAGGCCGAGCATGGGGTTCATCTCATGCAGGTCCTGAACACGGGCCAGCAGGGTGCGGAGCTCCTTCAGCTTTGGCGAGCGAGGCTTGGTGTCTTCCAGATGCTGGATCTGGACGAGCAGATCTTCCCGCTGGGGAAGAAACTCGTGCAGAGGCGGATCGAGCAGGCGGATGGTCACCGGAAGGCCATCCATGCTCTCCAGCAAGCCCACAAAGTCGGCGCGCTGCATGGGCAGGAGCTTCTTGAGGGCTTCGCGACGGTCAGCCTCGTTGTCGGCCAGGATCATGGCGCGCATGAAATCGATGCGGTCTTCTGCAAAGAACATGTGCTCTGTGCGGCAGAGGCCGATGCCCTCGGCGCCGAACAGGCGAGCCTGTTTGGCATCGCGGGGAATGTCCGCGTTGGCGTGGATCTTGAGCCGGCGAACCGGATCGACCCAGCTCATGAATTTGACCAAATCTGCATCGTCGGGCTGGGCAGGGAGGGTCTTGAGCTTGCCTTCGATGACGCGGCCAGTGGTTCCGTCGAGCGAGATCCAGTCGCCCTGGTGGAATATCTTCCCCTTGACGCGGAGCTCTTTGGCTTTCTCATTGACCTGTATGTCTCCGGCGCCGGCCACGCAGCATTTGCCCATGCCGCGGGTGACGACAGCCGCGTGGGAGGTCATGCCGCCGCGGGAGGTGAGAATGCCGGCGGCCACTTCCATGCCGGCAATATCTTCCGGAGTGGTTTCGCCACGGACGAGGATGATAACTGGGTATTGCCCATTGTCGTGATACTTGACGGCGTCCTCGGCAGTGAAGACGATTTGGCCGACAGCAGCACCGGGCGAGGCGGGCAGGCCGGTGGCCAGGATGACGACTTCGGAGCCCTTCTCATCGAGACGGGGAACGAGGAAGTCATACAACTGGTTGGGTTCGACGCGGAAGATGGCTTCTTCCTGAGTGATGAGGCCTTCGCGGACCATGTCGATGGCCACGCGGACGGCTGCCATGCCAGTGCGTTTTCCGTTGCGAGTCTGCAGCATGTAGAGCTTGCCATCCTGGATGGTGAACTCGAAGTCCTGCATGTCACGATAGTGCTTTTCCATCTTCCAGGTGATAGCGCGCAAGTGGTCATAGACCTTGGGCATGGTGCGCTCAAGTTCGCTGATGGGCTGCGGGGTGCGGACACCGGAAACGACGTCCTCGCCCTGGGCATTCATCAGGTATTCGCCGAAGAAGACGCGCTCGCCATTGGCGGGATTGCGGGTGAAGCCAACGCCGGTGCCGGAGGTTTCGCCGAGATTGCCGAAAACCATGGCTTGCACGTTTACTGCTGTGCCCAGCCAGTCATCGATATGGTTGATGCGGCGATAGGTCTTGGCGCGATCGTTCTGCCAGCTCCTGAATACGGCGTTGCGGGCCTGGACGAGTTGGTCGAGTGGGTTCTGGGGGAATTCCTTGTGGGTTTCTTTCTTCACCAGCTTCTTGTATTCGACGATCACATCTTTGAGGGCCTGGGGGGTGAGCTCGTAATCGAACTTGACTCCCTCGCGTTCCTTGATGCTGTCGAAGATCACTTCGAACTTGTGCTTGTGGATGTCGAGTACCACGTCGCCGAACATCTGGATGAGGCGGCGATAGGAGTCATAGGCGAAGCGGGGGTTGCTGCTGCGCTTGGCGAGCGCTTCGACGGCGTGATCATTCAGGCCGAGGTTGAGGATGGTGTCCATCATGCCGGGCATGGAAAACTTTGCGCCGGAGCGGACAGAGACGAGCAGGGGGTTTTCGCCCGCTCCGAGCTTCTGGCCCTGCAGCCGCTCGAGCCGGTCGAGCGCTTCGTGCATCTCGATGTCAATTTGAGGACTGAGGGCTCCGCGCATGAATTCGCGACAGGCTTCAGTCTGAATGGTGAATCCGGGAGGGACCGGCAAGCCGGCGTTGGTCATTTCCGCGAGGCCGGCACCCTTGCCGCCGAGCACATCCTTCATGCGGCCATTACCGTCAGCAGCGCCGCCGCCGAAGAAGTAGACATAGGTTGTTGGAGTTGAGGTTGAGCTTGCCTGCGCGGCAAGCTGTTTATCCACAGCGCCCTGCGTCATGGGATGATGCCTCCGTATGTAAGATTCCACGGGGCGGTTCACTTGAGAGGGTGGCGGAACGGTGGCTCAGGGGCTTGAACGGAGAGTTTTTGCTCAAGGGGCTGAGCGCGTGCGAGTCATCCAGACAGCCGACTGCGCCTCGCGGCATTCATAAGTCGTTCCTATGAATATCTCCGTGCCCTCAGGGCTGCCTGTGTTCCCGGTCACAGACGATTTGCTTGCAAATATTGTCTTTTACTATTCTTAGGTGGGAATTTTCGCAATTTGAGACTCGGCGAGTCGCTGGGATGAATTTTTGGTGCGACCCGGGCAGGATCACGCCGCCGAACGCTGGAAGTCGGGTCCGGATTGTGAGGCGCGAACCGCATTCTGGGACAGGAGAATGCGGTCCAGGCCAACCAGAGCGAGGATTTTCGCTACGTGACGCGAGGGATTGCAGATGGTGAAATTGTGGCCTTCCTGGCAGGCCGTCGCATAGACCGAAATTAGAGCGGCTATGCCGGCCGCATCGATCCGTTCGATGGGGCTGAAGTCGAGGACGAGGCTCTGGTGATGGACGAGCGGCATGATGCGCTGCAGAAGCCACTGATCATGACCCCGGACCAATTCCGTTGAATCGGCGGCCTCAATGGCCATGGTCGTTGTTGTGTCGCAGATCGCGGTAGTCATATAAAACCTCCTATGGATCATGCAGCTCCCAACCTGGGGCGCCGCGCCTTGTGATTTGCGTACACCGTGTCAGTTGCACTCTTGCTGCCAAAGAGAAACCAAACGAAACGACTGAAACAACAAGGGTTATTTTTGCTTCGATTTTCCCTGTTCCAGCCCGGGGTGTTCGGTTTTGATTCCGGCGTCCGCAAGTGGACAGTCAACCCCTAATACGCAAATGGGGGTGTGGCCGGTTCCATTTCGCGCGCGGTGATCAGGGCCGTCGCTCTGCGGGGCCGGGAATTAATCCCGTTTTGATGGTTCTATGGGATCAAGGCGAAGCGGGGAAGCCTCAGTTCAGGTTAGCGGCCTGGGGCTCAATGCCGGCCAGGAGAAGGCCGTCGAGGCCCAGCAGAGCCAAGGTTTGAACGACCCGCGTGGACGCATTCAGGATGTCGAATCGATGACCCGCCTTGTGAGCCGTGGTGTAAAGGGTGAGCAGGGCCGAAACGCCGGCTGCATCGACGCGGCGGACGGAGATGAAGTCGAGCGAGATGGGAGCCTCACGAACAAGCGGGATGTAGTGTTCAAGGAGAAGCTGGTCGTTGCCCCGGACCAACTCGGTAAGCGTCTCGATAGGGGGCAGCTGCGGCCCTGCCAAGCTGAAGAGTTTGAGGTCCATAGGAGTCTTCCTGTGGGCCGGTCTGCTGGCCCCGGGGTCTTTCCAGAATAGCGTATGACCTGCCGGCCTGCGTGAAAAATGGGGGCGGCGACCACCGCAAGATGAATGGAATATGGTGAAAGTGGAAGGCGCTGGCAAAGTGCGAGAGGCGGAACACAAGGCGGAAAAGTACCTTGAGTTGGAGAGCGAACGGGCGCGCGCCTGGGCGTTGGCGGCGGGGTTCGCCGAGGCCGGACTGGTTCCGCTGCCTCATGCGGAGGAAGAGAGGGATGCGGGCCGGTTTGAGGAGTGGGTGAAGGCAGGGCATGCCGGGACGATGGCTTACCTGGAGCGGTGTGGGCCGGGAGGCATCGGCGAAGAAGCGCCGTTGCTGCGGGCGCGCGTAAGGAACCCGTTTCCGTGGGCGCGGACGGCGATTGTTTGCTTTGCAAGCTATGAGAGCGCCGAGCCGAGATCGACGGCACCCGCTGATGAGGGGGCCGGCTGGATTGCGCGCTATGCGTGGAGTAGCCGTGTGCATGCCGACGGAGTGAGGAGGCCATCGGACTACCACAAAGTATTGCTGAAACGGTTGAAGGCTCTGGAGGCGCGGCTTCGGGAGGAGTTTGGCGAGTTTGAAGCGCGGAGCTACGTGGACACGGGACCGGTGGTGGAGCGGTCGCTGGCCACGGCGGCGGGGCTGGGATGGACGGGGAAGAATACATGCCTGATTCACCCGAAGCTGGGATCGTTTGGATTCCTGGCGGTTCTGCTGACTTCGCTGGAGGCGCAAGCGGGACGGGCGCAGTTGACGGTACCGGACCGGTGCGGGAGCTGCACGCGTTGCCTGAAGGCATGCCCGACGGGGGCGCTGATTGCGCCTTATCGAATGGACGCGACGCGGTGCATCTCCTATCTGACGATCGAACACCGGGGTGCGATCGCCGAGGATCTGATGGCGGGTATGGGGCGGCAGGTGTTTGGCTGCGACATATGCCAGGACGTCTGTCCGTGGAACCGGAAGGCTCCGGTGAGCGGGGATGCGGAACTGGAAGCGCGACCGGAGCTGGTGAATCCGGCGCTAGAGTGGCTGGCGGGGCTGGAGTTTGATGAGTTTAAGCAGCTATTCAATGGATCGCCTGTGCGACGGACCGGATGGTTGGGGCTGCGGCGAAACGCGGCGATTGCGATGGGAAACAGTGGGCAGCAAAGTGCCGTGGCACGGCTCGAAGAGTGGGCGGCAGCGGCGGATGAGGGACTGCGAAAGGCAGCACGATGGGCGCTTGAGCAGCTCAAGGCATCAAGCGCTTCCTGACGAGTTAGCGCCGTGCGCAGCGCAAGGTTCGCGATCTTCGGCAAGGGTAGGCCGCAAGAAATTAGCACCCGAATCGAGCGCCTTTCAGGGAGCAATACAAAATCTCAATTAAACGACACGGGAAACGTCGGCTGCGTTCAATCCTTTGGGGCCTTGCTGGCAGACGAACTCCACGGCATCACCTTCATTGAGCGTTTTGTAGCCGTTTTCCTGGATGGCGGAAAAGTGGACGAAGACATCTTCGCCACTTGAGCGCTGAATGAACCCGTATCCTTTGGTTCCGTTGAACCACTTTACGACGCCTTGCTCTTTCATAGGACCTCCCCTTGTTTGCTTGCGGTGCAATCTCAGAGCTTCTCGCGGAGTCCTTGTTTGCTGCGGGAAAGACTAGCGCGAAGAAGCAGCTTGTAAATGCCCCGAGCCGACCACGTACGCCGGTTGGGCGTGCGTGGGCGGCTCGATGCGAAGCCATAGATGGGATTGTGCCGGGGCAAAAACTAAACCATGCAATGCGAACGGCCTTCCGAAGTCAGTTACGGCCCGCCTCCGGCGCGCCGTGCTCCAGTTATGGCAGGAAATGGATGAGGATGCAAGCGGAAAATGAAGCCCCGTTCGGTGGTGCAGCTGCAGGAAGCGGAATGAGCCACCCGCTGAATGGGCGTGTGAAATGATTGATGCCGAACCGCGTTCGCGGCGGAAAACTTTGAGCGGGTGAGTAAGTTTGAAGGCTAAGGTTAAGCGAGGTGGCCTCTGAACGCGGATTTGCGCGGTTTTCAATATCACAGCGCGAGTTGTCCTGAAGGGCTATTCTTGAATAAATACTTATGTGACCGGCGTGCGGCAGCGATGCTCAATGCACGCAGCGACGGTGGAGATTCTTGAGTGCTGCAAAGGAGTTGGCATTGATTCAGGTCTCAGATCCCGGTACTGGCGAAGTGTCTCTCCAGGAAACTGCGGCGACAGACGCGCTGGTACCGGCCAGGAAATCAAAATGGTATCTGTTGCGCAGAGACGGCACGGCGCTTGTGACCTATCTGCTCGACAGCGAGGTGCACACATTTGCGTTCAGCGTGGCGGCGAATGCGATTCTTTCGTTCATCCCGTTTGCCGTGCTGCTCTACACACTGGCGCACACGGTGTTCCACTCGCCAACCATGGTGAGTGTGGTGACCGACATGGTGAATTACTTCCTGCCCACGCATACGGCAACGCCAAACTGGGTGGCGAACAGCATCTTAGACGCGGTTTATAAATCATCGCGTCACGGCGTGCAGGCATTTTCGCTGATCATGATTCTGGTGGCATGCACAGGCATTTTTCTTCCCCTCGAAGTCGCACTCAACCAGGCGTGGGGGGTGACCAAGAGCCGTAATTACATCATGAATCAGACCGTGGCGCTAGGGCTGGCGCTGGTGATGCTGGCGTTGGCGGTTATCAGCATGTTTCTGAATGCGGGCGTGCGAATGCTACTGACGTTTGCCTTCTTTCACAACGTGGATAACTTAGTATTCAAAGGGCTCAGCTATATGTGGCTGGCCATAACCACCGGCATAGCTTCGATCATGTTCTTCTTCTGCATTTATTGGCTGTTGCCGAATTGCAAAGTTCCCTGGAGGCCGGTCCTTCGCACTTCGATCTTTACCGGCATCATATGGTTGGTCGCGAAGCTTATTTTCGTAGCGGCTCTGCCGCATATGGACCTCGAGTCGCTGTATGGGCCGTTTTTTGCATCGGTGGGATTGCTGCTCTGGGCCTATGTTTCGGGGCTGATTCTTTTTGCCGGCGCGCAGTTCAGCGTGGCGCGGTGGGGGCACAAGGAATGAGTTCAGTTTTGTTTGCACTGCGATTGCACTTCGATTTGCGCGCTGACGTGGGCCCGCAAGCGAGGCGACGGACGCCGGTCTGCGGGGGCCCAGGTCCGCAAAGGCGAGGGACCCGGGACACCCGCCTTTGCGGCGCTATTGTTCGGTATAAACGTAGTCGTTGTACTGCCAGACTCCGTTGATTTTTGAATAAAGCCTTGCATAAACTTCTGCACCGTTTGCTGGCAGCGTCGTAGCAGTCGCTGTGGCGGCCGTGCCTTTGTACAAGAACAGCTCGCTCTCGCCGGGTGCAACCGCGCTGAGGTTGAGCTGGTAGTCGCTCACTCCAATCCCCGCGGTCCACTGGAATTGCACATTGCTGACGCCCAGCACAGTGCCGATCCCCGGCGTAGGAGATGTAAGCACTGCCGGAGCGGGCGTGCCGCTTTCGGTATAGACATAGTCGTTCGACTGCCAGACTCCGTTGATCTTTGAATAGAGCCTTGCGTACACCACGACGCCGTTTGCGGGCAAGGTTGGGACAATCGTGGTGAGTGCCGTGCCTTTGTAGACGAAAAGGTCGCTGCCACCGGGCGCAATGGCGCTGAGGTTGAGCTGGTAGTCGGTGGCCGCATTTCCGGCGGTCCACTGGAAGGTCACATTGCCAGCGCCCAGGATGGTGCTTGCTCCAGGCGTTGGAGATGTGAGCACGGCCAGAGTAGCCGTACCGCTTTCGATATATTCGTAGGCGTTCGACTGCCACGCTCCGTTGATATAGGAATAGAGCGTTGCGTAGACGATGGCGCCGTTTGCGGGCAGCGCGGCAACGCTCGCGGAAGTGGCCGTGCCTTTGTACAGGAACAGGTCGCTTGCACCTGGCGTAACGGCGCTGAGGTTGAGCTGGTAGTTGGTGACCCCGGTGCCGGCGCTCCACTGGAAAGACACGTTGGCAGTGCCCAGCACGGTGGTCACACCCGGCGTGGGAGATGTGAGCGTTGCCGGAACGGGTGTGCCGCTTTCCGTATAGAGATAGGCGTTCGAAAGCCAGATCCCGTTGATCTTTGAATAGAGCGTTGCGTAGACCGTTTCGCCGTTTGCGGGGAGCGTGGAAACAATCGTGGAAATGGCCGTGCCTTTGTATACGTAGAGGTTGGTTGCGCCGAGCGCGGTGCCGAGGGTGAGCTCGTAGTCGGTGGCTCCGGCGGCGGTTGTCCACGTGAAGGACACATTGCTTGCGCCGAGTTTGGTGCTAAGCCCCGGCGTGGGCGAGAGGAGAATCGCAGCCGGCGAGTTGACCACGATGCTTTGCGTGACCTGGGGCGCGGCGGAATAGTTGGTGTTGCCTGCCTGGTTAGCGGCCACGACTACTGTGCCTACGTTGGTGATGGCGAGGGTTGAGCCATTGGCGCCGCTTGCTGTTCCGGGACCGGAAACAACGCTGAAGGTGACTGGATTGCCCGACGCCCCGCCTGTCGCGCTCAATGTGATGGGCGAAACCGGATAAGTAACCGGAGACGTTGGCGGCGTGAAGCTAATCGATTGGGCGGCCTGGTTCACGGTCAGCGTGACGGTGTCCGTTGCAGGGGCGTATTCGGTGGTATTGTTCGGCGTCAAAGTGACCGCAAGAGTTTGCTGTCCAGCAGGCAGGACCGTTCCGATGGGGGGCGTGTAGGTAAGTGTTCCGTCCACGCTGCCGGTGGCATTGAGTTGGGTTGCGCTTAGAGGAGTGCCGTAAGCGATGGGTGCAGGTGCAGTCCAGTAGATTCTGGGAACTGTAAGTATCGCGACAGTTATTGTGTCTGTTGTCGTAACAGTTTCGTTGACCGCAACCTCGTCAGCGTCAAGCCCGGATACTGAATCGGAAAGGGTCGTGACCTCATTGTCGACAACGACTACAGAATCCAACTCGGACTCTGTGTCGTGTAAGGTCATGCCCTCGTTGACAACAACGACTACGGAATCCAGGTCCGTCTCTGTATCGGTAAGCGTGATGCTTTCGTTATCGATCACCTGGGCCGGAAGGAAGACGGCCTCGACATCCGTCACGGTAATTCCTTCCGAGTCTGTCACGGCACCCTGCCGTTGAGCCAAGGGGCCCGGCACGCGCGGATTCACCTGAATCGAGAAGTCCTGTTTGAAACTGGTTCCGTCTGCGTCGCGGATCGTGATTTGAAACGCATAAGTACCTGTAGTGGTGGGAACTCCTCCAAAGGCAACGGTGCTGCCTCCCGTCTCCATCGAAAGTCCCGGGGGCAAGTCGCCGGTAGCGCTCAATTCGTATAGTCCCGATCCACCAATGGCCTGCACGGAGGATTGGTAGGGCAGGTCAATCATGGCATCCGGGAAGGATTTCTGGGCGAAGCCAAGGGGGATAGTGATGTTCTGGTCGGTCTTCGAGGAGGTAGTGGGAAGGGTGCGATTGGCGGACGCGACCTGGCCGGAGACATGCGCAAGGGCATGACCCGAAAGAAACAGCACAAGCACGAATCGGCCAAAGCCTCGACCCAATCTCCGCGGAAATCTCATCGCATACCCCTTCCCTTAGCTGGAACTCCTACCTGCGATCGGCCCTCAACTCGCCTTTGGAGCGAGGTGATCGTTACCCGGACAATCTGACGGGCTCTAGGAGAACGAAAGCACCACTTTGACCTGTATGATCTGCCCCTGGGCCACCGAAATGGGGGAGGCCAAGGTGGTCGATGTTGCCGTGCCGCTGAAGCTAGCGGTGGTGGATGTGTAGCATGCGGATGGTGTGATTGTTGATATGGCTGTCGGGTAGCCATTTGAGCCGGCCGTCCCGCCGCAAGCGTTCATTCCGGTCCCAACAAATCCGATGGAGCCAGCCTGAGTGGCTGCGATGGATCCCGCCAGTGTCAGCGTGGGACCCACACCAAACGTGGGAGTGATGGTCAGCCCGGTTGAGCAGGTGTAGAGGCCATTGCAGATAAACGATCCCGGCTGCGATGCCGTGGAGTAGACAATTGCGCAGTAGGGATATTGAGCCGAATTGCAGGGCGATGTGCCGGCGACGGCGCCAACGCTGGAGAAGTAGATCTCCCAGGGGCCGGCGGCGCCGTAGCCGGACATCAGCCCGACGAGGTAATTCTGCCCGTCGTACTGAATTGAGTTCTCAAACTCGTGGTGCTGCGCAAGCGTTCCGTCGGGGTTCTTGATATCGATGGTCCAGTGACCGTGCATCTTCATGTTCTGGTTCATGCCGGATGCAGTCTTCCGGCCGCCTTCCTCCCGGCTGCCAGCGATCCCGATCAGTGCGCCCGCCGGACGGTTCGGTGCGGAACTGTAACCCTCAGCGGCATGGACCCCGCCCGGCCCACCAGCGAGTGAGCCCGAAGGGAGAGTTGCCTGTCCCGCTGCGGTAAGGCCGAACCCGATGCAGAGAGCGGCAACGAGAGCTGAAGTGAAGATGCGGTAGCTGCGTGGGAGAAATGCCTGGATCATGTCTGACTCCTGTCGGGGTTGAATTTCAAGACTTTGAAGTTTCGCTTCATACACGGCTGCGGGAGGATAAGCGGCCCGCAATCGCCAAAGCCGGTTGTCCATCAATTAGGAGAAGGTGATGGTCACCGTGACCTGGACGATTTGGCCCGAGGCCACCGAGACGGGACTGGCCAGGGTCGCTTGTGTCAGCGGGCCGAACCACGGCTCCGGCGAGGTCTGGGTTACGCAACTGGCCGGGCTGCTGGTCTCCAGGGTGCTTGGATTGACGGTGGTTGAGAAGCCGATATTTGCGCAGGTGCTCATCGCCGTGTAGACCGTTCCGATGGATCCGGTCTGGTTGGCGGTGATGGACCCGGCGAGCACTATGGAGAAGGGGCCTGTTCCGGAGCCGAGCGTCCCCAAGTTATAGGTGTAGCTGAGCGAGCTCCCGGTGCAATAGTATGCGCCGCAGTATCCAAGCGCCGGATACGTGTTGAGGTTATGGACGACGCCGCAGAACTGGTAGGTGGCCACGCATGGAGCATTGCCGCTCGATGCTCCCATGACAATCATGTAATCGCCAGGAGTCATATAGCCGGACATCAATCCAACCAGGTAACCTTGAGCGCTGCTTTCCAGGGAGTTCTCGAAGTCGCGGTGCTGGGCGATGGTGCCGTCGGGATTCTTGACATCGATGACCCAGTGGCCATGCACCTTGACGCCCTGATGCGTGGCACTGTCGCCCTTCTCGCCGCCCATCATCCCGGCCCAGTTTGCGGAGGCCAGAGCGGCAGGATCGTGAGACTGAGCGCCAGCCAGAATTCCCCCCGAAATGGGCGCACCTGAGGCTTTCACGCCACTGTTTTCAGGAACGGAGGCGGCCGATTGACCCGACGCAACCTGGCTTAAGCCGAGTGCGAGCGCGACGACCAGGGCTGCGGAGAGGAGACGGTGGGAACGGGTTAGAAGCACTGAGTTCGAGATCATCGCTGACTCCAGTCGAATTTGGATTCTGTTGTTCGGTGTACTCAAGCAAGAAACTGTTGGGGAAGTACATTGAATCAGTCTGGCGAAATACTGGATTCGCTGTTTCGCGTAAATCCCGACGAAGTCGCCTCGCGGTATATGTGGGCCGCTCCTGGCATTTGTGACAAGGATCACCGGAAAATTCTCAGATGATATCTTGCGGGCCAGCCGCATCGCGGATTCATGCGCAACTGAGGGCAAAAGAGGCCGGGGAAAGCCGTGGGGGTGTCCACCTGATGAAGCGTGATGGAAAAACGTATCCACCATACAGGCGAGCTGATCGGGAATTCAGGGGAGTTTGAAGGATTTGTCGGCGATGGCGTTGGGGGCGCGTCCGGCGGGGAGCAGCGTTAAGAGCGAGCGGGTGTCGGTGCGGGCCACGGCGATGTCGCCGGAGCGGGTGTCAACGACGAAGAGAAAGAAGCCGTTGCTGGAAAACGCCAGGGCGGATGGACCGTCGCCGACGTGGATGGAGGGAGAGACGCGGCGACCGTCTTCAGGCGCGTAGGCGGTGACCCACTGGGAACGGAAGTTGGCGATGTAAAGCATGGAGTTGTCAGCGGAGACGAGGCCGCGAACGGGGTCGTCGCCCATGGCATAGGCGCCACCGACGTCGTCTTTGTTGGTGACCACTTCAGAGATGGTGTCAGAGAGCGAGTTGGAGACGAAGAGTTCGCCGCCGTCGGGCTTGAGCGCGAGCTGGACGGGACCCTGGCCGACGTCCATGAGGGTTTCAAGGCGGTCGATGGTGGGTGTGTTGGACTCGTCTGGTTTGTTTACGTCGGGCTGGCGGGCGAGGGCGATGGCCATGACCTGATGGCCGGCGGAGCAGGCGACGAAGGCCTTGGATGAGTTGGGGAGTATGACTGCGTCGCTGGCGCCGGGGCAGCCGTCGATGGTGGAGCGGACGGAGCGGGCGGAAGGACGGCGCCTTAAATCGACGGGGCTGGCGAGGCTGGAGAGGTTGGTCAGGTCTGCGATGGTGACGCTGTTACCGCCATGGTTGGCGACGACGAGGGTTTTGCTGTCGGGGGAGATGCGGAGGGCGACGGGGTCTTCGCCGGTTTGGATCTGGGCGACTTCGCGGCGAGTTTTCAGCTCAAGGACGGAAACGGAGTTGGAGCCGGAGTTGGCGACGTAGGCGAGGGTGCCGGTGGGGTCGATGTCGATGGCGACGGGGCGGCGATGGAGGGGGATGGCGGCGGTGACGGTGTTGTTTTCCGCATTGATGACGGAGAGGGAGCCGTCGCCGGTTGCGGGACCGGAGTTGACGACGTAGACCTCGTGGCGGGTGGGACTCGCAGCGACGGCGACGGGGTTCTGGCCCACGGCGATTTCGCGGTCGAGGCGGAGATTGACGACGTCAAGGACCGTGACAGTGCCGCTTTGGCCGTTGGTGACGTAGGCGTATTCGCGGTAGTTGGGCGGGTACTGAGGGAGCTGGTGGTTGTGACAGGCGGTGAGGGTGAGGAGGACGAGGAGGAGAATTAAGTGTTTAGTTATCCCCGGTCCCCAAGTGCGAGGGACCGGGGGCACCCATCGCGACCTTGTTATGTGCGATCCCATCCATTCGCCAAAAAGATGGTGAATGGATGGGGCACGGTGCTTTTGTGCGCTGGCACAGGGTTGGCTTGCGCTGGTCACGGGCTAGACCGCGGGGGTTGATACGGGGAGGACGCGGGGAAGGGTGCGGCCGACGACGGGGGCGATCTGCTCGAGTTCGTTCATCATGAGGACGAACTGGTCGGGATAGAGGGACTGGGGGCCGTCAGAGAGGGCCTTGTCCGGGTGGTCGTGGACTTCGACCAGGACACCGTCAGCGCCTGTGGCGATGGCGGCGCGGGCCATGGGGAGCACGCTGTCGCGGCGGCCGGTGCCGTGGCTGGGGTCGACGAGGATGGGCAGGTGGCTGAGGCGCTGGACGGCGGGAATGATGCTGAGATCGAGGGTGTTGCGGGTGTGGTCGGCAAAGGTGCGGACGCCGCGCTCGCAGAGGATGACCTGGTAGTTGCCCTCGCTCATGATGTATTCAGCAGACATGAGGAACTCGTCAAGCGTTGCCGAGAGGCCGCGCTTGAGCAGGACGGGCATGCGCAGGCGGCCGGCGTGCTTGAGCAGGGAGAAATTCTGCATGTTGCGTGCGCCGATCTGGATGACGTCAGCCCACTCGGCGACGAGTTCGAGGGATTCGTTGTCGATGGCTTCGGTGACGATGCGGAGTCCGAAACGGTCGCGGATTTCGGCCATGATCTGGAGAGCTTCAAGGCCGAGGCCCTGGAATGCATAGGGCGAGGTGCGGGGCTTGTAAGCGCCGCCGCGGAAAAACTGTGCGCCGGTGGCGGCAATCTTCTCGGCGACGGCGAAGGCTTGTTCGCGGCTCTCGATGGAGCAGGGGCCGGCGATGATGGCCAGTTTGCCGCCGCCGATGGCGGCTTCAGAGCAGGCGCCCGCGGCAGGGAAACTGATGATGGTGTCTTCTTCCTTGACGTCGCGGCTGGCGAGTTTGTAGGCCTTGGAGACGCGGATGACTTCGGCGACTCCGGAGAGTGCCTCAATGTTACCGCGGTCGACCGCGTCTTTGTTGCCGGTGATGCCGATGGCGGTGCGCTGTGCGCCGGGAAGGGGATGGGCACGATAGCCCAACTGCTCAATGTGGTCGCAGACGGCCTGGATCTCTTCAGGCGTGGCCTGCGTTTTCATGACAACTAACATGACTGGCCCTCAAACCATCAGTCTAAAGGGTCTGACGGCGAAGGGCAATGATTGCGAATGGGATGGGGCAGACGGGATCGGGCTCCCGAGGAGGGAGCCCGAGGCATTTACTCGTTGACGGTTTTGTCGGTGGTGCGAGAAATGAACACCGCAGGCGCCACGACGATTCCGATGAAAACCAAGGCAACCAAGAGGTCAGACATTCAAAACTCTCCGTATACAACCCTTTCCAGCTATCCGAAGGGCTGCACTGATTTGAATGATGTGCCTGGTTGGAAAGAAAGGAAATACCACCTTTTGCGCCAACGTACGACAAAGGGCACCAGTGGAGTGGTGACCAATGAGGGATGCGGACGGGTAAGAGTGGTGTGCGGATCCCTTTGGCAGGATCCGAGCGATGGCGCTATTTATGAAGCAGGGAAGTGCGCAGCTACACAACTACTTTGGATTCTGTTGGTTGTGGGAGGCGCGTTTTTGGGCGCGGGCTTTGAAGGCGAGCCATGCGAGGTAACCAAGCTGGATTACCCAAGTAACAGTGTAGGCGGCTACGACGAACTGATGATCGAGAATCGCTTTTTCGTCCATACATTCCCTCCGGCGGGAGCGGTTGGGTGATTAGTTGGTGGCGTTGAGGGCGTCCTGGGCTTCCGCAGCGTCGATTCTCTGCTGCTTGCGCTCCACAATGTACCTGAGGGCGAGGATGAGAATGCCCCATGCAAACCACGCGCCCATGTTCCAGAAGAAAGCGGGGAGCATGGATGGGTCCATGCCCGAGCCTTCCGCACCGCCGAAGACCGGGGCCGGATGTTGGGTGCGCCACCAGCGGTTTGCCATGTAAACGATGGGGACGTCGAGAGCTCCGAAGATGCCCAGGACGGCGGCGAGGGTTTGCATTTGCGGTCCGGCGGCGAACCGGCGGAGCAGGAGATAACTGACATAGATGAGCCAGAGGACGAGGGTGGTGGTGAGGCGTGCGTCCCATGTCCACCAGATGCCCCATGCGCGGCGCCCCCAGATGGGGCCTGTGGTGAGACCAACCGTGCAGAAGACGACACCCACCTCGGCACCCGCGAGCGCCCATGCGTCGGCCCTTTGCGCCCAGTCCGGATGGCTGCGACGAAAAGACAGGAATGCAATGGAGCCGAGAAAACTGACCGAAAAGAAGGTGAAGGCGGCTGCGAACGACGGGACATGGTAGAAGATGATGCGGAAGATTTCGCCCTGCGCTGCGTCGAGTGGCGCGCCGTAGATGGCCATGTAGAAGCCCCAGATCATGAGGGCTATGGTGAGGACGATGTAGAGACCGAATGCTGCTTTCTTCATGGTGGGTCCTAATGGTTTCAGTTTACGACGCGGGTGGCGGGGAGGTGTGATCTAAATCACTCGGCGTGGAAGACTACGTCGAAGAGGAGCAGGCTGGTGGTGGTGAAGATGACGTCGTAGCCGAAGAGGAGCTTGATCCAGAGGTTGGGGTCGCCGTCGCCGGTGAGGATGGAGGTGGTGGCGCGGACCATGGCGAGCAGAGCTGGAATGAAGATGGGAAAGAGAATGAGGGAGAGAAGCAGTTCGCGATTGCGGCTGCGGATGGAGAGCGCAGCGAAGAAGACGCCGTTGCTGACGAGAGCCCATGTGCCGAGAGGGAGAACCAAAAGGAGAAGCCACGCCTGGCCCTCAATGTGGAGGTTGTACATGATGAGGAAGATGGGCGCGAGGATGATTTGGACGATGGTGACGAAGAGGAAGTTGGCGATGACCTTGGCGAGGTAGAGCTCCGCGCCGGGAGCGGGAGCCATGCGCTGGGCGTCGATGACCTGATGGCGGATTTCGCGAGCCCAGGCTTGATTGAGGGCGCTGACCGAGGCGAACATGGTGGCTACGGAGAGTACGCCGCCGGCGATGTCGCGGGAGAAGTCGCCGTGGGGGTCAAAGGCGATGGAGAAAAGCACGACGACGAGCAGGGAGAAGAAGAGCATGGAGACGAAGGCGTCGAGGGAACGGAGCTCGATGCGGAGGTCTTTGATGAGGTGTGTCCAGAGGGCGCGGGTCACTTCTTGTGCCCCTCTAGTGGCGCAGCTTTGGTGATGTCGGCGAGTTGGACTTCTACTTCTAATGCCTGGGCGGCGCGGAGGTAGTCGTTGGGGCTGAGAATAAGCTGGGTGCCGCGAGCGCCTGCAGAGACACTAATCTGGTCGAAGAGGATGGCGGTTTCATCGACGTAGGTGGGGTAGGGTTTGCGAGCGCCGAAGAGGGTGACGCCGCCGCGAATGTAGCCGGTGAGGGGCTGGACGTCTTTGAGGGGGGCCATTTCGACCTTGCGCAGGCTGGCGGCTCGGGCGAGTTTCTTGAAGTCGAGCTCGGCGTCGCCAGGGACTACGGCAAAGCGATAGATGTCGGGGCCTCCAGTGACGAGGAGGGTCTTGAAGACTTGCTCGGGCGGCATGCCGATCTTCTTGGCGACGGTGATGGCGGTGAGATCGTCCGGGTCAACTTCGTACTCGCGGAGTTCGAAGGGGATGTTGAGGGATTCGAGGAAGCGGGCTCCGTTGGTCTTCATAGGGTAGGGCTTCCTTGCTCAAACGATGCTACGCGGCCGGCCTTGAGGGCGAGCACCCAGTCGGCGATGGGGGCGGCGTGGTCGCGCTGGTGGGTGGTGATGACGATGGTGCGGTTGCCGTGGCGGAATTTGGCGAGGAGCGCGACCATCTGGCTGACGGATTCTACGTCCATGTTGGAGAAGGGCTCGTCGAGGAGGAGAAGTTCGGGCGCGGGGAGCAGGACGCGGGCGAGGGATGTGCGCTGGCGCATGCCTTGCGAGTATTGGCCGAAGGGGCGGGTGAGATCGGGATCGAGACCGACCTGACGCAGGGCTTCAGAGGCGCTGAGGCACTCGCGGCCGGGATAGAGCTTGGCGAAGTAGCGCAGGTTTTCCTGGGCGGTTAGTTCGTCGTAGAGCATGGGGGCGTGGGACATGTAGCCGATGCGGTCGCGGGCTTCGTGGGGCTCGAGATTGCCGAAGAGCTTGACAGTGCCGAAGCTGGGACGGAGGAGGCCGGCGAGAATGCGGAGGAGGGTGGATTTGCCTGCGCCGTTTTCGCCGATTAGGACGTAGCAGCGGCCTGGCTCGAGGTCTACCGAGACTTGGCGAAGGGCGGCGAAGGAGCCGAAGAGTTTGGACACGCCTTCTAGGCGGGCGCAGAAGCTGGAAGCGGCTGCTGTGGGGCCGGAAGTGGTTGGTTTACTAACTTGCATTTGGCATAGTCGTCTGCGAGAGGGACTTGTTGTTTTTCCGATTCAGGTAGAGAGAGAGCGGAAATATGGCTGCCCAAAGAACAAGAAACGGGATGACAAAATATAAATAGGTATGGTTCAACAGTGCGATCCCCCAATGCAAAAAGTTACGGCAAATGAATAACAGAATAAGTGGAGCAACCAGCAAAGCGATAAAGATTGCCAGCAACTGGTGCTTAGCTTTCCGGTATCCAATTCGATCCAACTCCTTAAAACCGACTCCGCCCATCGACGATGCGACAACTACGATCGGGAGCCAAATGTACACATGAGCACCTAAATGTGTGGTTTTCCCTGTCAGGTAGTCCCATCCTACAAGTAGAAAGAAAATAAACGAACAAGAGAAGACTTCGGACGCCCAACTTCTCCAATTCATTGTGGCTCCTCGCGCACGCGGCACAGGCTGGTTTGTTTGGACTGCGTCGACTGTTGCATCAGGATACATTGGCGCTCGTCGGCTGCGGAGTGGATTCGGGCTGCTTTCGGTTCAGGTAGAGCGCGAGCGGAAGTGGAATGGCAGCGGGCAAGAGAGACAAGCAGAAAAAATAGTGCTCGGCTTGATCAAGCCCGGTCGCCTTGCAGAGCGTCGTTGTACCGAGCAGGCTAATGATGAAGATGGCGAACCAAATGATGAAGCATTTTTTCACTATTCGGCTAACCCCTTGGTGCCCACCTCGATCTAATGCTTGAAAACCGGCAACTATCAAGCCTGTTGCAATAGCCGCAAGCGCGTCCTCGATTAAATCATGAGAGCTGTAGCGCGAGCCCCAACGTCTGCGGTGACTCAGCCAAATTAGTGCGAACGGGAATACCGAATAAACGACGAGGGTTATTGCCGTTCCCTTCCAATTCGTAAAGGCTCCTTGCGGGCGAGGCAGCGGCTGGTCTGTTTGGACTACGTGTGCTGTTCGATCAGGATACATTGGCGCTCGTCGGCTGCGGAGTGGACTTCGATTGCTTTCGGTTTAGGTAGAGCGCAAGTGGAAATGGGAATGCTAAAAGCGCTAAAAGCGGATAAAACCAAGCGGTGGCGCGGCCTCCCAAGTCGATCGACATGCACAGAAGGACAATCGATAAGACCATACCCACTGGCGTGATGCGACTAACCGTCCGGTTTCGACCGCGATTCAGGATCCCGCGGCCAACCCAGCCTATAGAGACAGCAACGGCCCCGACAACATACTTGGTGAATTCATGGGAAGTGAAGTCGTGGAAACGGAAGTTGGGGAAGCTCTTCCAGAAAATCAACATGATCATGGCGATTTGCATTCCCAAGACCAGGAGGAAATCTGATGACAGCCTCTTCCAATTCATCAGGACTCCTTGCGGGCCCGCCTAGCTGGCCGGGTTGGCGGGCTGTGCGGCGCTGGAGACGTTGGATTTGGAGGGCGCGGTAGCTGGCTTGGTCGCGGGCTGGTTGGGGCCGGCGGGGGCGTATTTGCTGGCGCACTTGGCCTGGAGGACGGAGGCGTGGAAGACGCCGTCGCGGCCGTAGGAGCCCTCGGCTAATGCCTGGGAGTCGTCTTTGAAGGTGTCTGGTGGCGGCTCGGAGCCTTTGTAGCTGATTTTGAGGAGCTTGCCGGTGCCGGCCTTGGGGTTGTGGCTCTCAAACTCGTTCATGACGAAGTCGACGTGGGGGCCGTTGTGCTCAATGGAGCCGGGGACGACGAAGCCCTCGACGCGGAGCTGGGAGTGGTAGGCGTTGTCGCCCATCTTGCCGAGTTCGGCGATGGTGACATAGTAGCTCTTGTTGGCGCCGTAGCCGGAGAACGCAAGCCAGACGATGGTGCCGACGATGACAACAGCCGCAATCCCGACCCGGCCAGCCGTACTCCCAATCCGCACGGCGGCCGCGATCACGGCAGCCACAATTCCGATTTTCAAGATACTTGGGGAAGTTTTCATGGCGCACCTTTTCAACCTCTAACGATACGAGGGTAAGGGGGCGGGGTCAACCACCTTAGGAAGGATGTGTGATTTGGGTCACACCCCGGCGGGGCGGATTCCGGGAAGAAACCGGTTGGCGAGCGTGGTTGTCATGGGCTGGAAACTCCTTAAAATCGATACGGTTATTCTCTGTGCATTGCGTAGGCGGTCTGGGCGGGCAGGAAGACGCGTACGGTGGTTCCGTGGCTTTCGGGTTCGCAGTTGCTTTCGATGCTGATGGTGCCGCCGTGGCCTTCAACGAACTGCCTGGAGATGAACAATCCGATGCCGGTACCGACCGTGGAACGAGTGGTGAAGAATGCTTCGAATACCCTGGGCAGGATTTCGGATGCGATCCCCACGCCATTATCCGCAACGGCGAGAATGACTCCTTCAGACGGAAGGTCGGTGTCACTTACGGAAATTGAAAGATTGCCGCCGGCGGACATTGCATAGATCGAATTCATGATGAGATTCGAAATCACCTGCATCATTTCGCCACGGCGCAGCATGACTTTCCTGGAAGATTCGAGTGATTGCTTTACGTTGATATTGGCCGCTATGCAACGTGGCTCGTACATCGTGATGGCCTGCTCAGCGATGTCGCAGAGGCTGGTGTAGCGTGCGGATGCGTTCTCGCGGTAGTAGCCGAGCGTTTGCTTGGCGATATGCGAGACTCGCGCCAACTGGCTTTCAGCAGACGCAAGGTAATTGATTCCCTCGGATGTGGCGACCAGAGGGCGGAGAAGGAAGAGAAGGTTGACAACAGCCTCAAGCGGGTTGTTGATCTCATGCGCGATGGTGGCGGCCATGCGGCCTGTCGCGGCAATCTTTTCAGCTTGCAGGAGGGACTGCTCGATTCGTTTGCGTGCGGATATGTCGCGGAGAATTTTGGATGCGCCAATGACGCGGCCTTCCGCGTCCCTGATGGGAGAGATGGTGAGGGAGACATCGATCAATCGGCCATCTTTGGTCAGGCGGATCGTGTCGAAGTGCTCCACCCGCCTGCCTGCTTGTATGTTCTCGAGGATTGTCTTCTCGTCGGAATGAAGGTGCTCAGGGATCAGCTTGAGAATCGATTGGCCGATCATTTCCTCCGCAGGGTAACCGAAGACACGAGTTGCAGCGGGATTCCAGCTTTTAACGATTCCATTCAGATCCTTGCTGACGATCACATCGTCGGACGAGTCGACAATGGCCGCGAGTTCGGCGAGGTATTTGGCGCTTTCCTGCAACGCCTCTTCGGTTTTCCGAATATCTGTTATGTCGCGGACTGTACCCAGAATTCTGGCTTTGGAAGTGTCCGGCTCGGATTGGAGATTTCCGTTGATTTCGATGCGGCGAATGGCTCCATCCGGGAGATAGATCGAGCCTTCAAAGTGCAATGGTTCGCCCTTTTCCAAAGTACGCTGGAAGGCCTGCCGGAAATGGTCGATTGAATCGGGATGGATGCCGTTGCGCAGAAACTCTTCTCCCGTGAGCGGGCCCTGTTCGCGAGCCCGACCGAAGATTTGGTACATACGATCGTTTTCCCAACTCGCGATGTCCTGGGTCGTGTCCCAGACAAAGACGCCCAGTTTTGCGACCTCGGTGGCAAGCTTGAGCCTGGTTTCGCTCTCGCGCAGGCGCTGGGCTCCCACGACGGTTGTGGTCATGTTGCGGAAAGCGTCGTAAACGCCTGCGATCCGACCGTTTTCAAAGACGGGAATGAGGGAGTAGCTCCAGTAGTGGTCCTCAAGCACTCCGTTCATGACGATGGGGATGAACATGTTGTCACGGACAGCCGTTTCGCCTCTGTAGAGGCAGGCTTCGAGATCGCCGCCCACCAGATCCCATGCCTCATGAAACACTTTGCGATATAGACCTCCGAGGGCTGCGGGGTGCTTGGTTGTGAGGGTAGAAATGGCGGCGTCGTTGTAAAGAAATACCATCTCCGGACCCCAGGAGAGGATGGTGGGAAAAGGGGAATGGAGCATGAGGTTTACGCTTGCAATGAGAGTCTCAGACCAATGTTCAATTGGCCCCAGCGGAGTCTTTGACCAGTCGAAGGCACGAATGCGACCAGCCATTTCACCGCTTCCGGTAATCAGCGTGCTGGCGGGTTCAGAGACGGCTGTTTTGTTCATGAGATGGCAGTTAAAGCGTGGATATTCCGCGGTTCTAGTTCTATGATGCTACTCCAGCCTCAATTGAAGCCTGTTGGACATGCCACGCGATGTCTTGAATTGGACACGCGAAGTACATACCGCCGTTGGGCCTCCGGGCTGAAGGCAAAAGGACTTAGCCCGAATTGAGGGTTATGTGCAGGTTTCGCTTCAGTTTGCGGAAGCGAGGGTTTGAGCGGCGCGGTCCAGGGCCTGGGTTAAGACGACTAGCTGCTGCGCGGCACGGGTGGTGTCTTTGGCGTCGATGGACTCATTGACGCCGGGGATGACGACGGCGGCGTAGCCGGTGTACTCACCGGGCGCGTAGATGGTGTGGCGGTACCAGGGACGATTGGGGAGTCCGGCATCGGAGATGAGCGCGGTTTCAGTTTGGCGCAGGGCCTGATTCAGTTTGGCGAGGTCGCCGGTGGGCGCGGACTGGAGGGCGTGCATTTTTTGGGCGGCCGCCGTGAGGCGCGCGGAAGCGGCGAGGACGGGGGCAAAGTCGAGGCCGCTGAGATGCGCGTCGGACGCTTTCCGTTTGGCGGCGCTGATGTAGGAATCGATCTGATAGGCGTAGGTGACGTAGTCGTAGGGCAGGACATCAGTGTCTGCCATGCGCAGGGCTTCAAGGCCGAGGACGCGGGCCATCTCCTGGAGATAAACGAAATGGGGATCGGCGTTCTGAACATACCAGGCGTAGTTGTCGAAGACGGAGTGATAGACGCCATAGGGACCGCCGGAGCTGATGTCTGTGGAGGGGACGCCGATGTGCTGGAGGAACGGGGTGAAGTCAGAACCGGAGCCGAGGTCGCCGACGTGGACATCCGGCTCGGTCTCGGGAGGGGCGTTGGAGGCGCGGTGCTCGTTGGCTTCCGGGCGGGCATTCTTCCACTGTTGGTAGACGGTTCCGCTGATGGGACTGGGGACGTCGTGGGTGAGCTCGCGAATGAACTGCTTGAGAGAGGGAACGGCGGCGGCGGAGAAGTCTGGGCCGGCGACGGCTACGTCGGTGTTGAAGTAGGCGACGGCGCGTTCGAGGGATTTGGCGTGCTGCTCGACCCACTCGGTTGAGCCGATGAGGCCTTCTTCCTCGGCATCCCAACTGCCGAAGACGATGGTGCGTTTGGGACGCCATCCCTGCTTGAGAAGTGCACCGATGCCGTGGACGGTTTCAAGCATGGCTGCAGTTCCGCTGTTGGGATCGACTGCGCCGTAGACCCACGCGTCACGATGATTGCCGACCACGACCCAGTCGTCTGGATAATCTGAACCCTTGATGGTTCCGATGACGTCCCAGATGGTTCGGCGCTGATAGTCCTGCTGCGAGATGAGATGGGCGGAGACGCCGCCGGGGCCTACGTGGTAGCGGAAGCCGAGCGCGCCCTGCCAGCCCTGGGGCACGCCGGGACCTTTGAGTGCCTGCAGGATGGGCTGAGCGTCGTAATAGCTGATGGGCATGGAAACGATGTGGGGCTGATTGCCTTCAGGGGAGATGCGGGCGGAGTCTGGCAGGTCTGGCGTGGAGGCCACGCCGGGGGTTTCAGGATCGCCGGGATATTTGAAGAGATATTGGACGGAGCCGCGCTGGATTCCGGTTTCAGGACGCCAGGGGCCGATGGGCCAGGCATCGCCTTTGTAGAAGCCGTCGTCTTGCGGATCAGAGTAGATGAGGACGCCTGCGGCACCGCGCTGCTCGGCGAGATAAACCTTGACGCCGCGGAAGTTGGAGCCATAGCGGCAGAGGATGATTTTGCCGTGGAGATCAATATGCATGGAGGCAAGCTGGTCGAAGTCTTCAAGGCGGCCGTAGTTGGCGTAGACCACATCGCCGGTGACGTCGCCGGAGCCGGAAGAGCCGTTGAAGGGCATGACGACGCGGGGATCGTCCTGATAGGGGTCGTTGTCGACATGCTCACGGGCGGGGCCGGAGATGAGGAGTTTTCCGGTGGAATCCGTTGCATCAAAGTGGACGACTTTGGGCTGATTCATGAGCACGCGGTAGGGAACGATTTCTGTCTCGAGGCCGGCGGCGCGAAATTTCTCGGCAACGTATTCGGCGGTCTTATGGTCTTCAGGCGAGGAGGCGATGTGTGGCTCGGCGGTTAGGGTTTTGAGGTGCTGGCCGGCGAGTTTGGCGTCAGGGATGGCGAGGAACTTTTCTTCGATTTTGGACTCGGCGGAGAAGTCGGTGTAGCCGAAGACAGCGGGTGTGGCGGAGGTCTGCGCATGGAGCGGGCCCGTCGACGAGGCCAGGAGCGCGGATGTGGCGAGAAGCGAAACGCGGAGCGATTTGCGCAGATTAGTCATTGGCATCCTTGATTGCGGAGTATCGGTTACTCGATGTTTGCTTTGGTATAGAAATCTACTAGATTTCCGTCTGGGTCACGAAAGTAAATGGAGCGAGTGCCCCAGGGCTGCGTAGTGGGAGGCTTGACCCAGGTAGTCACAATCGGGCTAAGTCGACGGTATTCCCGATCGACGTCGTCGACTTTGAACTCAAGGATCACGCTCTTGTTTTTTGCGGCTTCGGCGGAGCCGGGGATGTATTTTTCCTGCGCCTCCGCGGAGAAGATTGCGAGCACTCCTCTGGCGGATGGGAACTCGACATACGATGGTCCGGAGCGCACGGCTTTGGTGGCGAGGACTTGCTCGTAGAAGGCGACGAGGCGGTCGAGGTCGCTGGTAATGAGGCAGGTGTTTGTGAGAGTGGGGCGGGCTGTGGCTTGCCGGTTGATTGAGGCGACAGGTACGGTGCGAAGGCTATAGCTGCAAGCGCGAAGAGTAAGGTGAGCGGCTTGTGTGTGGTCATGAGCAGAACCCTTTATCAATTTGCTGATGGCCGTTCTATGGTGTCGACGATAAGCGCTTCAACGGGGCCGCGGGTGGCTTCGAGTTTGAGGCCAAGCTGCTGCTGAAGGGCTGTGAAGAGCGGCGGGCTGGGTGCGTCCGCGGAGGCGATGGGGACTTCGCCGCCAAATTGCGTTTCGTCGGGCGCCCACTCGAGATCGAAATCGAATCGACCGGTGAGGCCGGTTTTGTCGACGACGGGGCGGTCAAGCATGGCGCGCTGCATGAGGATGGCAAGGTCGCTCATGGATACGTTGCGCGCGGGGAGCACCATGCGCTGGGGGTAGACGGTGCTGATGAGTTGCGGGGGATCGTCTGGCGCCATGGTGCTGGGCTTGAGTTTGGGGCCCCCTCTGGCGAGTTCAAGCTGGTAGATGGAGAACTCTTTTTGTTCGCGATGAAAGACGAGCTTGAAGCGGTCGGCAAGGAGCGTGCGGAGCATGGACATTTGCTCGTCGTGATTGGGGCGCAGGTCGCCCGGAGTGATGGCAACAATGTCGTAGTGGTCGGACGCGATCCAGGCTGGTCCGCCAGAGATGGTTTTGGGACTGAGATTGTATGCGGCAGCGATGAGCAGCTTCAGGGTGTAGTTCTTGCCGATGAAGCGGTTGACGCCTTGCATGATGAGGTATCGGCCGGCTTTGGGATCGTTCTCGACAGGCTTGATAGTGGCTACTTCAAAGGCGTCGAATTTTGGGCGAGGCGTGGACAGCGAGGGTGGGGTTTGCGCAAGGATGGCGGATGCGGAAAGAGCCAGGGCTGCTGTTGCGATTTGCCGGAGCATGGGGCACCTCACGGGGCGACACGCGAATAATTCCACAGCTTACACTAAGCTCAGGGGGTCGTGGCTCTGAGCGAATTTCGCGATGTGCATGAGGAGGCCATGGGCCCAACGCCTGAGGAGACTGCGGCGGTGCAGCAGGCGATGGCCGATGTGGAGGCTGACCGGTTTCCGCAGGTGGTGCGCGCGCTGAGGAACCCGAACTTCCGGCTGTTCTGGAGCGGGAATTTTCTATCGAACATTGGCACCTGGATGCAGAATGTGGCGCAGGGCTGGCTGGTGCTTGTGCTCAGTGGAAATTCCGCTTTCTGGTTGGGCGTGGTGGGATTTGTGGGGTCGATTCCATTTCTGTTCTTCACACTTTTTGGCGGAGTGATTGCGGATCGTGTGGATAAGCGCCGCCTGCTGCTGGTGACGCAGACCGTGATGATGCTGCTGGCGTTTCTGCTGGCCACGCTTGCATGGCTGAAGGTGATTACGGTGTGGGAGGTGGCGGCCATTGCGTTTTGCAACGGCGTGGCCATGGCGATGAATGCACCCAGCTACCAGGCGCTGGTGCCGAGGCTGGTGAAGCGCGAAGACCTGACCAACGCGATTGCGCTGAACTCCGCACAGTTCAACATGTCGCGTATTCTGGGGCCAACTTTGGGCGGGTACGCGATGGTTCTGTTGGGGGTGGCTGGGAACTTTTTTCTCAACGGGCTGAGCTTTCTCGCCGTTCTGTTTGCGCTGACACGGATTGACTATCCGGAAGAGATTCCCGCGCGGCACGAGAGCATGTTGTCGAGCTTGCGCGGCGGGTTTGCGTATCTGAATAGCGAGCCGCAAATGCGGGTTCTGATCGGGATGACGGCGGCGGTGAGCCTGCTGGGTTTGCCGTTCCTCACGTTCATTCCGTATTTCGCGAAGATTCAGTTGCATGCCGGGGAGAGTGGCCTTGGATGGCTGCTGGCGGCGTCCGGTTCGGGGGCAGTGTTGGGCGCGATGACGGTCGCCGTGCTGGGCGTTATACGGCGCCGTGGGGTGGTGCTGACAGTTACCGGGATCGTGTTTTTCCTGGCTATCATCGCCTTCAGCTTTTCGCAGATCTTCGTGCTGTCGTTGTGCCTGGCGTTCTTCGAGGGTTGCAGCGGGATACTGATGATCTCGTGTTTCAATGTTTCGATTCAGCACCTATCGAGCGATGAAATGCGCGGACGGATCATGAGTATCTACACAACCAGCTTTCTGGGATTGCCGCCGTTGGGTTCGCTGCTGGCTGGTGAACTCTCACGGCATATACCGACAGGCCAAGCGCTTGCGATGATGGCGGGTCTGGCGACGCTGGCGTTTCTGGGGTTCTTCGCGTTTTCGCCGGCGCTGCGGGAGTTGGATTAAGCACCTACAGTGCGGCCAACGCCACCTGCAGTGGGGCTGGGAGCTCACGGGAGGCTCGCACGGGCTACTGCTTCCCGCCTTTGCGCCAGAAAGAAGGCGCAAAAACGGGGCACGGGGCTTTACGACGATCCCACTCATCGCACGATGGAACTGTGCGATGAATGGGGCACAGCGCTGCCTCAGCTCTAGACGCCGATGGGTTCAGCTTCTTGTTTGCGCAGGGCGGCGAGGCGCGTTGTCTCGAGTTCGCCGCGATAGAACATGTTGAAGGTGTCGAAGGGGATGAGGCGCTTGCCGTCAGGATGCGCGATGTGGATGCAGGTCTTCTTGACGCTGCGTACGTCGAAGGCTTCGGCATCGATGAATTGCACGATGAGAATGCGGAAGAGGTTCTTGTAGCCAAGGTCTTTGGGGATGAGGACCTTGGGCAGGCAGCAGAGCAACTCCTTTAGCGTAGAGGCCTGCGAACTGGGCGAATGATTGGTGGCAAAGAGCTTGAAGATGTGATCGCGCAGGCCGGCTTCCTGCTCGTAGATGATGGTGTTCTTTGCGCCATCGATGAGGACTTCAGGCGGGACCATGCCGGTGAGGGGAACGGTTTTTCCGGCGAGCTTGAGGGCGTAGGCCATGGCGAGCGAGTCTGGATGGCAGGGGACGGGGATGAGATCTTCAGGGCGAAACACGCTGGTCTGTTCGAGGATGCGGCGGCGGACTTCGGTGAGCGTGAGGCGATGCTGTGCGGAATCGAAGCCCTGGACGCGGCCGGCCTGCTGGACGGGCTGGAATGTTACGCCGCGAACGCAGGGCTGCTTGAGTGCGAAGTCGACGATGGAGCCGAGTTCGGTGTCGTTGACGCCGCGGGCGACGGTGACGACTAACGTGGTGGAGATGCCGAGTTTGTTGAGGCGCTCAAGGGCTTTCTCACGAATGCTGCGCATGTCCGCGCCGCGCAATTGCATGAGGGGGGCGCGCTGAAGCGAATCGAATTGGAGATAGATTTCGAACTGCGGCATGAAGTCCGCGAGGCGCTTGGCGAAGTCTTCGTCCTGGGCGATACGGATGCCGTTGGTGTTGACCATGAGATGACGGATGGGGCGCTCCTTGCACATTTCAAGGATGCGAAAGAAGTCGGGATGAAGTGTGGGCTCGCCGCCTGATATCTGGACTACGTCGGGGTGTTTCTCGTTGCGCACTACGCAGTCGAGCATGGCGGCGACTTGCGGGAGAGAACGAAATTCAGTGCGGTGCTGGCCGCTGCCGGCGTAGCAGATGGGACAGGTGAGATTGCAGGCGTCGCAGATTTCGACGAGGGTGAGACAACTGTGCTGCTCGTGGTCGGGGCAGAGGCCGCAATCGTAGGGACAGCCATATTTTATGGGGGTGTTGTAGACCATGGGCTGCTCGGGTGTCTTGATGAAGACTTCGCGGGAGCGGCGGTAGTAGTCGATGTCGTCTGCGACGAGGACGCGGGCGTGGCCGTGCTGGGGGCAGCGCTTGAGCATCCAGACTTTGTTGTCTTCGAAGACGATTTTGGCGTCGACGCGGCGGTAGCAGATGGAACAGATGGAGATGGCGATGTCGTAAAAGAGGTAGGGGCGGAGTTTATCGGTCATTTTTTACTTGCCTCGATTTCTTCCTGCTGGAACTGATTCCTGGATGCCACCAGATTGCAAGAACAACGATCAGCGCGAGTGTAACGAAGCATAAGAAACACTGCCAGACCATTAAGTTGAGGTCCCACATGGGGTCGTCGTAGCCCTTTGGAGTCGACGTGCCCAGCGCATTCGTAATTGTTCCGGTGGAGAAGCAGAGTCCGATTTGTAGAGTGAGCAACACTGCCAGTAGCGTGATTGTCTTTGCCTGTCCACTTTTATGCTTCCACCAGATTCGTAATTTCATAAGCGCTTATTCGGCGATTCCGTTTCGTGGAATGGGTATGTGCTCAGTTTTTCAGTCATGGGTTTTCTCCGTGAGTTTGTTTCTGCGATATAGCCAAAGGATGAACCAAACCACGCAGGTGAGGAACATGACGGCGAGGTTCCAGGCGCATAGGCTTAGCTGTCCGACAAGCAGGCTGAAGGTGCCCCAGCCTTCGCCTGCGGGAACGTGGTGCGCGGTATCCCAGCGCTGCGCGAGCGATGGAGTGGCTGCAATAAGGATGAGTTGGAAGACCAGCAGCGCCGCAAGCACCAGAAGGACTTTTACCGGGCCGCTTCGCTGTTTCCACCAACTCTTCATGTTGAACTGAACTCCGGCGCTTGGTGTGGGCGTATGCAATGCAGACTATTCCTGTTTATCGATGTTTGTATCATCTGCTTTGTGATGGCGATTTTCGGGTTGTGACACTTTCTCGGTGAGGTTCAACGGCCTCTGTGGGTCATCCGTGCCGCCGCTGGACAAAGTGCTGGAAACGATGGCGGTAATTATCCAGGCGACGAGGGTCAAGATCAAGCAGGCTGCTGAGAGCACCATGATGACGAGTGACGGACCGTCGAGGATGCCGACGCCGAACTCTTCGGTGCTCTTGCCGATGCCGTTGGCGGCAAGCAAATAATCGATCCCGCAGAGGCCCACGCCGACTAAGAAGGCGACAGCGAAGATTACTACGATTTTTCCAAATGGAAAGCGGTTAACGGGCGACATACTCGCGGGGCTCCTTTCTTATGAACGGCTAGTGTTGTTGGCGGTCTGCTCCGCGCCGGGTGATGATCTGAATGAGCCAGATGGGGAAAAGGATCAGGATGCCGAGCGCTGAGATCGGCACAAGGACCGCGCCGAGACCGCCGAGAGCCGAGAGAGGCATCATCAGGACCGTAAAAACTGTACTCGGATGGGAGTGGCTCCTGATCGAGTCAAGCGCGAATATTGTTACGAGTGAAACGCCGCACAGCCCTGTTCCAATTCCGAAGCCAACCACAGATAGGATCAGCAGTGCGCTGACTGTGTTGCGATCACGCCCGAAGAGCTTCATACTGCTCCTTTTGCCAGCTGAGCCAGTCTGCGGTAAGAAGCGCGAGCCCGGCCAGACAAGCCCATTGGATCAGATTCAGACCATACATCAGGGGCTGGGGCTTGATGAAATCAATGGCGAAGCGCCAGGCGAGATAACCGCCGAGAAAGATGCGGAAGCGGGCACCTTCAGGGAGTTTGACGCGGGTGCTGACGGCGAATCCTAACACGATGAGGAAAAGGATCTCATAGACCTGCACGGGATGGCGGCCGATGCCGTCGCCGAGATCGACGGCCCAGGGCAGGGTAGTAGGCTTTCCGTAGGTATCGTCGGCGAGGCCGGCGATGAGGCAGCCGATGCGGCCGATGGCGATGCCGACGCACAAGGGGAGAGCGAAGAGGTCGCCGGTGCGACGGTGAATTTTGTTGAGGCGTTTGATGATTTCAACGCCGAGCCATCCGCCCAAGAGGCCTCCGACGATGGTTTTGCCACCGGGGGAGAGAAGCAGGGCGAGGATTCGGCCTTGGTGCCATGCTTGCACTACTGTGGGCCACTGCTCGGCGAGGCCGAGCAGACGGGCGCCGATGATTGCGCCGACGGCGGCTGCGGCGAGAACTGTCCAGCGCTGGGGTTCGGCGACGACGTCTCCCTGGCGTCTGCGGAGGCGGCGGAAGACCGCGTAGCCTGCGGCGTAGGCGAGGATCTCAAATACCGGATGCCAGACTGGGTGGGAGCCGATGGGGATCATTCACGAAGTATAGCTATTGCGTCGCCGGCAGTCCCCGGTCCTCGAGCGCGAGGGACCAGAGGCACCCGTTGATTTACATAGCCGCACCGGTTTGGGGTTAGGCGCTAAGGCGTGACAGGAGTTTGCGCGACCGGTTGGGCGCAGTGAGCGCAACGCTTGGCGGCCAGGGGGATGTCGCTCAGGCACTCAGGGCAGGGGCGGGTGGATGGTGGTGGGGGCGGAGCGGGAGGTGAGAATCTCTTGAGTAGATACTGCATAGGCAACACGATTCCGAAATAGATAGCGCCTGCGTTGAGTACGAAGCTAATGAGCGCGTTGAGGAACTTGCCGATGTGAATCTCACCTGGCGGAATGTAATTCGCAGGGGGATGCGCTGGAGGTGGCACCGGATTGAGTACCGGCACGTGGACCACCAAGGAGGAAAAGTCTGGCGCGCCGACGAGAGCGGAGATCGTAGGGGTGATGACATCGGCGGTGACGGATGCCGTGATGGCACCGAAGGACGCGCCGATGATGACGGCTACGGCCAGGTCGACTACGTTGCCACGCAGAATAAAGTCTCTGAAACCTTTAAGCATTTTGTCCTCCAACTGCTTGAGATCAAAGCGTATTTGATCGGGTTGGCGCGCCTGGGATTCTCGCGCGGTTTGCCCCAATGGTACACGGGAGCGGTTTGCCGGGGAAGTGGTTCTCCGGGCATGCCGCTGACGGAACTAGGGATAGATGCAGAGGACCAGGACCAGGGCAAGGATCATGAGTTCGGAGTAAAGCAGAATGAGAACGCCGGCATGGTAGAGGCTCCATTTGCGGCGGAGACAGCGCGCGGTGTCGACCATGCCCCATGCGGCGGCGAAGGCTACGAGAATCTGCCAGCGTGAGCCGTGGAGGGCGCGGATGTCGGGAAATCCGGCAAGGCGAAGGCTGATGGCGAATGCGAACAGCGAGAGTGCGATGCCGCGGATGAGCGAGCGCTGACGGAGGCGAAAGATGGGAGTGCGGGGAAGCACCGGTGTGGTGATTGTAGTTGGGAAGGGCAAGGGGTCCCTTTATTTGGCGGCCAGTTCCATCTCCTTGAGCGACTCGGTGTATGGCCCGCGGAGGACACCGCGTTCGGTAATGATGGCGGTTACATATTTTGACGGAGTTACATCGAAGGCCGGGTTGCAGATGCCAACGCCATACGGGGTGAGTTGCCTGCCGCCGTGGTGGGTGACTTCGATTTGCGGGCGCTCTTCGATGGGGATGGCTTCGCCGGTTTTGGTGGCGAGGTCGATGGTGGACCAAGGGGCGGCGACGTAGAACGGGATGCCGTGCTCCCTGGCGAGAATGGCTACGTTGTAGGTGCCAATTTTGTTGGCGACGTCTCCGTTGGCGGCGATGCGGTCTGCACCGACGACGACGGCCTGGATGCGGCCGGCGCGCATGAGGCTGGCGGCCATGTTGTCGCAGATAACGGTGGTGGGGATGCCGTCGGCCATGAGCTCCCAGGCCGTGAGGCGCGCGCCTTGCAGGAAGGGACGGGTTTCATCGGCGTAGACGTGAATGCTTTTGCCCTGCTCGACTGCGGAACGGATGACGCCGAGCGCGGTGCCGTAGCCGCAGGTGGCGAGGGCGCCGGCGTTGCAATGGGTTAAGACACCGCCTTCTTCAGGCAGCAACGCGCCGCCGAATGCGCCCATGGTTTTGCAGGCGGCGATGTCTTCCGAGTACATGGCGTGGGCTTCGGCGAGGATTCTTTGCTGAACCTCGACGAGGGTTGCGCCGGATGCCTGCAGATTCGCGAAGAGGTGCTTCATGCGGTCGATGGCCCAGAAGAGATTGACGGCGGTGGGGCGGGTGGAGGCCAAGCGGGCGCAGATGGTGTCGAACTCGGGCCCGAATTCCTCGGTGGTGGCGGCCTTGGTGTTGAGTGCGCCGAGGGCAACGCCGTAAGCGGCGGAGACACCGATGGCGGGCGCGCCCCGGACGACCATGGTGACGATGACGTCGGCCACTTGCTGATAGGTGGTGGCAAGGACGTAGCTCTCTTCGAGGGGGAGTTTGGTTTGGTCGATGAAACTTACGCCGTCGGGGGTCCAGGTCAGGGTGGGAATCATGCTTCTTTAGTGTAAATGCAGGAAACAGGTATCGCTGAAAAGCTGGGGTTGAGGTAATGTTTAAAGCCGTGATTGGTTCCAACAAGAAGCTATAAGAAGCAGGTCCTTCGACTCGCTGCGCTCGCTCAGAATGACAGATATTTGTAAGAAGCTATACGAGCTATAGATAGCGGTCACTCGTAGCGGAGGGCTTCGGCGGGGAGGACTCTGGCGGCGGTGGAGGAGGGATAGAGCGTGGCCAGGAGCGAGATGCTGATAGAGACGGCGGAGACGATTACCGCATCGATGGGGCGGGGAGCGAAGGGCAACGTGTCAATGGAGTAGACCGAGGCGGAGAGCTTGATGAAGTGATAGTGGCCGCCGGCCCATGCGCCGAGATAGCCGAGGGTGAGCCCGATGGCTGTGCCGATGATGCTGATGAGGAAGCCCTGCAGGAGGAAGATGCGGCGGATTTGAGCGGGCTCGACGCCATAACTCATCATGACGGCGATGTCGCGGGTCTTCTCCATGACCATCATGGTGAGAGCGATGAGGATGTTGAGCGCGGCAACGATGACGATGAGTGTGATGATGATGAAGGTGACGACCTGCTCCTCTTTGAGGGCGCGGAATAGCTCTTGATTCTGCTCCATCCAGTTGGAGGTCATGAAGCCGGGGCCGGCGGCCTGCTCGAGGGCGCGGGCGACTTCTGGGGCGCGATCGGGGTCGTCGATTTTGAAGCTGATGACGGAGAGCAGGTCGGGCTCGTCGAAGAGGGTTTGCGCGTCGGCGAGGCTGAGGAAGCCCATCTGCATGTCGTACTGGTAGAAGCCGGAGTGGAAGATGCCGGCGAGGCGGAAGGGCTGGTACTTGGGGATGGTGCCGAAGGGACTCATTTCGCCCTGGGGGCTGATGACCATGACGGTGTCGCCGACGGATGCGCCGACGGTGTCCGCGAGATCGCTGCCGAGAATGATGGGAGGCCGCTGCTGATTGCGGGCGTTGATGGTGCTGCTGTGGGGCTGGAGGGTACCGACGGAACCGGGCGTGGCGGTGTTGAGAATGTCGCTCACGGTGGCTTCTTCATCGGGGAGGATGCCTTCAATGAGCGCGCCGCCGTCGCGGGCTCCGCGGGTGACGAGGACTTGTTCGTAGAGGCCGGGTGAGGCGGCGGTGACGTGGGGGACTTTGCGGAGCTTTTCGAGCAAGGGGCGCCAGTTGCGGATGCCGTCGCCCTTGATGCGCATGAGCTGCACATGAGCGCTGGAGCCGAGGAGGCGGTCCTGGAGGTCGCGCTTCATGCCGTTGGTGATGGCGAGGGCGATGATGAGGGCGGCGACTCCGGCGGCGACTCCGGCGATGGAGATGGCGGTGACGACGCCGACCACGGCCTGGCGGCGCTTGGCCTTGAGGTAACGCGTGGCTAGGAAGAGCTCAAATCGCATGGGAAAGGCCGACATTCGCCGAAATCAATTTGGAAATAAGAAAACAAATGTTAGGAACGTAGATGAAATAACAACAAGCACGGTTGCAATCTGGAGAATCCAACTGCGGTTGCCGCGAGCCCGAAAGCCGTAAATCATGGCAATAAGATTGGCAACTTCAGCAACGAGAATCAGAGTGAGAAAAGCATGCCAGTGCTCATCCCAGAAACCTAACACGAGCAATGGCTCATCGATGCTCTTGAACGCAACTCCCAGCGCAATGCAAAGATAGTAAATTGCGCAACCGATCCCTAAAAACACTCGTGACCGAATCATTCGCTTCCCGCCGTCGGTCAGTATCCCATCTAGGGACTCCGTCTTTGTAAAACCTGTGCAAACCCAAAGGGCCGCGGTGGCAAGGAAGGTCAACGGCCATACGTAAAGGAACCCAACGTCATTCGACAACCCAAATCCGCTTCCCATCTTTACCTCCGATGACCCCTCAGGACGGAATCGATTGTCGAACTTAGCAGAGGCTAAAGCCCAACTCATTCTCTGATCAATATCGGCCCGGCTGAAGCCGTGCCCTTGTTACAAAACGTGCCTGAAATGAGTTCTTGTTGGCTGTACGCGGTTATTTTGTTGCGGCGTGGACCACGGTTTTGGCGGCGCCTATGTTGTCGTGGCGATCATAGACGCGGACGGTGATGAGGTGTTCGGTGGATTTGTTCTCGGGTGGGATGGGCACCAGGAAATCGTAGTGCTCGTGACGGGAGTCGGATAGATTGCCGACGGGGGCGACGAACTGCCAGGGGCCGGCGTCGAGGGAGTACTCGGCGTGAGCGACGGGCGAGAAGGCGTCTTCAGCATCAAAGAGCGCGTGAATAGCTGGGGTGCAGGGCTTGCCTTTGGCACAGGTGGAGTCGAGGGTCGCAGTGAGGCCGGTGACGGTGGGCGGGGTGGTGTCGACTTCAAAGCGCTCGCTTTCTTTGAAGCCGGTGAGGGCGTCGCCGGGGGTGTGCGAGGGCGCGTCGGAGGCGACGACCTTGAGCTGGTAACCGCCGTCGGGAATAAGGGCGGCGTCGAAGCTGTAGGCCTTTTCGGTGATGTTGTCTTTTAACAGACGCCAGACTTTTTCGCCGTCGCCGCGCAGATAGAGGGAGTAAGTCAGATCGTCGCCATCGTCGTCGTGGGCGGCCCAGCGGACGGAGATGGCGGTGCGGTCCTTGATGGCGGGCAGGGGGTTGGCGGGTCCGCCATCGCTGTAGACGACAGTGACGCCTGTGGAGGATGCGGGGAAGGAAATGGTGGTTTGGGGCGCGACGCCGACCTGCTGGGGTTGCGGAGTGATGCGGACGCCAGGGACAACGATGAGGTCGTCGACCACAGGGGCGGAGTTGACGGGAAGGTAGTTGACGCCGATGGCGCCGACGGTTGCACCGTCGGAGAGTACGGCTTTCCATTGCAGGAAACGGCCGGGGGGCGACGCGACCATGTCCTGTTTGAGGGGCTGCCAGTCTGACCAGCCGCGGACGGGCTGCTCGACGTTGCCGGAGCGGGTGAAGAGTTGAAAGCCGGTGGAACCGGGTTCGACTTCGATGCGGCCGAAACGGGCGAAGGCGCCGGCATCGAGGACGTCGCTGGCGTACTCGTGGTCTGGCGAAGTTCCGAGGCGAATGAGTTTGCCGGTGTTACCGGTGCCGATGAGGATGTCGCCGCTACCGGAGGGCGGGGTCATGGTGAGTCCCTGCTGGGCGTCGAGGTGGGCGATATCGGCGTAGCTGCCGTCGTCGGCTATGCGGTAGACGTGGCCGCGATTGCCGGTGAGTGCGAGAAGACCGTCGGGGCGGGCGGCGAGGGCGTAGACGATGTCTTCTTTGCCGGACCAGAGCTTGCGGGGCGCCTGGCCTTCAGTGATGGCGTAGACCTCAGTGCCGTCAGGGAGGGCGGTGCTGTTGTTGGCGGCCTGCAGGGATCCTGGCTGCACCACGGTGATGGTGATGGTGGCGTTACCCTGCAAGGGAAGCGGGGGCAGGGGATTGTGGCTCTTGTCGCCGACGCTGGCGGCGTAGATGGTTCCGTTGGCGGCGACGGCGACGGAGGTGATTTCGCGGCGGGGGGCCTGGAAGAGAACGTATCCTTTGCCGTCAGGGCTGATGCGATAGACGAGGCCGGAGCCGTCAGAGCCGGCGATGAGGTTGCCTTTGCTGTCCCATGCGAGCGAGCGGATGTGTTCTTCGTCGGATTTGAAGAACTCTTCGGGCTGAGCGTTGGGCTGGGCGGGGTCAACACGGTAGATGGCGGCGGGGCCTCCGGTGGCGATGTAGAGGCGGCCTTTGGGGTCGAAGGTCAGGTCCCAGATGTAATGGGATTTTGTTTCGGACTTTTCGGAGGCGTCGGATGGTTTTGCGGCGGTCTTCTCAGGAGGCGCGGATTTAGGGGCGTTCAGTTTGGCGGCGTCGAAGAGCAGCGTGGCGGTGCTTTCGTCCTGCTTTGCGGTAGCGTCGGGATGAAGACGGTAGACCTTGCCGCTGGGGAGCGTGGCGACGTAGAGCGAGCCATCGGGACCGAGGCGGACGACCTGAGCGCTGAGGTCGGCAGTCTCAAAGAGCGTGAAGGGCTTGGCGTCTTTGCCGATGCGGAGGACCGAGGCGGGCGAGGCTGTGCCGACATAGGCTGTGCCCTGCGCGTCGACGGCGACGGACCAGACGAAGGTGGATGGGGTGGTGAGGATCTCAGTGGTGGCGGGGCCTTGAAGCAGGTGGCCGTCGCTGGTGAGGGCGACGCCTTTGGGCGTGCCTTTCTCAAACTCCTCGATGCGCGACTGGGTCCACAGGCGGGTGCCCTGCGCGAGGACGGGCGCGGTGATGGCAGCGGTTGCGAGCGCTGCCGCGAGGACGAGAAGAACGGATGGGAAAACTCTGGGGCGAGGGTTGCTCAAGAAAACAAACATGCTGCCGTTGAGTCTACTAAAGATGGGTGGTGGAAGAGTGGGCATTTTGGGGTAATGACTCTGGCCGACCTGAGTTCCGGGGATGAATCCCCGGCCTACGATGGCCCTGTGGCGGAGTGGGTGATTTGCGGTGGGGTCATCGCCGGGGAAAAATCTGCGGCCTACAATGGGCGTCAGGGAGCGGGCGGATGAAGGTGCTGGTGGCAATCGTGATGCTGGGATGGCCGGTTGCGATGGCGGTTTCACAAGGGGTTCAAGCGCCGCCGGCGGCGCAGTTGCGGACGGAGACGAACGTGGTTGTGGTTCCCGCGCTAGTGAGCACGGCGGGCGGGCAGCCGGTGTTTACGCTGACTGCTGCGGACTTCAAGATTACCGACAATGGAGTTGAGCAGAAACTCACTCTGGATGAGGAGACGGGCGGCGAACCGCTGGCCCTGGTGGTTGCGGTGGAGACAGGCGGCGGAGGGGCGCGGAAGCTCGGGAGCTACGGCAATTTGAGCGCGCTGCTTGGGGCCGTGGTGGGTGCGGTTCCGCACCGGATTGCGGTGGTGAGCTTTGATGGCGCGCCGACGCTGGTGGAGGATTTTACGCCAGATGTGGATGCGGCGGCGGGGACGATTCACGACCTTCAGCCGGGGGACAAAGGGGCGGCGATTCTGGATGGGCTGAAGTTCTCGGTGGATTTGCTGCGCAAGCAGCCGGCGAGCTGGCGGCGGGCGATTCTGCTGATCAGCGAGACGAATGATCGCAGCAGCCAGACAGGGATGGATGATGCGCTGCGGGCGATCAGCGATACGAACACGGCGATCTACAGCTTGGCTTTTTCGACGGGCAAGTCGGAGGCGGGACATTACGGGGCGCGCGAGCTGCCGTTCAGCAAGGGCGAGAGCGGGATCAAGCTGGAAAATGGGAGGCCCAACCCTCCGCATGGTTGCATGGGCGATGATCCTGAAGATCCGGATGAGGCACGGAACAAGGCGGTGCGGGCATACGATTGCATGACGCAGCTCGCTCCTCCGCTGGCGCTGGCGAAGATGGCGGCGATTGCGATGACGGATGGGCTGCAGCGCAATGTGCCGGAGACGGTGGCGGAGGTTACAGGGGGCGAGTACTTCAAGTTTGAGGATGCACGTGGGCTCGAACGGGATTTGGTGGAGATATCAAACCATGTGCCGAATCGCTATATGCTGAGCTTTCATCCGGAGTCGCCGCGTGGGGGATATCACGTGGTTGCGTTGAGCCTGCGGGATAGGCCGGGACTGCGGGTTAGGGCGCGGACCGGGTATTGGGTGGATGGGGCGCAGTAATAATTTGCTGGGCATCTGGCGTACTGCTTCCCGCCCTTGCGACAATAGAAAGTCGCAAGAACGGGGCACGGTGCCTCTGTGGCTGGTCGGGACCGTGAGGCTCCGTTAGCTTCCGCGGTGGAACTGGATGATTCTCCGGCGGTCGCGTTTGGAGGGGCGGTGCTCGGGAATGGGCGCGAATTCCTGCATGGCTTTGCGCTCGGCGGCGAGTTTGAGGCGCGCTTCCTTGCTGGAGTCGGTTTCGCGATAGAGGGTTTGCGCGACTGCGGCGGGGCCGCGAGTTTCGCTGAGGAGAAGCACTTCAATCTGGAAGATCCCGCCTTCATTTGTGATTTGGAGCAGGTCGCCGATGCGGACATCGCGGGCGGGCTTGGCGGTGACGCTGTTGGAAAGGGTGCGGCCCATGTCGCAGGCCTTGGAGGCGAGGGCGCGGGTTTTGAAAAAGCGCGCAGCCCAGAGCCATTTATCGATGCGGACGGAGGTCATGGATTCAGTTTCCTACATCAGACCCGCGACTGTGGAAGGCAGGGGATATGGGCGAGCGTCATTCTGGGAGCGCATCGACCCTTCCAAGGATTTCAAGCATTGCCGCGCGATATCGCTGTTGGCCGCAAGCAGATTCTCAATGACAGCCTTGAGTTTCGCCGAGCCTGCCGCTTCATCCTTACCGGCCATTTTGCATACAGCTTCCTGCTTTGACTCTGGCAGATTCTGTAATACATGCAAGGTCTCGTCGGAGTGGCTTTCGAGCAGATCTGCATAGAAATAGCCGATTTCGCTTACGGCCTCGGCTCCCGAATCCGCGGCCTGGAGCAATTGGTTCAGGAGCCCGGAATCTCCGCGCCAGTAAAGGGCCTCAAGGAAAAAGGAAAGGTTACTATCTTGGCAAACATCTGTGATGGCGGGTTTGTCCGGTGATGAAAGGCAGACTTCAAGGAGGTCTGAAAGGTAATCTCGGTTCTTTGCGTAATCGATATCAAAGATGGCGAGTGTAAATGCATTTCTTACCGCGTCCTCTCCCCAAGAGTTCACCTGTTTCTTTTTTAAAACCTCAACGGCTGATTCAGGAGCAGTGGTGTGTTGAACTGCCTGTTCGATGCAAGGCTCGCAGGTATCTGTATCAAAATCGATGAAGCTAACCCACCTGCCGGTCGGGAGTGCTGCAGCATTTTGTTGCCTTTCAATCCAAAAGGCTGGGTAGGCAATTCCGAGAGCCCAAGTGCCTTTCTCAACCTGCGCCGGATAAATGCCGTTAAAGTCGAAAACGTGCCCGCTGCATTGGATGTGGGCGGATATATTGGCCTTGCGTCTTGTTTGAGCGGATTCGTAGAGTTTCTCAACTTTTTCCGAGACGACAAAGCCTTCGTTTACATGCTCTGTGGGAATAATGTGGCCATCAATTCGGATCTCGACACTCAGGCCTTCGCACGGTTTGGGTTCTCCGTCGACGGTGAGCGTGATTTTGATGATGGACTTAGGCGTCGCGCTCCGCGCGGGCACAGTGGCGGCGAGCAGGAAAACGGAGATCGTGAAGGCCGTTCGTCTCACCCACAGGACTTTACGCCGCACGGGCGAGGGAATCAAGAGTAGGAGAGAGTTTGGGCCGACAAATAGGCAGGTGGATTAGGATTCCGGCTCGACCTTCCATACATAAAGGTGCTCTTCGTCACTCGAGGTGGCTACTTCAATGCCCTTTTGGCGAGTGGCGCGATTGAGGGCGGAGCGGATGTTCTCCTTGGAGTCAGGGAGTGCGGAAAGAGGGATCTTGAGCGCCGTGCCCGCGACGAGCTGGTCGATGTCGCTTAGCAGTTGGGTGACGATCTTTTTATGCTTACCATCCCTGCCCTTGGGGACGTCGAGCTGGAGAATGGATTGGAACTTCATGGGCGCCCCATTGGTATCTGGATTGGTTGCCATTGCTTGAGTCCCCCTTTTAGATCCAAGGCTGAAGTCTAATCGAGCAAGGAACCGTGCGCTTAACGTATGGCTAAACTGACGTAAAGCTATCCTTCGATTGAAATCATACTAAGAGGGAACGGAATTGGCAAGGTCTTCATGCAGAAATCATCCACACGCGCGGTAGACTTTTCAATCGCCTAATTAGTGGTATAAGTGCCAGATTATAAAGATTTAAGGCGAATCAAAAAGAGTTTCCCCGTATGGCGAAAGGGCTGGTACGTTGATGTTAAGAGGTTCTGTTTCCGGCGGCGCGTAATGCGGCTTCCCCCCGGAAAAGCTCTCCTGGCAAGCGCAGAAGCGAAAACATTGCCCCTCGACAGCCGAAGGGCTTTCGCAAGTCAGGAGGAAGACATGAGAGAACCTTGTTTTAGAAAGAAAGAATCAGATCCGCCAGTATGCGGCGTGCACGATGCCGTTCTTGTGGAGAAGATGGTATCAATCGATGAATACAACCGCGCACTTGGAATGGTCTCGTGTTTGATCTGCCCGACTTCCCAGTGCGTGGTTCGAGAAACAAGAAAGACATGATCGCGGAAATCAAGCTGGCAGACAAATCAGATTTTGCAGGAGCGTATCAAAAATGAGTCAACCGAAGAATTTTCAAACGGTGTCGATTAAAGATATACCGGTGTCGGAAGCGCTTAAAGAAGCGATCGCAAATCGTCCGGTGGTGCTGGTGGTTGATGATGAGTCGGTGATTGCGGACACGCTTGCGGAGATTCTTAACCGGAAGGGTTATGCGGCGATACCGACCTATGATGCGGAGGAGGCGCTGGAGACAGCCCTTGTAATGCCGCCTGAGTTGCTGCTGACGGATGTGGTTCTTCCGGGGATGAGCGGGATTGAGTTGGCGATCCGGGTGAAGCGGATTTTTCCGGATTGCAAGATTCTGTTGTTTTCAGGGCAGGCGGCAACGACGGAGATGCTGACGTCGGCAAACCGGGCAGGGCATCGCTTTGATTTGCTGACCAAGCCGATCCACCCGAACGATTTGCTTTCACATGTTTCGGCGAGTTTGAAGACGCGGCCCGCGCAAACAAGGGTTGCGACGGTTTCGTAGGAAGTTTTATGTGGAGAAGACGGGCGCGCCCAGGATGGGCGCACTCTTACGGGTGCAAGTCCCGTCACAAGCTGGTCACAGTGAGTGAAGTGAAGCGCAACTGCATAAGGGTGACCGAGTGTGGGGAGGAAGCGTGGATCGAAACTGCGGGCCGATGAACAAGAACCGGATAGAAGGCGTTTTCGA